>Ga0209409_1000730_pt1 | contig 32612 bp, 27 predicted proteins | sample AD_JPNMR1_MetaG_FD_184424 | JGI IMG/M metagenome (GOLD analysis project Ga0209409, IMG submission 184424) | Active sludge microbial communities of municipal wastewater-treating anaerobic digesters from Japan - AD_JPNMR1_MetaG (SPAdes) (version 2) | ecosystem: Engineered > Bioreactor > Anaerobic...
ATCCCTTTCTTATTATCTTCCTCAATGCTTCAATATCCTGCAAGGATGAAACCAGATTCATTTTATACAGAATTTGATAATTTGTAAAGGAGGGCTCCCTGACTTTCTCTGAATCAAAAGTGACAAAAACAGATACAGGGAATCCATTACAATGTAAATATCTGGCTGCCACCATCCCATCTCCACCATTATTACCAGGACCCGCGAGGACAACTGTGTTTCCTTTTTTTAATTTTTTTAAAATTCGCATCACCTCTAACGCTGTTTCTCTGCCAGCATTCTCCATCAGTATCAAAGGTGGAATACTATATTTCTCATAAACAAGTTTTTCTTTTTCATATATTTCTTCACGAGAAAGAATAACTTTTCTCATTGCGTCAGCGCCTCTTTCAATTTCAATCCAACCTCATATATCGGACCTGCTCCTATTGTTAAAACAAGACTCCCGGGTTTCACATTTTTTGCAAGATAAGCAACTATGGAGTCAAAATCCTTAATATATTTTGCCATAGTACCGTTTTCAAGAATCCTGTTTACAAGTATTTCACTATTAACCAGATATTTTTCGGTTTCAGTATCCCTGACAAAATATATATCAGGAACAATCACCTCGTCAGCAAGCGTAAATGATGCTGCAAAGTCCTTCAGTAAAAATCTTGTTCTGCTGTATTGATGGGGCTGAAAAACCGTTATAATTCTTCTTGACGGAAATCTTTGACGAAGTCCTCTTAATGTCGAAACGATTTCTGTAGGATGATGCCCGTAATCGTCAACAATAAAGATATCATTTACGCAGGCAAGTATTTGAGATCTTCTTAAAACTCCTGGAAACTTATCAAGAGCGTCAACAATCTGAGAAAAAGGTACATCCAATACCATTCCAGTACATATCACAGCGAGGACGTTTAAAACATTATGTTTGCCATATACCGGAGTAAAAACCTCGCCAAGTTTTTTCCCACTGTAATAACACTCAAATCTGTTTCCTTCTTCGGTAAATCTTATATTTTTCGCCAGAACATCACCATATTCGAACCCATATCCCAGAGATATGGTTCCACTTTTGGTCATAACCGATGCCACCAGAGGATCTTCCATCATTCCTATAAGTTTCCCCCCTGGTTTTATTCTTTCAGAAAAGTCATCAAAGGCATTTTTTATATCATTGATATCCCGGTAATAATCCAGATGATCTTCTTCAATAGAAGTGATAATTCCAACATCAGGTTCAAAATTCAAAAAAGATCTTTTGTATTCACATGCTTCCACAACAAGAAAGTTTCCTGTTCCAACACCAGAATTTCCGTATCCACAAATTTCACCACCAATGACAAAGTCAGGGTCATATCCAGCATGCTTTAGCATAAATACAGTCATTGCTGACGTGGTGGTTTTACCGTGGGTACCTGCCACTGCAATACCCCTTTTTTCATGCATAAGCAACCCAAGTGCTCTTGGATAATTGATTACGGGTATCTTTAACTCTTTTGCCCTGAGGAATTCAGGGTTGTCAGGAGTGATTGCCTGCGAACGGATGACCAGATCAATCTTTTCATCAATATTATTGGCGTTGTGCCCATAAAAAACTGGTATACCAAGATTCTCGAGGTATTCTGTCTGCGTGGTTCTTCTCATATCAGAGCCCTGTACCATTTTTCCTGTGGCTCTAAAAATTTTTGCCAGACCACTTGTTCCACTGCCTCCAATTCCAATGATATGTACAACCTTCATCTTTTCAATAATTTTTTCCATGTTTTGTCATCATATTAAAACAGTACCGGGCAAATACCCCGTCTGTATCTGCCACAGTGGCGCATTGAAACCTTTTTTTCCTGACACCCATTTCCGTTTGAATCTTCAACAACATCTCTGCAAGCATTTTCGGCGTTGCCCGTAATTCTTCAAGCATGATACAGCCATTTTTCTCAGCCCATTCGGCATTATATCTTTGATGTCCACCCCCAAATCTGTAAGGAATAATAACTGCCGGTATTCCTTTGAAGGAAATCTCTGCAATTGTTCCAGCGCCTGCTCGAGTAACACCAATATCGGCAATGTCCATCAAACGGGGTATGTCGTAAGCAAAATCCACCACATATCCAGGTATCCCCTTCTCACAATAGATATCTTTTACTTTTACGATATCCAGTTTGCCTGTGATATGAATTACCTGAAATTTATTCCAGTCCAGAAATTGCGCTGCCTCTAAAAACAGGTTATTGATGAACGATGCGCCCTGGCTTCCACCAAACACCAGAATGGTCTTTTTCTCTGGCGAAAGATTATAATCAGCATGACCTGCTTTCGAATATAAGAATTCCTGTCTCAGGGGAAATCCAGTACGAACGCATTTCTTCAAAAATTTTTTCGTATCGTCGAATGTGACAGCAGCGGGTACACCAAAAAAATTCAAAATTCTGTTTGCCAGACCAGGAACAAGATTTTGTTCGTGAAGTACAACATTTCGCCTTGATAACAAGGACGCTATACCAATGAAAACTGTTACATAACTTCCCATACATATTACAAGATTCGGCCTGACCCTCGAAAGCAAATTAAGAGACCTGATCAAGACAAAAATGGCCATAAAAGGAAAAAAAATCAGCAAAAGTCGTTTTGAAGGTTTTTTCACAATCGGAATAGCAAGAAATCGAAAATTTTTTATTCTCCAGATTTCAAGATTTTTTATTTTTTTCTCACCAACAAACATCACACAAGTAGATGGCTCAATTTCTCTAAGTTTTTCCCCAAGTGTAATACCAGGAAAATAATGTCCGCCAGTTGACCCAACAACAATTAGAATCTTTTTGTTCTCACCCATTTAAATTATTTTAACACAGCAGCATGATATAATAAAAACCATGAAATACGAAACAAGGTTTTATAGAAAAATCATAGATAATGAACTGGTTTCCAGTTCAGTAAGGATTGAGGAAAGCGACATCCTTATTCTCGCTGAAAAAAACCTTTCAAATGAAGCAGAAAAGGAGTTAAAAAAGCAAAGAAATCTTTTGAAAACGTATATAAAGAACTTCCCGGATTTCTATTACTCCTTTGAGCCCGTACAAGTCGAGAAATCAGCACCCGAAATAGTAAAAAATATGAGCGAAGCCTCCTTTCTATGTAATGTTGGACCGATGGCAACCGTTGCAGGAGCACTTGCTGACTATGTAGGAAGGCATCTTTTACATTTTTCAGGTGAGGTAATTATTGAAAATGGAGGAGATATCTTTCTGATGATAAAAAAGGAAAAAAACATTGCGGTTTATGCAGGAAACAGTCCTCTTTCCCTGAAAATCGGTATACATGTCAAACCAAAACAGTATCCCTTTGGAATCGCCACGTCAAGCGGTACAATAGGACATTCCACCAGTTTTGGTAAAGCCGATAGTGTTACAGTAATCTGTCCATCTGCTACAATTGCCGATGGCCTTGCCACATTTATGTGTAATCAAATGATTGACGAGGACTTTTCGGGAATAAAAAATTCACTGAAAAATTTTCCGTTTCTTGAGGGGATCCTTGTAATTAAACAGGAAAAACTTTTTGCATGGGGGAACATTGAACTTATCAAAATATAAACTGGTAAAATTATTTTCAAATCTGAGGGTACCAGCAGGCTGGATATTTTTTCTCCTTGTTATTATTGTTGGAGAAATTCGCAATTACTGGCCATTATTTTTTGTGGTTCTTGGAGAAATCATAAGAACCACTGCTTCGGGAACAATTATTAAGAATGAAAAACTCAGTACTGCTGGGTTGTACAGTATTGTAAGGCACCCTCTTTACCTTGGCAGCTTGTTCATAAATTTAGGTTTTTGCTTGATATGTAATAACCCTGTCTTGTGGGTATATTCCTTTATACTGTTTCCCGCATGCTATTATTCGGCAATAGCAATGGAAGAAATCACATTGAATAAAAAATTCGGCATAGAATTTTTGAATTATAAGAAAAATGTTCCTGCATTCTTACCAATCAAATTCAAAAAACTGAGAATGATGAAAAATAACTTTTCCTGGTCGCTTGTCTTTAGAAATAAGGAATATAATAACTGGTTTATTTTACTTGCAGTAATTTTATTGATTTTATTGAAATCTGTTTCAAAATCCCAATAAATATCAATTTGCCAAAATTTGACAAACTTCAAAAATAAAGTAGAATAGTATTTCAAAATTTTGCAAAAGGAGAAAATCGTGGAAGTGACAGTTAAAGAACTTCTTGAGGTTGGTGCATATTTTGGACATCCATCAAGACAATTCGATCCAAGAATAAGGCCATATCTGTTCGGCAAGCGGCAGGGAATCTATATCATTGACATAAGCAAAACCTGTGAGAAAATTTACCAGGCTGCAGAAATTCTTCAAAAGTATGCCAGAGAAAAAAAACCGATTCTTTTTGTCGGAACAAAAAAACAGGCGCACGATGTGGTAAAGGAAATCGCAGAAAAAACAGGTCAACCTTATGTTAATTACAGATGGATTGGTGGAACCCTGACTAATTTCAAAACAATACGGAAACGCATAGAACGCCTTGAAGAGATTGAAAAACTTGAAGAAACAGGACAGATTAATTATTATACAAAAAAAGAAGCAGGACTCATTTTAAAAGAGAAGCAGGAACTTCAAAAAAAATTCAGTGGAATTAGACATTTAAAAGACCTACCAGGCATAATGGTTGTCGTTGATGTTAAGAAAGAAATTAACGCAGTTTCTGAAGCAAAAACAATGGGAATACCTGTGGTTGGCATTGTTGATACAAATGGCAATCCTGAAATTGTTGATTATCCAATACCTGCAAATGATGATGGGTTTAAATCCATTCAATTATTGCTTGAAAAACTTGCCGAGGCGATAAAAGAAACACAGGGAGAAACAAATATAATGGAAGAAAAGCAGGAGGCGATCGAACAGGAAACCGATTCAAAGACAGAAGGAGAACAGAATGTCTCAAATGGTTGAAACGATAAAAAAACTGCGTGAACTCACAGGACTTGGCGTTATTGATTGCAAAAAAGCATTGGAAAAATCCAACAATAATTTTGATAAAGCACTGGAAATTCTCAAGGAACAGGGTATAAAAATAGCCGATAAAAAAACAGAAAAGGCAACGGGCGAAGGCCTTATTGGTAGCTACATTCATTCAAATGGGAAAATAGGTGTTCTGGTAGAAGTTACCTGTGAAAGCGATTTTGTGGCGAGAACTGATGATTTTAAGGAATTGGTAAAAAACCTGTGCCTGCAAATCGCTGCAACCTCGCCTGAATACATCAAAAAAGATGATATTCCAGAAAATGTGATTGATGAAAAGAAGAAGATTTATAAAGATATTGAACAATTTTACAGAGAAAAGGTCCTGTTCTGCCAAACTTTTATCAAAGATGATAGTGTTATCATTGAAGATTATGTGAAAAGTAAAATCGCGAAACTTGGCGAAAATATCAAGGTCAACAGATTCACGCGCTACGAAATATGACAAAAAAAATAATTTTTGAAACATGCCGAATAAAAATTGAAGGAACATTGAATTCAAGCAGCACTGCATCAAAGATTTATTCCGCACTACCCATCACAGGAAAAGCCAACCTATGGGGCAAGGAAGTGTACTTTTCTGTTCCGGTGCGTTTACCTCTTGAAGATGGAAAGGATACTGTAAATATTGGAGACATAGCGTACTGGCCCGAAGGCCCTGCACTCTGCATCTTTTTCGGACCAACACCTGTAAGCAGAGAAAATGAAATCAGGCCATACAGCAAAGTAACTCTCATCGGACGTGTTGATGAACATTCTACAAAAAAGTTGTATAATATAACCGAAGGTGATATAATTGAAATGAAACCCCTAACCAGTGGAGGTGACTGATGAATTCTGTATCTGCAGGCGTGTATTATGAAATGGGATATTTGCTCGCACTTGCAGTAATTGGTTTGAGTTTTCTGGGTTTTATGCTGGCGATGATGATGGATGAAATAAACAAGAAAAAAGGAATCGTGATGTATGTTCTCTCGATTATTCTCCTTCTTCTTGGCGGTTATTATTACTATACAGTGGGGCAATGGCAAAAACTACAGGGCGGTCCAAGTATTAATAAACTCAACCACTATTTGCACGTTTATCAGGAGCAACCCGCTTCTCAGCAGCAAATGCTTCCACTATCTCCTCAACCACCGCAACTCCCACAATAAGGGAGTAATCAAATGTGGCGGCACCAGGAGTATGCTTTATTCCTCATACTTATCGCATTTCTCTGCGGATGTGCCCATGTTTCTCAATCAACTCTCGGCCCACCTGAATTAAATAATCATAACCAAAAAATTTTTTCGGATAAGGGCTCTGTATATTTGCTGGATGAAGCGGATGTGCAGGTTTTTACTTCAGGCGCCTCAATAACCACCATCCATCAAAAAATTCTCATCACTGGCGAGAAGGGAAAACAACATGGCACGCTTCAGATACCATTTGACGCCGAAAGACAAAAAGTTGAAATATTGAAAGCAACTACAATTACCCCGGAAAACAAAACGTTTGCAGTAAGAAAATCAGACATCAGAATCATTACACCAGCCGAATTGTCTTCATACTCTGTGCTTTATCCCGGGATAAGGGTTTGCACCATCACCTTTCCTTCTGTAAATATTGATTGCATTATTGAGTATTCCTACAGAATTACAACAAAAGAATCCAGGATGCCAGGAGAATTCTGGGACGGATTCTTTTTTCAGAGCACAGAACCTTTCCTTGTTTCGCGATACAAAATTACTGTCCCTGCTAATAAGGAACTTTACATATATCCGTTTTCAGTCGAGTTAAAATCAAAAACAAAAGACAGAAGGTTCTTGATTTATGAGTGGGAAAAGACAAATATGCCAGCAATTACCCCTGAAAGAATGATGCCTCCTGTGGAAGAAGTAGTGCCAAAAATCCTTGTCACTACAATTAAAGATTGGGATAAAATTGGGAAATGGTTTTTGAGTCTGGCAAAAGATTCAACCATTCCTGATTCAGTTGTAAAATCTATCGCTGCGGAGATAACGAAAAACGCTCAGAACGATGAAGAAAAAATAAAGGCCATATATCACTTCATCTGTAAAAACATAAGATATATCGGCCTTGAACTGGGTATTCATGGATTCAAACCACATGCGGCAAAAGATGTTATCAAACTGGGATACGGCGATTGCAAGGACAAAGCCGCGTTAATGGTCGCAATGTTAAAATCAGTCGGTATCCAGTCCTACATAGCCCTGGTCAATACAGAAAGACATATTGAGAAAAATGTACCATTTCCCGGACAATTCAATCATGCAATCGTTGCTGTCGCAGGAAAACATCAATTTCTTTTGCTTGACCCAACGTCCGAAGTTATTCCATATCCCGAACTACCTCCTGGCGATCAGAACAAAACAGTTTTAATACCAACCGAAAATGAAACTATTTTGATGAAGAGTTATGCAGCAGAGCCAGAAGAAAATAAAAAAGAACGAGAAATCAATGTTTTGATGGACTCAAATGGAGACATAACTGCAAATGTTGTTGCCCTGCCATCCGGAATTTTTGCAGCGGGTTTAAGAAGTAGTTTCAGATATCTTTCAGGTGAAGAAATGAAGAGGGAGATTTCAAGAAGTATTAACTCCCTTGTTCCGAATTCAACCCTGAAAGATTTTACTATTACCGGTATCGAATCGCTTGATATGCAAGTGAAACAAACTTATTCGTTCATTTCAAAAAAATACGCGGTACCTATTCAGGAAAAATTGTTGTTCAAACCCGGCCTGCTTGAAAGGATTGAAAATACTGAACTGATAAGCCTTGATAAGAGAAATTTTCCGATAAGATTTCCTTACAGAAGCATGAATAAAAATACAATTGTGTTCAATCTTCCGCTTGGGTACGAGATAGACGCATATCCTGAAGACGTAAGGATTGAGAACAAATTCGGAATGTATTCTCTCAACTTCGACATAAAACATAACAAACTAACGTATCAAAGAATAATGTCGTTAAATACTCTTGAAATTAGCGTTGCCGAATATAACGATTTTAAAGATTTTTATCAGCAGGTCTCTTATCACGATAGTTTACCGGTAATTCTAAAAAAAACCCATTAAAACCATTAGTTAATACCCGGGAAATCACTTGTAAAAAAGGACCTTTGTAATATATCATTAAAATAACAGATTATTTTATGGAGGGCTGAAATGGACGATGCCAACACAATGGAAATCAATTTAAAACAGTTATTATCAGTTATGGAGTCAATGAATGCCTCGGATATTCACCTGCAGGCAGGGTCCCATATAGCATACAGAATAAAAGGCGAAATAGAAAAGAAAACAGATTCTCCAACTATTTCTGAAGAACAACTAAGAAAAATCATTTACGAAGTTCTCACAGAAAGAGACAAGAAAATTTTTGAAGAAAAAGGCACAATTGACACAGCAATCAGTTTTCCAGGCATAGGAAGATTTAGAATGAGTGTTTTTCTTCAAAGGGGATCAATAGCGCTTGCTGCAAGAAGAATTTCAAATAAAATCCCTGATTTTGAATTTTTGCACCTGCCTGAGGCAACAAAAAATATAACAAATTTCCCCAATGGTCTGGTACTTGTTACAGGTCCCACCGGATGTGGAAAATCAAGCACCCTCGCCGCAATTATCAATGGTATCAACAAAATTAGAAAATGTCATATTATGTGCATAGAAGACCCTATTGAATATCTCTATAGAAATGAACTTGCAATTGTCAACCAAAGGGAAATTGGAATTGATGTGCCAAGTTTTAAGGAAGCTCTCAAATATGTTGTAAGACAGGACCCGGATGTTATACTTGTCGGAGAAATAAGGGACAGGGATACAGTAGAATTCGCGCTTCAATCTGCTGAAACAGGTCACCTTGTGTTCGGCACCCTTCATAGTTCAAACGTCAGTCAAACAATCAATAGAATTCTAAATTTTTACCCACATTCAGAACACCCTTCAGTTCGAAGGGCTCTTGCAGGACATCTGAAGGCAGCTATGTCACAGATGCTTTTACCGTCCTGCAAAGAAGGAATACTGATGGTGCCAGCCGTTGAATTAATGTTTATGAATTCCACAGTCGCAAGACTCATTATTGAAGAACAGGAGGCAAAAATCGTCAAGGCAATCAGGGCTGGAAGAACCGAAGGAATGCAGGATTTTGAACAATCCCTGTATGAATTAATAACTAATGGATTTATAACCAAGGAAGTTGGTCTGGAGAATGCTGAGAATCCTCACAGCCTTGATATGAAATTGAGAGGCATTTCATTAACTGAGGAAGGTGGCATCGTATAGGATGAGAAAATTTTTCCTGTTCGTTTTAATAGTTTTATCGTATCTCTCTGTAACGTGCTCTGCAAATGACAAACAGTTAAATTTTGTTATATTCAGTGATTGTCATCTGAGGGATGAAAAAACTATAGGAGAGCAATTACTACAAAATATCGTGCAGAAAATAAACAACGATGAAAAAGATGCTGAATTTGCTGTTTGTCTTGGCGATATCGCCGGGCTTCCAGGAAATGCAAAATCCCAACAATACCTGGCTGTAATAAAAAAATACCTCGCTATTACATCCAGTTTAAAAATACCAATATACACTGTTCCAGGGAACCATGACCTTGAATCTGGAAATGAATCGACAAGAATTTTTGAAAACAATATTGGTCCATTATTTTTCAGCGTCGAAAAAAAAGGATATCAGTTATTTTTTTTAAATAGCGAATCGTTATCTGACCCATCTCAACTAAAATGGCTGACTGCACAATTAAAGAAATCATGTCAGGATAAAATTATCTTTATGCACAAACCGTTATTCCCTGTCTTGGCGGGGCATGCTTTTGATATAAAAACAACGGTCTTCTTTAAGCAAATGTTTGAAAATAACAATGTAATAGCTATTTTTTCTGGTCATGAACATCTTTTCTATAAAAAAAAATATGGTAATATACTTCAGGTCATTGCAGGAAGTGCAGGAGGTGTTCTCACTCCAGCACCTGAAGGCGGCAAAAGTTTTTTTCAGTATTGCAGGGTGAGTGTTTCAAGAAACGTCATCGCTGTGGAACCTGTACGTATAGATACAAAATAATTTCAACGGAGAAAATATGGACTGGCAAATTGTCAATTTTGAAAATGGCATATCTTTAATCTACAAACAGAGGCATGATTGTTATTCGGTCTCAATGGGAATTATTGTGGGCTCTGGAGTAAGATACGAATCTCATGAACATTCGGGGATCTCACACTTTGTTGAACATCTGTTGTTTAAGGGCACAAAAAAAAGATCAGCGCGGGAACTGAAGGAATCCATAGAAGGAAAGGGAGGAAGTTTTAATGCATTTACCAGCGAAGAACTTGTGTGTTATTACATAAAAATTCTCGAACATCATCTAGAAACAGGTCTCGATATCCTTGCAGATATGGTCGGCAATCCATTATTTGATCCAGATGAAATTAACAAAGAAAGAAATGTGATCCTTGAAGAAATAAATATGTACATGGACATTCCCGCGCGTTATGTATTTGACCTTCTTGACGCAGCAATGTTTGAAAATCATCCCCTTGGAACTTCTGGACTTGGTACACCTGAAACCCTGAAAAAAATTAACAGGCAGGATCTGGTTCACTATGTAGAAAAATTTCATACAGGGAAGAATTTGACAATCAGTGTTGCCGGGCAATTTAATGAAAAAAATCTGATCAATCTTGTGGAAAAATTTTTTGGTCATATCAATAAAGGTGAAAAAGGCCAGTTTGTTTTGTTTGAAAACAAACATGACAACGCACGATATAAAATAAAAACCAGGGAAACAGAGCAATGTCACTTCTGTATAGGTTTTCATTCCTATCCACGAGAAGACGAAAGACGTTTTCCTCTTGCTGTGGCGAATGTAATTCTTGGTGGAAATATGAGTAGCAGACTGTTTAACGAAGTTAGAGAAAACAGAGGACTTGTATATGACATCAGGAGTTATACGAAAAGTTATTATGACACAGGTGCCACCATTATATCCGCAGGACTAACTCCGGCAAACCTGGTTGAATGTGTTAAAATTATAAAAAATCAGTTAAACTTTATCTCTGAGGTGAAAGTTTCAGAGGAAGAATTGGTGAGAGCAAAAGAATATCTTGTTTCCCAATTTTTAATGGGTTTAGAAGATACAATGGAATACATGCTCTGGATAGGCGAACAACAAGCAACAAGAAAAAAAATGCTTTCAGTAAAAGAATTCGAGAACAAAATCAAAAAAGTCACTATTGAAGACGTTCAAAATGTGTGTAAAGATATATTTGCAAAAAATGCATGCTTTGCCATGATCGGGCCAGAAGATAAAAAAGAAGAAATTTCAAAAATTCTGGAGGGTTAGAATGATAAAGAAAGACATCATAGAAGAAATATCAAAACAAACAGGATTGAGTAAGCCAGTTGTCAGGATGGTTGTGGAAAAATTCATACTGCAGGTCAGGAATTCTCTTCTCAAAAAAGAAAGAATTGAACTGAGAAATCTGGGCGTGTTTAATGTAAAAAAAATGAAGGCAAAAAAAGGTCGAAATTTGAAAACGGGTGAAGAAATTCCTGTACCCGAAAGATGGAAAGTCACATTCAAACCCTCAAAAATTTTTCTAAAACTTAATACAGAAAAATCTGAACAAACCCTACCATTTGATGTGCAGGAAAAACCTTGAAGCGTCAATTTAACACATGCCCGTTATTCTATTGGAATATCCTCTTAGCACATGGTACCTTATAAGAACGAAAAATGCCAATTGGTTTTGCCTCTGTCAGATCCTACCATCCGCCACCATTACAAAGACACCCCTGCCAGATCAACTTTATGTTTTCCCGGAGATATTATGATTTATCCTTAAACCGAAGTGGGGTTCTAATCCCCCCTATTTCTCTGCAAACTGGTAAAGGTAGTATATTGTGCCCCCATTCTTTACCAGAAAAGATGACAACAATTATCAAAGATGAAGTTCTTTAATATCCTTATGCCTAACCTGATGCTCTCTTTGCAAATATTTCCTTATAACCTTTGAAGAAACAGAAACACGCTCACAACAAGAACAAAAATATTCCTCACCATCAAAACGAAAATGTTTTTCAACTGTATTAACTTGTTCTCATTGTGGTTTCATAACATTTTTTTTAACATCAGGGATACCATAAAAACAACTACACAAAGCCCTACAACAACCGTCTGATAACATTAAGTGCCCCTTTTCGCAAACACTCATAACAACATAGGGATCTTTAGGAATACGAAACGCAATAAATTAAAATTCCATGCTGATAAACTTTCTCTGCCCCTGTTGCTTCATTAATAAATCTATGTAAAGAAACAGTCGTTGCCTTATTAATTTTTCCATTTGTAAGAAGGTTCATTTTTGAATACCTTTTTTCTATAATAGAATGGTTTTTCCGTTGCCACATTATATAGTTTATCCTGCAAAAGAAATTGTATAGGTTCTAATAATGGAAACGGAAAGCTCTTTCTCAATTTGTCTATCCCTATAAAAACATAATGCTGTGACTTATTTTCTATTGCTATGGTCTCTGTCCAGCCGGTACATACATCTGTCATATCTAATGTCTGGGCAAATATCCCTCTTTCTACTCCTCCACTATGGTCAACCAGATCCATCTCTACAAAACCAGGAATCTTTTCATCCCACTCGGAAAATGTCCTTATGGGTATCTGGTGTTTAACCAAAGTGCCTGGTCTGGTATATCCTTTACGCTTCTTCTTTATCTCCCAGACCTTTTTCTCTTCCTTCAATATACGGTCTATACTGCTGGCAGATATACTTAAAAGTTTCTCCTTTATTTCCCTGTCCACTACTATTTCCCTTCCCTCTCTAATACCCGCACTACTTCCCTTAAATATGGGGCTAACCGCTTCCCGCATGGACAATCAAGTACCAACCAGATATGCTTTAATACATCTAATACCTCCTTATCATAATAAATAGTCCGCCTCCTTATACCTTTCTGTCTCTCCTTCCTCTCACCTATAAGAACTGTCCGTTTCCCTTTGTTATATACCACTACCTTCCTGCCCCAGTTCCTCAGCAACCACCCTCCATAACAACGATTATATCCTGTCGCCTCTGTAAATCTATCTAAAATCTCACCACGCTCTTTCTTCCTCGCATTCTTATACCTTACTGCCATTAACTTGCCTAACTTATACCTTCCACCTATATCCAATACCTTATCTCCTTTTCTCATTTATCCACCTCCAATGAGTACTTGAAAGTGGATATCTTCGTATAGATTCTTTAATGAGGCAACGACCCATTTTCGTATAGAAAATTAATGAGGCAATTCGAGGACTTGACAACTTAGAAAAGCATGATATTATTAAGTTTATGAGGAAAGCACTCGCGAGAGTATTTGTTCTGGGCTGTATTGTTGGCTGTATTGATCTTGTTGCTGAAAATTATGCTGTCAGGAATTTGCCTGAATTTTATGCGCCTGGAACAAGCATAACAGTTTCCATCACAGTATTTACATTTCCTCAAACCCCGACCAATGGAATTATCGTAACAGAAACACTCCCTGCTGGCTGGACCCTTACATGGTCAGAGCCACACTGGAGCAAAAGCATACCATCTACCAACACCTATAAATGGCTTTCAGCAAGCCAATCTTCAATTCCTCCTTTTACCATTACATATAAAGTAAATGTTCCTGTAGACGCAGTAGGTACATATTATTTCAATGGTGGGTTTTCTGATGGATATTCAGCAGATGACAGAGAAATTACTGGTGATAAGTCGATTTCCCAATTTACCGGACAGGTTGCAACACCATTGTTTTCTCCTACACCAGATGTTTTTTATAATTTCTTTCCTGATGTTGAAATCACAACATCAACACAGGATGCTGTGATTCACTACACGACTGATGGAAGTGAGCCCACAACAAATTCTCCGATATATTCTGGGACACTGCATATCAATTCTACAACTACAATAAAGGCAAAAGGATTTAAAGATGGTTTTCAACCGAGTGAGACAGCGATTGGAACTTACACAATTGAAATTCAAAAAGGAGATATCAATAGGGACAGAGTCATTGACATTTCAGATGCAATTCTGTGTCTTCGCATGTCTATTGAACTTGACGTGATAATAGATCAGCAGTTATATGCCAGACCTTATACTGACTGGCTGATAACTGTTGCAGATTTCAATAGTGATGAAACTGTTGACATTTCAGATGTAATAGGGATTTTGAGGAAAATTATTAACCTGAACTAAAAGGGGGGAGAAAATGAGAGGCTTGAGGAAACCAGGGTTTTTGTTTGTCTCGCTTATTATTCTTTCATTTGTCGCAAACGCAGCAACTGTTTCAGGTCCTGTTGCAATTAGCGTGAGGGCAGGAGGACCATCAAGTTCCACAAGTGTTAGTTATACTGCTTCTTATGGTTCTGGTGAGAGCGGAGATTTTACCTGGACTGAAACCGGTATACTGCCTGGTGGTGCTGTTACGATTTCCCGAACAGGGGGTTCTCCGTTTACCACAGCAACGCTTTCTGTGTTTGCTACTTCTTCAACTTCTCCTGGCCCATATTCAGTTACAGTCAATGCATATCCAGCCACTGGCACTGCTGGGTCTCTTTCTGTTACCATCACAGTGGTTGAAGGACTTGGAAGTATTTCTCCAACAACAATACCAGCAGGTAAAGAAAATGCACCTGTCAATGTGCAATTTGCAGTTTCTAGTGGTAGTGGAAACTATATCTGGAGTGTCTCAGGTGCACCAAACGGCGTTTCAATCAATTCTAGTACTGGACTTCTTTCTGGGACTCCACAACCAGGCACTGCCGGGAGTTATACTTTGACAATCACGGTGACTGATAATACACCACCTGTGGTCAGTACTCAGGTTGTTATTCCATGGCAGGTATTTCCTGCCTATATTCCTTTGATTGATGCAGGGCAGATTTGTTATGAAACAGCAATTACAAGGGATACAAACGGGCAGATCACAAGTACCGGTGACCTGTATGTAAAAAATCTTGAGAAAAATACCGAAAGAAGGGTGACAAACTATGGTACAACAGGCACTGGTGCGATTTTGAATCCCATGTTTACTCCTGATGGTTCAAAAATTCTTTATACTTACAGTCCAAATCCTGCAACAACGAATTTCAAAGTTTATCTTGTCAGCACCCAGGCAACAGTTTCTGACATAAATCAGGGATTGATTCTGCGGAAAAACAATCAGGAAGCGATCCCACCGACTGCAAATGTAAAATACGCAGTGGTTTCTCCGAATTACAATGGATCCCAGGGACTTCTTGTATTTACTTGGGGAAAAATAGACAGAACAGAACTATGGACATATGATTTTACAACCGAGGCACTTACCCAGATTAAATCAGAAGCAAATCTTGAAATCCGTCATCCAGTATTTTTAAACTCAAGTGTGATTGCATTCCTCGGGATCAAAAATGGTATGCAGGATATCTATGTAATCAACATTGATGGTTCAAATTATAGAAAGATTACCACGAATGTTCCAAATACTCCATGGTATGGAAGGTTGCAGAGTTCGTGGAGAAATGAGACCCTCAGCAATCCACTTTTGATCTATTCGAAAAGAATTTATGAAGGATTTGGATACGCAAAATGGGATGTTTATGTGGCTGAAGTTGACCTTGTAAACGCTACACTCAATGAATACAACGTGACAAATACCAGGGATATTGACGAGTTCAGTCCAAGCTTTTTTGGAGATGACCAGAGTAGAAACTGGGTTGTATTACAACTTTCTGATGGTCAAATGTTTTATGAAGCAGAAATTGTCCCTGGTTGCAGGGAACTCTGGCAGGCAAATTACGACACTGTAAATCAGGCAAATAGCAATTCCGCAAAAACACAGAGAGCCAGAAACGGTAATTTTGGACTTGCAAACTGGTCTCCAGTACCACCTGCAGAAGCAGGAGAGGTTGTTACCCTTGACCAAACCCGTCTTGTTTATCTCAAACAGGTTGGTTCTTACAGGGAAGTCTTCAGATCAGATTATGTTGGTGGCGCATTTGACACCTCTGGCGTTCAACTGACTCCATCTTCACTCAATGTCAATAAATCCAATCCCTCAATTGCCAGGAATGGTGGAACTATTTCATTTACAATGGAATCTGTTCCTACATCAATTAGCAAAATGAATCACGATGGCTCAGGACTTGTCCAGTTTGCAATGCACTCAACTCAGAATCTGGATTGTTCAAGTGTGTCTCCTGATGGAAGATGGATTGTTTATGCGAAAAGAACATCTCCTGGCGTCTATGGAATCTTTGCAAAAAGAACCACCAGGGATGCTACTTATGGAGAATCAACGCTTGTCACAAATATCCAGGCAACAGCAATAGATGCACCGGTCTTTAATCCAGATATGACAAGGATTGTTTATGCAAAACAGGACCCAGGCGGAAAATTTGACATTTATTATGTGCCAATCAGAGTTGATAGTACAGTTGATGATAGCATGATTGCTGTTGGTTCTCCAGTGAATTTAACAAATACTCCATCAATTCATGAAAGAATGCCCTCATTTTCAAATACAGGCACAAAAATTATCTATTGTTCAAACAAAGAACTTGGCATAGAAGATTATGAGATTTTCACAATGGATATCAATGGTTCAGGAATAGAAAAGGTTGTTTCTGGTCCTGGTCACAGATGGCCTGTTTATAGTCCAGTGTCTGACGTTGTAGCAGGGACAGATGTCATAGGATATGTAGAAAACGACCAGATTATGTACGCAACGCTTTCACGAGTAGCGCCAGTAGGTACTCCATCAGGTCAAAACCCTGTTACAAATGTTGTTGGGACTGGAATCAATGTGCCTTCAGGATATGAAAGATTTTCATGGGGCAGAAACAGGGCAAAGGGAACAATTTTTGCATCAAGAACTCTTGGTGCAACCACTGCTGCTGGTCAACCAATTACATATCAGATTACGGTTGATGTTGACGAGGCAAGTGTACCAAACTCATATGCACTTAATGAAACATTTTCTGCCTCATTTAACGATATTCATGCCACTGTGGATGGAGTGAAGGCAGATACCACTTTGTATTATGATTATCCATCAACAGGAGTTCAGACACTAAAACTTTTGTTTATGTCAGGTCAGAATGGTGGAGTAAAAGACCACATTGTAAAAATTACTTTGAAAACCCCCTCAATAACAGGAAGTCAGGCATTTATCGGAAATGTGAGTTATACGATTGACGGTGTTCCAAGGTCAGATATCACTACAGGCAATGGTTCTACGATGATTCAAAATCCTTATATCCCTGTGGATGTTTATGACAGTAGCAATCTTGTTGCGTCTGATGGCATCATCCAGGATTTTGACCTTCTTTATGCAATTGATGCATGGGCAAGAGACGCTCAGCTCACTGGTTACGGCATTGTCTGGCCTCAGAACATCAATAACTGGGATAAAATTTTGATAGGTGCAGCCGGCAATCCCGGTATTATCCCAATCTGGGCAAATTCAACTTTTAAGGGTGGTTATGTCTATGATGTGACAAATCCTGGTTCTGTCTATGAAATGTTTTGGAAACCAGGAGTATTCCAGCAATGAAAAAATTACTGATTTTATTTTCTGTTTTATTGTTTCTGGTTTGTCTTAAATCTTTTGCCCAGAGAGTTGACCTGATATTTCTTATCGATGGCTCGGCAAGTATGTCGGGCCAACCATTCACCACTGAGAAAGAAGGTCTTGCCAGTGCCGTCGAAGACCCATCTGTTATTCCCACAGATGGTTCTGTGAGTGTGACAGTGATTCAGTTTTCAGGTGGAAGTCCACCTGACCCTGATGCGAGGGTTGAAGTTCATCCGACTCTTATTACCAGTCCTGCTGTTGCACAACAGGTTGCAAGCGCAATCAGAAACATTACAATTCTTAACAATTTAACCTATTTTGCACCAGCATTTGACCTTGCTGTCAGCACAATTATGTCCTGGCCACAGAGGGCTCAAAGGCAGGTGATTAACCTTATTACAGATGGAAACAACTTTGATCAGGCAGAAACAGCCACTGCTGTCTCCAATGCGATGTCTGCTGGTATTGAACTTATCAATGTAATGGGTGTGGGATATGGCCTTGATGAAGATAATATGTGGAGTATTGCAAACCCACATTACCCAGGATATCCTGACCCATCAAAAAGACCTGCATCTCCGAGCAAGGACTATGGTTATGTGTGGCTACTTACTGGATGGGAACAATTTGGACCTGCTGTAAAACAAAAAATTTTGACTGAGCTTCGTGTTGTAATGAATCTTCACGATAATTACGCAGGAATCCCCTATTCACCTGTTACAATTACTGCCTCTGGAGGAGTTCCACCATATACATTTCAAGTTGTCAGTGGTATTCCTGGACTTAATCTTGTTCAAATTACCTCTGACATTGCAGAGTTAAGAGGAGTTCCAAGTACTCCTGGTTCATATAATGTAAGTATCACCATAACAGATTCTTCAACGCCGCCTATCACGACAGTTTATCAGGGTCCAGTAAATGTTCTTCTTCCACCTTATGTTGCAGTTGAAAGAACGGGCGGGAAAATTCTTTATGTGAAAAACATAAGTAGAGGAATTGATGGAGAGATTACTTCTACTGGCAATCTTTTTATTAAAGACACTACAACAAAGGTTGAAAATCAACTGACAAATTACACTGGAAATTTTGTTATCAGAAATCCGTTTTTCTCTTCAGATGGTCTTGAAATCATATACACCAGCAACATCAGTGGGACCTGGCAGATATACATCATCAGTTCTCAAGATTGTATTGGTTCGCCAATACAGAAAATTGTGTGCAACAATGGGTATCCTCATCCTTATGCATCCCTTTCACCTGACAAAACAAATATTGCTCTTGTCCAGGAAAGAGCAGGGAAAACAGAACTTTTGATTTATAACAGAAATACAAAAAATTATTCATTGATTTTGAGTAATGCAGAAATCACATTAACGCATCTTGCTTTTCTTGACAATGGCACTATAGCATTTATTGGTATAAAGGATGGCATTCAAGACATATACAAAATTACGGTTGATGGAAAGGACTTTGTCAATTTAACAAAAAATATCAGTATCACCCCGCGTTACGGTAGAATTATAACCACTTTCAGGGACAGAAACAGAATTAGTTTTTATGATGATCTTACCAATCTCACATACCAGTTAAACGAAATTATTTACGCCAAGCAGGTCTGGCAGGGATTTGGTTATGCAAAATGGGATGTTTATTCATACAATATCGAGCTTGGGACAGAGGTAAACCTGACAAAGACACCTGATATGGATGAATTTGACCCGTGCTATGGCAATATTGCAGATTTGTGGCGGGGAGACATGTTTTATTCTGCTTCGCTTCTGGCTGGCTACGATATCTGGCTGACAAACTATGAATGGTATGACTGGTACACAATCACAAATTCAATAAAAACACCATTAACCGGCAGCGCCACAAGTACTGAAATGGCTGGCCTTGTTGATTTCATACCATCCACTGACATTGGTGTGGTGCCAGGAAAACCAATCACAATGCAGGACACAAGGATTGTCTATTATGGTGGCAATGGCATCATATACAGGTCGGATTTTGATGGAACAAACTGGTACAATCCAGGAACAACGATTTCAGCAGGAGCAGTTGAAAAAAGCGTGTGTTGCCTTGATCCGACAGGTGGAAAATTTGTTTACACTGTAAACTCTGTACCCCAGACACTTGCAAAGAGCAATCATGATGGTAGCGGAGAAACCATATTCTCATCTGGCACACCAGCAGGAAATGAAATTAAGGATGCATGTTTCAGTCCTGATGGAAGGTGGGTTGTGTTTGTAAAAAGGGAAAAACCAGGTAGATACGGGCTCTATGCAAAAATGACAAAACAGGACTCAACATATCCTGATATACCACTGTGTACTGATATTAATTCAACTGATGTCGCATATCCTTCGTTTTCACCTGATGGAACAGTGCTTGTATTCAGCATAAAGCAGCCAGGAGGCACCAGCGACATATGGAAACTTACGATAAAAACAGATGATAGTACCTCAATCACAACAGGAATTTTGCAAAATCTTACAAACACACCTGCAATCAGTGAAACAAGTCCATCGTTTTCACCTGATGGCAAAAAGATTATCTTTATCTCAAATCATCCTGAAGGAATCAACCAGGTTTACGCCTGTGATACAAATGGAACCAGCATTGAATTAGTAGTTGAAGGTAAAGATTCTGCAACAGGCCAGAACCTTGATATTAACAGGGTACTATTTGGAGATGTCAATGTAGAAACATCGGTTTATTATATTGCCTATGCGAGTACAAATCCTGCAACCGGTACAAAAACAATAAAAATTGCCAGATTTGAAAAAGTAGACCCAACTCCTGGTGATGGCAAAAATCTTGCAACATTGTATATGGACACAGGGCTTACTCCAGCAAGTGACAAATTTGACTGGGCAATCAAGAGGGAAAAAGGAACAGTTGTCGGGCAGAGAATACTCAGCAGGCGCGCAGCAAAAGATCAGGACTTCCAGTATGGAATTGCAATTGATGTGGACGAGGCATCTCTTCTTTCTGCATATACCCTTGAAGAAATCATTTCATCAGATTTTTCGACTTCAGACATTTCTGTCAGCATTGATGGTGGAACATTTTTCAACCCTACAATTTTTGAAAATTCTGCTGAAGGGTTTAAGACAATAAAACTTGCCTTTGGTCCTGGTCAAAACGGTGGAGCAGTTGACCACTACATCAAGGTGAGAATGAAGGCGCCTTCTTATACAGGAAATCAGGCAATAGAAGGCAGGATTAATTATATTTTGAATGGAACCCCCACTTCATCAACAATCAGCGGTAATTCCAGCATCTTTGTTTCAAGTCCCTATCTTCCTGTTGATGTTTATGATGAGACAGGGCTTGAAGGAAGTGATGGCATCATAGAGGACTGGGACTTACTTTTTACAATTGATGCGTGGTGCAATGATAGGCAGTTGTCTGGCTATGGAATCAGGTGGCCTGAAGACATTAGCAACTGGGACGGTATCATTCATGCCATAATCAACATATGGGCAAGTCCTGCAGGAACAACAGGTTATCATACTGGTGGTACAACCACAGCATCAGAAGTTTCAGGTCAGTATCAATATGTTGGTCCGAACCAGTACAGGTTATCTCCATCAAGTGCTCCAGTTTTTGAGATGTATTGGACACAGGGCAAATGGATTGATTGAGATTTGCTTATGCGTGGTATTTTAAAATTCCACATTCTGAGAAACATTTTCGCAATAGGCATTTTTGCCTTTGTTCAGTTTTCTTATTCTCAGATTACAGCAGTGCGAACCCTCCCAAAGACCTACCAGCAGGGACAGCTAATTTCAGTAAAAATTAATGTGAATATTTTCTCTGAAATCAGTGGAATAATTGTGAAGGAATGGCTTCCTGGGGACTGGGTAATTCCCGAAACAATGATTAACACAGATTATCAGACATTTTTGAAAATAGAAAATGACTCTCAAAACCCTGGATATAAAATTTATAGCTGGGCTGCATTCGGAGGTCCTGTGCCATCATTTTCAATAAATTATAAGGTACAATTACCATTATCAATTTCAGGCGATTTATCCTTTTATGGGAAAATCATTATCCTTGACAATCCATGGGGAACAGATATTGGTGGAGATAGTATTATCAGTGGAAAATCAGGAGATATCAATGGTGATGGAGAGGTAGATATATCAGATGTGATTTTGTGCCTTCAAATGGCGATTGGAAAAATACCTGTTGACCTTCAAAAAGCAGATATGGACTCAAGTGGTGAAATTGATATTATCGATGTCATCATAATTCTGAGAGCTGCGATCGGTCTTTATTAACATCAAAAAATCTGAACCCCAAAATCATCATTCCTGCTTTTATTGGGATTTCGAATTTAGAGTTTTTCAGAAAGCACAAGTGAGAATGAACAAGGACAGAGGAAGAGAAGAAAGAAAAAATCCTTCCTTACAACATCACCCAGCGAGAATTTTCTTTGCAAAATAGGTTAATGTCATCAGTTCGGTTGCCATATCCACATTAAGCACACGTATTGTTTGAGAAAGATTCAGGTTCACTGGAGCAAAATTAAGTATTCCTCGTATTCCGCAGCTTACAAGTTTTTCTGCAACCTGTTGAGCATTTTCAGCAGGGACAGTAAGAATTGCAAGTTGCACACCAAGACGTGGAACAATTTTTGCCATTTCAGAAACATCATATATTTTGACATGCCCAATAATTTTGCCGATTTTTTCCTTATCACTGTCAAAAGCAGCAACGATAGTAAAATTAAAATTTAAAAACCCTGGATATCCAAGTAATGCAGAGCCAAGTTTTCCAACGCCAACAAGAATGATCCTGCATTCCCTGTCAATACCCAGTATTTTCTCAAGATGATGAATCAAGTTGTTAACCCTGTAACCAACGCCCGGTTTACCCACCGGGCCAAAGTAAGAAAGGTCCTTACGAAATTGATCAGGACTGACATTGAGATAGGCAGTAATTTTGTTTGAGGAGATTATTTGAAATTTTTGCTCCTTTAGTTTCTTCAAACTTCTTAAATATAACGCCATCCTTCGTATGGTCTCCTGCGGAATTTTTCTTATTTTTTTTCTTCCCATATTGCTAATCTATGGTTCAATAATTGCCTTAATTACGCCCTCGCTTCTTGTGGAAACAATTTCAAGAGCATCCTGGATTCGCTCAAGAGGAAATCTATGCGTGATAATCGAAGAAAACTTGATGGTACCTTTGCACATAAGGTCAAGTGCCATTTCTGTTGTAAATGCAGACCTTCTTACACTTAAAATTGGAAGTTGTTTTCTTCTGACCAGGTGAGGGTCAAAATAAATCTGGTCTTCTGCAGGTATTCCGAATATGACGGCTTTGCCACCAATTGCTGCAATGTCAAGCATCTGAGTGATTGTTTCCTGTTGCCCTGCGCACTCAAACGCAATGTCAACACCTCTGTGACTCGTTTTTTCATTAATTGTTTTAACGATATCCTGTCTGTCGGCAAAATAAACCTCATCTGCACCAAGTTTTTTTGCCATTTCTGCGCGGTGGTTGATAATCTCTGTAACAAAAATCTGCCTTGCACCGCCTGTTTTGCAACAAAAAAGAACTGAAAGTCCTATTGGACCAGCGCCAAGAATCGCGATGCTATCTCCTGTCAGAAAATTTGCAAGCCGTATGCCATACAGCGCTATCGCCAGAGGTTCAGCAAGCGTGCCTTCAGCAAAGGATAGAGTGTCTGGAAGTTTTACCACATTTTTTTCAGGTACCACAATGTATTGTCTGAATGCGCCCAAAACAGGGGGAGTACCGAGAAACCGAACATATGGACACAGATTTGGTCTTCCTGTAATGCAGAATTCACATTTTCCACAGGAAATGCCTGGTTCTATCACAACCCTGTCTCCTTCCTTAACGGATTTCACATTTTTCCCTGTGGCAACAACCTCTCCGGATGCCTCGTGCCCGATAATAAATTTCTCTGGCACAATCTGGTCACCGATTCGTCCATCAAGAAAATAGTGGGCGTCTGAACCGCACACTCCAATTGCCCTGATACGAATCAATACCTCATCATCTTTACAATCAGGTATTTCAAATTCATCAATCACAAATCTTTTCTTTTTGAGAAGATACGCTGCCATGGCCTTTTTCATTTTGCACTCCTGTGGTAAAATAATGTAGACAGTTGAGAACTATTTTACCACAAAACTAGGAGAAATAATGTCACTACAGCCAATTCCACCAGAAAAAGCAAGGGCAATTTGTAATTTGGATTGGCTTGATTGTCAAACAACCAAGGACATACCACCAATTGAAGGTATTATTGGACAGGAACGCGCTGCAAGAGCGCTTGAATTCGGCCTTCAAATGCAGCAGGATGGTTACAATATTTATGTATCGGGAATACCTGGCAGTGGCAGAACCACCTCAGTGGAAGCAGCAGTTAAGGAAATTGCAAAAACAAAACCAACACCTGATGACTGGTGTTATGTGTATAATTTTTCCTCCCCTGATAATCCCAGGTGCTTGAGATTTCCGCCAGGAATGGCTGAAGTTTTTAGAAAGGATATGGAAAGTCTGATTGAAGAACTTAAAATAGATTTACCAAAGGCATTTGAAAGTAAATTGTACGAAGAACAAAGAAACGCAGTGATCAGAAAATTCCAAAAAAGAAAAGAGGAACTTATTGCACAACTTGAAGAAAAAGCAAAAAATGCTTCCTTTGCTCTCAAGCACACACCTTCAGGTTTCGTGTTTGTTCCACTAATTGAAGGAAAACCTATCACCGAAGAAGATATGGAAAAACTTACTGACCAGGCAAAAAATGAAATTAAATCAAAAGAAGAAATCCTTGTTTCAGAACTGTCTGAGGTTTTGCGCGAAATCAGGCAGGCAGACAGGGCAACTCGTGAAGAGCTTCAGAAAATAGAACACGAAACCACAATGTTCACTGTAAGTCCAAGAATTAATGAATTGAAAGAAAAGTATGCAAATTTTCCTGAAGTGCTGAAATATCTTGATGAAGTCCAGCAGGACATTGTTGAAAATCCTGGTAATTTTGAAGAAAAAAGAGAAGTTGAACTTCTACCAGGATTAAAAATGCCAGCGAGGGAAAATCAGCTCTACAAGTACCAGGTGAATGTGCTGATTGATAATAGCAAGACAGAGGGAGCGCCTGTTGTAAAGGAAACACAACCCACATGTTATAATCTGACAGGAAGAATTGAGTACAGACCCACGCTTGGCGCGATGTTCACTGACTTTACTATGATAAAACCTGGCTCACTTCATAAAGCCAATGGAGGATTTTTGATTCTCAATGTCCTTGATGTACTGCGCAACTACTTTGCATGGGACGCACTGAAAAGAACAATAAAAAACAGGGAAATTAGTATTGAGGATTTGAACGAGCAATTCAGAATTATCAATACTCCAACATTGAAGCCCCAGCCAATACCCGCAAATGTCAAAATTGTTCTTATAGGAAGTCCATTGCTTTACTATCTTCTTTATGCCTATGATGAAGATTTTGAAAAACTTTTTAAGGTCAGAGCTGATTTCAGTTCGTTGATGGACAGAGATATCGAAGGCGTCAGGCAATACGCGAGATTCATCAGTAAGAGGGTAAAGGAAGATAGACTTAGGGAATTTGATAAAGAAGCCATTGCAAAGGTTGTTGAGTATGGCTCAAGAATTGTTGAGGACCAGAAAAAACTTTCAACAAGATTTATGGAAATATCTGATCTGTTAAAGGAAGCAAATCACTGGGCAGGTGTTGACGGTTCAGACATAGTGAAAGGAGTTCACGTTCAGAAAGCAATAGACGAAAAGATATACAGGTCCAATCTCATTGAACAAAGGATTGAAGAACTTATTAAGGAAGGTGTTATTATTGTTGACACTGATGGAGAAAAAGTAGGCCAGATTAATGGTCTCAGTGTTTTATCTCTTGGTGATTATCAATTCGGGAAACCATCAAAAATTACTGTCAGTGTCTCTATGGGTAAAACCGGACCCATACACATTGACCGAGAAGTGAAAATGGCTGGCACCATACACAACAAAGGTTTCTTAATTTTGAAGGGTCTTCTTTTTGAAAAATTTGGAAAAAATTACCCTCTTTCGTTTTCAGCAACTGTTTGTTTTGAACAGGTTTATGAAGAAATAGAAGGAGACAGCGCATCATCCACTGAATATTATGCGTTGATCTCAGGTATATCTGGAATTCCATTGAAACAGGGAATAGCAGTTACAGGTTCCATTAACCAGAAAGGAGAAGTTCAACCAATTGGTGGCGTGAACGAAAAAATTGAGGGGTTCTATTCAGTGTGCAAAATTAAAGGACTAACCGGAAATCAAGGTGTCATTATTCCTGAAAAAAACCTTTCGCATCTGATGTTGAAAGAAGAACTTGTTGAAGCAATCAGGCAAAAGAAATTTCATGTATGGGCTGTGAAGGATGTAGACGAAGGTATTGAAATTCTTACAGGAATACCTGCAGGTAAACCAGATGAAAACGGTAAATATCCTGAAGGAACAGTCAATGCTGCTGTTGCAAAAAAACTGATGGAACTTGCAAAGAAATCCAGGGAAATTGAAAAGCATCTTTCGCCAAGAACAAAGAAAGAGAATAAACACACTTCTTAAGGGCTCAAGTTTCGAGTTTGGGGTCTATTAAAGGCCGCCACCTTAATTCTCTTCCACAAAGGGACAGGAGAAAAGAAAACATGGAAGAAGGTAGGAAAGAGGGTGAATAAAACCTTAAATTGAACCATAACCGAATCTACCGGAAATATCAGGCCTGTCCCTCCAGTTTTCAATAGTCTTCACCTTCAACTGCAAATATACCTTTTTTCCGAGAAGAAGTTCAATTTCTTTTCTTGCACTTGTACCAATAACTTTCAGTTTTTCTCCATCTTTCCCGATGACAATTCTTTTTTGATTGTCCTTTTCAACAATGATGTTTGCCATGATTACCATCATATCAGGATTTTTATCTCCTGGCTTTATTTCTTCAATTTCAACTGCAATGGAATGCGGAACTTCCTGGTAAACCTGCTCAAAGGCTTTTTCACGAATGATCTCGCTGATTTTATACGTTTGTGGAAGAGAATCAGTAAATTCTGGTGGAAAGAGTTTTTCACCTTCTTGAAGGTACTTCACAATTGTTTTTTCAACATCATCAACATTTTCACCCTTTAATGCAGAACACGGTATCATTTCCAGAAAGCCAAACTCTTTATTCACATATTCAATCAAAGAAAGAACTTTTTCCCTGGGGCTGATTCTGTCAATTTTGTTAATCACAACGATGACATTCTTTTCTGACTTTTTTATTCTTTCAAGGATTTCCCTGTCTTCCGAGTCATATCGTGATGCGTCGATTACTGCCAGAATTAAGTCACATTCTTCAATTGCAGCAATAACATTATCTTTCATTATTTCTCCAAGTTTATGGCGAACTTTTTCGTATCCAGGAGTGTCAACAAAAACAATCTGGTAATCCTGAGTTGTTTTCACTCCCATGATGCGAAATCTGGTCGTTGCAGGATGCCTTGAAACAATTGATACCTTATGCCCGACCAGTACATTCACAAGTGTTGATTTCCCAACATTTGGTTTGCCGACGACTGCGACTGTGCCTGATTTCATTTTTTATCTAGTAAAGGAATTACCCAATCATAAATTTTGAATAGTTGTCTTTTTTTCTCGAGATAATACAAGTAATTCTTCAAACTCACATCAGGTGGAACTCTGTGGTCAACATGAGGAATATAGCCACCTTCTTCCACAACTGGTTTAATTCTTGCAAGTTCCTTGTCAATCGCTGAAGGGCCAGATATCAATGCTTTCTTGTCAACCCCGCCCATCAGAAGTACTCGTCTGCCGAATTTTTTTCTCAATTGAACCGGGTCAGAACCACTGTTGATTTCAAGAGGAAACATTATATTAATTCCTGCATCCAGCCACAATTCTACCAGTTCATTGATATTTCCATCGCAATCAATAAAAATTAGGTCTATCCCTGCCTTTTTAAATCTCTCTGATAACTTCTTATATCGAGGGACAAGATATTTTTTAAACAGCCCAGGAGATATCATTGGCTGTGTCTTAAAAGCCATGTCTTCCCACATGCTCACAGCATCAATTTTTATTTCATTCAATGCCCTTTCATCAACAGTTAGAACAAACTCACAAATGTAATCGATGATTTCTTCTATCAATTCTGGCTGGTCGTAAAATGCCATCAGACAATTTTCAAATCCCATCCAGTTTCTAATCCAACCAAATAAACTGCCACCGCTGATAATTATAGGATATTCTGAATTCTGGGCTTTCTTTTTGAATTCCTGCCAGTCCTTCTCAGATGGGTATCGATTTGAATCAGGACTCAATTTCTTTTTGAATTCAAGCCAGTCGTTTCTGTTTTCTATGGGAAATTTTATGTAATGAGGGATTGAACTTGTGCCATCTTTAAAATGTTTGGCAATGACACCGCTTGAATCTCGTGTAATGACATATTTTTCTGTTTCTTCAATGGTTTCTGTTTCAAATACAGGATCAAGTCCTAATTTCACCGGCACAAAAAGCATTCTATCAAAACCAAAAAATATGTCACCTTTTTCAATCGAATCCACTTCCTGCGGTAATCCCTCATTATGCCACCTGACCAATGTGTCATTCCACCAACCAAATTCCATATTGAAAATTCTGTCAACTGGCTTGAAATGGAAAACATTTTGCCATCTTTCTCGTGGTGTCATTAGAGCCCCCTTGTAAAAAATAAATCAGAAGCACGAAAAATCCAAACTCAAAACTCGAGAATCCAAAATTATCTTATTTTCTCCTTCCTTTGTAAAAGGAAGGTCGGTATGAATTTGAGAAAAATCCTAAGCCCCAGACTCTAAATCCTGAGAAATCCTTTTTGCATCTCCAAATTCCCTCTCCCTCGATAGTAGAAACCCCTCTTCCTGACTTCCTCTTCCTCGGTGGGAAATTAGGAAATGGTAAAAAATTACGGCAAAATTCTATACGGCTTAATTCTTCCCCACGCAAGATACTGACGAAATCCTTCTGCGTATTTCACACCACACTGGGTTCCCCTGATCTGACTCAAACCCTTCATAAACTCCACATAGTCGATACCATCATGTTCTTTCAGCCACTTGTACTGACTTTGATGGCACAAAAGCATTTTTTCCTTTATTGGCATTTCATCAGTAATGTCCACATATTCGGTTGGTTGAAAGTTCACGCCAGAAGCAGTATCCATAAAGAACACCGGTATAAGTTTCGTAATTTTGTTAATCTTTGTCCTGTAATTTGGGAGTGTTGCGCAAAAAGAAGCATCAATGGCGAGTTTTCCAGCATTCACATGGTCCATCATATAATCATCAGGTGAATGAGTAATGATGACATCAGGATCAACCTGCCTGATAACATCCATTACCTTTTCAACTGCCTGCTGATTAACATGAAGCTGGAGGTCAGGAAAAAGTCCGATAAAAAGTTCAGCACCCAAAATTCTTGCAGAATTCTCTGCCTCTTTTTTTCTGATTTCAGCAAGTTCCTCAGGACCTATTTCAAAGTGTCCCTTATTGCCATCGCACAAAATTGCCATCGCGATGGAATGTCCTTGTTTCTTAAACTTTGCAAGAGTCCCTGCGCAGAAAAGTTCAATATCATCAGGATGAGCAGAAATAGCAAGAACCTTCATATTCCTCCTTTGTTAGTTTTTGAACAGGGCAAATACAAACATCAGATTCTTAGTGAAATTCAGCACTTACCCTATCACTCGTAACTTTTCATTTTACTGCATCCCCTTCCTATATAAAATCCCTATTCTGCTCCCCTTTTTATAAATTTCCTATTACCCTACACTCTTTACAAAATTCTCTCACATCACTCCCCTCTTTATAAAAGAGATCTCGGGGGAGATCTCAAAAATTCCCTCTAACTTCAGGTCCCCTTCCTTTACAAAAGGAAGGCCGGGATGGATTTCTGAAATCCCTCTTTATCCCCCTTTAAAAAAGGGGGAAAAAGGTTCAAATCCCCAATTTTCAAAGAAAATTCGTGCCGGAGGAGGGATTTGAGCGCCCTTCGCTCCCACTACGCTCAGGGTCGGCCACTCGCTGGAATTGCTGCGCCAGCTCGCAATTCCTGACTTCGCTCAGGTTCAAATCCCCAATTCTCAAAGATGTGCCGGAGGAGGGATTTGAGCGCCCTTCGCTCCCACTACGCTCAGGGTCGGCCACTCGCTGGAATTGCTGCGCCAGCTCGCAATTTCTGACTTCGCTCAGGTTCAAATCCCCAATTTTCAAAGAAAATTCGTGCCGGAGGAGGGATTTGAACCCTCATGAGCTTGGACTGGATTTTGAGTCCAGCGCGTCTGCCAGTTCCACCACTCCGGCTTTAGACAAAAAATTATAACATAACAGAGTTAAAATTGAAAAGATAGTACCCTCGCTTTAATTTTCTTCCGCAAGGCGCGATGGCAAAGCAAAGGCGGCAGGGCGAAAGTACAAGAAAAGCCCCTGCCTGCACAGCAGGGGCTTTTTATGATATCCGATTAAACAATCAATTTGGTTTACCCATCGCATAATGCTGTCTTATTTCTCCATCTGTCAGTGCTCTCTTGAATACAGCAAGTTCATCCATATAACCAATAAAGTAATCAGAAGCTGTGCGTACATTTCTTCCTACATTGATTTCTGTATTGTAATAGTTATAGGGAATTTGGGGACAAACATCAAAAAGCATTCTGTTCACCTCAACACCATTTTGATAAAGGATAAAGTTTCTCGTTGGTGCATCCCATGTAAAGGCAATATGTTCCCATTGCCCTGGGGTTAATGCCCTGCCTGAAAGATACCGTGGACCTGCTGTATAGCAAAGCGCTGCCTGAACCACTCCACCCCTTTCAGCAAACAGAGCCCACGCAGGAGTTCTTCCTGCTTGATAGAAGTCATTAAAAAGAATGGTCTGGGTTCCACCAGTCAACCTATCGATTTTTACCCATGCCTCTATTGTCAAAGCAGAAACCCATTCTCCTGCGCCTGTCCTGATAAAATCATTTCCGTCAAAGTACAGAGAGTATTTGCCAGGCCAGCGGCCACCATCCTTGACCCATGTGGGACATGCAGAAGGGTCTGTTGGTGTTGGATTGGGATTGGCAGGCGTAGGGAAAGGAGTATTGTCAAACAGGGCATCATAGGCAGTTCTATTGTATTCATCATCTCTCGGGTCTCCTAAGGCCCTGTTTGCAATTTTCACTCCCTGACCATCCTCAAATGTCCAGTAAAGTATCAAACTTTCATCTGTCACAAGATTTGTCCTGTATGCCTGCCATCTTGTGAATTTTGCCTGTTTTCTTGCTCTTGATAGCGCTGGCAGGAGCATCGCCGCAAGTATCGCGATAATCGCGATCACCACAAGCAGTTCAATCAAAGTAAATCCATTTTTCTTTTTCATCATTTTTCACCCCCTTTTTTACCAAAGTATATCACCATAGTAATAATGAAATGCATATTGAAACTGGTCTCTTGCTTTCCACTCTAAATGGCCGTCCATATAAACAACATTTGCTCCATCAAACTCTAAGTGATTGTTTCTAACGCCGCTTGACAATCCATAACCGTACCACCAGCCAGTTTTTCCATAGCAATCGCTAACACATATCTGTCGTGATGCAGGAAGAATATAGTGTGAGTACGCATCACCAGGTGATTGGACATACTTACCACAGAACTTGTAATTGGGACACGGCGCCTTGTCTATACCTGTGTCTGTGGAACGAGTGTACATATGCCAGCCGTATAAGTCGTATCCATCAGCATGATTCGATGTTCCAAACATAATCCAGTAAGAGCAACGTTGATAACCAGGGTTGCCATAAGCCCTTAATCCAGGCCTGTAGCTCCATGTAGCTCCTTTGAATGCCCTCCAATCAGTTGAAGGACATCTGAACAGATTTGGATTTGGAAAATATGCTGCGACCCAAGGAGCATTGGTAGGAAAAGAAAAACAGCTTGGACTACCCCATGCTATTATTCCAATGCCATAGCCATCATAGTCCTCAGCATACATCATCAAAGAAAGATAAAGTTGTTTTAAGTTACTGGCGCATACTGCTCTTCTTGCCATGTCCCTTGCTCGAAGAAGCGGCTCAAACAAAATTGAAGCAAGTATCGCGATAATCGCGATCACCACAAGCAGTTCAATCAAAGTAAATCCATTTTTCTTTTTCATCATTTTTCACCCCCTTTTCTGTCTGGACTTGACTGGTTTGAAATTTGGCTGGTGCAAAGGATGGGAATGCTCAGTTGCAGATGTGAAGGCAGGTATAAGTTCTGATATTGTTTCAGAATGGCCTGGATTTTCTTTTTGTTTTTCTTTATCATCTAGAGCCCTCTTTGTTTTTGGCTCCCTTAATGCTATAATACTGAACAAAAGATTTCTTGTCAACATCAAGGAGATTGCATATGATTATTGACGCTCACAACCACCCTGAATGGCATGGTCACACAATAGAAAAATTTATTGAAAATATGGACAAAAATCATATTGATATCACTTGGCTGTTAACATGGGAGGCACCCCGTGACGAATATTCACCCTCATTTTTTGCATCGACCCCACACTTTGAACGATATGGACCTATTCCGTTCAGCAAGGTTCTCGAATATGTGAAACAGAAACCAGACAGATTTGTTCCAGGATATGCGCCAGACCCAAGAAGACCAGAAGCAATAGACCTTTTACAGGGTGCCATTAATCTCTATGGAGTGAAAGTCTATGGAGAATTGAAATTAAGGATGATGTACGATAATCCTGATGCAATCAGAATGTTCAGATTCTGCGGAAAAAATAAACTCCCGGTTGTTGTTCACATTGATTATGAATTTGAAACAGGAACCATGTATCCCAGACCATCCTGGTGGTATGGTGGTGGAATAGAAGCATTTGAAAGGGCAATTATAAAATGTCCTGAAACAATTTTTTTA
>Ga0209409_1000732_pt1 | contig 32553 bp, 31 predicted proteins | sample AD_JPNMR1_MetaG_FD_184424 | JGI IMG/M metagenome (GOLD analysis project Ga0209409, IMG submission 184424) | Active sludge microbial communities of municipal wastewater-treating anaerobic digesters from Japan - AD_JPNMR1_MetaG (SPAdes) (version 2) | ecosystem: Engineered > Bioreactor > Anaerobic...
TACTAAACCTTTTCCTGAAATGCACCAACATTGATTCATCAAAAGGTTTTTCATAGGAATACCTTTCATATCCTAAAAAATATTGCAAATACGGATTTTCTCTTATCTGTTGCACTACCTCTTCATCAGTTAACTTTAGTTCCTCTTTAATATAAAGAGCACAAAATGCTATCCTTCCATTATATGCTGGTGCCCCCATATTCTCAGAAAAATTCTTTGCATTTTACAACTATATTTTTGTTATAACTTTATTATATTTTTATATGATACATCTTTTTCAGGAAGACCTAATTATAATTAAAAGAGGGACAGACCTGATCTATAACTATCATGATGTGAAACTATTTTTCATATAGATGTTAATAACTTACAAATTAAAATTTTGTTAGTATAAATAAAAATTTTTCGTTATATTCTATTCTAATTTTTACAATAACCATTAAGACAGTTTTTCTTTATTTTAATAGGATAATCTCCATTAAAGCATGCATAACAATACTTCTCTGGGAATTTAACAGATAATTTTAAATCATTTAATGGAAGGAAAGTAACGCTATCAGCCTTAATAAATTTAGCGATTTCCTCAGGTGGCATATTAGAAGAAATTAACTCTTTTTCTGTTGGTGTGTCTATGCCAAAAAAGCAACTTTTTTTTATCTCAGGACTTGATAAAAATAGATGAACCTCTTTTGCCCCACTATCTTTTAGCATCTGCACTATCTTAGATGAAGTGGTCCCCCTTACCAATGAATCATCAATAACTGCTAAAGATTTATCTTTTATGACTGATTGTAATGGATTAAGTTTAATCTTAACCCCTTCCACTCTTTTCTTTTGTTGAGGTTTAATAAAAGTTCTCCCAGTATAGTGATTTCTAATAAGCCCGAATTCAAAAGGAATGCCAGATTCTCTTGAAAAACCAAGAGCAGCAGAATTACCAGAGTCTGGAACAGGTATTACAATATCTATTCTATATTTATTTAATTTTGATAATCTTGCCCCCATTTTCATTCTAACTTCATGCACGGATTCCCCAAATACTATTGAATCTGGCCTTGCAAAATATATGAGTTCAAATATACATTGTCTAATAATTGTGTTATCTGTAAATCTTTTTTTCTCAATTGTCCCATTTTTACAGAATATAATTTCTCCCGGCTCTACATCTGTGATATCTTTTGCACCTAATAGATCAAGAGCATTTGTCTCTGAGGCAAAGGCGTATCCATCTTTAATCTTTCCATAAGAAAGTGGTCTAAATCCAAATGGGTCTCTAAATGCTATCAATGAATTATCATATAACATAAGAATAGAATATGCTCCCTGCAATTGTCGTAAACTCAAAATCAAAGATTTTTCAAAATTTGTATCAGGGATTCTTGCCATTAAATGAGCAAGTATCTCAGAATCAGAGGTTGTCTGAAATATAGAACCACTCTTTATTAGATCTTCTTTAATTAATTCAGAATTTGGGATGTTTCCATTATGAGCAATTGCAATCTCTCCTTTATTAAATCTAAAAACAAGAGGTTGGGCATTTACAAGATTTGATTCTCCACATGTCGAGTATCTAACATGTCCAATTCCAGCAATACTTTTTTCTTCAAAAGGTAGAGATTCAAATAACTCTGAGGAGACAAGGCCATTCTTCTTTATAACTTCTATTTTATTATTTTTAATAAAAGATATGCCACAACTTTCCTGTCCTCTATGTTGGAGAGCAAAGAGTCCTAAATAGAGATCTTTAATGATCTGTTCTGACTCTTTATTTAAACATATGCCAATTATTCCACATTCCTCTTTTAATTTATCAAACATAAAAAATCCTTTAAAACTAAATTATGATTTTTTAAGATCCAAAATAGCATCTTCAACAGTATCAACAATAGAAACTATATTATGAATCTTTGAAATTTTAAAAAGAATTTCATTATCCTTTTTAACTCCAGAAATTATTGCATTCTTTTTAAAATCCATACACTTTTTTAAGCAGTTTATTATGCCGCCAAGACCCGTAGAATTTATATTATTCATATTTGATAGATCAAATACAAAACTATTAAAATTAATAAAAACATCTTCAAATTTCTTCTTCAGATCATTTGCTGTAAAAGAATCTAAATTCCCTGTAATCTTAAATACTAAAATTTCGTCTTTTTGATCTAAAGAAATAGCCATTAGTTACCTCTGCATATTTTATCCTTAACTTTTTAAGATTGATTCATAATTTTTTAACATTGATCTATCACTGGTAAAATACAAAAAAAAATTATTTTTGTCAAAAAAAAGAGATTAAATAAGAAATCTATCTTGACAAAAAATATATCTTTGATATATAGTAAACAGCCCTGCGGGGTTGGTGATAAGGAATTGTTTACTGCTCAAACTTTTATTTTGGGATTCCTATATTATTTTGCGGCTTATATGCTTAAAAGGTTGTCCTTTTAAGAAATAAAAAGCAATTTTGCGGAAACCCACCTGGTATAACCGGGCGTTAAAACTATCCTTAACCACGGCTTTCGCGGGGCCTATTCTTTTTTAAAGCCATCCTTCCAGTTAAATCGTGTAGTATTTGGTAAGTTTATAGATTTTTCTATAAATGAGAAAAGCCTCTTATAATCCCCTTTCTTGAATTTTGAGTAACTTAAATCAATTATAAATTTATTAAAGCCACTCTTTTTTAATTCACTCACTTTATCTATAATAGAAAAAGGGTGCTCTGGTATAACAAAAGAAAATTCTTCATTGTTAATTAAATAAAAGCCATTATTTCTTGAATCAAAAAAATAGTTAAATTTATATTTCTCTCTTAGGTTAGTTCTTATCTTAAATAAAAGTGGAAAAGAAAATATTGTAATAAAACATAGATTTTTATCCAATGCAGATGAGAATATGTTCTTTTTATTATTCTCAAGGGGAGAAATAAAGTAAGATATCCCATTCTCATATAAAAATTTAATGGCAAAACTATTAAATGTATAAAGATATTCACCGCCGATTAATTTAATATTCTCTATTTTTTTAAAAAGATTAATATGAGCAACATTGTTTATAATATATATATCAAAATTTAATTGTGATAATTTATCAATATTTTCAATAATAAAATTTTCATCTTTATCATAGTAAAGCGGTGATAAATAAAAAATTATCTCATTAGCCTTATATGGTGTTTTATTATTTATAAAATAGTCAATATTCTTTTTATTAAAATCAACAATAATCTTTTGAGGTTTTATGCTTAATGTATTATAAATATCCTCTGCATCATCTATTTTTACATAAATCCCATCTTTTAAAAAATTTTCTTTTTTAATTTTAAAATTCTCAAAAGGGATCTCATTGATCCCGGGATGTCTTTTAAAATTAGAAAGATTATTTGGGATAACTCTTTTATATTTTATCTTCTCACCACTTTTTTCTATAAGATATATCCTATCGCCTATCTCAAATTGATTATTCACATGCAAAATAAAAAAGTCTGGATTATTATCATCAATAGTAACTTTTGTTGACTCTCTAAAATTATCTTTATTACTATGAACTCTTACAATGTCGTTATTTTCTAATTTAATAAAACTCTTTGCCTTTGCCCTTCCATTTTCAATACTAATAATCTCACCGGCAAGTTTGCCAATCTCTCCACTATCTTTATCATTAATAAAATCCATATTAAAATCATCAAAATAAAAAATTGTCTTATCGCGAGCTAAATCATTTTCAAGAATCTCAAGAGATTTATTTATAGCATGGTCTCTATTTTGATAATTATCAATAAGATATCTGTATGCTCTAACAACCGTTCCGACATATCTTGCATTCTTCATTCTACCTTCGATTTTAAGGCTATTTATACCAATCTCTATTAAATCTGGAATTTTTTTGATAAGCATTAAATCCTTTGTAGAAAAAAAATAGCCACTACTTCTATCATCGCCTGTATACAATCTTCTACATGACTGAGTACATCTACCTTTATTTGCAGACCTTCCACCAAAATAACTCGAAAACAGACATAAACCAGAAACAGAGACACATAACGCACCATGAACAAAAACTTCCAGTTCAATAGAGGTATTCTCTCGTATTTTTTTTATTTCAGAAAAAGTGAGTTCTCTTCCTAAAATAACTCTTTTTGCCCCATTTTTTGATAAAAAATTAGCACCCTTATATGAAGATATATTCATCTGCGTTGAACAATGAATTCTTAAATCAGGATAGTATAGATTTATCATTCTCAATAGTCCAAGATCCTGAATTATGACAGCATCAATCTCAATTGTCTTTAAATATTTCAAGAGATTATAAACACTCTTTAATTCCTTTTCCTCAATAACAGTATTTAGAGTCAAATAAACCCTTTTTTTTATTTTATGAAGATTATAAACAATTGCTTCAAGTTGTTTATAACTAAAATTTTTTGCTCTCAATCTTGCATTAAAATCTTTTAGTCCTAAATAGACAGCATCAGCCCCTTCTCCAATTGCAGCATCAAGAGCATCCGGAGATCCAGCAGGAGCAACAAGTTCTATCTTATAACTCATTTTTCTCCTCTTTTAATATCTCATACATCTTTTTTGCTTCACTCTTTGATATATTTTTTTCTTCTATTTTTAAAATTTTATAGGTCACTGTTTTAAATGGGAATTTTATGGTGAGGATATCCCCCTCTTTTATATTTGATGATGGCTTTGCAATTTTACCATTGAGTAAAATCTCATTATCCTCTATGCTTTTTTCTGCACTGCTTCTTGTTTTAAATATTAATGAGATTTTTAAGAATTTATCGAGCCTCATTGTTGTACTCCTTAAATCTTTTTATCATAATTTCTTTAACATATCTTCCCATCTCTTCATCAGAATTGAAATTTTCTGGATATACTGGATCCATTATATCAACATCTACTTTACCGGGATTTATAAGTAGACTTGTTGGATTATTTCTCTTATATAAATTTAAAAATAAAACAGGAACTATTGGAATATTTGCTTTTCTTGATAAAAAAAATGCACCATATCTAAAATTACCAATGTTACCATCCCTTGTTCGTGTCCCTTCTGGCATAATTAAGATATTTCTTATTTTATTGTGTAAAATCTTTTCTGCCTCTTCAAAAGAGTGTTTTATACTCCCTTTACTTTTTAAATCTATTGGTATCTGTCCGAATCTCTTTATAAACCATCCATATATTGGTTTATCAAAATGCTCCTTTAACTCAATGCCTCGAGGGTATCCGGGTAAAATTGTTCCACAGATAAAAAGATCAAAGAAGCTCACATGATTTGCCACATATATGACAGGGAAAGGTATAACTTTATTTTTATCTCTTAATACTGGAAATATAAATACACTTCGACTTATGAGGATACATGCAAGCCTTACGAGTGGATTATAAAATTTTTTTGGGACAAAAAGGCTTATCATAATCAAAAAAAATATTACAATAAAAGCTGTTATCCAGAAGTTTATCCATAGAATAATAGAAAGTATATATTTTAAAAATTTCATCATACAACCAGACTTATCTCTTTAGGTTTTATACTAATTCTAATAGGAGAAGATCCAAAAAGTTCACCATCTGGCATTAATTCGAATTCCGGGGTAGAATATATTTCTAAATAATCTGTTTTAAGATAGAGACAACCTTTATCTTTTATATGTTTACCCTTAAATGTTTTTAAAAATCCTCTTAAGAATTGAAATCTATTTATTTCATAAAGAACAATTATATCCATGAGTCCATCATTATATTTTGCTTCAGGTGCAACCATAATTCCACCACCAGTGTATTTCGTGTTTGAAACAGTTAAGAAGTAGACCTTTTCTGATTTAAATTCTTTCATCTCACCGTTTTGGTCCCTAAATTTCAAAACAGTATTATAAGGTTTAAAATTACCAATTGCTGTAAATATGGTTATAGCATAACCAAAAGCCCCCAATTTTTTTGTCCCTTTGCTTATAATATCCTTTACAACATCAGACACAAATCCCATACCAATGACATTGATACAATAATATTTAAAATCTCCACCTATCTTTTCAACAAATAACAAATCAAACTCTTTTGGTGCAGTCAAAGACTTATAATTATTGATTGCATCTTTTATACTTCTTATTTTAAAATCTCTTAAAAGAGAATCCCCACTACCAGAAGGCAATGGAAAGAGAGGAAGTCTTTTATCTTTTGGAATTTTAATGAGAGAATTTGTAATTGAAGAGATCGTTCCATCGCCACCTATACTTATTATTAAATCATTCTGATTCTTTGAATGAATTTCCTTTACTTTATCATCGACGTCTTGAACATTTTTTGTCTCAATAACATCTATACTTTCAAATAACTTTTCTTTTAATAAAAATTCATAATAAAGAGAAAATCTTTTTTTTGCCTTGCCACCGCCTGCATTTGGATTGTATATTATAACTGGCTTCTTATAATTTAAATTCATAGGTCTCTCCATTTATAATTAAGTTTTTTGTATTATACTAAAAGTGATTTTTATTGTCAAAGAATATGTTATGTTAAATTAAAATATGGGTGTGATTTTATTTTTAGACAATTAAAAAGATAGAGTTATGTTACGGTTAATTTTGTTTGAGAAAAGATTGTAACTAGGATAATTTATTTTTTTTGGTAAAATTTAAAATAAATTCTTTCAATAATATGTCTCAAAACCTACTACCTGATAGCAATCGTTGTAGATTGCTTTGTAAAATGGGGTGGTGTTGCCGGAAAAGTGGGATAATTCTCTATTCTTATCCCATTTCTTCATCTTTGTTAGTTTTAAGAATAACCTTAATGTTATTATACTACATTTCATCTCTACGCCGGTAATCCCAAGTTTATCATACTCTTCTAAAAAGAGTAGGATAATTCTCCTCAATAAACAACCCATGCTGAAAAAATTAAGATCAGCATGGATCTTCTTCAAAAATCTGTAATCCTGTTTTGATAAATAAACATGAATTCGTGCATCCCCATCTATTCTTTCGTATTTATTCCCATCTTCTGGCCCGAAACAATATATCTTTTTTACTCTATTGGTATATAGTTGCAAGATATATACAATAAGTCCAGAAATAGAGATGTTAAATTTCCTTGCAACATTTTCCAGTTTTTTCTTCATAGCAGAGTTAACGACTATGTGTAACTCATGCTCAAAATTATAGTTTTTTAAAATCTTACGAATATTATTCATAAAAATCCTCCTTGTTTCTAAAAAAATATTTCTATATATTAATCACAAAATTTTTAAGAAAATCCTTTACAAATTTTAGAAAAAAATTAAAAAAAAAATTTGCCTAAAAATAAAATCACCCCCTTAAAATATCCAGACAGTATCTTTTGACAAAATAAAAAATTTTTATTAATATATATTTAGCTTTTTTTAAAGAGATAAAGTAATTTCTAAACTTTATTTTAAATGAGGTATAATTATGAAAAGTAGAGTTACCCTTATAAAAAATATGCATTTTAATGGTGAACTTGATGGGCATCTTATTCCTATTGATGCGGATCAATCGGTAGGTGGAGAAAATAAAGGTCCCAGGCCAAAAGGACTTCTTTTAACTGCTCTTGCCGGTTGTACTGCTATGGATGTCATAAGTATTCTTAGGAAAATGAGAGCAGAGCCAGAAGAATTTTATGTAGAAACAGAAGGCCCTCTTACAGAAGAACATCCAAAGGTATTTAAGTCAATAACAATTAGATACTATTTAAAAGGTGGAAATGTCACAAAAGAAAAAGCAGAAAGAGCAATTCATCTAAGTCTTGAGAATTATTGTGGAGTTACGGCAATGCTTGAAAAGGCATGCCCTATTAACTACGAATTAATCATTGAATAGAAATTCGAGATCAGTTTGATTTTTTTAGAAAAATATCCTTTTTCTTAATAATATCTCTTCCCTATTGATATACCATATCCAATACAAAGGACGATATGATTATATGCTCCCACAGGGATGATAAAAGTAGATATTCCAAACTCATTTCTTAAAACAAAGTTATTCCTTACATATTCTCCCCCTAAAACTAGGCCCAATTCAAACTCAACACCTACTATATGTTGGCAAATTAAACTAAATTTGAAAGGTATTCCATAATAAAAGTTCTTATAATCTCCTATTAATTTAACCCCTACTGTCTGAATATAACCTATAAAAGGGGATGAAAAAATTCCAGATGCCCAGTTTACTATAAGGCTTAAATTAGCATTATTCTCTTTTTTAGAAGTAAGTAAAAATTTAAAACCATTATCAAATTGAATATCTATATAGGCAATAGGTATAATTAAAATCCTAAAAGTAACATTATTCGAAATAGCAAAATAGTATTCTTTGTGTTTAGGAAGTCCAAATCTTTGTTGAAAACCGAGATTTGTATTAAATCCTATATCTGATTCAAAAATATGAGGTTCTGGAGAAAAAAAGATAGCAAAGCCACCTTCCAATGTTCCTGTAAATGTGCTCTCTTTTTGAGAGCAGGGAAGAACTTCTGCCTTTTGATTTAAAAATAGTGTCCTACTACAACCTGTAATTATTAAGATTACAGAAAAAATTATTAAATTCTTCTTCATAAAAAAACCTCCTTAATTATAATTAATAATATATATAATTAATAATATCAAAAAAAATTAATAAAAATCCATTTTTTTGTTAAATAAAAGTGTAAATTTGTAAACAAAAGTGTAAATTTTGGATTTAAACTTAAATAATGTTAAACCATATTGTAAGTGTAATTAATTTTATTTTTAAATAATTGAAATGACAGTTCTATCCTCTGGTTAATTTTTTTTGAGAAAGATAAACAATTTAATTTTAAGTGGAATTTTAACAAATATGGTTAATAATAGGTCTCAAAACCTACTACTTGATAGCAACTGTTATATATAGCCTTGTAAAATGGCGTGGTATTGCCGTGGAAGTGGGACAATTCTCTATCCTTCCACCATCTTTTAATTTTTGTTATTTTTAAGAATAACTTTAATGTTATTATTCCACACTTTTTCTCAAACCCAATCATCCCCATTCTTTCATATTCTTCAATAAATATCTCAAGAATTGTCCTAATCAATTTTGCCATGCTGAAAAAGTTTAAATCAGCATGAATTTTTTTCAAAAATTTATAATCTTCTTTAGGAATATAAAAATGAATGGATGCATCTGCCTCTATTCTTTCGTAAGCATTATCATCCTCATTACCAAAACAGTATCTTTTCTTAACTCTATCAGAAAATTTTTGCAATACATAAACAATTAATTTTGATAAAGAGAGATTCTCTTTTCTGGCTATCTTTGCAAGTTTTTCCTTCATAGTAGAAGTAACTACAAAATGTAGTTCGTGATTATTGTTGCGATTTAAATTTTTTTTATTCATAACAAATCCTCCTAATTGATAAAAATTATTTTCTATATATTAATCACAAAATTTTTTAGAAAATCCTTTACAAAATTTAAGATAAAAATTAAAATTCTTTTGCAGGAAGACAAAATTTCCCAAGAATAGTTTTTTATCATTTTATACTTTTTGACAAAATAGGAAAAATGGAATATATTAAGATTTAATACAAAATTCTATTTTGAGTAAGTTAAAAGGAATTTTTATGACAAAAAAAATTATCTGTATATCCTGCCCTCTTGGATGTGAGGTCAGTATCACAGAAGAAAATAATAATTATACTATAACTGGCAATAAATGCCCACGGGGTGAAAATTATGCAAAGGAGGAGATTCTATCACCTAAAAGAATAGTAACAGCAACCTGTGCCACAAATTCTTTAAGATATCCAAGATTGCCAGTAAAGACAGTTAGTCCTATTCCAAAAGAGTTAATATTTGACTTACTAAAAGAGATCTACCAGATTAAAGTAGATGTCCCTATAAAATCTGGAACGCCGGTAATAAAAAATTTTAAAAACTTAAATATAGATGTTGTTGCTACCCTTTCCATTAATGAATAAAATTATTTTCTATTAAAATCATCTTCTATTCTAACTATATCATCCTCACCTAAATAGTCACCTGTCTGAACCTCAATAATAGTAAGAGACTCTTTTGTCAAAGGATTATACAATCTATGATGAGAATATGCTGGTATAAAGACAGATTGAGAGGGGAATAAAGTTATATATTCATCATCTTTTGTTACCTCTGCAACCCCATTTACAACTGTCCATGTTTCTGATCTATGTTTATGATACTGAAGACTTATCTTTTTCCCGGGCCTTATTACCAATCTCTTTACCTGATAATTGGGCCCGGCATCAAGAATAGTATAACTACCCCATGGTCTATAAACAGTCTTATGAAAATTAGCCGTATAATCATTTTTTTCCTGTAGTTTCTTAACAACATTTTCTACTATTTCAAGAGAATTATTATTTGCCACAAGAAGAGCATCTTTTGTATCAATAATAGATATATTCTCAATGTTTATTGTTGCGACAATTCTATCACTTCCATACAGAAGAAGATTTTTACTATTGATATTTATAAAATTATCTTTTTCTATTTTTACTGCATTATTATTATTGTCTTTGGGAAGAATCTCATAAAGGGATTGAAATGAACACATATCCCTTAATTTAAAATCTTTTTGCAAAACAATAAGATTTTTAGATTTTTCCAGAATAATTTTATCAAAGGAAGAATTTTGAAATTCAGAATAAATTTGATTTAGATTGTTTTCATTCTTTATTCTTAAATATAATTCATATAACAAAGGAGCATGTTCTTCGAGTTCATTTAAAAATGTTTTTATTTTAAAAATAAAAATTCCAGCATTCCATAAACAGTTTTCATTATTAATTAAATCTTTTATTAAAGAATAGTATGGTTTTTCAATAAATTCTTCAACAAAATATGCATTATTATTATAATTTTTGCCTTTTAAGATATAGCCATATATATTTTTGGGAGAATCTGGTTTTATACCAATGAGAATAATTTTATTATGCTTTGCAGCAATATTAACTGCTTCCTTTATTGTTAAAAAGAATTCTTTCTCATCATTTATAAAATGATCTGATGAAAGAACTATTATTATATCATTCTCATTAAAAAAAGATGACCCATAAATAATTGCAGGAAGTGTTCCTTTACTTACCGGCTCAACAATTATATTTTTTTTGTCAAAATCAAATATCTCTTTACTAATTTGATCATATACTATAAACTTAGAGTCTTCATTTGTAATAATAAAAATGTTATTTTTTAACTGGCTATTTTTATAAATTCTTTCTACTGTATTTTGCAAAAGAGATTTATCATTAAAAAGAGTAAGAAACTGTTTTGCAAAAAATTTTCTACTTAATGGCCAGAGTTTTGTGCCACTCCCACCAGCCAGTATTAAAAAATTCATTATCTTTACCTGCTAAAATTATTTATAAATCGGAAATTTTTCACACAATTTCTTTACTTTATTAGCAATATCAAGATGTAATTTTTCATTATCAATATTAGAAATAACATCATTAATCCATCCAGCAATTGTTTCCATCTCTTTTTCTTTCATTCCTCTTGTTGTTAAGGCTGGAGTTCCGATTCTTATGCCGCTTGTTATTGTTGGCGGTTGTTTATCAAACGGAATTCCATTCTTATTAACTGTAATACCAGCCCTATCAAGAGCAGTCTCAGTCTGTTTCCCTGTGACATTTTTATTTGAAAGATCGATCAATAAGAGATGATTATCAGAGCCACCAGAGACAAGCCTAAAGCCATAAGATATAAGTGATTTTGCCAATGCCTGACAATTTGCAAGAACCTGCTTTTGATATTCTATAAAACTATCCTGTAAAGCCTCCTGTAATGCAACAGCCTTTGCTGCAATTACATGCATAAGAGGACCGCCTTGAATACCCGGGAATATATTACTATCAAGTATCTCACCCATCATTTTTCTTCTTCCAGACTTTGGTGCGACAATTCCCTCTCTGTTTTCAAAATCTTTACCTAAGATTATCATTCCACCGCGAGGGCCTCGTAATGTCTTATGAGTAGTGGTTGTCACTATATCTGAATAAGGAACCGGGGAAGGATGAAGACCAGCAGCAATAAGACCTGCTGGATGAGCCATATCTGTTAAAAGATATGCCCCGCATGCATCAGCAATTTCTCTAAATCTCTTATAATCAATGAATCTCGGATAAGCACTTGCACCTGCTATAATTAATTTTGGTTTCTCTTTTAAGGCAATTCTTTCAAGTTCATCGTAATCAATTATTTCAGTATCTTTATTAACACCATAAAAAATAACATTATATAATTTTCCGGAAAAATTTGCAGGTGATCCATGAGTTAAGTGTCCACCATGAGCCAAATTCATTCCCAATATTTTATCACCCGGCTTAAGAATCGCAAAGTATGCCCCCATATTTGCCTGACTTCCAGAATGGGGTTGAACATTAACATATTCACATTTAAAGAGTTTTTTGGCTCTCTCTCTTGCTAAATCCTCTGCTATATCCACAAATTCACATCCCCCATAATATCTATGATGGGGATATCCCTCTGCATATTTGTTTGTCATTATGCTACCTTGAGCCTCAAGCACTGCTTTACTAACTATGTTTTCGCTTGCTATCATCTCAAGTTTGTTAAATTCTCTATCAAACTCTTTCATTAAAGCATTATATAGTTCATTATCAACTTTTTTAATATTTTCTAAATTTTCTTTCATTGATAATCTTCCTTTTTTATAATTTTTTTATTTCTCTTGTAAACCAAATGAAAAATTTGTTTTCTATTATATTTTATTTTTTTAAAAAAATCAATAATTTTTGATTAATATTTTTTTACATTAAATAATCGTTATGTTATAAAAATCTACGACAATTGTCGTATTATGATATTAAACAATTTTCTTATTAAAAAAGTCCCACAAAGCCAAGAAAAAATTTTCCATAAAAAATAAGAATATTTTATGCAAGGAATTTTAAAATGTATTTTCCTCGCTAAATATTTCATAATAATTTCTATTTTTTTCAAAATTATTGAAATAACCAAGTGTCCATAAAGCATGATAAGCAATAATGGCGGCACTATTTGAAAGATTGAGAGATCTAACCAATCCCGGCATTGGAATAGTAATACTATTTTTTAGATTTTCTTTTATAAAAGATAGAGGAAGACCTTTTGTTTCTGAACCAAATAAAATTATATCATCTTTATGGTAGTTAAAATCAAAATAAGGGGTAATCCCTTTTGTTGTAGCAATAATAATTCTTCTATTTATATTTTCTTCTTTTAATTTTTCAAGAGTATCAAAAGTTTTTAATCTAAGATGTTCCCAGTAATCCAATCCAGCTCTTTTTACATACTTATTATCAATAGAAAAACCTAATTTACCTACTAAAAAAAGATCTATATCAAGCCCTACACATAATCTAGCAATATTACCAGTATTTGGTGGAATCTGAGGCTCAAAGAGTGCTATACTTATCATACTTTTTTTTTATACTTTAAAAAGATAATTATGTCAAATTGTAATTTGACTCAAAATACTAGAAATAATTTTTATCAGTAATTAATCATGTTTTTAAAAGGCTTCTTTGATAAAAAAAATAGATTAAAATTAAAATAATAGTTTGATTTTATCATATTCTTCAAAAAATGGTTTTATTTCTATTATCTTTTTTTCCCCCAAAGGAGTAATAAATTCGAGTCCAGTTGCATATAAAAAATGATTTTTAAATATAGATTGTTTATTGCCATAAAGTTTATCACCAATTATAGGATGCCCAATGCTGGCAAGATGAATTCTTATTTGATGCCGTTTACCTTTATAAATTATTACTTTAAGTATAGAATGTTTTTTAAACTCTTTTATTACTTCATATTCAGTTTTTGCCTTTTGAATTTTTAAATTTTCTTTTATTTCTTTTATAATCTTCATTCTTTTTTTACTTTTAGGATTATGAATGATGGGATAATCTATAATTCCCTTTTTCTTTTTTAATACTCCTTCTACAATTGCGGTATATATTTTTTTTATTTTTTCATTTTTCATTTGCTTTTCATAATATTCAAAAGCAGCATTATTTTTAGCAAAAAGTACCAATCCGCCGGTTTCATTATCGAGTCTATTTAATAATCCCCCCTCTTTCTCATTATATCCCTTTACCTCTTTTAAGAATGGATAATCTTTAAAAACTAAAGAAACAAGATTATTATTCTGATTACCAATTCCAGTGGGGAGCCCCTGTGGTTTATTGAAAATTAATAGATTATTATCTTCATATATGACTTTATAATTCATATTGTTATCACTATATACTAAACAAAGTTAAGTTTGTCAAAACTTATATTGTGTTACTATTATTAAAATTAATATTTATTATATCTAAATGTTTCAGGTTTGTCGGTCTTCTAGAATACTAATTAAATAAAATTTTTCCAAAAAGCTAACTATAATGTTGAAAATAGAATTATCCTAAGATTAGTTTGGAGAAAGAGTAATAAAATAAAGAAAATTTCTAAAAAATACCTGTTTTTATAAAAATTGAATCTGTTTTAGACAAAAATCCGTCCCAAAAACAAGGTAATAGTATACTTCTTGATCAATGTAAAAGGGGATATCTGGATGAATCCTCTCATCCTTATCCTTATACCATTTCACCTTCCTTGCTCTCATATGCTCTATCTTATTCTTCACCTTCTCAAGCCTCTTTTCAAACCCCTCAACTCCATACTTTTCCACAAGATCAAAATACAACTTCAATATTTCCCTTATCAATACAGCGATACTAAAAGTATTTAAAGTATCGTGTATCTGTTTTATTTCATTATAAATTTTTTCTTCCAGAAATACCCTTATTCTTTTTGTAGCATTTACAGAAGGGTAATCTCTTTTTCTTCTCTCTTCTGTTAAATGTTTCTTTTTTAAAAAAGGCAGCATTCTCTTTATTACTTCCCTTATTATTTCAGATACCCCTTTATTATTTTGTTCTGTTAAGATTTTAATCTTATTGAATAAAGAATCATTAATAACAAAATCGAATTTTAACATCTAATTTACCTCCAATAATAAAAAATATTTCTATATATTAATCACAAAATTTATGAGAAAATCCTTTACAAGTTTTAGAAAAAATTTAAAAAATTTTTTTAAAGATAACTCTTTTATATCTTCTGGTTAATGCGGATTTTTGGCAAACTATAGTTTTTTGGGTATATTTTAAAAATATATTTTGTCTAATATTTGACAGAAGAGTAATTTTTAGATATATGATTTTTATGCAAGATCTAATAGAATCTATAAAAAAAGAGGCTCTCAATCTTGGATTAGACCATATAAGTTTTGGTTCTGTTGACAGATTTGAAGAATTTCGATTGAGGTTCAATGATTCTTTTGAGTCCCCAAGAAATCTTTTTTCAGAGGCAAAGATATACATAAGTGCTGCTATATCTTTTAGAGAGCAATGGAATTTACTCCCTTCTTCTACTCCTGGTTACATTGCAAGATACACCACAGCAAATTTTTATAAAATTTTATCAGAAAAATTAAAAAGCCTGGCAAGATTTTGTAAAAGTATTCTAAACTTTAATATAAAAAATAGTGATTTTTATAGAATATTTGTAAATTCAAAAGTCAATGATAAACTTGCCGGTTATGCCAGTGGTCTTGGTTATTATGCTAATAATTCTTTAATATTTATAGAGGATAAAGGGACAAATTTTATTCTTGGAGAAATATTTTTAAATTTAGATTTAAAAATAGACAACAATAATATAACTAATAATTTTTGTAGAAAATGTCGAGTATGCATTGAAAGTTGCCCAACTCATGCAATTTCAGAAAATTTTAAAATAAATAAATCTTTATGCCTTCAATATTTAAGTTACAATAAAGATATCCCCCTAAGAAAAGAGGTTGTAAATCTGTGGGGGACAAGGTTTTTTGGTTGTTCTTTTTGTATTGATAATTGTCCTGCAAATAAAAAAAATATAAAATATAATGAAAATTATATAGATTATCCAGGATACATAGGGACTACTTTTGATTTTAATAATTTATTTAATTTTTCAAAAGAGGATTATAAAAGATATTTTAAAGGAAATCAAATAGGATTAAGCTGGGTAGAGCCAGCAGTACTTGCAAGAAACATTTTAATCGCTTTATATAATTCTAATAAAAAGGATCTTATAATTAAATATAGAGATAGTATTACAAAATATAATTGGTCAGATGAAGAAATCTTTTATCTAAGAAATATATCCGACTTTTTAATAAAACTATGATTATATATAAACTTCTTCAATTAACTTTATTATTTTAAAAAAATCATTTAAATAGTTAATAGATTTTTCAACTGCTATAAAAGAATTCGGATAACCGGGAACTCTTACTTTATCAAAGTTAGTTAAAGGGACTTTTGTTGGATTATTAAAATCAATTAACATCTCTAAAAATTCTAAGATAGATTTAAAAGTTTCATATAATTCGTTTTTTATTTTTGAAGACTCTCCATTTATTTCACTAACAAGATTTATTAATGCTGTTTTAAAATTTGGTTCTGATGAAATTCTTTTGATTGCAAGAAATATTCTTTTACCAAGTTCTTTCTCCTCACTAAATTTAACATCAAATTCTCTGATTTTTTCCAGATAATTATTTAAGAAATAGTAAGCTACAGATAGATTAGCACGCTGATTATCTTTTTTAAATATGCCATCAATAAGAATTCTATTTATAACAGGTTCAATCTTTATCTTATAAATTGATTGTAAAAATTCTATTATAAAATTTATCAAATGCACATTAAATAATTTTGTAGAAACTGTTTTCTCTATTTCATCTTTTAAATGAATAGTAAAAAATTCAAGGGTTTCAAAATTGTAATCTTTTATAAAATTTGAAATCAAAAAATTTAAATTATTTTTTCTTATCGAGATAAAATGTTTATTCCATAATTTTTCTATTAAAGTTCTTTTATACTCTTTATAAATTTCGAGTATATTGTTTTCTATTTTAATTAATTGTGGCTTATACATAATATTTTTATAAAGGTATTGAAATATCAATTTAAAGGGAATTTTTTCTTTTATTATTTTTATTAAATCAAGAAGTTCTTTTATCTTTTGTATTGTATTCTCATCAAAATCTTTATTTTGTTCATTATTTGGAGGATTTTCCTTAGAATATTCGATTAGATTCATAATGAAGCCTATTTCCTCAAAACTAAAATTTATACTGTTTATAATTCTGTAAAACTTATGCAAAACATCTTCGACCATACTAAATTTTGCTACATTTGAATTTTTTATTGGTTCTGCTATATTCTCTACTAAAAAATTAGTTAATATTTCATTAAAATTGAAATTTACAAGTCTTATGAGTAATTCAAATTTATTTACCTGTTGTGACATACTTTCAAAAAGCATTAAATTTAATTGCAAGAAAAATTTTTTTAATCTGTTATCCCTCTCTTTAAAAAAAGCCATTTTGTCTATAAATTCTACTCTGTTTTCAAGATTTTCTGGAAGAGTCATATCCATAGCATTTTTTATTTTATCCGGGAAATTTTTCTCAATCGTATTTGCGATGAATCCATAATAATAAAAATTATCAGAAAAGTATCTATTAAAAATTGGTAAAAGATCAGAGCAAATTTTAATTACTGGTAATATTTCTTTAATAAAATTAGAAGTAAACTTTTCTTCCGAAAAATTAACATAATGATAATAAGTTAAATTAATCTCTCTTTTTATATTATTAAGCTCATTTTCAATAACAACTTCATATTTATTTTTACCACTAAAAAAAGAGAGTATTATTATAAATAGTTTATAAAATATTCCATTTTTTTTATAAATAGTTTTTGCTAAAGTTTCTTGATCTTTTTTATTATTTTTTTTATTTTCTAATATATGTGTCTCTTCTTCTTTTGAGTCGGTTTTATAATCTTTCAGTTTATTTAAAAGATTTTTTCGTTCTTCCTCTGTTAACTCTCTTGCGAGTTTTTCAAAATTTGTAGAAGTAAATTCAAAGTCCATTTTCTACCTTTTTAACTTTTATTATATATTAACTAAAAAATACTATTTATTATTTCGGAAATTATTAATATATTATTTAAACTCTTATATTATTTTATAAAAAATTGTTATAAACTTATACTTTAAATTTTAAATTTTGTCAAAAATAAAATATTTTAAACTATAGACCATTAAAGTGTCTTAATTTTATGACACCTTATGAAGTTATAAAATATGCACTTCGTGATTGAATCGACGATTAAGTTTATTTATATAAAAATATTAAATTTTTTGTAAAGCATGTGAGATTTTGTAAAGAATATTCTCAAAAATTTTGTGATTAATATATGAGAATATATTTTAAGGAGGTTTGTATGCTTAAATTTGATTTTGTTGTTGGAGATTCTCTTTTTAATAAAATTAAAAATATGGCTCTAAAAAGAAATATTAAATTTTCTACAATAATAAGGGAAATAATCTTAAAGATGGTTCCGGTATTAGAAAAAAAACATTTTAAGGAGGCAAGAAGAAAAAAGGATTATCCTGTTGTTATGGCAGCTTATAGAGTTAAGGTATTTCTGCCAGAGAAATTATATAATGAACTGAAGATGATACATGATCATCTCAACACTTTTAGCATGGCAACTCTTGTTCGTGAGATAATTGAGGCATATTTTGAAGGAATTGAGAGGTTTGGCGAAACTGAGTTTGAGAAAAAAATAAAAGATCTTGAAGTAAAGATAGAAAATATAAAGAAGAGTGGGAAAGGGATAAAGAAGTGGGGTGGAGATATCCCCACAAGTATCGCAAAACTATATATTTATTTAATTACTCTCGACGAGAATTTTTGTCTAAGTAAGATAAAATTTCTATAACAATACAAATAAATATTAAAACTTTCTAATTTTATTTCTCAAATTCAAAGTTAAACTTAACATAATTCTATCTTTTAAAAACTAGAAGAATTGATTTTATAAATTAGAATATCTTTAAACTCCTTTACAATTATATATCCCTTGACATTTTTACTTTAAAAAGTTATAAAATTTTACAAAATTTGCTTTTAGTTATGCTTTTATTTTTAAGGTATTTTACCATGAGAAGAAAAGTTATCTCTCTTATTATCATTTGTTTACTCATAAGTTGTAAAACTATTACCACTCCCATAATATATGATAAAAACCAAAAGAGTCTTGATAATAATATAAAAATAATGACCCAGCTATTATTAGATAAAAAATATGAAGCATTGGAGAGAGAACTTTTTAGATTTCTTACTATTTACAAAGATAATGAAGATCTATTATTATTAAAAGGGTGGCTTTTATTACAGACTAAAAAATATAAAGAGGCAGAAGCAATATTTCTTTCTTTACTGGAAAAAAACAAAAAAAATCTTCTTTGCTATGCTGGTCTTGCAAGATTGTATCGTATACAAAATAAAAAAGATTTAGCAGAACAAAAAATATCAGAGGCATTAAAAGTAAATCAATTTTTTTCGATTATCTGGTTTGAAAAAGGGATGCTTGAATATGAAAATAGAGAGTATGAAAAAGCTATTATTTCCTTTACAAGAGCAATTAATATTGACTATAAGAATTATGATGCTAAATTTTTTAGGTATTTATGTTATTTAAAGACTGGAAGAGAACTGGATGATGTTAAAGATATCTGGGAGAGTATAGTAAAAGCAGGCATTTTAAAGCCAGAATATTTTTTGTATCATGCATATACACTTTATGAGATAGAAAAATATAAAAGTTTTTCTTTAATAGTTTTGAAAGATGGGTTAAATAAATTTCCCGATGATCCGTATCTTTTAAACATGTATTCTTATCTCTTATTTGAAAAGTATAAAGAATCCAGGGATGAGAAATATTTAATTGAAGCAAAGGAGAGCATTGTAAAATGTTTTGATATTGCAAAGAATATTGAAATAGAATTTGTTGATACATATTTAGTAATTCTTAAAGAAATTAAAGATTATCAAAAGATGAAAGAATTAATTAATGAATATTATCTTCTTTATCCGGATTCAGATATAATTAAATTCTGGTTAAAAGAGAGCAATCTTCAGGGAGGAGAAAATTGAAAAAAAACTATTTTATTATTTTCTTATTACTATTAAATCTCTCCTGTTTACTGAAAGAGAAAAGTGAACTTAAGCCTCTATTTTCGATTAAAATTGGTTTTGGTACAAATGAGATAGGAGGTAGTTTTGAGAGACTTAATAATAAAATGTTTAAAGTCACATATAAGGATGGTTTTTTCTATATACTGGATCCCATAAATAATAAGATAATGAAAGTAACAGAGAAAGGTGAGGTAATTTTTATTTTATTTAATGGATTAGATAATCCGCATATTAAAGAGGTAAACCTTCAAAAAACAGAAACAGAAGATTTTGTAATATATACCAAGTTGTATAGAAATTTTAAAATTATAGATCCTGTCCTATTAGAGGTGGATAATAAAAAGAATATTTATTTTATTAATAGGGATCCAGAGTATAAAAAAATGTTTGAAAATATTGGCATCAAGGATCAATTAATTTTAAAATTTGATTCTAATGGTAATTTTTTAAATTTTATAGGCACAGATGGTATAAATTCTGATCCATTTTCAGCTATTACAGAATTAAAAGTAGACAATGGTAATAATTTAATTGTTAAAGAGAATTTAGATGATGGCATTTATATTTATAAATTTTCTGAGGATGGTAAGCTACTCAAAAAGGCAAGACTTATAAAGGAAGATATTCCTGTTTTATCTTCTGAAATGGAGTATACTGTTGATTTTGTAGATATAAAATTGAGTGATTTTGAAGATGAAGTCTATGTTATATGTCAATTTATAAAATCCAGTATTGAAAACTTCTCTATTATCAGATATGAGACAATGTATGAAAAGATATTTGTATATTCATTAAGATCAAATAAATACGAAAAAATTCTTTTTAAAGTAAATCCAGAATTTATGGATCTTACCAAGATTTCAGAAAACAGGACAATAAAGAGTCTTTATGGCGATAATAAAATGATAATGAAGCCAATGAAAGAATTTATAGGAGTTGATTTGGATTCAAATATATATTTAAAAGATAGTGAATTGCCATTAACATCGGCAGTATTTAATAAATTCAGTCTTAATATTTATGATTTTTCTGGAAGAAACATAAGAAATATTGAGGTTACATATCCAGAAGGGATTGATTATTTTTCTAATTTTAGTGTTGTAAAAAGTGGATTTGTATATTCTTATTATTTAAAAAATGGAGAGATTGTCTTTGTTAAAATTAAATGAATACATAATAAATATAGAAAAGGCAAAAGAACTCGATAATAAGGCATTTGTTATTAATAAAATTCCCCCTTCTCTTTTAATGGAAGAGGCAGCGACATTGATCTATGAGAGATTAAAAAGAAATTTTAATCTATCTTCTCATAAAATAGCATTGATTGCTGGGTCTGGTAATAATGGTGGAGATGGTCTTGCTGTTGCCAGAAAAATTTTTTTTAATGATGGAATTAAGATAGATATATTTATATTTGAAAACAGGAATGAATCAGAGTTGTTTAAATTACAAAAAGATATTCTTAAAACACTTGATTTTAATTTTATTAATGTAGAAAAATTAAAAGATCTTATAGGTAATTATACTTTAATAATTGATGCTATTTTTGGAATAGGTTATAAATATAGAGATGATATATTGATAGATGAGATCTTTTCTGTGCTAAATAATTCAAATACGACAATTGTTGCAATTGATATACCTTCTGGGCTAAATAGTGATAATAGAAAGATGATAAAAAGCGATCTTACATATAGTATTGGTTTCTTAAAAGAGGAGTTATTCAATATAAATTCAAGAAAATATTGTGGTATAATAGAAAATATAAAAATCTCATTTGATATAAATAATATTAATCTTGAGAAAAATTATTATATTGATATAAATTCTTATAAATTTGAAAACAAGAAAAATAATTTTGTCAACAAGTATAGTAAAGGATCTGCTTTATTTATTGGTGGAAGTAGTGGTAAGGCTGGATCAATCATATTCAGTGCTTTATCTGCTTTAAGATCTGGGTCTGGCATTTCTTTAGTTCTTACAAACAAGGGGGATATCCCCCTTCTAAATTCTATCTCACCAGAAGTGGTTATTGATTCTATTGAAAATATAGATCATTATCTCGATAAATATTCTACGATAGCAGTTGGACCTGGATTGTCTATTTCCCAAGAGACTATGAATATCTTAAAAAATATTTTTTACATTAACAAACAATTTATTCTGGATGCCTCATTTTTTAGTAATTTTGATATATCTATATTAAATGAATTTTCTAAACCACCGATTCTCACTCCTCATACAGGTGAATTTAAAAGGTTTTTTGGAAACTATTATGATTCTTTATGTAAAAAAACAGTTCTAACAGTAAGAGAAATTTGTAAAAAATTTAATATTTATCTTATCTTGAAAGATGTAGATATTATAATAGGAACACCAAAGGAGGAGGTAATTGTTATTGATAATCCAAATAGATTGCTATCAACAGCTGGTTCTGGAGATATTCTTTGTGGATTGATAACTGGTTTTATTTCGCAGGGATTTTCAGAGATTGAGAGTATTTTAAATGCTATAAAAATTTTTTATACAATAGGAAATTTTTATCTAAAAAATAATTATATAAGTTATAGAATAACTGATTTTATTGATAAGATTTCTTATTGGGAGGATCTATAATGCCTAAAAAAGAAGAATATAAAGAGCCAGAGTTAATAATTGATGGCCAGAAGGTAAAATTTCATTATAATAGAGCAGAAAGACTTGCTATGAAATATGATAATGTAAATGAGAAAAAGAACTGCTTTTTTTGTTTAAAGAATAGGGGTTTTTTATTCATTCTTGCTGATTTTACCCTTATATTTTTAATATTTATTGGGTATTATTATTTTATAGGGAAATCAAAAGGAGTTATAAGAAACAATTTTTATTATAATCTCAGTGTAAAAAGGGGTAGTGTAAAAGATTCTCTTCAATGCATAGTTCAGATAAAAAATATGCTTAATAAAAAGAATACTCTTTTATATAATGACTTATTGGTGGAACTATATGATAGATATTCAAATCCAGTAAATTTTAGCACAATTATGCTTGATAAATTAGAATATGAAAAAAAAGAATTTAATACATATTCCATAGATTTTAATAACCTTCAACCAGAGAAATATAGGGTCGTTTTGAAAAATAGATCTGGCATACTTGTTGAACTTGATTTTAGATTAAGATGATCACATTTTTCTTTGAAAAGCTTTTTCCAATGAATTTTTATCGAGTCTGAATTGAACAGGTCTTCCATGAGGACAATTTGTTATATTATATTTAAAATATAATTCCACAAGTTCAAAAATCTCATTGAGAGTAAGCCTATCCCCTTTTTTTACAGCCTCCTTACATGAGGCAGAGATTAAAATTTCTTCTACAATATCTTTTTTTTCTTCTTTTGAGATTATAAATTCTTCTATTGTTTCACTTATAATATTATAATCTTTAGTTAAAAAGATTAATGGTATCTCTCTTACTGTTATTGTGGTCGCCTCATTATGTTCAATTAAAAAGCCACAAGAATTTAATTTTTCAAGATTTTCTTCTATTTTATCATCCCATTTATTAAGAGTTATAATGATTGGGATTAACAGCTTTTCACTTGTGGCTTTTTTTATGTATTGTTCTTTTTTTCTGTGATATAGAATTGCTTCCATTGCGGCATGCTGGTCAATAAATAAAAGTTCATCCTGTTTTTCTATTATAATGTATGTTTCGAAAACAACACCAACTATTTTATATTGATTATCTATATTTTGTGTTTTATTTTCAATAAAATTATTAATTTCTATTCTCTTTTCTATATTTTGGTTTTGTAGATTATCAAAAATATCTTTTTGTAAAATCTCTTTTTTTTCAAATGAGGTTAAAGAAATTGATGGCTTAATTTTGTCTTTAATTATATTAGTAAAAGCCTTTGAGACACTCTCTTTTATTAGAGAAAAGATTTTTTGCTGATCAAAAAATTTTATCTCTTTTTTTGCTGGATGAATATTTATATCAATAAAGGATGGATCAATTGTGATAAAAACATAAAGAAGGGGATATCTACTCTGTGAGATGTAATTTCTTATTCCAGTATCAACTGCTGAATAGAAAAAATTAACGTTGACATTTCTTTTGTTTACAAAAAGATCCATATATTTTCTTGTTGGGAAATAGATATTCATATCTGAATGATATATTTTTATGGTTAAATCGCTATCTATTTTTTCTTCATATTCAAATATCTCGAATTTGTTTTCATCATATATTTTAAAGAATGTATTTTTAAAATTATTATCACCATCGGTTGAAAATATTATTTTATTATCACTTATGAGTTTAAATTTTATATTAAGATTGGCAAGAGATTTATCTATTACAACCTTTTTAATCTGATTTAATTCTGTAATTTTAGATTTTAAAAATCTTTTTCTTACTGGTAAATTGTAAAAAAGATCGTAAACTTGGACCTTTGTCCCTTTCTTAAATGGTATATTTTCAATTATAAAATCTTTTTGAGAGTTAGAAATTTTATACCCCGGGGTCAAACCACTTGGATCAGTATTTGATGATATAGTAATCTTTGCAATTTTCTGAATTGAATATAAGGCTTCTCCTCTAAAACCCATTGTATCTATTTTATAAAGATCTGAAATTTTTTCTATCTTACTTGTTGCATGGCATTGTAAGGCAAGGGGGATATCTTCTTTTAAAATTCCATCACCATTATCAATAACAGTAATCTCTTCTATACCGGCATTCTTTACTATAACAGTAATTTCTGTAGAATTAGCATCTATGGAATTATCAAGAAGTTCTCTAACAACAGAAGCAGGTCTCTCTATTACTTCCCCAGCAGCAATTCTTGAATATACATCTTCGCTTAATAGCCTTATTCTATTCATCTATATATAATTTTATGACCTTGCTGTCCCTTTACCATCACCACTTGAACTTTTCATTGGCATTGAAAGAAAGAATGGCAGAAAAAGTATTGAATATATTATGCCAGTAACTATCATTGCAAAATAGAATTTATACAGGAAGGCTATTATTGCCAAAGATAAAGCCCAAAAAGTAAATCCCCAAAATACAAAGCCGTAAATGCTGGAAGATTTTAATTCCATTACAGTAAAAACAGATAGAAGGAAGAAAAAAATCCCCCAGGTAAATATCATTGTTCCAATAAGGGAGATACAAAATCTTGTAATTGTTTCATCTTTTAGAAAAGTGTTAAAATTAGTATATACTATTTTGAGCAGATCTATTTTATTAAAAAACATTAAGATTATACCACATCCAATAAATACCAATGAGATAAGAAATAAAAATATATTTAAAAATCGTTCTTTCATTCTCAACTCCTTTAAACATTTAGATTTTTTGTATAGCGTAATTATAATTGAAATTTGTTGGTTTGTCAAATAAATAGTAAAGTATTTTAGATATTAAGTGCGATTTTATTTTTAAAAAGTATAGAGTTAGCCTAAGGATAAGTTTTGAGTAATAAAGATAAAATGACCAAATTTTAGATAGATCACTAATTTTATAAAAATTTTATCTCTTTTAGGCAGAAATTTAAGTTGAATTTGAGTAAAAAGTAGTCGTTAGAGTCAGTTGTGCATGGGATATCTTGGGGCATCTCCTTCACCACACAAGCCTTTTTTGTCTTTAACCCCTCTATCTCATTTTTTATTTCTTGTATCATCTTCATAAATTTCTCTTCCCCATAAGTTTCAATGCCAGCAAAATATACTTCAAGCAACTCCCTTATAAGAGTTGCAATACTAAATGAGTTTAACTGGTCATGCACAAGTTTCAATTCATTATACACCTCATCTGGTAAAAACACCCTTATTTTTTCAGAGGCATTTATAAATTTATAATCCTTCTCCCGCCTTTTTTCATAAAGGTGTTTTTTCCTTAAAATCGGTATCATCAATAAAATTATTTCTCTAACAATAACTGAAAGATCCTTATTTTTATTATCTTTTAAATCTTTAATTTTATCGAATAGAGATTTATTCAATACAAAATCAAATTCTTTCATATTTAATTCTCCTCTAAAAAAAATATTTCTATATATTAATCACAAAATTTTTAAGAAAATCCTTTACAACTTTTAGAAAAAAAATAAAAAATTTTTGCTTAAAAATAAAATAGCATCCCTTTTTCAAAAAAAAGAATCAAAATTTTTGACAAACTAAAAAAATTAAAGTATAAAAAAATAAGAGGAGTTTAATTTTAATGAGAGATTTTATACTATTTTTAATGGTAGTATTATTTACATATAACACTTATTTTATATTTTCTGATAATACAGAGGATAAAATAGAAGAATTTAATAAAATGAAGGTTTCAGTATATCATAAGCAATATTTTGATATTCAGGAAGAAAAAGCAGTCAAACAGTTTTATGGGGATGTTGTAAGGTATGACCTATTTAGAGGGGATGGATCAAAGGTAAAATTATCACAACTTGCAAAAGAGATGGGTAACCAATATCTTTATAAAAATTTATTATGGGGTGAAGCATATTATGGTTTTGTCGCTGGTTTAATTGTCTCAATAGTCTTTGGTTCTATTATGGATGTTGTTGGGCTTGGGCTTACTCTTTTTCAGGAAAAAATTTATATTAACAGGGGTAATCCTTTTGAAGACAATCCAAATTTAATAACCGGCATTTCCCTTTTAGGATCATCTGTGATACCTATTACTGGTATTTTTTTATTCTCTTTTTTTATGTATAAGGCTCATCCTTATAATTTTAGTATTATTCAGGCTCAGTCTCTTGTAAATCAGTATAATGAATTTTTAAGAAAAAAGTTAGGAATAGATCTGGATCTTTTGTATAATAGTATTGATTCAAATTTGTATTTATCTTTTAGATTTAAATTTTAGGATATATGTTGTGAAAAAATCAGAAATTGCTCAAAATATTTTTAATATTTTAAATGATTTTGATGATTATCTAAAATATGGCTTTAAAACTAAAAGAGAAAAAAAAGATTTTTCGTTCTGGGATATTGAAGAAAATGAGATAAAAAACGAGATAAAAGAGAATTCTAAAATAGTTATCGAAAACAAAAACAATCAGGCAAGTTCAAATAAGTCAAAAAAAGAGATGGTGGAATTAGGCTTTGAGATTCTTAAATGTGAAAGATGTATTTTAGGAGCTATCTGTAAAAAAAAGATCCCGGGGGTTGGAGAGATACCAGCAGATATTTTCGTGATTTCTGGATATCTTACAATTGAAAATGAAAAAAATAATCATCCACTGACTCAGAATGAACTTGAACTTTTTAATAAATGGCTTGATAGTATTAAAATTGATAGAAAAAAGATTTTTATTACCTCAATACTGAAATGCCTTCATTACAATAAAAAAATAGAAAGAGAGTATATAGAACAGTGCAGATATTACCTTGATCGTCAGATAGAAATAGTAAATCCTTTTTTAATAATAACACTTGGAGATATTGCTTTATCCTCTCTGAAAAAAGAGAAGAGAGAAAATAAAAATTTTCATGGGGAGAGTTTTACTTATAATAATAGAATAGTTTTTACTACCTATCATCCAAAGGATATGTTAAAAGATTATCAATTAAGAAAGGATATATGGGCAGATCTTCAGAAGATAAGAGATTTTTTACAAAAAGAAAAGCCATCTATTTTTTTATAAAAATATATTTATATTAAAGAATAATCTTATATTTAATTTCAATCCTATAGAAAAATTGAGAATATTATGAAAGAATATATAAAGGTTGCAATACCCATAAATATCAATGAACTTTATACCTACTCACTCCCAGAAGGAATTAAGGCAGAGGATGTTATTGGCAAAAGGGTTTTAGTAAATTTTAGAAATCGTAAGTTAAGAGGATATGCGATAGAAAAGGGGGAATATACAGATAAATATCCTATAAAAGAGATATTAAAGATTATTGACAATAGAGTGATTTTTAATGATGAGATAATTAATCTTGCAAAATGGATGTCAGAATACTATTTTTGTGGAATAGGAGAAGCCCTTTCAGTAATGATACCAAAAGGGGTGAAGCCAAAAAAGATAAAAGAAAAGGATGAAAACTTTAAGCCAAAAATTAATACTCTTTCAGAGGAACAGATATCTGTATTTAATTCGATAAAAAAGGATCTGGAACAAAATATAAAAAATTTTTATCTTTATGGGATAACTGGTTCTGGTAAGACAGAAGTATATATAAGTCTTATAGATTATGTATTAAAAGAAGAAAGGAGTGTTATATTTCTTGTGCCAGAGATAACTTTAAGTTTTCAGACTCTTGCAAGATTAAAGGAGAGATTTGGCAATCTTTGCGCTATACTTCATTCCAATCTTAAAGATAGTGTTAGAATAGCCGAATACCAGAGATTATTCGATGGAGAGGCAAAGATTGCAATAGGTCCAAGAAGTGCTCTTTTTGCTCCTGTGAAAAATCTTGGTTTAATAATAATAGATGAAGAGAATGAGGGTGCATATAAGTCAGAAGAATCTCCTCGATTTCATGCAAGGAGTGTTGCTCAATACAGAGCAAAAGAGAATAATGCCATACTACTACTTGGATCAGCCACACCATCTATTGAAGCATATTTTTTCTCAAAAAAAGGGGTTTTTAAACTATATTCTCTTAAAAAAAGATATGGAGGAGCAGAACTTCCTGTTGTTGATATAATTGATACTAAAAGTTTTCCAGTAAAAAGAAATCTTACAATTCCCATGACAGAAGAGATAAATAGGCGTCTTCAAAAAAAAGAGCAGGTGATTATTTTACAGAATAGAAGGGGATTTTCTAATATTATAAAGTGTGCTGACTGTGAAAATGTAATCAAGTGTCCAAAGTGCGACATATCTCTTACCTTTCACAAGGTTAACGAAAGGCTTATATGTCATCATTGTGGTTATGTGACACATTATATTGAAAGGTGTCCCGAGTGCAACTCTTCAAAACTTTTTAAGATTGGTGCTGGGACTCAGAGAATAGAAGATGAATTATCATCCATTTTCTCTTTTGCAAGAATTAAAAGAATAGATTTTGACTCTATGAAAAAAGAGAATCACTATGAACTATTTGAAAAGATAAAAAATGGTGAGATAGATATTATTGTTGGGACACAGATGATAGCAAAAGGGCTCCATTTCCCAAATATAAAATTTGTTGGCATAGTTGATGCTGATATTATGTTGAATATACCGGATTTTAAGGCATCAGAAAGAACATTCTCTCTTATTACTCAGGTGGCAGGTAGATCTGGAAGGGAAGGTGAGAGGGGATATGTTTTAATTCAAACAATGAATCCGGATCACTATTCGATTGTTGCTGCAAAAAATATGGATTTTGAGGCATTCTATAAAGAAGAGATTGCATATAGAAAGGCACTCAATTTTCCTCCATTTGTAAGAATGATAAACATAGTTATTAGAGGGAATGATAATGATAGTGTTTATAAAGATATAGTAAGCCTTATGGATAAACTTAATCAATATAAAGAACAATATAAGGATGTGGAAATTTTAGGTCCTGCTCCATGTATGCTTCAGAAGATAAACAATAATTACAGATATCATATACTTTTAAAATCAACCAGTATGAAAAGAATTCAAGAATTTGTTAGAAAAAGCCTTGCGACTTTTAAACCTAAAAAAAAGAATTTTTTAGAAATAGATGTTGATCCAGTAGATCTTTTTTAATTTCTATATTTTAGTTTTATAGTAAAATAAAAGTTAGAGCCTTTGTTATATTCTGATTCAAATTGAATGTTTCCACCCATTTTTTCGACAATAAAATTTGAGATGACAAGCCCGAGTCCTGTGCCGCCAAACTTTCTTGTGAGTGTATTATCCACCTGCGTAAAAGCCTTAAAAAGTTTATTCTTATCCTCTTCTTTTATGCCAATTCCAGTATCTCTTACAGAGAAAGTAAAAAAGCCATCTTCTTTATTGTAAGACTCTTTAAATTTGACAGAAAGCTCTACTTCTCCTTTCTCTGTAAATTTAATTGCATTTGATAAAAGATTTAATAAAACCTGTTTTAATCTCAGTTGGTCCACTTCTATATAAGCTGGTAAGTCAGGTTGAAAATTCTTAATAAATCTTAAAGACTTTTTCTCTGCCATTATTTTTATTATATCCACAGTATTTTCTAATAATCTCTTAAATTCTATTATCTCTTCTTTTAAGGTCATTTTGCCAGCCTCTATCTTTGAAAAATCAAGAACATCATTTACCATTTCTAACAAAAGTTTACTTGCCTCCTGGATATAATTAATATATTCTTTCTGTTGAGTATCAAGATTGGTAAAATTTAAAACCTCTGTAAATCCCATAATTGCATTGAGTGGATTTCTTAATTCATGAGTCATTTTTGCTAAAAATTCACTCTTTACTTTACTTGCTAATAAGGCCTCCTCTTTTGCCTTTTTTAATTCTGTTATATCGGTTATTACACCGACTATGTATGGATTATAATCAATATAAAATTTCCCTTTATAAAATACTACATCTTTTTCCCCTTCTTTTGTTTTAACTTTATATTCATAAATTTGAATGTTTTTATCTGAATTAAGCAATTCCATATCCTTTTCATTATATACCATTGCAATATCTTTTTCTGTGATATCAAATACTGTCCTGCCAATAACCTCCTCCTCTTTTTTACCAAGATAATCAAGGAATGCTTTATTAAAACCAGCATATCTGAGATTTTCATCTTTGTAATAGATGGGGTTTGGTATTGTTTCAAAAAGAGTCTTTAAAAATTCTTTTTGATTATAATATTCTTTTGAAAGTATATTTTTTTCTTCATAAAGAGACTCAAGTTTTTTACTTATTTTAAAGACAAAATAAGATATAATTATGAATATAATATACACTATAAACGAAATCATGATTATATTTTCTTTTAAAAAATCTTTTAAATTTAAAACAAAAAAAATAAGTGAAAATAAAAAAGATATTAAAGTAAAGGTAATGTATTGATAAAATTTTACACTGAATACTGCCATGAAAATAATTGTAATTGCGGATAAAAATATTGCAAAAAGGAGATAATGAGTTTTAGGGAAGACTTGAAATTTAGAATGAGAAATAATAATTAATAATCCAAATTGAAGAACAAGATTCAAGACTCCTATATTTAAAGTTATTAATAATTCAATATTTTTTTTAACTAATATTAAATATATAGAAATTATTAATAAAGTTATACCAATAATAATAAATATAGCAAAAGAATTTCTTATATAGGATAGATATATCGCTTCATATAGAAAAATAGGTAGTGATATAATATCAGATATTAAGAGAAAAAGATTTCTATTTTTATATAATTCGTTTTTTGATTCTATGTTATTTTTTTCTAAGATCTTTTTAGAAAGAAACATTTTTATTTTACCTTTTTAAAAATTCCAGCCAAATACAAAGGCAAATCTTCTAAAATATACTGCCCAATCTTCATATTTTCTATCCTGATAGAATAAATTTCCAACTGTATCTTTACTCCATATTTTTTCATTTTTCCAGAATAAAAATAGATTAACATAAAAATTATTTGGTAGTTCAAATCCCATAATAGGACCAAATTCTACATAGCAAAAGTCAGACCCCCAACCCTTATTTGCCATTGTAGAATCATTGTAATGAGTTAAACTAAGAGGATCTATTGATGTTAGAAATCCAGTTGTTATTTTAAATCTTTTATGTTTCATTCTTATAAATGTCTTATTTTCACCAGTATAATCTTCTATAACTGGTATCTGATAACCTAAAAAGAAAGATGATTTAAATATAAAGCCGTTTAAATTCTCACCTTCATCAGCCTCCCATAAGAATGGTTGAGAATCATTTACAGTAAGCAATGCCTTATATTTAAACTCTGGTTTAACTACCATTACGATATGTGTCCATCTTTTAAGATTTTCTGGTAGAACTGCTGCAACGTCAAACATCAAAGTAGAATTAAACCATATCTGCATAACAGGACCATAAAATGGCTCTGATTTTATATCACCATTTATATTTCTACCAAGCCCATTAAAAAGTCCTGCAAAATTCCAGCCAGATCCAATTAAAAAACCAGCTCCAAAATTAAGAAAGGCAATAGGTGTCCATACAATACTCATTCCAGCATTCATTGAGACCGGGCTTAATTCTCCTAAAAATGTCAATTTTATATTATTATCAGAAAATAGAAAATGTTCTGCTGTTAAAAAAGGTGCTATGAATGAATAACTGGCATACAATTTTAATTCTACTCCACCCCATGTAGATCCGATAATTCTACCTTTGCCATCATTATGATAAAGATTTGTGGGGTCTCCACTATTTGTATAGTCGAGTTCCCGCATTCAATGATTAAGTGCATAATTTAATACTATAAAATAGAGCGCTTTTATGGTATAATGGTTTAAACAAATAAAAAATATCAGAAGGAGGGCTATAAAATGGATAATAACGAAAACAAAA
>Ga0209409_1000736_pt1 | contig 32452 bp, 38 predicted proteins | sample AD_JPNMR1_MetaG_FD_184424 | JGI IMG/M metagenome (GOLD analysis project Ga0209409, IMG submission 184424) | Active sludge microbial communities of municipal wastewater-treating anaerobic digesters from Japan - AD_JPNMR1_MetaG (SPAdes) (version 2) | ecosystem: Engineered > Bioreactor > Anaerobic...
ATACTTCATATTGAGTACCTCCTCTGTTAGTCTTATTTTGTTAGGGGTAACTTGCTTACACCCAGTATTCTAACAGGAGGTACTCGTCTTTTCAAAGTTCATTTGATTTCAATACAGGAATGCTCCTTATTTTATACTTGGATTGAACACAAGCCAGTTTCGATGAAGAGTTATAATCAATTTTTGCAACTCTTCTGAAAGAACTACCGTCATTCCTGATAACATAAAATTAGTAAATTTTTAACTGGTATAATACAGATTATCCACCACCTTTCTCCAGCTTTATGTAAATAATTCTCACAATAATGGTAAATTCCTTTTTTGGAAATAAATTTTGTAATTGCAATTTTTATTTTATCATAACTGATATACCCTTATTATCCATCTAATGTTGTTGCAAGACATAAAAAAAGAGACTTAATTAGTCTCTCAGCTTTCATGAATAATTTAATAAATTATCAAGTAATATCTGCTATTTTCTAATCCGCATTGCCTGCTCCAATGCTTCACGCATTACTGCTATGGGAGGATCTTCTTCAAACCAGATCTTGAAACTCTCGACACCTTGGTACAACAACAACGATAATCCTGATAATGTTCTACATCCAACTTCCTTAGCCTGATTAATTAGAGTTGTATCTCCAGGCTTATACACCAAATCATAGACAAAGTGATGGCGACTTAACAGTTGTTTCGGAATAATCGTTGCCTCATTATGTAATCCCACCGAAGTTGTATTGATAACCAAGTCAAAAGAACTCCAATCCAGTGTTTCCAATCGGTTAGTATCATGAACATTAATCGCAAACCTGGTTCGCAACCAAACTTTTTCCTGAAGATTAACTGCTTTAGTAAAATCACGGTTAACCACCGTCAGTGTTTTAACTCCCGCAGTAACCAAGCGAAAGATGATTGCTACTGATGAACCTCCAGCCCCGAAAATTAAAACATTCTTTCCGGCAACATCAAAATCTCCGTCTTCACGCAAAGAACGTACTAGTCCAGAACCATCGGTACTGGTTCCTAATAGTTTACCATTCCGGTTAACAATGGTATTGACCGAGCCACTCAAGCGAGTATCACCAAAAACTTCATCTAATTCCGAAACCACAGCCTGTTTATGAGGGATTGTAACATTAACCCCTTTATAACCCAACACCCGAATACTGCGTACTGCTACAGAAATATCTTCAGTTAGTACACGACAAGGAACATAAACACAATTCCACCCTAAATCGCGAAATGCAGCATTATGCATCACCGGTGAAAGACTATGTTCGACCGGATCACCAAAGATTGCCAAAACTGTGGTTTGTCCATTAATACCTTTCATATTATTAATACTCCACTAACTCCTTTGATATTTTTGCCACTCCAAAAAGATATTCGATTTAAAACAAATAGCAATACTAAATTTCAGAAACACCATGCTTCTCGTATTGGCTCACTTTTTGGATCTTATTATGATCATCGACAAAAACAACCAAAGGTTGATGATTTTTTGCCTCATTGGCATCAACGCTACAGTAAGCCATGATAATCACCTGGTCACCTGGTTGAACCAATCTTGCTGCCGCACCGTTCAGGCAGATCACCCCGCTGTCTCTCGAACCAGAGATTACATAAGTTTCAAACCGGTTACCATTATTAATATCCACTACATGTACCTGTTCATATTCTAAGATCCCGGCGGCCTCCATCAAAGCAGCATCAATCGTAATGCTGCCGACATAATTCAGATTGGCTTCGGTTACAACCGCCCGGTGGATCTTCGCCTTTAACATTGTTAACATCATCTACTGCTAACCTCCCGCAAGAAGAAGTTATCAATCAACCTTGTTTTACCGATAAATACAGCGATCGCAACCAGAACCGGTTGATCAATAATCGTAACTGGTTGTAACAGCTTGGCATCGACAATCTCAATATAATCAATACGGGCTAAAGCTTCGGTTTTGATTACTTCCTCAATCTTTTGATAAATAACCTTCGCGTTACGTTCGCCGGCATTTATCAAATTTTTAGCTACACTAAGTGCTTTTGATAATATCAGCGCTGCTTGCCGCTCCCCAGTTGAAAGATAAGTGTTTCTGGAACTCATTGCCAGACCATCGGGTTCGCGTACGATTGGACATGGCACAATTTGGACATCAAAATTTAAATCTTTGGTCATCTGCTCAATGATCGCTAACTGTTGGGCATCTTTCTCCCCAAAATAAGCCCGTTCCGGCGTTATGATATTAAATAATTTAGCCACTACGGTACAGACACCGCGGAAATGTCCCTCCCGTTTAGCACCACAGAGCCGGTCACCCAAGATTAAAGCATCAATATATACCAGGTTTTTTTCGGGATACATCTCCGTTACACTGGGAGCGAAGATCAGATCAACTCCAGCGGCTTCACAGATCTGGCGATCACGTTCCAAATCCCTTGGGTAGGTTGTCAGATCTTCATTTGGTCCAAACTGAATTGGATTAACAAAAATACTCACTACAACCTTATCATTTTCTAACCTTGCGCGTTCGATCAGACTTTTATGTCCATCATGTAAATAACCCATAGTCGGAACAAAACCAATTGTTAATCCTTCGCTACGCCAAGCCTCAATTATCCTTCTTGACTCTTTAATTGTTGTACTAACTAACAAAAACCCCACCATCCAATGTCATTATCTTCTTAAAATTCTATCAATATAATTTATCAATGATCTCGGCGTTGATCTTAAATGAATGCTCTGAAGTTGGAAAGGTACCGTTTCTCACTTCAGTTACATATTTAGTAATTCCTTCTTTCATTACTGAACCGGCATCGGCAAAATTCTTGACAAACTTTGGCGTAAAACCGGACAGATTGAGCATATCAAGATAAACTAGAACCTGGCCATCACAACCGGCACCGGCACCAATCCCAATTGTCGGTATAGATACTGCTTCAGTGATCTTCACAGCCAAAGCTTCCGGGATACATTCTAAAACGATCCCAAAAACTCCTGCATCTTCAATCCGCTTGGCATCGTCAATCAGGCGTTTTGCTGCTTCCAGCTCTCTTCCCTGTACTTTAAAACCACCAAACATATTAATTGATTGTGGTGTCAGCCCTAAATGGCCCATCACCGGGATTTGGGCTCTGACAATCGCCTTGATTTCATCAACAACCGTAGCGCCTCCTTCAAGCTTTACCGCTTCCGCATTAGCCTCCTGGACCAATCTGCCGGCATTACGTACTGCTTCTTCGATGGATACCTGGTAAGACATAAATGGCATATCAGCAATTAACAATGCTTCTTTGACTCCTCTGGCAACAGCTTTGGTATGATGAATCATATCGGCCATCGTCACACTCAAGGTGTTTTCATATCCTAAACAAACCATTCCTAACGAATCTCCGACTAAAATAGCATCGATACCACAGGAATCAATTAATTTAGCCGTTGAAAAATCATAAGCAGTAAGGATCGTCAGCTTTTCTTGCTTAGCTTTTGCTTCTAAAAAGGAAGAAACCGTCTTTTTCATTCGAAACCTCCGTAAAAACTTTGCTCCTACAGCATTTCACTTTAGTAGCAATAGCAATCTAATCATTATTACTTGATACTGTTAATAAATCTTCGATAACTCCATAATCCCTGGTGGGATTCTTCTCAATCGCCAGCTTCAATAATATTAATGATAAATTCTTATAAATCGATTCGTAATCACCTGGTACGACTGCTAAATGTTGCGTTATCGTTCCGACATCGTTGCGCTCAATCGGACCGGTTAAAGCATTATGAAACCCTTTAATCCTTATATTTTCAATATTATTCATAATTAACGGCATCAATGCTTCGATCGCAACAGTTTGATTGATTCCACATTGCGCCAGACACTCGCTACTGATCTTTAACAATGCTAAGACCAAATTTGAAGCCATCACATTAGCCAAGTGATAACACGCTTTATTTTCAGATTCAATCACCAGCACCTGATTACCAAGATCAGTTAACATCTTTTTGATCAATGAAATACCGGTTATATCTCCTTCAATCGTAAAAACAATCTGATCAAGCCCTTCAATATTGCCATCACGGTCAGAAAACGCATGCATTGGATGGATTGAAACAGCAAAAGCACCTAATGAAGCAACTCCCCCAAAAACACCCGATGTTAATGAACCACTGGTATGTGCAATAATCTTCCCTTTAATGTTAAATTTTTTAAGCTCATTCCAGACATTCTTAATTTGGTCATCCGGAGTGGTTATCATTATTATATCACAATGCAACAGTAGTTCTTGAAGATCGGTATACTGCTTAACGGATAGCAGGCCAGCGGCATTAGCTGCTGAATCAGCATTACGACTGTAGTAACCGCCGATATTAATCTTTTTACTCTGAAAATAGGCACCTAAGGTTACTCCAACCTTGCCAGCACCAATAAAACCAATCACTCTATCGAATAGCGATTTCATTTTGCACCTGACAAATTATTAGTCATATTCAAAATCATTTTCACTATGTCGTAAGCTAATTGCAATTTCGGTTTACGTTCTAATTCAACTGCTGTTTCGCTGGTTACTAACCATACCTTACCATCATCAGTGGCAAAGTTACTTAAATCATTAGCAATTATCAGATCAAGATTTTTCTTGTTAAGCTTACCGACTGCATTGGGAATTAAATTCTCACTTTCAGCAGCAAATCCGATTAGGAGCTGGTTTTGTTTCATCTTGCCCAGTTCCAACAGGATATCCGTATTTCGTTCCAATTCAACCACTAAACCGGTATCACTCTTCTTAATCTTTGACTCACTATAAGTAACCGGTTTAAAGTCTGATACAGCAGCAGCGGCAAACATCAGATCCGTTGTCGGGAAATGATCAACAGCAGCTTGATACATCTCCGCAACAGTTTGAACCCTGATTAAATTGACTCCTTCAATATTTAAATGTGAGTTGGCTAAGATCAAAGTTACATCTGCACCAAAATCACGACAAGCCTTGGCTAAACTAACCCCCATTAGACCTGAAGAACTGTTCGAGATAAACCGGATCGGATCGATATATTCACGAGTAGCGCCAGCGGTAATCAAGACTTTTTTGCCTTGTAACAACTTGTCATGGAAAAAACCTTCAACTGTTTCAATGATTGAAGGGACATTACGTAAACAACCCTTACCCAAAACTCCGCACGCTAACATTCCCTCTTCCGGCTCAATAAACCGATAACCCAATTTAGTGAGTTTGTTAATATTCTCTTGTAAAATTGGGTTGTGATACATATTTACATTCATCGCTGGCGCAAAGATGACTTTACCTGCAGGGGCCGCAGCTAAAACCGAACTTAAAAAGTCATCAGCAACTCCAGTTGCCGTCTTTCCAATAATATTATATGAAGCCGGAGCAACTAAAATCAGATCGCTCTCCGTAGACTGCGAAATATGTCTCACCTGACGATGGTCCTCTTCACGAAACATGTCCACATAAACCCGATTCCGGGTAAGGGTCTCAAACGTTAATGGTGCTACAAATTCAGTTGCGCTCTCCGTCATGATTACATGAACATCATAGCCTAATTTAACAAGTTTACTCGCGATATCCGCGCTTTTATACGCAGCGATTGATCCGGTAATCCCTAGTAAAATTTTTTTCATCAACATCGATCCACCTAGTTAATATAATATAACAGTCAAAATAACAGACAAAATATCGATAACCCGAAAGTCAATAAATCCACGGTTTATAATTTAATAATATCACGAATACTAATTAATTTGGGTTAAATTTCTGAAAAGGAATTTCATAAAGTAACATCGTTAATTATTTTTTAACAATCCTGATACCTATTTGTTATTGACTTAATTATAATTATATATTATTATTTTATTAATAACAAAATATAGTAAGGAGGTATAAAATATGAAATTAATGCGACAGCTTATTAAATGGCAATTAAAGATTAACCGAAATTATGAACGAAAAAGACAATTAAACAAAATAAAGTAATTGATAATTATTTTTGATCAGAGCCTAAATTTAATTTTTCAATCCATACTTTAGGACTATAAACAACAAAGAGATGACTTTTACCTTTCTGGTCGATCAGTTCCAGCCGATTTTCAACAATACCCATATTTTTATTTGCTTTTGCTTGTTTGATGTTTTTACGAAGTATTATAAACTCATCTTGTTGACCATTAAATGAGTGCGGGCTAAATATTATTCTCTTGGTTGTTAAATAAAGATGACCTCCAATTATCTTTAATTTACCATAGTAATTAGCCATACTTGAATAAATCAACTCTTCCCCGGTTTCTAATTTCGGTTTTTTGGCTTCCAGTCGCCGTTCAACTATCGTAAATAGTATAAACATTAGGAATGTAATGATTATCCCTGCACTAATACCTAATCCTGACGCAGTTGCAACCTCTTTCCTCATTATAATCAATAACACTGTTATTATTACAGTGGTTAATATGCCAACCACAATTGAAGCATTAAGTCGTAAGTTGACTTTAGATTCTGGAACTCTTTCCATTATCAACATCCCCCTATCCTTTAAAAGTAGATCTCAATCACTATAATCATTTTATATATTATTTTATTTTCTTCCAACAACAGCCGCTCTGATCTCCCACCTGATACCTTCAGGGATGAGCATCTGCAGTTTTGAACGTTCTCTTCGCAATGATACCCAACCCAATCCGGCAATAGCCAAATCCTGGTTCGGATCAAGCTGAACCTCGTGAGTCTGCCACTTAATTTTTTGGATGCAGCCTAAACAGACCTTTTTTAACCAATCCGGTTGTGCTTCCAATAGTTCGGTAACCCGGACGGCATCCGTCCGATGTGTTCCGACATCAGCCGCAGTAAATGCTATAAGGGTTATCTCCGCATCACCTCGGTTAATTACTCCGCCAAGGCCTCCAATAATTATTCCTTTTCCCGGTTTAATCCCCCAGAGTTTCTGCTCAATACGGTTCGCCGCTAATAAACTGCCGCATTTGGGACAGAGCAGATCCCCCATTCGATCGCCCGGTACCAGTCCCGGTGTATCAATCAAAGTAATCCGGCCATCCAAAATACTCCAATTACTCAAGCCCAGAGTCGTTCCGGGAAACTTGGAAACCGTCGGGCTATTTACCACGTTTTCTGTTTGGAGAATACGCTTAACCAAAGATGACTTACCGACATTAGTAACCCCAAATAAAGCCACTTTAGACTTTTCAGGCACCAACGCCGTGATTTTCTTAGTTAAACTCTCAACACCATAACCCTTGAGACTGCTGATTGAGACAATTGCAATCGGCTGTGGCAACTTCAGTTTATTGATGTATTCTTTCAGAAAATCAGTTACTTCTTCTTCTTTAGTACGCGTTGGAAGCAGATCGATCTTATTAACTGCTAAAATATAAGGAGTCTTTTGTAAATAATTCTGCCAAACCGCAAACGACCCGGTAAGATCAGAGAAGTCCACTACCAGGATTGCTAATGCGCTATTATTAATTGCCCTTTGTAAATTATGCCTGATTTGATTATGATCAGGTTGAATATGACCGGCCTCACCATAATGATTGATCTTATAACAACGCTGACAGATTAGCTGTTTTTTTTGCTGTAAAACTGTCTCCGGTACATATCCCGGCGCAACCGGATCTACTGTCTGGATGACTGTCCCGCAACCGCGGCAATAATCTTGACTCATTTTAAAATCCCTTTCTTCCGAAACCTTTTGACTACTAACCGTTCCAGCTTACGGACTGCCCGCGTGCTAAAAAATTCGGTATCACTTAAGGGAGGAGTCCAAATAGTATATAGCTGCATTCGATTTCCACCTAAGATATCAGTAAACAGTTGATCACCGACAACTGCCGTATTTTCCGGAGCTGTTCCCAATATTTCCAACGCCTTGATAAATGGTGACTTCCGTGGTTTAATTGCCTGTGACACATAAGGAATATCAAGTAATTTTGCAACAGCCTCGACCCGGTATTCCAAAGCATTGGAGAGGATACATAATTTAAAACCTTTTTGTTTGAAGCGTTCAATCAACTCGATAACTTCCGGATTAAGTTGATCCTGATGCCATTCCACCAAAGTATTGTCAAGGTCAAAGATCACCGCTTTAATCCCCATTGAGCTCAGTTTATCTAAATCCAATTCCAGTATTGAATTGGCTTGAAATTTTGGACATAGCTTTTTAAGCATACTACTCCCCCTTTTACAACCAAACTTCTATCTGTTGATTATTCCAGATCTGCTTTTCGATATTGATATTGCTGATGGCAGAAATGGCATTTAACCTCAATACAGCCTTGTTGTTGTAAGATCGCATCAAGCTCGGCATCGCCTAAGCTGAGTAACGGTCCTTTAAACTTATCGTAAGAACAATCACAATAATAATTTACATCAATTTCTTCCAATAAATTAACCTCAATCGGTCCTAATACTTCAGCAATTAAATCCGTCAAACCCTTCCCCGACTCTAAGACAGTTGTAATTGGCGGCATCTTGGATAAACAGTTTTCTAAATAGGAAGTTGTTTCCTCGGTTACACCCGGCATCAGTTGGACGATCAACCCACCAGCAACCCGAACTCCGCCGTCAGGATTCACCAGGACCCCCAATGCCACCGCTGACGGCGTCTGCTCTGATTTAGTAAAATAATACGCAAAATCTTCCGCAATTTCGCCACTGACAATCGGGACTACCCCTTGGTATGGCTCTTTAAGACCAATATCTTTTAAGACGATTAATTCACCGGAACCAACCGCTCCGGCAACATCTAATTTTCCAAATTGATTCAGTTCCAAATCCACTTGGGGCTGGACAATATCACCTTTAACCGTCCCCCGTTGATTGGATACTGCCAAAATTTCACCCACCGGGCCGTCTCCTACCAGTCGCACTGTTAACCGGTGCAATGGATCATACATTACTCCCATGATCAATGTCCCAGTAAGCGTTCTTCCTAAAGCGGCCGTTGCCGTAGGCCAGGTATTATGTATTCGCCGGGCTTCCTCGACAATTGCGGTGGTTGTTGCCGCATAAATTCGTACCGTTCCTTCAAATGCAGTAGCAATTATTAATTGATCTTTCATTGTTCCCTCACTTCAATCCGGAGTCCGTCGTACCCAATCCTAACCCCTTCCGGAAGACTAGTTTCTAACTCCTCATGGTTAAAATCATGACTAATATGAGTCAACCATGTCTGTTGCGGTTTAATCTTTTGAATTAAATCTAATCCCTGTTCGAGATTGAGATGGGTTGGATGGGGCCGAAATCTTAACACTCCTAATACCAGAACATCAAGATCTTTCAGCAAATCAATACTCGATTCCGGCATTAGGTTAAAATCAGTAACATAAGCAAACTTTCCGATTCGATAACCGTAAACCTGTATATTCCCATGGACCAATGGAATTGGAAGAATATCAATCTCCTTAAAAGTCAGTTTGTCGGTTATACTTTCTAAATGCAAATGAGGTTTTCCTCCCCCGGGTTCTTCGATTCCATTAAATATATAAGCAAACATATTTTGCATATAGATTACTGTTTCAGGACTACCATATACCGGTATTATTCCCTGCTGAAGTTCATTAAACCGGCGCAGATCATCAAAACCACAAACATGATCCGAATGTTGATGGGTTAACAGCACTAAGTCAATCTGCTTTAATTTATTCTTTAATGCCTGTAACCGGAATTCCGGCGGAGTATCAATCAGTATATGTACATTATTAACAGTAATATAGGCCGAACACCGATTGCGATGATTACGCCGATCCGTTGAACAACAAGTCTTACAATTACAACCTAAAACCGGAACCCCATGCGAGGTTCCGGTTCCCAACAAAGTAACTAACATCTCCTCACCTACTGATTAAAGCACAATCTATTCACGATCAATCTGACGCTGCGCTTTTAGATGTTCTTCAAATGTATTACTGAAAACATGGGAACCATCAGGTTTTGCAACAAAATAAAGATAACTGACCTTAGCCGGAGCTATTGCCGCTTTTAATGATGCCAACCCCGGATTAGCAATCGGTCCCGGAGGCATACCTTTATGCAAATACGTGTTGTAAGGTGAGTTCACTTTTAAATCAGAATATAACAATCGCGGTTTGCGCACACCTAACGCATACTGGACGGTAGCGCATGACTGTAATGGATAATCCCGTTCCAAACGATTGTAAAATACACCGGCGATTATCGGACGTTCCTCCGGTTTTTGCGCTTCTTTTTCAATGATCGAAGCCATCACAACAACCTCATTTAACTTGTCCAACTCAACTTCTTTTAAATGCAGATTGTAAATTTCTTTGAACCGTTTTAACATCACAGCGATAATCTGCGCTTCAGTGGCATCCAGTGTAAAATGATACGTATCAGGATAAAGATACCCTTCAACACTGTGTTGGACATTTAAATCTCCGAGTATTTCATTGACAAATGCTAAATCTTCTAATTTTTTGAGAAAACGTTCTTTATCGACTAAATTGTTACGTTCCAACAACTCGGCAACTTCTTTATTCGTCAGTCCTTCTGGGATTGTCAGCTTGATCTGGCCCGGAATACCTCGCCGTAATTCTTTAACGATTGAATCCACCGACATTCCCGGTCCCAACAAATAACGCCCGGACTTTGGCATACGACTTTGCGGTTTTAAACGGACATAGATTTCATAGATTAAACGACTTCGAATAATTCCTTCGGTTTCTAACTTTTTACCGATCTCCCGTAATGAAGCTCCATGACGAACCTCAAATACTTTCGTCTCTTTACTGCCCGGAATACTAGGAGCCATGCTAATAAAGCAAAAAAGAAATAACGCGATGACTAAAAATAAAAAAACGACAATTCCACCCCCAAGCCGAGGGTGGTTCTTAATAAATTGTCGTAATTTGATAAAAAGCTTGCTAAACTGCGGTTCAACTAACTTTTTCAACTCTTGCCAAGAGGTTAATTTCATCATTTAGTCCAAATCCTCCAGGCAATATTATACTAAAAAAACGATGAAATATCAAATCACTGGGTTTCGTGATCCTCGTCTTCATCTTCAAACATAAGTTCATCTAAATAGCTGCATACCTTCTCAAATTCTTCGTCATCTTCAATATCAACCAAAACTTCTTCGCCATTCTCATCAGTTTCGATCTTAAAGATAACCGCTTCTTCATCTTCCTCGTTTCCGGTAATTTCTGCTTCGGGTACCAAAACAGCATATTTTGACCCTTCGACTTCAACAACATTTAATAAATTAAAGCGGTGTTCAACACCCTCGTCATCTACCAATGTTATCCAATTAATTTCTTCGTTCATTTCAACAACCTCCTATGTATTTTTGCTATCAACAACCGAAACACAGTAAGATCGCAACCTCATACTACGATTCATTGATGCTTCAGCCTTTAGCACTACGAAAAATATTTTTTCCAATTTCCTTAAACAAATTCAGTTAAACATATATTTATTCAAGGATTTTTTGATTATTACCTTTGTTACGGACCGAATCCAAATAATTCTGTAAGATAATTGCCGCAGCCATCTGATCAACCGTCTGTTTACGACGGCTTCGCGATACATCTGCTTCAATTAATAACCTTTGTGCGGAGGCTGTCGACAAACGTTCGTCCCAATAGACAGTAGTAACACCGCTTCTGGTTGCCAGCTTTTCACCGAATGAACGTACTTTTTCAGCCATCGGGCCTTCGGTTCCATTCATATTAACCGGAAGCCCAATTACAATCCCTTCAACCTGACGCTCATTAATTAAATTACAGAAAAAATCCAAATCCCGATCTAAAGTAGTCCGTTGGCGGACAGTTACCCCCTGTGCAGTTATCTCCAAAGGATCACTGATCGCAACTCCGATTCGTTTTTGTCCAATATCTAAACCCATCCAACGCATCATTACACCTGGTTAATTTGTTGTCCTAATTGGTTCTTTGGCACCTGCAGGAAAGATCACTTTGATTTGAAAGCCAAATCGCGGTATTTTATTGACATTAGCCCCATCAATCTGGTACTCAGCAATCTCACTTTGCCTGGTTAATAACTCTTTAGCTTCGGCTAAACTCTTTCCGGCAATCAACTGTTTAATCCTCATTTCATTAAGGACACCGCGAACTTTACCTTTAGCTGTCAGACTCAGCATAAAACGGCCATTTACCGGATTAACTTTTGCAGAAATCAATTGGGTATCCTTGGAAACGGCTTCAAAATTGGGTGGCGTGCTCTGTTCCAACTCATAAACAAGTAACTTCTGAATCGCATTTACGGATGGCGAGAGGACCGACAATTTATAATCCAACTTGGTCTTTACAGCATCAGCTTCTGCCCCAACTGCCGGTTCACTGGTGATTTTTAATAATTGTAACTCAACCAACTCGGTTAAAAATAAATAATCCTTACTAACTAAATTTTGAGCGTCTTCCCTGGCAATCATCAACATTTGACTTCGGGCTTCGTTTTCACTTCGTTTAATATCTTCAAGTGCAACCACTGCAATTTTTTTATCAGTTCCACCACTAGTAGGTGTTAAGTTAACTACACTGATCATCCGTTCATATTTAGGATCAATTTTAGCGATTGATTTGGCTGAATGATTACCGGCAGTTCCTTTCTGCTCGGCAATGATCTCCACATCAATCCGACCATATTCTTCCCCGACAGCAATTCCATGTTGATATTTTGTCGCTTTTTTGGGCACCAAAACATCTTTTACAGTCGTAAATTTAAAACCGGACTTACCAAATACCGCCGTCCCCTTGGGAATAACCACCGGTTGACCGGTTTGGTTGATAAAAGTTACTTTACCAGTTGCTTGGGTAACCCCAACAATCTTCTCTCCGGATGTTTTCGTTTCCACTTCCAGTTGTGCGGTAGTATCAAATATTTTAGCGGGAATCTTTTTATCAATGATATCTTTATCACTATATTCTTGTCCGACTTCAACCTGAACATTATAATTCAGATACTGTTCCTTAGGATAAACAATTATCTTTACCTTCGGCTGAATAAACCACCAGAAAGCCAGGATCAAACTGAAAAGAGCCACGAGTACCGCCGGCAGTAAACTGCCAATATTCCGCGGTAATCCCGGTAACTTGGGTGTTGAACGCTCTGCTTTAACAATGGAAGGTGTAACACTGATCTCGGGTTCTAAATCCACTGATTGGCTCTGATTATTAAGCTCCAGATCCGGATTGATCTCCCGCTCGCGAATGGTTGATATCCCCAAACGCTGTGCAATTGAGATCACCCCCGGGTTAACTGCATTGATAATTAAATCTTTCTCCTCTTCCTCAGCATAAAACTTAATCAATCTAAGGTTGATTTCATTCGACAGCAGGTCCGTCTTGGCGGGCACTTCCAAAATAACCTGTTTTTGGTCGCAATTAATTATTTCCTTCACTAATTGTTCAATCTTCAATTCCGGGTCAACATAGATTATCTTTTCATTACTCAATGGGATTCAACTCCTTTGAGTGTCTCTTCTTTAATAATAGTGAGAAGTAGCAGAAGAATTAAATTAACTCCAAAACTAAACATCGTAGCAACCGTTACAATTCCCGAATCATTGGTTAATAAAGCAACAATCGCTGTGAAAAAAAGACTAAAAAGACTAAGAACCGGTTCCTGATACCTTAACATCAGTTGCTCCAAAAAACATGGCGGTTTTTTATACAAAACCGGCGCCAGCAACAGTAAGCCAATTATACCATATGAAAGCGGTGTATAATTGATTAAATTCATGTTCATCCGCCATTTTCGTTGCGCAATTGTTATAACTGCACCGATACCTTCTGTTTTAACAACATTAATCAATTGCCCATAGTGAGTTGCTTTCCCGTTTAGCGACAGGTCCCAAATTCCTACCAGCGACAAAAAGAGTAATAAAGAGAGGACCAAAACTAAAATATCCCGGAACCGAATCGGTTGCCTTAACCAAATATATCTGGCTATTCCCAGACCAACTAACGCCGTGATACCGCCTCCAATATTAGCTCCAAATAATGGATGTGACAGAAAAACAGCTAACAATATGGTCAATCCGAAAACTAAATATTGAAAGTAACGCTTTGACTTCAAGTTGTTAACCAGCAAACTCATAACTACAATATAAGCACCCAGGAAAAATCCCAAGTATTCATTCCCCAAACCATAAAAACGGATTCCCGATACCGCTGAATATCCTAAAAAAGACCTTAACTGTAATCTCCCATTAACCAAACCATCGCCAAAGATAACAATCATTGTTACTAAACTTAACCACCAAAACGAACTCCACTCTTTACCTTTAGCCAAAACAGTTATCAATATAAATATTAATGCCGCCAAAAACAGCGTCAATCCAATAACTGCCAACCAATTAACCGGATTGAAATAAGATACAATGAGAAAAACCACTGGGATTGTTAACAGCAATAAGTAGAGACGTTCCAGCCAGACAAAGATCGTTAACCGTCTTCTCCAAAAAAACATTCCAATGAAGAAAACAGCCACCGTTCCAAGTAAGAGATAAACGTAACCGGTCAATAACGGCCAACGGATTGCATGATTAAAAGAGAGGTCCAGTGTCTCTTTTTGGAGTTGGTGCCAATCACCCGGTATTGCTCTTAAGATGCGCCCTCTGGGGTATTCTTTTGGATCAACCCCTAAATGCTGTAAGGATGTAGCAATCAGATCATATCCGGTTATTATACCACTTCTTCGGGTACTGTTTGATGCTAAAATGCCTTTTTTAAATTGACCATTAGCAACGATCAAGACCGGATTAATCCGTTTACTGGTTGCAACATTATCAGGGCCTATTGTTGAAAAAAAGATTACCAAAGTAGAACGCAGGTCTACTTTTTGCAGCAGATCATTGATTAGATTATCGTAATAGCTGATTATTGAACGTCGATGGTCAAAAAATCTTTCAACTGGAAGTAATGTTCGAAACTCATTGACCCGCTCCAAGTCTCCAAGGGTGATCTGGACCATATCAGCTTTGAGACTAAGTTGATCCCATTGGTTGATAATTGCGTCTGAATCACACCTGAATCCCGGAGGAGTTTGGGAGTCGATTTGCAGTATCTCAGGGCCTATAGCAGAATAATCAAGATATCCTTTACGATCAATTAATAATGCAGCATTGGAACGGTTGAAACCCGTTACATTAGGGTCCAGATTACCAATTACAGCAGTTTTAATATGATTACGTTGTAAAATTTCACCCAATAAACCTATATTTTGTCCCGGAATTCCGGGATTAGCCGACAACATTTTGGCCAGACCGATATTAACGCCACCGAAATCCGTTGCCCGATAACCGGTAAGCGCTTGATACAGGTCTCCCGCTTTCATCCCCCGAAACGTTTCAGCAGCGTCAAAAATATAAGTTCCTTCTTCAATTACTCTGATCTTATTGGCGCTGTTAAGCTCATAATAGACTTTAGCCGGAGTAATCGGATCATCGACTGGTAATGCCATAATTCCAACTGAACCTTGATCAAACAGCCGGTTCAAATTGGGGCAATCTTCTTTAGTAATATCATTTAAACTCAATCGCGGTATATCAATCAACAATACCTTTTTACCGGTAGTACCGGTTACTACAGGATTGTAACCAACTAATACAATCAGAGAAAAAAGTAGTATTAAACAACTACTTCTGTAATTCTTCAGATGCGGAATCAAGAATTCACCCCTAAAACATCCTCATGTTTATAAAATATACACTATTGTTAATAATACCCTAATCCCACTTGGCTTGTCAATCGAACTCTCCATCATTAAATTCCTGTTTTTCCAAGATAGTCTCATTATCCACCAACCCAAACGAAATTTCATAGAGACTTTTAATAATAATCCAAATTATCGTCCCTAAAGGTACTGCAAAGACCATTCCCCACAGTCCCAACAACTTTCCTCCGACTAAAATCAGAAAGATAATAAAGACCGGATTCAAGCCTAAACTTTTACCGATGATCCGCGGCGCCAAAATCATCACTTCAATTTGATTAATGATAAAAAAGAGGACAATCACATAAAGCGCATGCCAGGGAGAGCGGGTCAATCCAAAAACAATTGCCGGTAAAGCTCCCATAATCGGACCAAAATAGGGGATTAAATTGAAGATACCGGCCATCAATCCCAGAAAAAGTGCTATTTCAAACCCTAAAAGGCTCAGACCCAGGCCAATTAGAAAGCCGACAATGATCGTTACCAGCAATTGCCCCCTGATATAGCTTTTAAAAACATGATCAATACTTAAAAAAGTCTTGGTCCAATGAACGCCCAAATTAGTCAGCAGCCATTCATAGGCACGTCCTTTAAGATCCGGATAATCGCGACTGAAATAGTAAGATAACCATGGAACTAACAGAAACATCAGTGATTGGGACAAAAAATTGAAGATTCCCTGGATTAAATCGACCATTGTCTGTCTAAGCAGCAGTTCACCACGGTGTGTTATTTCAGTGGTTATCGGGCTGAAATTATAAGGTAGATTTAATTTAGAATAAATTTGGTTAATAAATTGTTCGATCTCTTTAATCTTATCAATCAAAAGTGGGGTCCGTTGAATTGCTTGACTAAGCTCTTCCAACAAGCGGGGAATTAAAATTCCTAAAGCCAACGCACTGGCCAAAAATAACGATAGGTAAATCGTGATTATTGCCCATTCGCGTTTTGCCCCTTTTTTCTCTAAAAACTCAACCAATGGATTGATTGCATACGCTAAAAAAAATGACAATACAAAGGGTAAAATAATTGACCGCGATAAATAAATAACTAAAGCAATAAAAAGAATTATTAAAAAAAGAAAGCGGTTTCGGGTTAGTAGTTTCGTGTTCCAACACTCCCTTTTAATAAAAAAAGCACATCAATAACAGTGTGAAATGCTATTTCTTCCATTCACAATTGTTAAATGAAGCGCCTAGACAAATGACAATATAAAATTATCTGTATCTCTGTTGAAATTCAATTAAAACTTTGACTATTTAATCTTTTTTTGCTCAATTTACGCGGCGACTCATTCTCCGTGCAAAAGCCCGGGTGCTATTTTTAACATTGGAAGTCCAATTCATCGCGTTATCCTTTACCAGATCCATCGTCCCTAAGGTTTTTCTCCCAAACGACTTTGGATTAACCCTTACATTTGACATCATTCTCATCCTAGTTTTATTTCTTAATAACATCACTACACCAACTGCAGCCCCTATCAAACTCCCGGTGAGCGCTCCCCGAATTAACTTATTCATCTTTGTCACCTCTCTTTCGGGTTTTCTATAGCTTAAACATATTATTCCCGAGTTCAAAGAGGTTAAAACATCTTCCTTAAGGTTGTTTTAATATTTTACCCTTTACTTTATTCCTGGATTGACAAATATAGTATTACCGGTGCTCAATTGTTCCCCCGCCCACAACCAGATCGCCCTGGTAAAAAACCACTGCTTGTCCGGGGGTAATTGCCCGTTGCGGTTTTTCAAACAAAACTTCAACTCGCCCATTTCCGGAGGGCTTAACTATCGCCGCGGCAGGTGGCGCTGAATACCTAATTTTAGCCTCAACTTCAATCTCATGATCTAATTCAGGGATCGCAATCCAGTTAAGGTCGGAAGCAGATAACCGGTTTGAGAAGACCTCGGTAGCATCACCGACCACCACTTCATTGGTCTCGGGACGAATTTCGGTTACATATAAAGGCGCTGGCGCAGCGATCCCTAATCCTTTACGCTGGCCAATCGTATAATTAATAATTCCATTGTGAGTCCCCAGAACATTACCATACCGATCTACAATCTTCCCCGGTTTGACTGATCCCGGTTGATACTCTTCAATAAACCGGGGATAGTCCTGGTCCGGGATAAAACAGATCTCCTGACTGTCTGGCTTGTTGGCAACTACCAATTCATATTTTTCGGCTAATTTCCGAATCTCTGCCTTTGAATACTCTCCCAGCGGAAATACGGTGCTTGCCAGTTGCTGTTGCGTCATCCCGTACAAAACATAACTCTGGTCTTTGGATTGGTCGATACCTTTAAACATCAACCAGCGGTTTGCAGCTGCATCAAATTTAGTCCTGACATAATGACCGGTAGCAAGCTTATCTGCTTCCAGACTACGGGCTTTCTCCAGCAAAAGATCAAATTTTAATTTCTGATTACAGACGATGCACGGATTGGGTGTCCTCCCGTGTAAATATTCGGCAACAAAATAGTCAATTACCCGTTTCCGAAACGGAGCATGCATATTTAGGACATAATAAGGAATGCCCAGTCGATTAGCAACCGCCCGAGCATCCTCAACCGCACCAATTGAACAGCATCCCCCTTCCATTTCAGTACCATAGGGGAGATCGTCTGCCCAAAGCTGCATCGTAACTCCGATTACTTCATAATTCTGCTCTAAGAGGAGTGCGGCCCCTACCGAACTGTCAACTCCTCCGCTCATCGCCATGATCACTCGCATCTTCAACCAGCCTGCCGCGCCCGATAATCTTCAATCGCCTTATGCAGTGCATCTGCAGCCAGATTGGAACAATGCATCTTCTGGGGCGGTAGTCCGTCTAAAGCTTCGGCAACAGCTTTGTTGGTAATTGCTAATGCTTCTTCAAGTGTTTTCCCTTTTACCATCTCGGTTACCATACTGCTGGTGGCAATCGCTGCCCCACAACCAAAAGTTTTAAATTTAACATCAACAATCCGGTTGTCTTCCACTTTCAGATAGATCTTCATTATATCGCCACAGGTGGCATTACCTACTTCGCCAACACCGTCTGCATTATCAATTTCCCCAACATTCCGCGGATTTTGAAAGTGATCCATTACTTTTTCAGTGTACATGTCTGACACTCCTTTCGTTCATTGCTAACATTATATAGCGGTGACATTGCACGCAACTTATTAACAATCTCCGGCAACACCTCTAATAAATAATCAATATCTTGCTTGGTATTAGCTTTTCCAATTGAAATCCTCAGGGAACCATGGGCAATCTCATGGCAGATCCCCATACTCAAGAGGACATGTGATGGTTCCAGTGAACCCGAAGTACAAGCTGAACCACTTGAAGCGGCAATGCCTTTCAGATCCAAATTCAACAGTAAGGCTTCGCCTTCGATAAATTCGAAGCTAAAGTTAGCATTACCAGGCAAACGCTGTTTGCGATCACCATTTAATCTTACATAATCAAGCTTTCCAAGTACATTATCAATCAAATATTCCCGTAATTCCAAGATCCGTTTTGAATTAGCTTCCAGATTGGCATTTGCTAATTCCAATGCTTTCGCCATTCCAACAATTCCGGCTATATTTTCGGTTCCCGCACGCCGATTTCGCTCCTGTGCGCCACCGTAAATCAGTTGATTAAGCTTAATTCCCTTTCGTACATATAATGCCCCGACTCCCTTTGGACCATAAAACTTATGCGCTGCCATTGATAACAGGTCGACTCCCAGGTCTTGAACATTAACCGGAATCGTCCCGACAGTTTGTACAGCATCGGTATGAAAAAATATTTTCCGATCTTGTAGAATTTTACTGATCTCCGCAATTGGTTGGATCGTCCCTACCTCATTATTGGCGTGCATAATCGAGACTAAAATTGTTTCAGGAGTTAACGCATTAACTACATTATCAACACTGATCAATCCCACTTCATTAACCGGAAGATAGGTAACCTTGAACCCTTCCTTTTCAAGCGCCTTACAAGTATCATAAACTGCATGATGCTCAATTGAAGATGTTATTATATGATTACCTTTCTGACGGTAGGCATAGGCGATCCCGCGAATCGCCAGATTATCACTCTCCGAACCGCTTCCGGTAAAAATAATCTCATTGGTAGCACTAGCTCCAATTTCTTTGGCAATTACTGCTCGGGAATCTTCAATCGCCTTCCGGGTTTCCCGCCCATAACTATGAATACTGGAAGGATTTCCAAAACTATTAGTAAAATAGGGTAACATCGCTTCGAGCACTTGAGGATCAACCGGAGTAGTAGCAGCATGATCCAAATATATTCTATGGGTCATTCTAACCCCACCTTTCTTGTTAAATAGAATTAAATTAATTCCTACTATTTTAGTATGATTTTAACTTTATCCTATCATACCACGAATATCCTGTCAACGTATAATATTGGCAAAATTATATTAGAATATCCAATTTTCACACGTCCATAACCCCATTCATCCATACCTTTCAAGCATCCTCCTTTGACAGTCAAAGCCAGTTTCAAACCAGGTAATGCTTAGTAATATATCGTGAGGTCATTAACGACAAAAGGCTCCAATAGTCTGGCAAAAAACGAAGCATTGTTCCCACTTTTAGTTTGGTTTCACTTGCTAAGACTAAGTAATCACTACTGCCACCCAAAATTGTTAATCCTTTTTCAAGGGGTTGCAACCCGGTGATTGAGGTATCCTGTTGCCCGACATTGATCAGTAACCGATAACCCGGTTCGCAATCCGGTATTGTTGGGACTCTGCCAAAAGCATTATAACCTACTGCTTCAGTGGGTTGATTGATCTTCCATTGTACTTGTAACACTTCTGCTTCCAGAATAAAAACATCCTGAAACAGATCCGGCAAGTTACTGCCGGTCAAGGTTTCCCGGCCCAATAAAATACCTTCGCCAATTCGTAAGTGATTGATCCCATCAGGCAGTTCACCGTTATAAAGTAAAGGGAGACTGCTTGAGTTCCCACCGGAGATCAACTGGACCGGAAGTTTAAATTCATCCTTCAAGCATTGTGCAATCTCAATCAGGGTGTTCAATTTTGGCAATGAGGGCCGAACTCCGGCAAAACAAGAGAAGTTAGTACCAACCCCAATGACTTCAATATTTTTCAATTGACGGCAAGCCTTTCCCAGACGAATACTATCTTCCGCGGAAACTCCTTCCCGCAAATCACCGAGATCAACCATCAAAATCACCTGGTGTCGTTTCGGAGCGATTGTGGCCGCCAGTTGATTGAGCCGTTCTAAAGTAATCAGTTCTGAATTCAGACTAACATCGCTAAGTCTAAGAACTTCATTTAAATTACTGACAGCCGGTAACCGCAGCATTAATTTGGTAAGCTGCGGATAACCAGTCAATGCAGCCAAATTCTCCAACCGTGAATCACCAATATTACTGACCCCATTCTCAATTAAACCTTCAATGATTCGAGGATCACCGGCCACCCCCTTTAAAACCGTAGTTAAAGTAACCTTCTTTTGATCACAATGTTTTTTAATAACTGAATAATTATGGATTAATTTTGATAAGTTGATAATCAGACGCGGTGAATTCATCATTCAAATCCTTATATGCCACAATTCAATTTTCGCTAGCTAGCTCTGTTTCGAACTGATTTGGTTTAAATAAGCCTTAATTGTTTTTTCATAGCCATGTTCGGTCGGTTGATAATATTTCCGGCCATTAAGATTAGCAGGCAGATATTGTTGTTCAACATACCCATTGGGATAATCATGAGGATATCGATAACCAATTCCGTCACCTAACTTGTTCGCTTGCGGATGAGAACTGTCACGCAGATGGGCAGGTACAGGTTGATTGTTTAATTCACGGACATCACGCATGGCATTGTGAATCGCCTGACAAGCAGCATTTGATTTTGGAGCTGTTGCAATATAGACTGCCGCTTGGGACATGATGATCTGCGCCTCCGGTAAGCCTATCATCTCTACCGCCTGAGCTGCAGCCGTAGCCACCAATAAGGCTTGGGGATCGGCATTTCCGACATCTTCAGCGGCATGAATCATCATTCTTCGTGCAATATACTTGGGATCTTCCCCCGCAGTAATCATCCTTGCCAAGTAATAAACTGCCGCATCAGGATCCGAACCCCGCATCGATTTGATAAACGCCGAAACGGTATCATAATGATTTTGCCCATCCTTATCGTAAAGTAACGGCCGTTCCGGAACACAATTCCTAATAATCTCCTCAGTAATGACTCTTTCTCCGTTATGATTAGGACTGGTTGTAAGTATTGCCAATTCCAGTACATTTAAAACAGACCGGGCATCACCATCACTCAAGTTAGTTATCAGTTCAATTTCTTTGTCAGTTAAGACCGGGTGATAACTTGCCATTCCCCGTTCTTCATCCGTTAACGCTGTTTTTACTATCTCACGGAGTTCTTCCCGGCTTAGAGGTGTTAAACGAAACAACATACTCCGGGAAATTAATGGTGGATTTACTTCATAAAGCGGATTTTCGGTTGTTGCTCCAATCAAAATCACCGTACCGGCTTCAACTGCCGGTAATAAAGCATCCTGTTGCGATTTGTTAAACCGATGGATCTCATCGACAAACAGAATCGTCTTCTGTTGGTAAAATTTCAAACGTTCAGTTGCCTCGGTAATGATCCGTCGAATATCACCGACACCTGCAGTTACTGCATTTAACTTCTCCCAATGCGATTTGGTAGTATTGGCAATAATTTCAGCCAAAGTTGTCTTACCAACTCCCGGAGGCCCATAAAAGAGCATTGATGTTAACCGGTCTGCTTCAATTGCTCTCCGCAATAACTTGCCTTCACCCACAATATGTTGTTGACCAATATACTCATTCAGATTTCGAGGCCGCATCCGCGCTGCCAGCGGTGCTTCTTTTTCAAAATTCACTTCTGAAAAAAGATCCATAATTAAACTCCTAAGAAGATCATTGAAGTTTAATTCCTCACGCACGACAATAAATCCTACTGGCAAAAGAAAAAAAGCCGGCGAAAAACTACTTTTTAATCATTTTTTAATAAAACTAAAATAGTAAAATAAAGATAAAAAACTGCATTACTATCCCAAACACTTAGGCAGTTTTTTCTAACATAAAAATTTGAAAAATATGCATAAAAAAAGCTGTCCGTAAATCAATTGGAACAGCTCATCATTTCTTAAAATCAATTATTCTGATTTGTCCTTTTGTGTCAATCAAAAACCGCAGCACCTGCGAATTGCGTTGATCAAGAAAATCAACTTGCCACCGGTCGTAGTTATAATCAACACCAATAAAATTACCCAATTTGATCTGATTCATATTAGCCCAGATTTCAGCCGCTTGTTTGGCATCAGTTGAACTGGTTATTTCACCAGCCACCTGTGAGATCTCTTCCGAAAACTGTCTCCAGGAATAGACTGGTGAATATCCTGCGATTTGGCTTGGCATGAACCAGTCCCCATCTTTCAGGGAGATACTTACACGATAAGGTCCGTCAATTTTATCACGCCGGATCGCGCTTGGATAAAAAAGTAGCGTCACTTCATTAGCTTCGGAACTCCATTTAAAAGGGACAACTGTAGTTGCTATTGTCCTCCAAACACCATTTTGAAGCCCTTCCAAATCACCGGTCACCAGATACTCACCTTGACGGTATGATTTGACTCCAACTGTAAATTGCAAGGCTTCACCCAGTCGATCCTGATCATTATCAACAATCTGAAACTCCCCCGGGACGATCAGTTCAACTTGTCGATCAAGGATAACATCGTCAGGAGTTGCAGCAATAGGAACAACAAAGATTAAAACGATGGTCAGTACTATTAAACTGATGAGAAATTTTCTAAACAAAAAAATCACTCCGTTTTAATATTACGGAGTAATTTCGTTATTAAAATTGATAAACCTTTATGTAAATTAAACCATCAAAATCATCAAATTGCTGTCACTTTATCAACCAAAGCCAAAACATTATCCTTCTCCAACGGTTTTAAGATATAGTCGTTAGCTCCGGCTTTCAAACTTTCTAAAATTAAATCCTTAGAATTATGAGTACTGCAAATTATGATTTTAACCTTTGAATTTATTTTTTTAAAATAATTGATTGATTCAACCGGATCCCAACCCTGCATATACAAGTCCTTAATAATCAAATGCGGACGCAATAAAACAAACATTACTTTTGCTTCACTGATATTTTCGGCCTCATATACATCATAACCTGCTTCTTGTAAAAATCCTTTCAGAACCGAACGTACCAAAGGAGAGTCATCCACAATAAGGATCCTCATCGTATCCCCCTAAGAGAAAGCAACTGTATATTGTATCATAATTACAATTTAATATGTTCGCTCCTAAAAAGCAATCTCCTTTTTTATATTTATTAAAAGAAAATTTTGAGCTTTTAATTATTTTAACTAATTAAAAGCCCAAATTTGATTAATGGGTAGTCTGATCGCCTTCATGAATCTGGAAACTCCAATTATTTCCGTTATTATTGTCCCAATTTTGAGCATCATCGCGAAAACAGAAATTAAAACTTGATGGTTCAGTCATTTGAATCTTAACCGACCAACCACCGTCTTTGGTCTTTTTCATGGGTAACTCTAATACCTTATCCCATTTACCACTGTGACCAAAACCAGCATGCAGGTATATTTTATTGGCGCCAGCATCCGCTAAAAGACCTTTGTATTTTATTTTAACTTCATCTCCCAAAGTTATCGGAACTGGATCTAAAAATACACCGTTCACTACTTCTTCCATCTTTTTTCGGGGCATAAATCTCAACCTCCACTAAAATAATTAATAGATATTATATCCTATATTTTCAAGAATAATCCTTATTACACTAAATTCATTCCTCCTTTAATAACTATTTGTTTAATAATCTCTCAACCAAATCCATCATTTTCTTTATCGTCACATAATTGGATTTCCTTTAGTTCTTTTACAAAAAATTAAACCTCTCAAAAAGAGAGGTTCTGTTATGAATAAGATTGTTACAATATTAACTTTTTTTGGCCCACGAATCACGTAATCCAACTGTACGATTGAAAACCAGATGACTACCGTCGGAATCCTTATCAACACAAAAATAACCTTGTCTTAAAAACTGAAACCGTTCTCCAACTTTGGCATTGGCCAAACCCGGCTCCAGCTTACAAGAGTTTAAAACAATCAATGAATTAGGATTAAGGACTGAATCTTCTCCCGGGTTTTCATCTAAATATAGCTGATCGTACAGACGCACTTCAGCATCGATGGCATGTTGTACCGAGACCCAGTGCGAAGTCCCTTTAACCTTTCTCCCATCTTTAGTCCATCCACCGCGGCTTTCAGGATCATAGCTGCAATGAACTTCGATCACTTCTCCGGTTGCCTCATCTTTAACCACTGATTCACACTTAATATAGTACGCATGTTTCAAACGAATTTCTCGTCCTGGTGCTAAGCGGAAATAACCTTTAGGCGGATCTTCACAAAAATCATCCTGTTCAATATAGATCTCTCTGGAGAATGGTACTTGACGGATTCCCATCTCCGGTTGCTCCGGATTGTTCTCGGCATCAACCATTTCGACCTTGCCTTCAGGATAATTATCAATAATCACTTTTAAAGGACGCAGTACCGCCATCACTCGCGGCGCTTTATTATTTAGATCCTCCCTGATACAATGTTCCAACAACGCATAATCAACAGTACTGTTAGCTTTCGCTACTCCAATCCGCTCGCAAAAATTACGGATCGCTTCCGGAGTATAACCTCGACGTCTCAAGCCTGAAATCGTCGGCATTCTTGGATCATCCCAACCGCGGACATGCCCGTTTTTAACTAATTCGAGCAGTTTACGCTTACTCATAACCGTTCGGGTTAAATTAAGCCGGGCAAATTCGATTTGGCGCGGTTTTGCCGGTAAATCCAAGTTTTCAATCACCCAATTATACAAGGGGCGGTGATCTTCAAACTCCAAAGTACAGATTGAATGGGTTATTCCTTCTAACGCATCCGATATCGGATGGGCGTAATCATACATCGGATAAATACACCACTGATCCCCGGTCCGGTGATGATGTGCCCTTAAAATGCGATATAAAACCGGATCACGCAGGTTGATATTGGGTGAACTCATATCGATTCTTGCACGAAGTGTTTTTGACCCGTCAGGAAATTCTCCAGCTCTCATCCTGGCAAATAAATCCAAATTTTCGGCAACTGTCCGGTTGCGATACGGGCTTTCTTTACCCGGCTCCGTTAAAGTTCCCCGATAATCTCTTAATTCTTGAGAATCCAAATCACAAACATAAGCTTTACCTGCTTTAATTAATTCAACCGCATATTGGTAAAGTTGTTCGTAATAGTCTGAGGCATAAAACAACCGTTCATCCCAATCAAATCCAAGCCATCTTACATCTTCCTTGATCGATTCAACATATTCAATATCTTCTTTACTGGGGTTGGTATCATCAAATCTTAAATTACATAGCCCATTGTTACGGGCTGCAATTCCAAAATTGAGGCAGATTGATTTGGCATGACCAATGTGCAAATAACCGTTAGGTTCAGGAGGGAATCGCGTATGTACTTTACCACCGTACTTACCAGATTCATTATCTTCATTGATGATCTCCTGAATAAAATTCGACGGTACTGATGTTTCTGTGTTCAAGTCTTCATTAGGATTATCAAGTTTTTTATCATAATTTACTTCTTCCATTACCGAAAGTGCCTCCTCCTTAACCTCACTCAGACAATCCAAATTTAATTGTAAGTTCAATTCAACATAACAAAGCTGTTAATTATTTTATTATAAACAATTTGGTTGAGTTTGCAAATCTATTTTAAGCAGTTAATAAATTATTAACCCAACTGTTTTTTCGGATGGCTTTATTAACTCATAAAAATTTCCTTTTTACAATCAATACAGGTATAATATAATATTGTCATTGAAATTAAAAAATGGGTTACAACTTCAACAACTAGGTATATAACACGTAAAAAAACTAATGAAATGAAAGGAGGAGCAACTGATGAATTTTTTATCTATTTTCGACACTCCTGTTCAAGCAGCAATAATCTCACTCCGTTCCAATTGGCTCACTAAATTCTTTTTAACAATCACCAAGCTTGGTGATGCCAAAGGAGTAATAACCGTTTTATTATTAGCAATTTTAATTTTGCTATTTATAAAAAAACGCCTGGAAACAGTTGTAATAATGCTTTCGGTTATCGGGGGACATCTACTCATTGAATCACTGAAACTCCTTTTTCAGCGTCCCCGACCCGCGATTACTTGGCTAACTTTTGCCAGTGGCTACAGTTTTCCAAGTGGTCACTCATTAATTACCGTGGCGTTTTATGGATTGATTGCGCTTTTGCTCTTCAAACACCTAAAACCTTCTTATCTTAAGAAAATATTAATTATTCTTTTCTTGTTAATTCCCTTTATAGTGGGAATCAGTCGGATTTACTTAGGAGTCCACTATCCAACTGACGTATTAGCAGGATGGTTCTCCGGATTTCTTTGGATAAAATTCTGCTTCTGGATTATCAACCATCTAGAACAACAAAAACAATAAAAAAGCTTTAAAAACCGAAAAAATAACAGTTAGATAATTGTAATAATTCATGCGAATAATTTTTTTAACTGTAAGCAATAATAAAAATACCAGGGCTAAATTAATAGTTTGGTTGCTTACTATTAATTTCAGCTTCTGATTGAAGAGTCAGGATGTCTCTTCTCACCTGACTCTTCGCGTTTTTTCATTATATATAGTCATGCAAGCTGTCTTTCACCTTAAGAATTCATTAGAAATTCAGAAGACTACACATAAAAAAACTGTTAGCAAATCGACTTTGCAACAGTTGAAAATTATACTCTCAAAATTAATTATCTGGTTAACTTAACCTGTTTATACAATCCATTATCATACTTCCGAACCAGTGCTAAATTATTCTTATTATAACCAATCACATCATTATAAGCAACATCCTGCAAAACCCCAGTTAATTTAATTTCTTTGGTATCAGAAATAAAGTCATACCATCTTACATTATATCTCACATTCTTTTTATCTACTTGACGATTAATACTAAAAACAACTATTTTCAATTTTCTTCCTGTTGAATCAGCATAAAATACCTCGCTGGCAAAAACCGTTTCTTGTTCATCTATATCAAATAGGTTAATCTCTTCGACGGTCCCAGAGGTATTAATAACTTTTAAGACACCACTAATATCAACTGCTAACAGATTGCTGTTCTTCGAGTCCCAGCCCAACGAAAAGCCCGTGGTAGTAAAATTACCAATTACTCTCCCAACTCTATTATATAGATCGTAAACACGCAAATTAATAACTTGTCTTTGCACCTCACCACCCGTTTCAGACAATTGCGTTTCACTCTCTAATACTTTTCCAATCATTATTTCTTTACTGTCATGAGACCAAAACGAAATATCTCCATCAATAAAATCTATGGTCTTTTTATTTTTTAGCAAATAAATTTTAATACGGTGATTATCTGAAAAAGAAATGTACTTTCCATTTGGTGACCAACATAAATTATTAAGCGACTCTTCACCATCACTATTGCTTACATAAACTACTTCTGGTTTTTCATAGAGTTTCCCAATTGCTAAACGTCCCTGGTCATCACTAAAAGCAAATAAATCACCTGACGGCTGGTTAATTCCTTTCATCGCAATAAACCAGTCACTCTGTTTAAAAATTGATGTCAACAAATTATCAAACGAACAAATAACCGGCCGATTATAGTAGTTAAATGGAATTATCAGTAACGGCAAGATTATTAAAATTAGAACTGGAAGCAAAACTTGCTTTAAATTATCCTTGATTTCAATATTTTTAAAAATACCAAAGATAATACTGACCGTAATCCGGATTATCAATAAACTTAAGAATATAATGAAAAGATAATAGAAAATAAGTGCCAACAATTGAAATCTTTCAATCTGAAGATAAAAGATTAAAGTCAGAAATTCGCTCCAAGCAAATAAAGTCCATCCTAAAGCTATACCACCAATCAATATTGCTACCAGTAACTTTATTGGGCCTTTTACCAAAATTCCCGTTAGAAAACTGGCTGAATATAAAGTCAGGACCATCATAACGAATGAAGTCAACCAAAAACTATTAATATTATTTAAATCCGGTTTAATAAAACTTTGTGGATTGATTAAAGCAACCCAAATAAAAGCAAATGGCAACCAAACAGCTAGTCCGCAAAAGAACTTTGACCAGATAATACTGTTAATCGTCAAAGGTTTCGTTAACAAAAAATCCTTGGTTTGTCCAGACACTTCAAGATCAAACGCTTGTAAACCATACGCTCCAGCCATTGCAAACGGAAGGCAAATTGTGAATATCTCAGCCCAATTGGGATTCAACCAATCACCATTGCGAAGGTTCAAAATGATTATTGCAACTAGAATTAAATATGGAATAATAAAAATTAGTGCATTTTGCTTGAATTCTTTCTTAACTAAGTTGAAAGCAATCATTGCTTAATTATCCCCCTTAATTTAGATAGTAAACTACTATCACTTTCAACTAAAACATTCTATAATTTTATATTTCGCCATAATTATGCAAGTACCTGCTATATTAACTATTAGATTTTACTCTTACGCGGTAATATTATTGCTGCGATGATATATGCCAATAAGCCAGCACCACCTGTTAACGTAAATATTACCCACCCAATCCGCACTAAACTCGGATCAATATTAAAGTACTCGGCTATACCGGCACACACTCCGTCAATCATCTTTCCTTCATCCACTTTATAAAGTCTTTTTGTGGTCATATTGTAACCTCCAACTTAATATTTATTATAATGGACCTTTTCTAACAGATTTGAAGCTTCACTTAGATTATCGGTCAATTCTTCTTTATACCCAACTGCAATAATACACTCAACCTGGTATTCATTTGGAACATTTAATATTTTTTTAATGTAGTCTTCTGCTGATTCACCATCGCTTTTATAACGTTTCCGCACTTGAATCCAACATGATCCCAGACCAATTGACTCCGCTGCCAACTGTAAAAGTATTGCCACGATTGAAGCATCCTCAATCCAAACATCACATTTATCAGGGTCAGCAACTACCACAATACCTAATGGAGCGTTTGCCAAAAAACCGGAACCATGTTCACGGCAAGTTGCAAGCTGAGCTAATAAGTTAGGTTCATCAACGATTACAAACTCCCAAGGGCGCCGACTCCGTGAAGATGGAGCCAATAATGCACATTCAATCAAATAGTCGACCTTACTCTTTTCAACCGCTTTTTTTAAAAAAACACGGGTACTTCTTCTCCGTTTTAACAGTTCAACAAACATTGATCTACCCTCCAGGCTTCGAAATTAACTGTTTATAGTAGTATTTCAACTATTATTATACCAAACTTAAAAAATTGATAAAGCAAAATTAAAAACCCTATAATCTTTTAGTTGTTTTTGTAATAACAAGCAAAAAAATTATAGGGGTATTATTTTTGTTCGTCCTGATATAACTCTCTGTTAAAATATTTTTTTTGCAGCTTGGTGTTCTTGAACCAAATCTAATGCCTCACCAAATCGTTGAAAATGAACGATCTCCCTTACTCTTAAATAATTCAAAGTATCTTTTAGATCAGGATCATCGGTCAGGTCAATTAACCACTGGTATGTCGCTTCTGCTTTTTTCTCCGCAGCCAGATCCTCAATCAGGTCAGCAACCGGATCACCTTTGGCCTGAATATAAGCCGCTGTCCATGGATTACCCTCGGCATCAACATAAAACAAGGCCCGGTCATGGTCAGCATAATGACTACCTAAGCCGGCTGCTTTAAGCTCAGCAACACTGGCGTCTTTTACCAGTTTATATACTAAAGTTGCAATTATCTCCAAATGGGCCAGCTCCTCAGTTCCAATATCAGTTAAGATTCCCTTTGTTACATTAGTAGGCATCGAATATCTTTGATTTAAATAACGTAAGGCAGCAGAAAGTTCGCCATCCGGCCCCCCATACTGCGTTATCAAATATTTGGCCATCTTTAAGTTTGCTCTTCCGACTTTTGCAGGATACTGCAATTTCTTTTCATAGATCCACATAATTATCCTCCTCGATCCGATGTAAATCAAATATCAGTTTTTAATAATCAATCTCCCATGGCCATGGTCCTTCAATCCATCTCCAACTGGACCCCTCAACGATATCCGTTGGCAGTAACGGCCCGTATTTTTCTACATAGATCGCGCGCAGCCGTTCCCATTCTTGAACTGATGCATTGTAGTCCATTATCGCCCGTTGATCAGTCGGATGTGTATCCAGATACAAATTTAATTCCAAGGCTGTAAACTCAACAGCTTTGATATTGTTCAATAATTCAAGTTGCTCCCGTAGCATTTTATCCCCTCCGATGCTCTTCGCTATAATATGGTCGATATAATTCCGGGAAAATGGTTCCCATCATTAGAGCTTTCATCGGCTCCCACCGGTTAACATATACTTGAAACGGCACATAAGCCTGGCCTAACCTTAATATTACTTGAGGTATCTCATTCATTACATTAGCCTCCTTAGACCTTTTGTCATTAGTCTATTCGTATTTGGCCAAAATGCTCTAAGGATTTAGTCCTGTTTTAACTGCAAAAAAAAGATTCCGTAACGGAATCAACTAAAATGAACTACTATTTTTGGAAGAGAGTCTTTTGCTTTTCAGCTTAATTTCTTTGGGTACAATTATCTCGGTAATCTCTACCGCATTATAATCACTATCACCAAGACAGCGACAACAATTAGTACATATTTTTGATTGATCGAGATCGCAATAACTACACTCCCCACACTCTATACAATGTTCCTCTGGCCTTAACAAACATTCACGCATTATTAGCTCCTAAATGATTTTTTCATAGTTTCACAATTATTAAACAAATTAATTCAAACAAATAATCATCACTTCTTAAATCAACAAGATTTCCAAAATAAAACTAGATCTGATTTGATAAAAGAATTAAAGGATTAACTTACTCTAAGCCGAATAATAATTCCGGAGGTAAGAATAAATGTTATTTGGAGCATCGGTTAAAGTATCATTAGGAAAAAAACAACGTCGAATTGATCTGATCGTCGAAGCAGACAATCCTCAAGATGCAGAAGTAAAAGCAATTAACCAAGCAAAAAAAATGTATTTCCCCGGCAAAAAAGCTACCTACCAATTAATTGCCATTGTTAGTGAAACCGAAGCAATCAACACCTTGGAAACAAATCAAATAATAACTGATAACACCATTGAAGACAACAATAACTAATTTTTTTACTACTATTATTCCTAAATCCAAACAAAAGGGCTGTTGCTAAAACAGCCCCTAAGTCATCATCTAAGTCTTCTCCGACACCGCGGAGCATTTAGAATCTCCCCTAAGATTATTCCTTGAATTAAATTTTCCTGGTCAAATTTTAAAAAAGGATAACCAAGATTTATTGGCTCTTTTAACTCTGCATTCTCCGCTTGTGTTTTTACTGTTGGTTTAGGTTGTTCAACTGCAGTATATTCCAGGGCCTTTTTTTTCTTTGGTTTCTTATCTGCCATAGACGGCTTCCCCTTTATTAATTACTTAATCAACTTTCGCACATAGTTAATGTGCAGTGAACATTGAAAAATCAATAGTTTTGGGCAATAAAGAAGTTCAAGAAACCTCTTATATGTGATATAATAGAAGTGAATAAAACCCATTAAAATCAACA
>Ga0209409_1000742_pt1 | contig 32209 bp, 26 predicted proteins | sample AD_JPNMR1_MetaG_FD_184424 | JGI IMG/M metagenome (GOLD analysis project Ga0209409, IMG submission 184424) | Active sludge microbial communities of municipal wastewater-treating anaerobic digesters from Japan - AD_JPNMR1_MetaG (SPAdes) (version 2) | ecosystem: Engineered > Bioreactor > Anaerobic...
AGCTAACGGTAATACGTCCACAAGAGTTCTTCAAAGACAATTGGAGGACAGGGATGAAAAAGGAAATCCTCATGAATACAAAATCATTGTAACCACTATTCAGAAGTTGGATATATTCATCCGTAAAAACAAACAGCATGATATTTATAAGAAACACGTGGTACTGATTTTTGATGAGTGCCACCGTTCCCAATTTGGTGAAATGCATCAAGCTATTACGAAGAGCTTTAAGAACTATCATATCTTCGGCTTTACGGGAACTCCGATTTTTGCTGCCAATGCTAGTTCAGGAGGTAACCCATTGCTCCGTACAACCGAGCAGGCCTTTGGAGAAAAGCTACATACTTATACCATTGTAGATGCCATCAATGATGGGAATGTTCTGCCTTTTAGAATAGATTTTATCAATACCATTAAGATGCCTGATTACGTTAATGATAAAAAAGTCTATAGCATAGATAGAGAAAAAGCCTTAGCAGATCCACAGCGAATCAGTGAAATTGTTTCTTACGTTCTTGAACACTTTGATCAGAAGACGAAGCGCAATAGTTATTACACATTCTCTGCGAAATGGGAAGAAGCAGATAAGCACAACCCTAAAAAGATGATTGAAAAGCGTGAAACAAGGCGAGTTGCCGGTTTCAACTCCATATTTGCTGCTGCATCCATCCCAATGGCAATCAGATACTATAATGAGTTTAAGAAGCAGATAGCGGAAAAGAACCGTAACCTTACCATTGCAACTATTTTCAGTTTTAGTGCAAATGAAGAAGAGCCAGATGGATTGCTTCCTGAAGAGGATTTTAATATGGAAAACCTTGACCAGAGCTCCAGAGATTTTCTTGAGGCGGCTATCCGAGATTACAATTCCACATTTAACACGAATTACGATACTTCCTCGGATAAGTTCCAGAATTATTATAAAGACCTCTCTCTTCGTGTAAAGAATCGGGAGATCGATATATTGATTGTTGTCAATATGTTCCTGACAGGCTTTGATGCAACAACCCTGAATACGCTATGGGTAGATAAAAATCTGAGACAGCATGGACTTATTCAGGCTTTTTCAAGAACTAACCGCATCCTAAACAGCGTTAAGACCTATGGCAATATCGTTTGCTTTAGAGATTTGAAAGAAGAAACAGACAAGGCTATTGCACTATTCGGCAATAAGGATGCAGGCGGTATTGTACTGTTAAAAACATACGAAGAATACTATAACGGCTATGATGATAAAGGTGAACACAAGCCGGGCTATGCAGAACTGATTGCAACTCTTACAACACAGTATCCCCTTGGCCAACCTATTATCGGAGAAGAAGCAGAAAAAGACTTTATCCGGTTATATGGAGCAATACTCAGGCTCAGAAATATTCTTACTTCTTTCGATGACTTTGAAGGAAATGAGATTTTATCTGAAAGGGATTTTCAGGACTATCAGAGCATTTATATTGACCTGTATCAGAAATATAGAAAAGGTGCTGATGGTGACAAAGAAACTATCAATGATGACATAGTTTTCGAGATTGAACTGGTCAAACAGATAGAGGTAAATATTGATTACATCCTTATGCTTGTAGCCAAATATCAACAATCCAACTGCAAGGATAAAACCATTCTTACGACCATTGATAAGGCTATCAATTCGAGTATTGAACTTCGAAGTAAGAAAGAGCTTATTGAGCGTTTTATTGAGCAAGTCAATGTATCGACCAAAGTGGATGAGGATTGGCGTAAATTCCTCCATGAGCGTAAGGAAGCGGATATTACAGCAATTATAGAAGAAGAAAGATTAAAGCCTGAAGAAACCCGCCGATTCATCGACAATGCTTTCCGAGACGGAATGCTTAAAACAACCGGTACAGCCATTGATAAAATCATGCCACCTGTATCTCGCTTTGGCGGAGGCAGAGCCGCGAAAAAGCAAGGAATTATCGAAAAACTAATGATATTCTTTGAGAAGTATTTAGGGTTGGTGTAGAAAATTGCATTACGATCATTAATTATAATTAGCATTATAGTTGCTATGCTAATTTTTAGGGGGAGGGAAGACAGTGGAAATAGAAAACTTGAAAAGTGAAGAATATGGAGAACAATATAAAGAACATTTACTTGAACAATGGAAAACCTGTGTTGAAATGGCCAATTGTAATAGTGAGCGACGAATCAGTACTAACAATGTATACATCACAGTCAATGCTGCTATTATTGCGTTGATTTCATTTACGTTTGATTATAAAAGCATACTTCTATCTATAGTCGGAGCAATTGTAAGTATACTGTGGTTAAATTCGATAATAAGCTATAAGAAACTTAATAGTGTTAAATATCAAATAATAAATGAAATCGAAAAAAAGTTGCCCATATCTCCATATGCCTATGAATGGTCATTGCTTGGAGATAATAAAAAGTATAGGCGATTTACACATCTGGAACGAATTCTTCCATGGCTTTTTATTATCCTCTACATAATATGCATATTTTGGCAAGTGGCAATTTGTATTTTTAAATGAATACATACATGAACAATAGTTGTGCAGTAGTATTACGAAAATACATGTAAAAAATTTTTATACTAAGGAGGTTAATAAAATGTATAATTTATTTATAAGCCATTCATGGACTTATTCGGATGCATATGACAGATTGGTTGATCTATTAGATAACGCTAGCTATTTCTCGTATAGAAATTATTCTGTGCCTAAAGATGACCCTATACACAATGCCCCGACACAGTGGCAGCTAAAAGAAGCCATTAAAGCTCAAATGGCTCCTGCCAGTTGTGTTTTAATTCTTGCTGGTGTCTATTCTACATATAGTAAGTGGATTAATATAGAAATAGACCTTGCGAAAAATGGTTTTTATACTCCAAAACGGATTATTGCAATTGAGCCTTGGGGCTCTGAACGAACTTCACAAGTTGTTAAAAATGCAGCTGATGAAATTGTTAAGTGGAATACAAGTTCAATTGTTGGAGCTATACGCAAATAATTGTATAAAAAAGAGACCAGTCACTACAAGCAATTACGCTTGAACATGACTGGTCTTTTTTGCCACGCTTGAAGCTGTTCATTTAAGTTTTTCTTCAATCCCTAAGTGAACGCTTCTTTTGGAGCTGTTATCCTAACTCACCTTATTCCTATTCATCAATCCCGCTTACTCACACTCTGCCGCAAGTCCTTCTGATACGCTAAATAATAAGTGTATAACGCGTATATTGAGATGAGCAGTGCAATAATAATCACTAGAATACCAAACCATTTATTGATAAAAAATGTCCCAATTCCTAAGAAAAAGATGACGGTCGACGATTTTCCCCATTGATTGGCAGCAATTAATTGTTTGTACTTCCGAAGCAGATAAACTCCGGCCAGAACCTGAAACAGCTCTTTAATAAAGTAAACTACGGCTAATATTAAAGGCAGCTTCCATCTAATCGCCAAGGCAATCAAGACCGTAAAGATCGTAATCTTATCTGATAAAGGATCAAGGGTTTTCCCTAATTCCGTGACTTCATTGCGGGCTCTTGCTACTTTACCGTCCAGTACATCGCTCAATCCGGCTAACAGCAACAAGCCTAAAGCTGCTATTATACCAGCTTTCGTACCCTTGGTCAGTTGCCAATAAATCAACGGCGCCAGAATAAAGCGGACTGATGTAATCCAACAAGCTAAAGTCAATTAATCCACCCCAACAACAGTTTTCAAAACAGTACAGATTAATTTTATTCTCTATTGGCCGGTTATATCCTTTAAAATCCTTAAAAACTTCCTAATTTTTAAATCTCCTATAGTATGAACTGCTGAATGTTTCATTAGAGTTCAAAACTCAAACAATCTGCGCTTTAACTCCTTGGACTTAAGTATCATCGTTTCTCACTTCTTCGAATACTATTCCTGTTCAAAAGCTCTAGCCAACCAGGAGGTTGCGCGTTGCGTGGTATTGAAACAGGATGTTTCATTACCATCGCCATCGGAAGCCTAAACCCTATTGCCAGTCAGAAGTACAGGATGTCGGAAAACCCCAAAAGACCGGGATGATTGCCCAAAATAGATAGATCAAGTTAAATCAAAAACAAAAGAGGCGTTGCCGCTACTTAAAGTAGTCCGGCAACCGCCTCCTTAAGACAAATCAATCTAAACCAGCTTACGAATGTTCAATCTCCGTATCTTTCTTTAAAATAACATCATGGGCACTGCCTTCACGGATAGTTACAGCTGATACCAGTGTAATGCGGGCTGTTTGTTGCAACTCAGGGATTGTCCTGGAGCCGCAGGAACACATGGTCGACTTGATCTTACTTACGGTTACGTCCAAATTATCCTTTAAACTACCGGCGTAAGGAATAAAGCTGTCGACACCTTCTTCAAACGAGATCTTTTGGGCGCCACCCATATCATAACGTTGCCAGTTCCGGGCACGGTTTGAACCTTCACCCCAGTATTCCTTAACAAAGTTCATTCCCATCCGCAACTTACGGCCCGGGCTCTCATCAAACCGGGCAAAATAGCGTCCCAACATCAGGAAGTCAGCACCCATCGCCAGTGCTAGAACCATGTGGTAATCATGAACGATACCACCATCAGAGCAGATCGGAACATAAATACCGGTCTTTTTAAAATACTCATCGCGCGCTTCGGCAACCTCAATCACCGCAGTTGCTTGTCCCCGTCCGATTCCTTTCTGTTCCCGCGTAATACAGATCGAACCACCGCCAATACCTACTTTAACAAAGTCAGCACCGGCTTCAACCAGATAGAGGAATCCTTCTTTATCGACTACATTTCCGGCTCCAACTTTAACCTTCCCCTTGTAAGTCTCTTTAATATATTTAATGGTATCAGCCTGCCATTCGGAATAACCGTCAGAAGAGTCAATACACAGGACATCAACTCCCGCCTCAACCAAAGCCGGAACCCGTTCTTGATAGTCACGGCTGTTGATCCCGGCGCCAACCATCAGTCGCTTATTGGCATCCAGTAACTCGTTGGGGTTCTCTTTATGATCGGTATAGTCTTTTCGGAATACTAAATAGACCAACTGTTGCTGTTTATTAATTATCGGCAGGCAATTTAACTTATGTTTCCAGATTAAATCATTGGCTTCCGAAAGGGTAATTCCCTCATAGCCATAAACCAAATCAGAAAATGCCGTCATGAAATCCTGAACTTTGGTATCGAGCGGAACCCGTCCTTTACGGTAATCCCTGCTGGTAACGATCCCCATCAGTTTACCGGTGGGAGTGCCGTCCTCCGTGATTGCAATTGTGGAATGTCCGGTCCTTTCGGTTAAATCCAGCACATCACTTAAGGTATCATCCGGTTTTAAGTTGGAGTCACTGACTACAAATCCGGCTTTGTAGTTTTTAACTTTACGGACCATCTCCGCTTGTTGTTCAATCGGTTGCGAAGCATAGATGAAGGAGATTCCGCCATAACGGGCCAAAGCAATCGCCATATTATGGTCAGAGACCGCCTGCATAATCGCCGAAGCAAACGGCAGATTAATATACAGTGGCGTCTCTTCTCCAACTTTATACTTGGTGATCGGAGTTCTTAAACTAACATTATCAGGAATACAATCCTTTGTAGTAAGGTTTGGAATTAACAGATACTCACTGAAAGTCCTACTTGGTTGATCATAATAGTAAGCCAAACAATCTCCTCCCAAAAAACTATTATTAAAAAATTATCAAAAATTATTGGTTCTATTCTATCATAGTAATTTGATTTTTCAAGCAAAATATCGGTTAATTTATGCGTCGTTTTTTAAAATTTGATCTTTTAGTATTTCGATTGTTTTGCTTAAGATTTTGAACCGGCCGAATCAGGCACTTCGCGCCAAACCCGATCAAATCCTCCCGGCCTGCTAATTTCAAAGCCTGATAGACCAACTTATAGTTTTCCGGTCTCCGATATTGCAGTAAGGCACGTTGCATCGCCTTCTCTTTAGGGTCTTTCGGAACATAAACCTTCTGCAGCGTCCGGGGGTCCAACTCGGTATAAAACATACAAGTCGAGAGTGTACCCGGTGTCGGATAAAAGTCTTGCACCTGTTGTGGTTGGTAATGAATATCTCTTAAATATTCCGCTAATTCGATCGCCGCCTTCAGATCACTGCCCGGATGACTCGACAACAAGTAGGGCACCAGGTATTGTTCTTTTCCAAGCTGCGCATTGATCTCTGTAAATTTCTTCACAAACCGGTCGTAGATTGCCCGGCTTGGCTTCCCCATCTTTTGCAAAACACGATCCACCACATGTTCCGGGGCTACTTTCAATTGACCGCTGACATGATGGGCGCATAACTCAACAAAAAAATCATCATTCTTATCGAGCATTAAATAATCATAACGGATTCCGGAACGGATGAATACTTTTTTCACTTCAGGGATCGCCCGCAGTTGCCGGAGCAACTCCAAATACTCCTGATGATCGACTTTAAGGTGTTTACAGCCCCCGTTATCAAGACAGTTCTTATCTTTACAGACTCCGGCTTTTTCCTGGATACTGCAGGCCCGATTGCGAAAATTCGCTGTTGGCCCTCCGACATCATGAATGTATCCTTTGAAATTTTCCAGAGCAGTCAACTTCTTCGCTTCTGCCAGGATCGATTTCTGACTGCGTTTCTGAATCATCCGTCCCTGATGAAAGGTTAAGGCACAAAAGGAACATCCACCGTAACAACCACGATGGCTGGTAATACTAAATTCAACTTCTTCAATCGCCGGCACTCCGCCATCTTTTTGGTAGACAGGGTGATAAGTACGTTGGTAGGGCAGAGCATAGACCCGGTCCATCTCTTGGGTTGTCAGTGGAGACGCCGGTGGATTTTGGACCAGATAGCGGTTGCCGTGAGGCTGGATTAATGTCTTACCTCGAATTGGATCCTGCTCGTCATACTGCAACTTGAACGCTTTGGCAAACTTTACTTTACTCTCTTTGACTTCCTCATATGAAGGCAGTAGCACCGCATCCTTGGAGGAAAAATTATCAATTGAATTCGTCAAATACGCTGTCCCCCGAATATCAGTGATCGTATTGATTCTTTCACCCGAAGCCAAACGCCTGGCTAATTCAACAATTGGTTTCTCACCCATTCCATAGATCAACAGATCGGCCCTTGAATCCAGCAAGATCGATCGCCGGACCGAATTACTCCAGTAATCATAATGGGCAAAACGCCTTAAGCTGGCTTCAATCCCACCGATGATGATTGGCACATCTTTGAATACTTCCTTAATTTTATTAGCATAAACGATAACCGCCCGGTCAGGCCGTTTCCCACTGATTCCACCGGGAGAGTAGGCATCGTCACTGCGGATCTTCTTATTAACCGTATAATGATTAACCATTGAGTCAATCACCCCGGATGAGATCAACACCCCCAACCTTGGTTTGCCCAATACCTGAAAACTATTGTTATTGTTCCAGTCAGGCTGAGCAATGATCCCCACACGGTAACCCTCGCTTTCCAATAAACGGGTGATAATCGCACTCCCAAACGAGGGATGATCAACATAAGCATCGCCACTGATATAAAGAAAGTCTACACAGTCCCAGCCACGCCGTTCCAGATCTGCTTTGGTTATTGGCAAAAAGTCTTTATTCTTCTTCATGCTGTTATTGTACCCGATCTTACCAAATAAATAAAGCAGAAACGCAATACCGCATTCTGCTTTTAAGCTCATTCTTTCAGTCGTTGTTAAAACTATTCTTTCATAGGACACAGTTTGCTGAAGCTTGATTACATGATAAGGACAAACTTAATTTATTTTTGGGTAAGATTTTGTAATGTTTGTTTTATTTTAATAAGAGCATTCTCTGGAGAATTAGCATCCTGTACTGCATGGTCCATCGGACAACAACCAGTGCCGTTTCTGTTTGTTATTTCAGGAGAAAGTGTCTTGTAGCTTGCTGCTATATTATACTGACACAGCAATTCAAAGGCCGGCTTGCTCATTACCAAAGCATATACTGATTGTACACCCATAATAATATACAAATACGCCGCCGCTTTTCCAACAACTTTATCTGCTGCAGCAAAGCTTTGATAGCTTTGATTCGAATCAAGAAATTCAATTAAAGGAATAACCCCTGATTTTGTGCTTGTATGTATTATGGCACCCTTACACAAAACACAAGTATATTCTCCACTCACCAACATTTCTTTAGCTTGTTCCAAATCTTTATCCATTATTTCGTTTCCTTTTTTTGCAGTGTTAATATTAACATGACTTATGTCTCTCTTTTTAAAAAGAGATTTAACTTATCACAATACCTTTTATAATAATAAAATATCATTGAAGTTAACTTCAATATATTTTTTTAATTCAACTTAATTTATATATGACTATTTCTTGAACTCAATAAAAAAATCCCTTGAACTCTACGCTCACATATAAATCGCTGTTTTTCCCTTTATGCATTTGCATTATTAACGCATAACACTTCAGCGACTTCCAAATCTTTCCGATGGTATAAATTAACGATCTGACCATCATGCTTACCACTCAAAAACTTAATTAAACACTTGGTTCGCGACACAAAAGTTACAAGCGCTTTATCACCGTTACTCATTGCCAATACGGTTCCGGTAGGATATGGAGCAACGATACGCGTAAAAAAATCAACAATCTCGCGATCATATTTGCTGGCCATATTTTGCACCATCTCCCGGATTCCAACATAAACCGGCTGTGCTTTCTTATAAACCCGATTGGAAGTAATCGCATCGAAAACATCAGCTACTGCAACAATTTTAGCAAAACGATGAATCTTATCACTGGATAATCCTTTAGGATAGCCGCTGCCATCAATTCGTTCATGGTGCTGCCAGGCAACATAGGCCGGAAGGTAGCTTTGGCGAAACCCGTCTTTGAGGATTTCGTACCCTAATTGCGCATGTTGCTTCATAACCACATACTCATCATCATCCAATTTACCGGGTTTATTCAAAATAGCTTCATCGATCATAATCTTGCCAATATCATGCAATAGCGCGCTGATTCCCAAAGTCTCCAAACTTTTATGATTCAATCCCATTAGAGTTCCGGTCATCAACGACAAAACAGCTACATTAACCGAATGCATATAAGTATATTGATCATGATGATTGATCTCAATCAAATTGTAGATTACATCCGGTTTATTTAAGATCTGATCAATCATCTCCAAAATCACTTCTTTGATTTTGGCAATATTCAACTCGGTACTTTTCTTAACATTCTCTATTGTTGCCTTGAAAACTTCTACAGCTTTAAATCTGGTTTCATCTTTAATTGGTTGCAAATTGTTATCATCAACATTCTCATTCGGTTCTAATACATAAATATACTCGTACTCCAACTCCTTGATCTTATCGATAAATTGTCGTTTCAAAACTGAATTTGACCTTAGTATGATTTGACCATTCTCTCCACGGTAAATTGTCTTACCAAGAACCATTCCGGGTTGAGCTTCATCAATACTGATCAGCCGCATTAGATTCACTCCCTCTGGAATAGTTGTCGGCAAGAATAACAATATAGTTTACAAAAAAATATGTCAATTTAGGTTCAAGTGTCAGCAAAAAATCAATTTAATTCCAAATTGATCCATTATTACAAAAAAATAAAAGCAACTCCTTTGCAGCTACTCTTAAAGTCAGTCTTGGAAATTGACCAAGTTTAAGCCCGGGGGTGGCTTTTTAAATAGACCGCTCTGATCCGCTCTTTAGTCAGATGGGTGTAAATCTGGGTACTGGAAAGGTCAACATGGCCCAATAACTCTTGAACCACTCTTAAATCGGCACCATTTTCCAAAAGGTGGGTTGCAAATGTATGCCGCAACGTATGCGGGCTGATCTTACGGTCCAAAGCCAACTGTTTGATATACTTACTGAATAACCTTTGAATACTGCGGCCACTCAACCGGGTTCCCTGATAATTTAAGAAAAGCGCTTTAGTCTCTTTACCATTTTTCGCTATCAATTGCGGACGGACCTCATTCAGATAACGTTCAATCGAACGCCTTGCCGCTCCACCTAAAGGTACAATCCGTTCTTTTGATCCTTTACCAAATACCTTAACATAACCTCGACTCATATCAAGATTCGCAACTTGTAGATTGACTACTTCCTGTAACCTTAACCCGCTGGAGTAAAAGAGCTCCAAAATGGCTTGATCCCTGATTCCCAAAGGAGTGTTCCCATCCGGCAGACTCAAAAGTTGATTCAACTCTTCCAAATATAAAAATTCCGGCAACTTGCGTTCCCGTTTTGGGGTAGCAACACTTAGCAACGGGTTCTGGGCCAAATATCCCTGCCGACAGAGAAATTTAAAAAAACTACGCAGACAGGAAAGTTTCCGGGCAATAGTGGTCCGCGCCAAGTTATTCGCTTTTAAATCGGCCAAATAACTACGGAACACGAGATAATTCAAAGCTTCCATATCGGAATAGTTCTTCGCAGTTAAAAATTCAATAAACTGGCGTAAATCAAGCCCGTAACTTTCCAAAGTATGCTCGGAATAATTTTGATTTACCCGTAAGTGAGTTAAAAATTCATCAACATGGTTTTCAATGTTTGGCAATCCAACTCACTCCCAAACCGGATTACTGCTCTGATAATACTGTAATGCTCGGTTGGCATAAGCCAATCCACGTTCTTTTTTGCCACGAAAACGTTCTTCAAGTGGTGCAAACAAGCCAAAGTTAACATTCATCGGTTGAAAATACTTGGGATCAGCGTTGCAAATGTAAGCCATCAACGCTCCTATTGCCGTAATTGTCGGAAATGAGACCAACGCTTGTCCGTTAAGCAACCGGGAACAATTAAGACCTGCCAGCAATCCCGAACAAGCCGATTCAACATATCCCTCAACTCCGGTGATCTGACCGGCAAAGAACAGATCGGTCCGGAATTTAGTCTGCAAAGTCGGATTGAGCACCGTGGGAGCATTGATATAAATATTACGATGCATCACACCATACCTGGCAAATTCGGCATTTTCCAACCCCGGGATCAAGCGAAAGACTCTCTTTTGCTCACCCCATTTCAGATGTGTCTGAAAACCGACCAAATTATAGAGCTGACCCTCTCGGTCCTCCATCCGTAGCTGGACAACCGCATAGGGACGGGTATTGGTACGAGGGTCAATTATTCCTACCGGTTTCATCGTACCGTACCGCAGCGTATCAATACCCCGTGCTGCTAAAACCTCAACCGGCATGCATCCTTCAAAGAAGATTGCTTTCTCATCCGGGAGATGACTCTCGGCAACCTCTGCTTTGGTTAACTCCTCCCAAAAAAGTTGATACTGTTCTTTATTTAAAGGGCAATTAAGGTATTCCGCATCGCCTTTATTATAGCGGGAAGCTTTAAAGACAATATTAAAATCAATTGATTCTTTGGTGATAATTGGTGCTGCTGCATCATAAAAATAAAAATAATCTTTGCCGATTAATTGAAGGATCACCCGCGCCAAATCCGGCGAAGTCAACGGCCCGGTAGCAATAATGGTAGGTCCTTCGGGAACCGTTGTCACTTCCTGATTGATAATTTCAACTAACGAATGCTCTTTAAGACAAGCCGTGATTGCCTGCGAAAACTCATTACGGTTAACAGCTAAGGCACCGCCTGCCGGAACCTTGGTGGCATCCGCAACTTTCATAATCAACGAATCAAGCCGGCGCATCTCCTCTTTTAATAAACCGACTGCATTTTCAAGCGCTGCTCCGCGTAAGGAATTACTACAAACCAACTCGGCAAACTCACCTGTTTGATGAGCCGGAGTCATCTTTACAGGCCGCATCTCAAAAAGTCTCACCGGGATGCCACGTTTAATCAGTTGCCAGGTCGCCTCCGAACCGGCCAACCCGGCGCCAATTACATTTACGGGATTCAAAAAACCTCTCCTTATTGTTCATTAATAAGACTAATCTCTATTTTTCAGCTTATAGTTACTGTTTAATCATGTTGCTACTGGTTCTTTTTCATAACTATAACCACATTTTTCATTCAGGCAAGTGATCTTCTCACCTTTTGCCACACTCATTGAACCGCATTTCGGACATGGTTCTTTATAAGGACGTTCCCAACTTGCAAAATCACAACCAGGATAGCGATTGCAACCATAGAACATCCGGCCTTTTTTGGATTTGCGTTCGACGATTGTACCTTCGCCACATTTGGGGCATTTAAGATCCAGTTCTTTGCGGAGTGGTTTGGTATTCTTACACTCCGGATAACCAGGGCAAGCTAAAAATTTACCAAACCTTCCATATTTATAAATCATCTTGCGGCCACATTTATCACAAACTTGATCGCTTTCCTCAGGAGCCAACTCAACTTTTTCAATATTCTTGGTTGCCTTTTGTAATTCTTTGCTAAAGGGAGCGTAGAACTCTTCTAATACTTTAACCCAGTCCAAGTCACCCTCGGCGATCTTATCCAACTGTTCTTCCATCTCCGCAGTAAAATCGTAATCAATAATCTGAGAGAACTCTTTTTTAAGCAGATCGACTACTACCTGACCGAGTTCGGTTGGTCGCAAACGCTTCTCTTCAACCTGGACATAATTGCGTTTAATAATGGTGTCAATTGTTGGGGCGTAAGTACTGGGACGACCAATCCCTTTTTCTTCTAACGTTTTAATCAAGGAAGCCTCGGTATAACGTGGCGGTGGTTGGGTAAAATGCTGTTTAAGGTTAAGCTTTTTCGCAGTCACCTTTTCGCCTTCGATTAACTCCGGCAATTGACCCTCAGTTTCCGTCTCTTCCTCATCTTTTCCTTCTTGATAAACCTCTAAAAATCCTGCAAATTTAACTGTGCTTCCTGTAGCACGGAATAAATAACTCCCAGTTGTAATATCAACTGCAACCGTACTGATGATCGCCGGATTCATCTGGCTGGCAATAAACCGGTCCCAGATCAGTTGGTATAAACGGTATTGATCCCGCGATAAAAACGGTTTTACTGTCGAAGGATGCCGTGCAACGTTGGTTGGACGGATTGCCTCATGGGCTTCTTGAGCACCTGCTGTTTTAGTCTTATACACTGGTGCTTGTTTTGGAAGATAATCTATCCCAAAACGCTTTTTGATCTCCTCACGGGCTGCAACTTGGGCTTCTTCAGCCACCCGTACCGAATCAGTACGCATATAGGTTATTAATCCGTCACTGCCGGCATCACCGAGGTCGATCCCTTCATACAGCTGTTGCGCCAGCATCATCGTCTTTCGAGCGCCAAAATTAAGTTTTCGCGCCGCTTCCTGTTGTAAGCTGCTGGTTGTAAACGGCGGAGCGGGATAGCGCGTTTTTTCTTTATGCTTAATCTGACTAACAGTATAATCCGCTTTTTTTAACTCTTGCTCTAATTTTTTAGCCTGAGCCTCATCTTTGATCTCAATCTTCTTATTTGACTTTGAATGGAGCTTAGCTGAAAAAGACTCTTTTTTATTGGTAGTAAAAATCCCTTCGATTGACCAATATTCCTCAGGAATAAATTCATTAATTTCTTGTTCACGTTCACATACTAGACGGACTGCCACCGACTGAACGCGTCCGGCACTCAATCCCCGGCGAACCTTCTTCCAGAGTAATGGACTTAATTCATAACCGACAATCCGATCTAAAATTCTCCGGGTCTGTTGGGCATTGACACGATCCATATCAATCGCTCGTGGTTTTTTGAGCGATTCCTCAACTGCTTTCTTGGTTATCTCATGAAACTCAATCCGCTGGATTGGTTTGCCTTCAACCCCTAAAGTATTCGCTAAATGCCAGGAAATTGCCTCTCCCTCACGGTCAGGGTCGGTTGCCAGGTAGATCGCTTCAGCCTTGGTTGCCGCTTCTTTTAACTCTTTAATTATCTTACCTTTACCACGAATATTAATATATTTCGGCTTGAATCCATCTTTAATATCAACTCCGAACTGACTTTTAGGCAGATCGACCAGATGACCCATCGATGCTTTAACCGTAAATTTTTTGCCTAAATATTTCTCAATTGTCTTGGCTTTGGCAGGCGATTCCACGATCACCAATGATTTCATTGTAACTCAATACCTCCGATATCCGGTTCTCCAAATAAAATTTATCAATATTTGTTTATGTATGCATAATCAAGTACGTATTAAGATCAATTAAACAACTTTATCTATAATAATATAATAATATAATAATATAAAAAAAGGGTTACTAATAACCCAATAAAAGTCTATCAGTGTGCTTAGTTTATCAGAAAAACAGGGACTTTTGACAAGGATACTGATTGGGGATTGATCATCAGTAATCGTTCCTCATCCTTAATAAGTTTATGCAAAATCAGATCCAATTCTTTGAGGCCGACTTCAGCCGTCTCGATCAGCATCGCTTCAGCAATAATATTTTCAATTTCTTCATTCGTCAACAACTTATTATTGGCGATTCGAAGAATTTCATCCTGAAAAGCCAATGACAATTTTTCTTGCTCCGAACTACTAAACACGCGGAAACCATTTCTAATTTGAGCAAAATTAGTCATTGGTTCAGTAAGATTGTTAAAACTATTAGCAATATTATGTAAAAATTTGAAGGCCATTTCGATTTCGTCTAAATGGTAGCCTAATTGAACGAGAGACTCTGCCATACTTTTCTGCGAGTAGTTAATCTCACCTTGATAAATTAATTGTTTCATCATCAATGTAACAATTTCTATGACCCTGTCCAACTAATCATCTCCCTATTTCAACTGCTAGTGATAGATTCGTCATTGATTCAAAAAAACTTTACCCCAAGTGTTTTCCAGCTTCAAAGATGTTGGTGGGCTTTCATAATTATACCATTTTTATTAATTTTGTAAAGATTGAGCTGAAGATTGATCAATTAGTTTTTATGAACAACAATTAGGTAAAATCAATCTAACAATAATTATTAAGTAACTCTCAAAAATAACTGTCCCGGAAAACGTTTCACCACACCTTTCAACTCCAACTGCACCAAAGTCGAATTTATCTGCGCTGATGTCAAGCCTGATTGACGGATCAATTGATCAATATGTTGTGGTTCCCGTTTTAAGAGTGAATAGACTTTTTGTTCAATCTCCGTTTCAAAACTAATACTTTCTGATTTAACGCCACCGGCTGCAAGTTCAGGGATCCTTAGCTCGCTTAAGATATCATGGTAATCTTCAACTAACTTTGCGCCTTGTTTAATCAACTGGTGCGGCCCTTTACTCCCCTCGTTACCGATACTGCCAGGGACCGCAAAAACCTCCCTCCCCTGCTCCAACGCAAAACCGGCCGTAATTAATGAACCACTGTCACTGGTAGCTTCAACGACAATCACTCCGGTACTTAAACCACTGATGATTCGATTTCTGGCAGGGAAATTTTTAGTCAATGGCGCTGTGCCCAACGCAAACTCCGAGATTACCACTCCATTGTCAGCAACCAGCTCCATCAATGCTTCATTCTCTTTAGGATAGACTACATCAATTCCGCAACCTAAAACAGCAATTGTTCTGCCACCCGCTTCGATTGCTCCCTTATGAGCTTCGGTGTCAATGCCACGGGCTAACCCGCTGACAATTGTTAATCCCTGTTGACTTAGTTGCATTGCTAACTCCTTGGCATTATATGCTCCCAGAAGCGTAGGATTTCTGGTCCCAACAATCGCAATCGCAACATCATCACCATATTTAAACTGCCCCCGGCAATAAAGAACAGGAGGCGGATCCGGAATCTTCTTGAGATTTGAAGGATAGTCTGCTTCAGAATAATATAACACTTTATAACCGTTGATAGCGATCTTTTCAAGCTCATCCTCGGGATCCCATTTTGTTTTAAGCTTAAGCCACTCAGTACATGCTTTTGCTCCGATAATCGCTGTAATTACTTCCGGTGAGTCATTCCATGCATCTTCCATCCTCCCGTAATGTTCCAGCAGTTTAAAGAAACGGCTCGCTCCAACCCCCGGAACCCGGTTCCAGGCAAGCCAATACTTCTGCTCTCTAACTTCCATCTTGTTAATTAACACCCCCACTGATTTTCCGCTTAATTATTCGTTGCCATTTAATGTCATTCCTGCCTGGAAATATAAACTGATCTAAAAACCTTACTTTTCTTACTAGCATTTTTTGATTTTATTAACAAATACTATAATGGCAAAACTTAAAAACCATAAGGAGATGCTGAATTTGGACCGACAAGAAAGTAATGAACATATATATTTATGTCCCCGCTGTGAAGTGGATACGATTCATTATATAATCAACCGCAAGCATCATTTATTGGGGGTAGTCTGTTCGCACTGTCATACCCCGTCACTTGTCAAACGCGAAATCCTCACCTACCATCAGTTAAAATGGGAAGATGAATTAAGAAGAATCCTGGATAACCTTGATAACCCCTTTGATGAAAATTAATTTAAAAAAGCTGTTTGCAAACCAGCAAACAGCTTTTCTAGTCTAATCTCCTAATATATGCAATGAGAAAATATATCCATTCTTTTATGATAAAAATTTGAAACTCTAAAACTCCTTGAGGGTTGTCCGGAACTGTACTATCCAAAACGCTTAGGCAATTCTTTAACCCGCCGCCCCGAAACAGTGGGCCAACTCAAAAAACATGCAAAATAAAAAAATTATGATTTTTCTATAAAAAAGCTCCTTTGATTTTTGGCGGTAAGGAGAAAGAATACTTCCCAAAATTAAGTCATACAAAAAGGATGTTGTTTCTACTCTTAAAAATAGTTTTACAACACCCTCTACATATTTTTCGTTTTTAATGAAAGACTAACATTATAATCAACCAATTTCGAGGTGAAAAAATTATTGGACCGAAAAAGCCGTATTAAATACAGCAAATCAAATCAAGAATGCAGTGAATACGAACCAATCCAAACCATAAACAACGCTTTAGAATTAAACAGCGACGCAGAAGATGAAGCGGGTTGCGACTCCTGTACCCATTATAATCAAAGTCAATGCAATATTTATAAACGAAAAACCACTTAATCTTTACAGGATTAGGAGAAAGAATGGCTTCTAATCCTTTAATCTTTAATGATTTGGATTTTGGGAGACCATAGTTGCAGCCTCAATAATCACTATCAAAGCATCAGCTCTAATTTGACGGTCTTCACATGATACTTTGGTAAAGATCTCACCTTCCTGACTGACAGCATACAACCCTTTTAACTTCTTCAAGGCAATTACCATCGTATCAGCGCTGCATCGTTCACAGCCACAATACTGCGGATTTTTACTGATAAATTCTTTATACACTTCTAATACAACATCTTCCATATAATTTTTAAAATTCATAACAACACCACCTTTCGGTAAATTGTCTTCATAATAATTTTCGTTATTAAATAAATTTTACTTTAACAAGAAATTATTAATCCTCTGCTAACACAATCACACTGTCATTTTCTTCAAGTATTATCTGGTCAGATTTCACCGGATTAATATAAATCCCATAATTACCTGGTTTATTTACCTCTTTGGCGATTTTATAACCAATTGCCACCTCATTACGCTGTGAAGCGGAGGTAACTATTTGATAAAAATCAGTTGCCGTATTTAATTCAACATAGTTCGCTGCCGGTTTAATGTAAATTTCGGAACCATCAGCATCAAACAAATCAGCAAATACCATGTTAAGGTGTTTATTCTCCGAGATCTGCGTTATTAAAAGGCTGATTAATTTATCACTGACAATAAAATCGTTAACCTTGGCGATCTCCGCAAGATTACGGTTCCGTATATCCCGCATCTCGCTGACTATTGATAATTGCAACCCTGACTTTTCAGAAATGTCACGCAGATGTAACAGGGTTATCAAAGTTATCGCGTCCGCTTCCTGCTCATCAATATGAGAATAACAGAGAATAATGATATGGTCATAAGATTTAGCTGTCAATAACTCATCTAAAACACGCCGGTCAGCAGTATCGGCATGTAAATATTTCACTTGTAAATTAGTAACCGTCTCCAAATCTTTGGCTAATTCTTCTTTACCCTCTTTATAATCAGCAACCACTGTCACTGAAGAACCAGCCGCAACATAATGATCCATCTCGGTAATAATCGTTGCTGCCCGTTCGTTCCAGCCCAAGATTAAAGTATGTTCCGGTTTTTTGGTATTCACATCAGTTGTGGTGATCACCTTCTTTACAATATTCGATCCTTTGTATTCAGAAGGGATCATCGTATCATCATCTTTAGTAATTGCAATAATCTCATCATCCTCCTGAATGACGGTATCCATCGGAGGATTTAATTTGGAGACTCCATTAGAAAACACACCAATAACTGCCGAATCTTTAAACCGCAATAAAACATCTTTAAATTGCAGACCAGCCAATTCTTTGTGATTGCAAAAATAGATTTCGTCTCCGTCATAGTCCATCAACTCTGTGTAGACCACCGACAATCCGGGTTGGAGACAAGTTTGTGCTACAATTCGGGAAATCAGGTTATCAACCAAAATTATCTCTACCTCGTCACGTCCAACCATCTTTGCCACTTCATAATTACGGGGATCTTTAATTGAAGCAACAATGTGGTAAGGTTTTTCACGCCGGTTTGGATTATTAATGATTGCCAGAATTGTTTTGATAACATTGGAGTCAGATTCTTCAACGATAATCACGGATTTACATGTATCCAGATTCACTATCTCCAAATCATTCAAATCAACCGGATTTCCTTGACGACAGACTACTTTGGTGTTATCCGTTGAACCGATTCTGGTCCGGATTTCATCTTCCATCTCAACTTTATCTTTATCACCCATAATAACAATACAGGGATTTTTTTGATTGCTATTGGCAATCACCAGTTCTGAAATGATGGTAAAAACCCGTTCCGACCAACCAAGGATGACTGTATGATTCTCTTCTAATACCCGTGATCTTCCTTTTCGCAAAGTCTCAATTTTATTTTCAATACCGGTAGTAATTAAACCGATTAACATACTAATGATAAAGATACCACCTAAAGTGATCACCAACATTGCCAATAAAAACAGAAAACTGCCTTGATCGCCGCCCATTGTCCCTGGGTCTAAGGTCCGCAGTAAACTCATCCACAATAACTCAAGAAAACTGGTCCCAGGAGCAGCATTGGTAATTAACACAAATAATGATACAATCAAAATCAGCAAAATTGATAAAATTGCCAACCATCCAATCAGGGCAATTGTACCTTTCGCCATAATATTATCAAAATTATACTTCAGCTTGTCCCAAAAAGAAGGTTTTTGCATCCGTAAAACAGCCCCTTCCCTTTAATAAGAATACTGATTTAAAAAATTCCCTTTCAATAATAATTCTTCCTAAAGATTAAAATATCCTACTAAAGTTGATAAAAGTTTATCTATTGTTATTTTTAATCAATTATATAAATTATTGGTATTCGTATTTGATTGTAGACCCCATACTTAATTATCACTTGTTCAATAAAATAAAAGAGGCATTTGATAACAATCTGCCAAATACCTCTTTAGAAAATCATCAGAATTCAGCTGACTTTACTGTCCTCGGGAAGGCGATTACATCACGAATATTAGCCATTCCTGTCAGATACATGATTGCCCGTTCGAATCCAAGTCCATAACCGGCATGTTTGGTCCCGCCGTATTTGCGAAGGTCTAAGTACCACCAGTAATCTTCCGGATTTAATTTAAGTTCCTTCATGCGATTTTCAAGTAGGTCCAGGCGTTCCTCACGTTGGCTGCCACCAATAATCTCACCAACACCCGGGACCAATAAGTCCATCGCCGCAACCGTCTTTTGATCATCATTCTGTCGCATATAAAATGCTTTAATATCCTTAGGATAATCAGTTACAAACACCGGTTTTTTAAAGATTTGCTCCGTCAGATAACGTTCATGCTCTGTCTGGAGATCTTTACCCCATTCAACCGGATATTCAAAGATGTTCCCGGCTTTTTTGAGGAGCTCAATTGCTTCGGTATAAGTAACATGACCAAATTCGGAATTTACAACATTGTTTAACCGTTCAAACAGTGTCTTGTCAACAAAATTATTAAAGAACTCCATCTCCTCCGGAGCCTGTTCCATACAGAAGTTGATCAGATATTTAAGCATCTCTTCAGCCAGCATCATATCGTCTTGGAGATCAGCAAAGGCCATCTCCGGCTCAATCATCCAAAACTCAGCGGCATGCCGCGCTGTATTGGAGTTTTCAGCTCTAAAAGTTGGACCAAAGGTATAAACATTACGAAACGCCATACAGTAAGTTTCAACTTCCAACTGCCCGCTCACCGTAAGGTTGGTCTCCCGGCCAAAGAAATCCTCTTTAAAATCAAGTTGGCCATCTTCCGTTCTTGGTAAATTATTTAAGTCCAAAGTAGTAACCCGGAACATCTCGCCGGCACCCTCACAGTCACTGCCGGTGATGATCGGGGTATGCACATAAACAAAGTTTCGTTCTTGGAAAAACTTATGGATTGCATAAGAGGCTAACGAACGAATTCGAAACACTGCCGAAAAGGTATTGGTCCGTGGCCTCAAATGGGCAATCGTTCTTAAAAATTCAAATGAATGACGCTTCTTTTGCAACGGATATTCCGGAGGGCAATCTCCTTCAATCATAATCTGTTTTGCTTTCAACTCAAACGGCTGTTTTGCCCCAGGACTTTCAACCAGATCGCCGGTAACCACAATCGCCGCACCAACACCAAGTTTAGCAACGGTTGCAAAGTTAGCAAGGGTATCATCAAAGACAATCTGTAGATTTTTGAAGAATGAACCATCATTTAACTCAATGAATCCAAAGGTTTTCGAGTCACGGACGGTTCTAACCCATCCCGAAACAGTAATCTCTTTATTAATATAAGTAGTTGGATCTTTAAATAATTGCCTGATCGTAGTGTTCTTCACCATCATTAACCTCCCGCTTTATAACAGAACAATATTTGCTGTTTCACATAATCTGATCATCTCATCCGGCCACACTGAAGACTGTACCTCACCAATATGTGCTTTTTTGAGGAAAAACATACAGATTCGCGACTGACCAATCCCACCGCCGACTGTATAAGGAAGTTTTCCAGCAAGTAAATCCCGATGGAATTGCAGTTCAATCCGCTCTTCACACTTTGCCAGTTTCAACTGTTGTAACAACGCTGTCTCATCCACTCTGATCCCCATTGATGACACTTCAAACGCTCTTTCTAACAGTGGATACCAGAACAGAATGTCACCGTTTAACTTCCAGTCATCATAATCCGGCGCCCGTCCGTCATGTTTAATTCCGGACTTAAGTTCACCACCGATTTGCATCACAAAGACCGCGCCATGCTCCTTGGCAATCCGGTTCTCCCGTTCCTTTGGAGTCAGTTCCGGGTAAAGGTCTTCCAATTCTTGCGAAGTAATAAAATGGATCTCTTCCGGTAGTGTCCCTTTGATCTTGGGATAACATTGATTAATATGCTTTTCAGTTGCTTTAAAGACTTGGTAAATCTGCTTGACAATAGCCTTCAAAGTCTCCAAAGTCCTTGCTTCTTTAGTGATTACCTTCTCCCAATCCCATTGATCAACATAAATCGAATGAAGATTATCAACCTCTTCATCACGGCGAATCGCATTCATATCGGTATATAATCCTTCATTGACCTTAAAACCGTACCGGGCTAACGCCATACGCTTCCATTTCGCTAAAGAATGAACAATCTCACATTCTTCATCATTGAGCGACTGGACTCCAAAGGTAACCGGACGTTCAACTCCGTTCAAATTATCATTTAAGCCCGATCGCGGCGTTACAAACAACGGCGCTGATACCCGTGTCAGGTTGAGTTCTTTAGCCAAAGCTCTTTCAAAGAAATCCTTAATCTCTTTAATTGCGATCTCCGTTTCACGCAGTGACAGAGTTCCTGAATAGTCTTGCGGTAAATATAAATTTGGAAATAAAGCTACTTCTTTCATACCAATCTCCTTAGTTTCAATTTAAATAACCAATATTTTATTCGACCAGTCAAAAAAGAATAATCAACGCTGCAAATTTGCATAAACCAAATTTCCTAATTCGATTTTACGGTATTATTATCCTGCAAAAACATTTTATAAATTAAAAGCGTTTTCCAAATTAATCATTGAGTGTTAAAATCCGTGTATAACCCCTGGAACTGCAAATAAAAATTTAATCAAAAAACAATTGACAAGATAATTAACCCACCGTATAATAATAAATGTTCGTTAAATAGTTCAATCAAATAAGTAATCAATTTTGCCCAGGTGGCGGAACTGGCAGACGCGTACGTTTGAGGGGCGTATGGGCAACCGTACCGGTTCAAGTCCGGTCCTGGGCACCAATTTTATATAAAAAAAAGAGCTGATAAAGCTCTTTTTTTATTTTTGCTCAATAGTAAAATTATAACTAATGTATACTTTTGATTCTAATCACCAATTATATTAAAGTAAGTAATCTTCGATGATTGAAAAAATCTAAGGGGTATTTTGATGATCAAGATCTTTAATGACGATCTGACTGTCGCTGCTTTTTCAGGCTTTGTGGCAACCTTAATCAAAAATTGTGTAAGTGTCTGTTTCTTTCTGTCCGGAATCAAGACTCACATCTATTGGCAATTAGCAGCTTCCGTATTTATCAGTCAAATTTCCACTCTTACTGTAAATGGGATTATTGTTGGTTTTTTCGCCGATGCCGCTCTGGCTTCGTTTTTAGGAATTATCATCTTCTATGTCTTAAGGTTGACTGGAAAAAAACACTATATCTTTAAAGGTTTATTAGGCGGACTTTACATCTGGTTAGGAATTACCGGATTGATTTCACGTTTTGGAATCTCGCAGGTTAAGAGCTATTCCTGGAGTGAAGCATTGGGATTTTTAATTACTGATTGCCTGTTTTCCTTATTAACCATCCTATTGATAATTTATTTCGGCAAAGAACTCCTGCCCGAGACACAGTACCCTGGTTCAGAAGAAAAATAGCTCTACCCCAAGAACTAATCAATCCAAACTAAGTCCTACCCTTTAAGAGTTATTTTGGTTTTAATCATTCCTCTTTTACCCTAATTATAATCCCGCCGGTAATCGAAGCAAATACGTTATATAGAAACGCGATAAACAAACCAACAATACCTCCGATCAACCCATATGCCAAACTGGCGATAATGGCGCCGACCAGACTTGCGCCTACCTGTAACGGCCCGCCGTTAATTGAAAAAACTCCTGTTTCTAATCCCAATTGCTTAATCGAAATCCCGGACAAGAGAAGCACAACCGTGGCTATCAATCCTAAAATAACTCCGACAACAAAACTAAACTTAAAAACCGAGATGAGTCCAATCTGTTTAACCTCTAAACTTTGCATCTTCTCTCCCCTCCTTTTTAAAATATATTGGGGAGATTAAGAAATAATACCCACTTTTAACTCTTGTTTTCAGATTCCCAGTTCCCGGTGAACTTCTTTTAACTGTTTCATAATCGATATCTTTTGCGGGCATTTGGATTCACATTGCCCACACTCAATACAATCAACCGCTTTCTTCCCTTCCACCCATTTCTGCTCCGGAGTTCCTAATTTCCGATATTGCTCCCGTGAATATTCGGTCAATCCATAAACCCGATGGTAATTCATATAAGTGAAGTTTTCCGGAATATTAACTCCGTTGGGACAAGGCATGCAATACTGACATCCAGTACAATAGAGATCGGCTAACTTACGATGCTGCTCCATTGATTCAATGATTTTAGCCTGCTCTGCTTCGCTAAGCGGTTCCTCCCGCGAAGCAACTGCAACATTTTCATCAACCATCTTAATATTTTCCATACCGGACAAAGCTATATTGACCCCTGGGTTGGCCAAGACAAAACGCAGCGCAATCTCAGGCGAAGATTTAACTCCTCCGGGAATCAACCCTTGAATAACCGGGGAAGTGATTCCCAGACGCCCCCCACCAACCGGACCCATTACAATTACACCCAATCCGCATTTTTGGGCATGGGCAATCGCTGCTTCATTACTCCGGTCCAATAAGTTATACTGGCAAAGTACCGACTCAAATTCTCCGGTATCAATCAGTTTAATCAATTCCTCAGGCTTCCCGTGAAATGAGAATGAAATATGACGGATCAGACCTTCAGCCTTCGCCCGCTTAGCTTCAGCCAATGGTCCATTTGGTTTGATGATCCGCTCGGTAAACGTCTCCCAATTGATTCCCCACATATGATAAAAGTCAATATAATTAACATCCAGGTTTTTCAATGATTTCTCCAAACGACGCCGAAAATTGACACCGCTGGCATCTTCGATTGGATTCTTGGTTGATACATAGACTCGATCGCGCCAGCCTTTTAACGCCTTACCGACGATCGGCTCGCTCAACCCGTCTCCATAGTAAGGAGCGGTATCAATATAATTGATTCCTGACTGGAAGGCATGTTGAATGACACGGACTGATTCGGCTTCATTCTCAAACGGCAACCGCATCGCCCCAAATCCTAACACTGATAATTCGATTCCAGTTCGACCAAATGAACGGTAACGCATCTGTTTCCCTCCTAAATAAGGAATCCAGTAATCATCAGATTCAAATATTTTTTATTGTTACTGGATTCTGAATTCTTACTCCTTAATAGCGGCACCAATTTTTCCCTCAATCAATGATGATCATCTCCGACGGAGCAGTTGTTAATAACTCGCAACCGGATTCGTTAATAATTAAAGTATCTTCATTCCCAATCACACCAACACCTTCAAGCGCGACCTTGGGTTCAACCGCAACCACCATCTGCGCAGCCAACGGGAAGTCCATCTTCGGCGCCAAATAAGGCGGCTCATCAAGTTCTAAACCAACGCCATGGCCAACAAAACGTACCTTTTCACTCCCTAAACCCATAAATCCCTTACTAAAACCAAGCCTGTCCACCAGTTGAAGCGCCTTCTCATATGGTACACTCCAGCTTTGACCTGGTTTTAACTCGCTAATAATCAACTCCTCAACCTGCAACATTGCCTTAAAGGCTTGAGTAACCGTTTCGGTTGGTTGTCCCCAGCAAAACATCCGGGTTTGATCAAGATGATAACCGTTAAAATTAAAAGCATAATCGAGAATCACCGGCTCACCGCGTTCAATCACTTTGGTACTGGCTCCGTAGGGAACTGCCGGAGACAATCCAATCCCAGCGCAAATACCATCAAATTTCGTTCCGGCCAAGGCATTTTCCCCAGCCGAACTGACCCCGGGAATCATCTCAATCTCATTACGACGGCATCTTGATAATCCGCAATAACCATTGAGCCGCATGAAGTTTTCGATAAGCGCACTCAACTCCAGTTCGGTCATTCCCGGCTTAAAGTTCTCCTTGATCACCGCTGGGAGTTGCGCCATAATCTTTCCGGCTTGCCGCAAGATTTCAAGCTCGGTAGCGGATTTGATCATCCTTAAGTAATGCAGATCCCAAGTCAGATCCACAGGTTGAGCCTGATTGAACAGTTGCAATAGACGATTAACAGTTACATAAGCTGTATTCTCCAGGGCAAAACCGATCTTTACAGCCTCATTCAAGTGATATTTTCTGATGATCTCTTTCAAATCAGCAGTATTATAGAACAACTCCAGTTTCACCCAGGGCGCATCCTGAACAAATCTGGTCCCCGCCTTCCGGGTTACAGCCACCATCTCGCCATGGTTAGGAACAAATACGTATAACGGCGCAACCGAACCGCTATAGTAATATAAATCGGAATTTCGTTCCAAAATCAACAGATCAATCTGCTTTTCGGCTAAAAGCTGTTGTAACTTGCGTAGTCGTTCCTGATACTCGGCAACAGATACTTGTAACATCAATAACCTCCATCTCATCTATCCTGATATAAATTCGCCAATCCACCTAAAAACATCATCTTTGTGAGGGTTAAGAACACTCGTCAAATTATGATGACCGTCTTCAAAGATTTTTAAATGTTTTTCTGACTCTGACAGTTGTTTTAAACTCCGGTAATAAGCCACGGCTCCTTCAGGTTTAACCATCTTGTCTGTTAATGACTGAATCACTAATATCGGGGTTTTGATCTTCGATCCGGTTTTACGGGCTTGCCTGACCACTCTGATTAATTCAGCGACTCCACCAATTGGAACCTTAGAATACCAGTAACCTCTAACTTGTTCCGGTGATTCTCCAAAATCAACTTCGGGAATCAACCGTTGTACCAATTTGAAAGTGGCAAATTCCGCTTTCCAGTCCCGGATTCGAAAACAAGGAGCACATAATACCAATTTGGCGATCAATGCAGAATACTCCACGGCAATTAAAGTCGCTAACGAAGCCCCCATACTTTCACCGACAACAATTACTTGCTCACCTAACAACGAAACGATCTTCAACCCGTCTACAACAGAAGCTTTCCAATCCTCCCGCCCGTACTTGGCAAAGTCTTGCACATTAGTTCCATGTCCCGCTAACCGTACGCCAAAAACATTCGACCCTTTTTGATAAAGATACTGTCCCAGTTCATTCATCTCAAACGGACATCCAGTCCAACCATGGATCAGTAAGACCGCCGTATCCGCTCTTTGATTATGATGAAAGCAAAAACTGCGTTTGAGATCACTGGCGGCAACTGCTTCACATTCCGGATGATGGTACTCAGCAGCGGCTAATTTGAGAGCTAAGTCAAAACAAGCTCCCCCACCTTCGGCTTTCGCTTGCTGATATTGCGGATCATGATCAAAGTTTTTAAAATTATCCATTGGCGCTCCTTTACTGTTTTTAAGAAAATTATAATTAATTACCAAGGAATATTATGTTAAAATGTTTACTGTAATAAATTATTTAAATTATAACATTGGATATTTCTCTAAAAAACCCTTGCAGATGACAAGTTAGATTTAAATGTTCTTTTATTAGCTATTATTTTTAAGAAGGAGGAATAGGAAAATGCTGTCTTTTGAAATTATTAAAATTGGTTTAAAATTTGGGAAGGAAATAACCTAATCAGATAAATCAGAAGTAATAATCATCCCTAATGAATTCAAAATCTTAATGTTATTAGTCGGTTCTTTTTCTTTTGCACCAATGATTATCATTTTAATCTCTACAATTACTTTTAAGCAAGGTTTAACCTATTTTTTGAGCGAATCAGCTCACTCATTCTCTTTAGCATGCGGCGCTAATCGCCGAAGCATATCTGGAAAATACACTGATCTCAAAAGAAGGTATCATCTTGAATTTTTAAATATATTCCCTGGAATAAATTTGAAAGCTATCGTTGGGAAGATGATACTCTGTTCTTAACCGCTTCTCCGCAAAAAGAGTTTAAGATCAAAATAGAAAAATCCAAGCTGGAAAAGGTCGAGCAATTCTTAAAGAAACATTTTCCGGTAGCAAGCGAACTTCAGAATCAATCCTCAACAAAAAAATATAAAATACATACAAAAAAGCTGTTGCAAAGTAATTTGCACCAGCTTTTTCTATTGTAATTATCTATTCTTCCTCATTTTCCTCTACTAAGGCTTCCTCACCTTTAGCAACTAATTTCTTAACCATATTACCCCCGATCTTTCCGGCTTCACGTACTGAAAGTTCGTCGCCACCGGCTTGCAGGTCATCATCCAATCCTAATTCCCGCGCTGTTTCCCACTTTAATTCTTCTTTTGCATTCTTCGCTACACTATCATTGTTTTGATTTTTCTTTTTAGGCATCAGTTTTTCACCTCCAAGCTTCAATTTGTGCATAAATATTAAATATTATACTGGTTTTAATTAACCAAATCGGGTTTAATACATTTATCAATACTTTTTAGGAAAAAGCCTGTCTTCTTTTATAAGCGCATCTAAATCCTGCATGATATTCAGCAACATCTGCTACTGTTTTCAACATTATAAGCTACTGCTAAAGTATTTTAAAACACTTTCACAAGAAACTAAAAAACAAATTACCAAGTTTAATTTCATTCTTTCATGGTAAACTAATAAATGTTTTACTGATTTAGCTGTAATAATGGAGTGATGTTATGATCCAATTAAGACCACCTAAAGACTGGTACGATAATGAAGACAAAGAGTTACTGCAGTCTCCTTGTCCGCCATTGGTGGATTTTACAACACAGGATCCGTGGCGGGTATTGAGAATCCAAGGGGAGATCGTTGAAGGTTTTGATGCGCTCTCAAAGATCGGGCCGGCAGTATCAATCTTCGGCTCGGCCCGATTGGACGAAGCAAATCACTATTACCAGGCAACAGTAAAGATGGCTAATCTCCTGGCAACGGCAGGGCTGGCTGTGATCTCCGGCGGTGGCCCCGGGATTATGGAAGCTGCTAACCGTGGTGCTTTTGAAGTCAACGGGACTTCGGTCGGTTGCTCAATCCAACTGCCAATGGAGCCAATCCCGAATGACTACCAGACTATCGCTTTGAAGTTTCGCTATTTCTTTGTCCGTAAATTAATGTTAATCAAATACTCATCAGCCTTCATCATCGTCCCTGGTGGTTATGGCACTATGGATGAGTTATTTGAAGCACTAACCCTGGTCCAAACTGACAAAATCGATCATTTCCCGATCGTTTTGTACGATGCTAACTACTGGAAAGGTCTGATCGATTGGATGCAGGCAAAGATGGTCGGTGAAGGCTGTATCAGCCAAAATGATCTCAATTTATTCCAAGTTGTTGACACTCCTGAAGAAGCTGCCCGAATAATAATTGAAAACTGCCGCCAGCATCAATTAATTCAATAACTTCGATCTAAATACTTAAAATTTCGGAAGGCTATGAGAGATTAAACTACGCAAGGAGTTAACGAAGGGTTGGGGACGGACACTTCGTCCCCAATAACGAAGTTAAGAAATCTATGTTAACAATTTCACCCTAAAACATTATCCAGAAACATCATAATCACAAAGCCAATAATCAGCGAATGCGTTGTCAGTTTAGAACTCTCTTCCTTATGAGTTTCGGGTATAATCTCATGGCTGATTACAAACAGCATTGCCCCGGCTGCAAAGGAAAGCCCCAATGGCAATAACGGTCTGGCAAGATTGACCAGTCCAACCCCAAGCAGTCCGCCAAGCGGTTCCACCAATCCGGTTAACAATGCAATTAAAAATGCCTTTCCTACCGGAAATCCCTCGCACAAAAACGGGAGAGCAACCGCTAACCCTTCAGGAATATTCTGCAATCCGATCGCAATTGCCAGACTAAGACCGTTAGCAATACTGCCACTCCCAAATCCGACACCTACCGCCAAACCTTCCGGAAAGTTATGAATGGTGATTGCTAATGTAAATAACCAAATCTTTCTTAAATTCGAATGGTTTTTACTTGGCCCCAAATAAAGGTTGGTATCCGGAAAACAGCGGTCAATCACATCGACAAAAACGCCCCCAATTACAATTCCGATCAAAGTGATTAACGCACCATAAACACCGCCGCCACCTGCTTCGATCGCCGGAACAATCAGACTGAATGAAGTAGCTGCCAACATCACTCCAGCCGCAAAACCAAGAAAACTGTCCAACAACTTCCGCGAGATATCTCGCTTAAAAAAAACGGGCAATGCTCCGACACCGGTTAATAAACCGGCAGCCAAACTACATATTATTCCAACAATAATAATGTCAAACTGCTCTAAAAACTGAATCATTACTACCCCTCTTTTCTGGAATCAATTCAGTTTATGTTCCATTACAAAGAGGGGTGACAATGTCATATCCACCTTATCTACGGCTGAAATGCTCCTTTAATTTTAACAAGTCTAGCTGATTGACTTCTTTCCTGGTCTGCGCAGATTTTTGCGGAGCTTCCTTCTTAAGCACATTTTTTGGCTTTCCTTCTTGTTTCATTGAGAGTGCAATCCGTTTCCGCTGCAAATCAACTTCAAGCACCCGAACCTCAACAATATCACCAACCGCTACCACATCAGTCGGATGTTTCACATAACTGTCGCTTAACTCCGAAAGATGGACCAATCCATCTTGCTTGACACCAATATCAACAAAGGCACCAAAATCAATTACATTCCTGACTGTCCCGGTCAAGATCATCCCCGGTTTTAGATCCTCCATCTTTAAAACATCAGTCCGGAAGATCGGTTTCGGTAAATCCTCGCGGGGATCACGCCCCGGTTTGACCAACGCATCAATGATATCTTTTAACGTCGGTTTACCGATTCCTAATTTTTCTGCAGTTTTTTCGATATCCACCTTACTCAATTTGGCTCTTATTTCCTGTGCTTTTTCTTTATTGAGAATATCTTTGGTCTCAAACCCCAATTCCAGCAGTAAATTTCGGGCTGCATCGTAAGACTCGGGGTGGACCCAGGTAGAATCCAATGGTTCTTCACCATCAACAATCTTTAAAAACCCTGCTGCTTGGATAAAGGCTTGTTCACCAAGGCGTTTCACTTTCAACAGTTGTTTCCGGTTGTTAAACCTGCCATTCGTTTCACGAAAAGCCACAATATTTTTGGCAACTGCCGGCTGTAATCCCGCCACATATTGCAGCAAAGAAGGCGATGCCGTATTCAGATCAACTCCAACATAGTTAACACATGATTCAACAACACCACTTAATGCTTCCGACAGTTGTTTTTGGTTAACATCATGCTGGTAGAGACCAACACCAATGGACTTCGGGTCAATCTTCACCAACTCCGCCAGCGGATCTTGAATCCGTCTTGCAATCGAAACCGCTCCCCGCATCGAAACATCCAGCTCCGGAAACTCTTCCTTGGCAAGCTTTGAAGCCGAATAGACCGAAGCACCCGCTTCACTGACAATACAGAACGCTGTTTTCTTGGAACCCAATAAGTGGATTAACTCCGCTACCAATGTTTCAGTCTCGCGCGATGCCGTCCCGTTACCAATGGCAATCAGGCTCACTTCGTGTTTTTGAATTAATTTGCCTAATATCGCCAATGACTCATTATGTTGCTCTTGCGGAGGATGAGGATAAATCGTAGCAGTCTCCAATAGTTTACCGGTCTCATCAACCACCGCTACTTTACAACCCGTCCGATAACCCGGATCGATCCCCATAACCCGTTGGCCCTGAACCGGAGCTTGGAGAATCAGGTTACGCAAGTTCACACCAAAGATTTTAATGGCATGATCCTCGGCCGTTTCCGTTAGCGCTGTCCGCAGTTCCCGTTCTAATGAAGGAAATAATAAGCGTTTATAACCATCTGCAATCGCCTCTTCTAACTCCGAGGTAAAAACAGACTGCCGATTAGTTACAATCAAAGCATTGAGTTTTGCGATTGCCACCTCATGATCGACTTCCAAGGTTACTTTTAATGCCTCTTCGTTTTCACCGCGGTTTAGAGCCAAAACACGATGCGGTGGAATCTTATTGATCGCTTCTTGGTAATCAGCATACATCCGGTATTCATCAAGTTCCTGATCGGGATCAGATTTAGTCGATTCCCGCTTCATTGAGGCGATGATCCCCTGTTCCCAGAAATACTCACGTAACACCTTCCGGTAATCCGGGTCATCCGAGACCCTTTCGGCAATAATATCCCGTGCACCAGCCAAAACATCAGTAACAGTCTCCACTCCCGCTTCCGGATTGACAAATGGAAGTACCAAGTCGTCAATATTACCGGTAATAGTCTGCTGCTCCCAAATAAGGTCAGCTAACGGTTCTAAACCACGTTCCTTGGCAATCATCGCCCTGGTTCGTTTCTTTTGCTTGTAAGGACGATAAAGGTCTTCAAGCTCCTGAAGCTTCACAGCCTGATTGATTGCTAAACTTAATTCAGGTGTTAATTTACCCTGCTCCTCTATGGAGTTTAAAATCTCCTGTTTCCGGGTTTCTAAATTACGTAAATACTTTACCCGTTCATCAATCGTCCGGATCTGTTCTTCATCCAGCTCACCGGTGGCTTCCTTCCGGTACCGTGCAATAAAGGGGATCGTATTTCCATCGTCCAACAACTTGACGGTATTTTCTACCTGAAAACTTTTTACCCCTAACTCTGCGGTAATAATCTTAACTAAATCCATCACCAAAACTCCTTTAATCTATAATTTAACAAACTAAAATAACAAACTATAATTCAATTAATTAACCCGTCCAAATTATATCCTGATATTTCCTAAATTTCAAGCCGATACTACTTTTCCAAACAAATCATGACCACCCGTAAAACGGGTGGTTTGCACATGCCCTATAAGGGCGTGCTACTAGCCAAGTCTCAAGACTTTTTGAATAAAAGCCTACCAACCGCATTTGTTTTACAAACTACCCCTCAAAGG
>Ga0209409_1000746_pt1 | contig 32086 bp, 32 predicted proteins | sample AD_JPNMR1_MetaG_FD_184424 | JGI IMG/M metagenome (GOLD analysis project Ga0209409, IMG submission 184424) | Active sludge microbial communities of municipal wastewater-treating anaerobic digesters from Japan - AD_JPNMR1_MetaG (SPAdes) (version 2) | ecosystem: Engineered > Bioreactor > Anaerobic...
ATAGTGTATATGTGTTGATGACAGGAATATTTCAAGAGCAGAATGAACGATGGAATAAGAAAAGTCATTGGAGTAGTAAATAATTTATGTATCTGGTAGGATTACACACTAAATTGGACTTGACCATCTTAATCTGTGGGGTTTTAGATGGAGAGGATATCTGGCGATAACTATGAGATTATTGTTTTAGAGGGAAGAGTTGATCAAGATGAGTCTGAGGAGCTTGAAGCTATGCTCAATGATTGCCTTGATGAAGGGAAATATAATATATGTATTGATATGATCGATGTTAAACATATATGCAGCTCTGCTCTCGGAGTTCTTGTGGCAATTAAAAGGAAGATAAAGAATAATCAGGGGGATATTAAGCTTATAATAAGCAATGATAATCTTCTTAAACTTTTTCAAACTACAATGCTTGATAAGGTCTTTGAGATTTACGAATCCAGACGGGAATGTCTTGCAACATTTGATTGATTATGGCAGATAAACTTAAAGAAATACTTTCTCCTGTTTCTGAAGAACTGGCAAAAGTTGACATAAACATAAAAAAGAATTTAGAAACAGGTGTTCCTCTTATTGATAAGAGTGCCTTGCATCTTTTTGCAAAGGGTGGCAAAAAGATAAGAGCCTCTCTTGTTATTCTCTCTGCTGCTATGGGTGGTGAGGTTACAGAGAGGGTTATAGAGCTTGCTGCTGCTGTTGAGATTATTCATGCGGCATCCCTTGTCCATGATGATATAATAGATAAATCCTTTTTGCGAAGAGGTGATCTCTCTGTCCCAAGCAAGTTTGGCGATAAGGTTGCTGTTTTAGCAGGGGATTACATGTATTTAACTGCTGTGGGTATTGCCGTTGACAACAGCAATAAAAAAATCCTGAAGTCTTTATCTAAGGCTACAAGGGAAATGGTGCAGGGTGAACTCTATCAGCTTGAGTATTCAAATATTGATAAAATAACGCAAGAACACTATTACAACATAATAAACTGCAAAACAGCTCAGCTTATGGCAGCAAGCGCTTTTATTGGTGGAGCAGAAGTTGGTTTTGATGATAACAGGTGTAATGCTCTCTATTCCATGGGGCTTGATTTAGGCTATGCATTTCAGATTGTTGATGATACACTGGATTTCAGTGAAAGCAGTGAGGTAACAGGTAAGGATATAGGTAATGATTTTAAAGATGGGAAGATAACTCTCCCCTTTATTTATATTCTAAATAGCGGTGATGAGGCAGATCGCAGCAAGGTTATGGATTTTTACCGCTCACCAGATGATGCAGATTTTGCTGAAATAAAAGATCTTATACATAGAAGTGGTGCCTTTGATTTTTCTCTTGCCAAAGCAAGGGAATTTGCACAGAGATCTAAAGATTGGCTTGATATATTTGAGAGCTCAATTTATAAAGATATTATTATAGAAATTATTAATTTTGTTGTTGAAAGAAATTACTGAATGTGATTTTTAACCTTAATATATTTTTATAAGGAGGATCTATGATTACAAAAGAACAGGAAGAACTCCTTAAGTTTTATAATGCTGGTCTTATTGCCTATAAGCAGCGACGATGGGATGAGGCTATAAAGTCTTTTGAGGAGGCTTTAAAAATAGTTCCTGGTGATGGTCCTTCTGAAATATATCTTGAGCGTGCAAAAAAATTTAAAGAAAATCCACCATCTGATGATTGGGATGGTGTATATGTTATGACTACTAAATAAAAGTGTATGGGTAAATTTAATGACAAAGAAGATTATTCAGGTAAATAAAAATCCTGTTTACGAAATAGGAATGATTTCTACGGTATTTAATAAGAATACCGAATTTTATGGCGATCTCTCTTTTAAAAAATCTCTTCAGATCAATGGTAAGTTTGAGGGAGAGATTACCTCTGGCAATTTTCTGGTAATAGGTGAAGAGGCTTTTGTTAAAGCAAATATTAAGGCAGACATAGTAATAATAAAAGGAACTGTTCATGGCAATGTAGAAGCCATAAGCAGGCTTGAGATTCACACTGGTGGAAAACTCTATGGCAACATAAGAACTAAAAAACTCATGATCTCCGATGGAGTTGTTTTTGAGGGCAAGTGTGAAATGATCAAGCCCTCTGAAAAAAAGCCTAAAAAGACAGAGGAACAGGGAGAAGAAAAAACTGCTTGAATTAGCTCAGAATCATTCTTATTGATACATACAAAAGAACAAAGCCAAACATCTTTTTTAAGATGAGTGGATCGATTTTCAGTGCAATTTTGCTTCCCAGCCATGCGCCTCCTACAAAGAAAAGTGCAATTATTATTGCAGTTTTGAGATCCGCTTTGCCTGCTTTGTAATACTCAAAAGCAGCGAGTATACCAATGGGAGGGATCATGGCTATGAGTGTTGTGCCCTGTGCTGTCTGTTGTTCAAAGCCCATGATGAAGACCAGTGCAGGTATCATCAATATTGCGCCACCTATGCCAAGAAGTCCACTGGCAATTCCACCAACCAGTCCTATGATAGCTATAGTTATATTATTCATAATCTTTACCTTAAGATATTTTTTTATTTTTATTTTAACATCTTATTTTTGCAATAAAAAAAAAGATTTGCATCTTTTATTTTAATTTGAATGAATGAGACTATCTTGTTTTGATTTTTTATTTTGCCGGGGGGGATTTATGGAGGATATTATAGCTCTTGAATTTAAAGATAGAATTGCCTTTTTGACTCTTTGCGATCCAAAGGGCCTTAATCTTGAGAATCTTGAAATGGTAAAGGTCCTTGCAGAAAAACAGGAGGAGATAGATCGCAATAAAGAGATCCGAGCTGTTGTTGTTCAGTCTTCAGTTAAGAATTTTTCGGCAGGTGCGGCACTTACGTTTTTGCAAGATGTTAATAGTCGTTTTATTAAAGATAATCTGAATTTTTTGCAAAGGGCTTTTTCCAGATTTCAGGAGTTGCCTATTCCTGTTATCTGTGCAATCAACGGAATCTGTTATGGTGGAGGCCTTGAGCTTGCCTTAAGCTGTGATATAAGAATTGCTTCAAGGGATGCAAAGTTTTCCATGCCAGAGGTTCGTTTTGGTTTTACTGCAGATCAGACTGGAACAACAAGGCTTGCAAAGTTGCTTGGTATTGGAAATGCAAAGAAGATGATCTTATTATGTGAGGAGATAGATGCTGAGGAGGCATACAGAATTGGGCTTGTGGAGTATCTGGTGGAAAAGGAGGAGCTTCATAGCTTTGCAGAAAAACTGGCCAAAAGAGTTGCCTCTTTCCCTCCTTCAGGTGTGAGGTTTGGCAAGATAGGAGTCAATGTTGCTGCTGAAGGAAATACCTATGCAAGTCTTATGTTTGAACAGGCTCAGTCAATTTATTGCTTTGGCACAGAGGATAAAGAGGAGGCGGTTAAATCCTTTATGGAAAAGCGTAAAGGTGTCTTTAATGATAAATGATTATGTGTTGGGCAGAATGCTCTGCCCAATAATATTTAGCTTTCTGCAATAATCATCTCTGCAACTTTTTTGCCAGATAAAAGCATTCCTCCAAAAATTGGTCCCATGCGTGGTCCGCCAAATGTAGCGTTTGCAGACATTCCTGCAACATAAACATTGTTGAAGACCTCTTTTGTATTACTGAGGGTGAGTCTTTCTGCCTTTTCTGCCCACATTGATCTCTCCCCAAGAATGGAACCTGTTTCTGTGAATAGCTTTACTCCACTTTTTCTGCATATAACCTTAAGAACCTCAGTGTCATGGCCTGTGGCATCAACTATGAATTTTGCAGATATTGTGAGTGGATCAACGTGCAGACCTGCCATTTCAACAGGTGTCCAGTTTATTACAAGGCCACATATCTTGTTGTCCCTTATAACGACATCTTCAACTGTCATGCAGTTAAAGATTTTTGCTCCGGCTCTGCATGCGGCAGAACATAAGGTAGTAACTGATTCCACAGCATCTGCAGTGTAATATCCTTGCTCATAGAGGGATGTTCTTATTCCATATTCATCGAGAATTGCTTTGCCCTCTTCCTGAACAACTATTTCATTGAAGAGCATTCCTCCGCCCCACATGCCTCCACCAATGGATAGTTTTTTTTCAAATAGAGCAACTTTTTTCCCGCTCAAGGCAAGTCTGTGTGCAGCAACAAGACCCGCTGGGCCGCCTCCCACAACTGCAACATCAAGCTCTGTGGAGTCTGAAAGCTTTTTCATAAAGGTCTCCACTATGGCTCTGGTGATAACTGTTTCTTGTAGTTCCATAAAATTCTCCCTGAAATTATATTAAAATCAGGGGATGCTTTAAAATTAGAAGGCCAATCTCTCCCTTCGCAGGCATTACCCTGTTCAGGTTCAAAGGGTCTAATCTCAGCCTTTTTAAGGCACCCCTGGATTTTGCTATTGGTGAGTTGTTTAAATTATATTAAAATTTTAATCTCTGGTAAAAATATCCCTTGTAAATACCTTATCCCTCACATCCTCTAAGTCGGGATGAAAGCGGTTTGCTACAATAATATCAGATAGCTTTTTAAACTCTTCAAGGGAATCAATTCTTTTTGAACCAAAAAAATGTTCTTCTTTAAGTGAGGGCTCATATACAATACATTCAATTCCCTTTGCCTTAATTCTTTTCATTACCCCCTGAATGGATGAAGCTCTGAAGTTGTCTGAGCCTTCTTTCATTACAAGTCTGTAGATTCCAACTCTCTTTGGTTTTTTGGCAATGATAGCATCTGCAATAACATCCTTGCGAGTTCTATTGGAGTCCACTATGGCCTGAATGATATTATTCGGAACATGCTCGTAATTGGCTCTAAGCTGTTTTGTATCCTTGGGCAGGCAATATCCTCCAAAGCCAAAGGATGGGTTGTTGTAATGCATTCCTATTCTCGGGTCAAGACCAACTCCTTCAATGATTTGCTTTGTGTCCAGATTATATTGCATTGCATAGGAATCCAGCTCGTTAAAGTATGCTACGCGCAGTGCAAGATAAGAATTTGCAAAAAGCTTAATGGCCTCTGCCTCTGTTGGAGATGTAAAAAGCACAGGGGTATTTTCATCCAGTGATCCTTCTTTTAGGAGCTGAGCTATTATCTCTGCCTCTTTTGATTTTTCTCCAACAATGATACGTGATGGATGGAGGTTGTCGTAAAGAGCTTTACCTTCCCGCAAAAATTCAGGGGAAAATATAATTTTCATCCCTGGATAGGACTTTTTTATTTGCTCTGTGTATCCTACAGGCACAGTGGATTTAATGCAAACTATTGCACCTTGGTTTATTCTATATATATCATCAAATATTTGTTCTATGGCTGATGTATCAAAATGATTTGTTTCTGTATTATAGTCAGTTGGCCCTGCAACAAAAATAACCTCTGCATTTTTATAAGCCTCTTCTGGAGAGGTAGTGGCTCTTAGGTTTAAGTTTTTATTTGCAAGAAAATAAGAAATTTCTTCATCATGTATTGGAGATATTTTTTTATTTATTAGATCTACTTTTTCCTGAATAATGTCCAGTGCAATAACCTCATGTCTCTGAGAAATTAAAACTGCTATGGATAAACCAACATATCCTGTCCCTGCAACTGTAACTTTCATGTTAACCTCTATATTTTAAATTATAGGATACAGAAAGCAGCATTGGCACTTCAGGTCAAGATAATTTTTTTATCTTTTTTGTGCCGTTTTTGTAGAATAAAAAAATTTTTTAGAAAAATTTTAAAATTTGCTTGCAAAAAAAGGGGTAGTGTTAGATATAAGACTCACTGAGTCTTTGGTGAGCGAGCGTGGTGGAACTGGCAGACACGCTAGACTTAGGATCTAGTACCGTAAGGTGTGGGGGTTCGACTCCCTTCGCTCGCACAAGAGGAATAATATGCGGGAATAACTCAGTGGTAGAGTGCAACCTTGCCAAGGTTGACGTCGCGGGTTCGAATCCCGTTTCCCGCTCAGGTAAAGGGGCAACAAGAGTTGCTCCTTTTTTTATTATTAGCTTATTTAGCTCCATGTGTTTTAAGAATTTTTTCTGCCTCACCAAGGGCTTTTTGCAAAACAGAGACTCCTTCCTCATCTCGGCTATTGACATCTGCACCTTTTGATATGAGAAATTGTATAATCTCTAAATCTCTCTTGCCTGATTGAGATTGGCCTCCAAGCTTTTGAATTGCAATTTTACCTGAGTATGAGTTCACTGCATACATTAGTGGAGTTTCGCCTTTGGCATCTTTTGCATTGATCAAGGCTTTTTGTGATATAAGGTATTTTACCATGTCTAAGTTTTCTCTATAAATTGCAGCCATGAGAGGTGTAACCCCACTGTATGTTTTTATATTAACATCTGCTCCACTGGCAATGAGGAACTTTACCATCTCAAGGTCTCCAGTATATGCAGCATTATATAGGGCTGACTCTCCTTTGTTATAGGCTCTTGTATTTATGTTGGTCTTCTCATTTATTATGGATTTTACTGCTGATATGTTCCCCTCTTTTGCTGCAGAAATGAGTTGTTCTTCTTTTTCCCTTTTTGATTTTTCAATAGAGCATTTATTTTTTAAATTTTGAAATGTTTTTTTTGCATCATCTATTACTGGATTTTTTTGTTTTTCAAAAATTTCTATGGATTTTTCTAAGTAGGATGCAGCAATGCATGGATCTCCAAAGCCATCACTGTAGACTATAGATAGATACCATTTTTTTAGAGCTTCATTATTATAAAGCCTTAAATTTGGGAGTGGACATTTGAATATTTATAAATTTAAAAAATTGTTAAAGATTTTATGAGAAATTCCGATATTAATATAAATTCGAAAGAATTTTCATTTTACACTCCAACGGTCTTCCTTGGAAATTAAGGCAGTCAGAGGTAAGACCTTTTGCAACAAACGGGATAGAGATATCCCGTTTTTTTTATACTTCTGGTCTATAAATTATTACATTCTTATTGTTTCTGTGAGTTCATATAGAGTTTCAATATATTCTTGAGCTGGTTTGTCCCAATGATATACAGATTTTTCAGCATTTTCTCTTATCTTTGAGAAGGTATAATCATCTGACCTATGGAAGAACTCAGCTGCCCTTGACATCGCATCATAAAAAGCCCAGGGAGTGAAGTCTGTAAAGAGAAATCCACATCCCTCAATATTATCTCCAGAAACAACCACTGGTTTTATTGTATCCCTGAGACCGCCAGTTGCTCTTGCTATAACAGGAGCGCCTGCTGCCATTGCCTCAAGCTGAGATATGCCACCTGGCTCATGGAGAGAAGGCATTAGAAAATAATCGCAGCTTAGCAGAGGAACTGCAACATCCTGGAAGCCAAAGGAAACAGAGACTCTATCTGGATAGTATTGACTCAATAGGTAAAGTCCATGGGCTATTGCCTCACCTCTGTTGTCCCCTGCAGCAATACCTCCACCTGCAATGAGTTGAAATCCTAAGTTTTTAAATATTCCCTCTGAGGCCTCAAGTAAAAGCTGAAATCCCTTTTGCTCAGAAATTCTGTGAATCATTACAGCAAGTATCAAGTCTGGATCAACTTTTATTCCTCTTTCCACTTGCAATAAAAGCTTTCGCAGCATTCTTGTAACAACCTTTCTTCTAAGGGGATCTGCAATTCTCTCTATATAATCTTTTCCGTGGAGAATCTCTGGATATCTGGAATTTATTTTTTCTTTTAAAACTGTATCCTCATCAATGATTGTCAGTAATCTGTTGTAGAATTTATTTATAAATCCAGATCTCTCAAGAGATTCTTCAATCTTTTGGCGGAAGTCTCTGGCAATTGCATTGCTTATTCCTTTAACATTGTAAAGAATATGTTCAAGGCCATCGCATGCAATTTCGATCTGCTTTGCATAAGATGGACTTACTGTAATACTCTGACGGGCAAATCGTATTCCTGCAGCCATGCAGTTCAGTTTATCGCCATGGACTGGATCGCAAAAATCTCCAGCTCTCCAGGAGGGAAGATTGAATAGGTTAAATAGATCAAAGTCATTCTCATATCTGTAGTAGGAGTCAAAGTATTGCCACCCACCATTGTGTATAATGTGAACAAAGGTGCATTCCCTAAAGATTGGATTATTGTCATAGTAGGAGTCACAACGTATAATACCATTGAATATACCAGCAAAGGCATCATTTGTAACTGTATACCTTGGTTTGAGATCAAAGGTCAGTATTACCTCAGCGCATGCTCTTGCAAAGGCAATTCTTTTTCTTAGCTTCTCTTCTGCTGTGATTCCCCAATAAAGGCCATTAAAGAATTCATAGTGATCAAGGAGATAGTATTTTATTCCATCAACAATTCCACAGTGAACTCCAACCTCATATTCAGCATCCATGATTTTGAATTTTACATTTTTGCCTGTATATGTAATGTTATATTTTTTAATTGCCTCTTCCATTTTGTTTTTTTCTTTAAAATTGCCGTTTTGATACATAGGGGTGATTACAAAAACCTCCTCGCCAAGTTTGACTAATTCCCTCGGCAATTCATAAACTACATTGGCAAGTCCTCCGCTTTTTGAAAAGGGTTCAGCCTCTGCTGACATAAAAACAATGCTTCCTTTGCGATAATGCCATCTCAATTTTTGAGAAAGAGTTTTAAAGAAGTCACTGTCACTGGACATATTGTCAAGGCATTCCATGACTTCATTAAGGGAGAGCTCTTTGTGTTTATGGAGATAGAAAATAACTCTTTTGAGTCCAAGCTCAATCTGGTCTATTTTAAGTCTATCTGTCAGTAGATAATTTTTTATAAACTGAGAGAATTTTTCATAGGGTTTGCAATTTGCTACAATTTCGCTAAAGGCAAAATTGGAGTATATTTTTCCTGTATCGCTAAGGTAACAGAGTCGATTAAAGGAATCGCAGAAAAAGTCAGAGTACTTTTCTTTTATGGAAGTCCTTTCCAGTTTAAGGAGCTTTATTCTGTCTGTATAACTCACTGTGGAATTTATGCGAGAGACCTTGAGTTCCTTGCCTGTGAAGTATCCATAGGTTCCTGTAATGGCAGAGTAAAGTGGATCAGAGAGTATAAAGGCATCGTCATCTTTTATTGGCAGAGTAGGATTATCGAATTGGATTGAAACTCCCTGATTTGACTCGGAGAAGTTAAAAATGCCAATCCAGACAAAATCATCTACAAATTTAAGCGCTGCAGCAACTTGAGTATTATTTGCCCATACAAGAGCTCCATGACCTTTTTGTGTGCTATGAAATTTATATAGCTCGTGATAGAATCTTTCAAGACTTCTATGGGAGGCATATTCAAATTGGTTCCAGTTGACATATATGTTGTCAAGGTAAACCTTCCAGCCTTCACCTTCAGCGCTACCTTCGTAGTCCATTATAATGTTGTTCATAAATGAAGTCAGAGCAACAGCAGCGCGCAAGCCTCTGTGGCCAAAGGTATTTAAAGCTCGTCTTTCGTCATGGTTGCCAAGTATACCAAGTAGCTCTGTCCCCTCTGGCATAACTGATGGGAAGTAGTTATCGTATATATGATAGATCTCCCGAACGTCAGTGAGTCCATGGGTAATGTTTTCACATATTTTAAAGAGGGCTGAATTATAAGGCACAAGTCCTGTTCGTGTGAGATATTTTTCGTGTCCCCAGAAACACTCAGCAATGTTTATAAAAAAGCTTTTTCCTTTCTGGTGAAGCTTTCGCTCGATGTTTTGCATCAGGAAGTAGTGAATTGGAACTGCTATCTTTTCACGGCATTCGCAATCATAAAAGGATGTTGTAATAAAGTGACCATATTCTCTATCATTGACAATGATATTACCACAGAGCATTTCATAATCAGAACGTTTTTTGCTGTATACATAGGGGTAATTGTTTCTCTTCATCATGATAGGAAGAGCATGGGCTGAGTCAAATCTTATGCCATCAATGTCAAATTTATCTATTAGCTTATCAATTGAGTCAGATAGCCATTCCCATATTTCAAACATTCTGTAATTAAGGAGTTTTCCATCGTTCCATGAGCCATAGCGTCCATCAGTGGATGCCCTCTGCACAAGGTTGCCACTGCTATCATAAGTTAAGACGACATATTCATCAGGCAGTTCATCGCTTTTCCGATTTAGGTGTGGAACAATATCTACAATTACTTTAATATCAAGGGAGTGTGCTTTTTTTATGAGTTTTTTCAGTTCCTCTTCTCCACCAAGGGATGGCTCAATTTCTGTAAGGCTCATTGGAGAAAATGGAGAAGGGGATGTTGCTTCAGGAGCCCAATCCTCTCTATTGTTGCCGCGCTTTTGGACTCCCAGAAGATAAACAGCAGTAATGAAATAGCGAGATTTCAGATCTTCCAGATGATGAGTAATGTCAGAAAGGTTTCCTAAGCGTATAATCTCTCCGTGTTCGTTGTAGACAAGACCAGGATGGCCATCGTTATCTCTCCAGTATATTCTGGTGTGGCCATGAATATCGACAAAGATCTCCAGTATAATCTCACCGCGGAGATCGGGTAAAACATTTATTCTGCCCGATGATCCATTTTCATTAATCCATAAAAAGGAATCTTCTTTTCGAAATATTACAGAGTAATCATAGTGTCCATATTCGCTAAAAAAATATTGGGCTGTAAATAAGCCATTTTCATCTTTTTCCAGAGGAATTTCATCAACAATGATTTTGTTTTCGAAGTTGAATTTTTCACCTCGGTTATTTTTGTAGACTCTTAGATAATATAATCCTTTCTCTTGAGGATCTGCCAGATGAAATTTAAATCTGTATTTAGAGTTAATTCGAACATTTATAAATTTTGTTGCCAGAGGAGCATCGTATTCTTTTGGGGAGAATACTCTGTCAAGGATCATATTTGCTCTGTTTCTGATCTCATGTATGTCATGTCCAGAGGCTGCAACAAGAAGTTTTATAATTTCACGTAGAGATTTTTGGTCTCCATTTTTTTTGTATGCTCTGGCGTAATTTTCCAGTTCAACTAAAGCCTCAAGATTTTTATCATAATCAAAGTTCATTATGTCAGAGGGTATTCTGGCATTTAGTTTTTCGATTATTTCGTTTCTTTTTTCTTCTGTGAATATTGCAGCAGGAACAAGTTGAATGTCTTCCCTGTATCTTTCTTCAATACGACCAGTGTATTCAATAATACTATCAAGGAGCTTAGATAAGAGAATAGATGTCTCTGCTGGATATATTGTAGTATGGCTAAATCCTGTTTCAATGGCCCTTTCTTCTATATCAAGGAGTAATGTAAAGGCCTTAAAGAGATCGGGATTCTGACGCCCTTTCCAGTCGTTTAATGTTTCAAAGATTTTTAGACCAAGGTATATTGTAGGTATTTCTTTAGCAATAGGACCCTGACCCACATGAGCAAGAACTGTTGTTTCTTTTGATATATGGTGAATAGTTGCCCTACCTGGAAGCTCCTGAACTATAACAATTCTTCTTGACTGTATGAGTTTATTCTGGCATTGTGCTGCTGCTCTGTGGAAAGTAACAATGGCATTTATGATTTTTATAAAAAGTCTTGTGTCCCCTGTGAGTTTATCTTTTAAGGCAGCCTGATTTTCAGAGCGCTTTTCAAAGACCTGATTTGTTATTTCAAAGAATCTTTCTCTAAAGAGTTCAGGGGGATCACCTGCTGCAATTCTTTCAATTATGAAATTATCTGGTGAAAATTCAAAGGTTCTTCCGTCACTGTATGCTCTGGTAATAGAATCCTTAATAGCAACATCAGTAACTAAATGTTCATCAGATATTTTAAATCTGCTTAGACTTGTGAGAGTACTTGTTTCCAACTTATTCACCTTTTTATAAAGATATTAAGACAAAAGTTATAACTTTTTAAAAAATTAAAAAGCGATATATGTTTTTTTAGTTTTGAAAGTAACTCTTATATAAATATAGTATAAATATTAAGAAAGTGTTTATAAATATTTAAAAAAGGGCAAGTTTTTTGTGATTTTAAGTGGAATTTTAAATGCCTGCCGCAGAGGATGCGGCAGACAGGTAGATTTTATTTTTTGTTAGATCTTCTCCAGATTTTCATTCTTTCCGCTTCTTTAATTAGATCATCACGAAAATCAGGATGAGCAATATTTATTAACTGTTCAGCTCGTTGCCATACAGGTCTTCCGCCCATTTGAACAACTCCATACTCTGTAACTACATAATCAACAAGTTGCCGTGGAATTGTAACCACTGTGTGTGGCTCAAAACCTGGGACAATACGGGATTTTTTATTGCCATTTTTATCTGTATAGGTAGATTCTATACATATAAAGCTTTTGCCACCCTTTGAAAGCTGAGAAAAGTAAACAAAATCAGTCATTCCGCCGTTTCCAGAAATTTGCTTTGGAACTCCACCAGCAACAGAACTTTCTGCATTAACCTGACTTAAGAGATCTATTTCTATAGCACTGTTAATGCTTATGAAGTTATCAATCTCCTTGATTTTTTGAGGATCATTGGTATAATTTACAGGATAGGAAGCAACAGCAGGATTTTCTTTCATGAATTCATGTAATTTTGGGCTTCCCACTGTAAATGTAAAGACAGATCTATGTCTGTCAAAGGGCCTTTTGGAGTTGGTAAGCTTTCCAGCCTCATACATATCTAAATATGTATCAACAAACATCTCTGTATGGCACCCAAGATCCTTGAGGTCAGACTCTGCAACTAGTCGTCCAATAGCTGTTGGGAGCCCACCTATACCCAATTGAATGCAATCGCCATTGCGGAGATATGGCAGAATGTTTGCTGCAATTTTCTTTTCCACTTCGTTTGGCTCCTCGGGCTGTGGCTCAAAAAGAGGAGTGTTTGCCTCATCCTCAATTATCACATCAACATGGGAAATATGCACAGATTCCTCAGCGCCACCATAAACAGTGGGTATGCTCTTGTTTATCTCAAGTATAACAAGATCTGCCACCTCAATTGCAGAGGTGTGGAAAGAGTTGTGCAATCCAAAGTTAAAGTATCCATGCTCGTCCATTGGGCCTGTTCTTATGGCAAAGACATGTTTTGTTTCTTTGACTTTGACAGGATCATTGTAGTAGTAAGATCTTACATTGCTGTCGTATTCAGGCATTTTTCTCATCCAGTTTGTTGTAAACCTATAAACAACAGGATTGTAATAGGGATGAGTCCCTGGAATACACTGAATCATCCTTGTGAGTTTGCTCCAATGCCAGTCATGGAAAATAAAACTCTCTGGATACTTACAGGTTTCTGGAAGAGGAGGGAGTGTAACACTGAAAAAAAGTCCAACGTCACGTAACTCCTCATGTCTTTGAGCAAGAGCCTGTTCAAAGGCAACAGGTCTTCCATTGAATTGAGCAAATTCAATTGCGTCCCCCGAATTAATTAACCTTGCTGCTTCTGCGGGAGTTTTAAGTTTATTTTTGTATTCCCCCTTAAAACTCATAAAACCTCCGTTTTTATTTATTCTGGAAAGCCTTACGGCAATCCCATTCATGTAGAATGCTCATCGTTTTATTTTATATATATGCACTTTATTTCATATAAATATTTCATTATAAATATAAGTATTATTTTCAAGTAAAATTTTTTACATAAGAGATCCACATTTTTGTCTGGTAAAAAACTCAAATTAGAAAGGAAAAATTTTTCAAAAATTTATTGACGCCATGAAGTTTTGTAATTATTTTGTAAATGAAAATCATTTTCAAAAAGGAGATCTTGATTGCACGGAAAAGGACCCTGGTGGAAACTTAAGTTTGATGAAAATTGTATCCGCATTACTGCAGGGAGAGAGGCAGTAATAAATATATTGCACTCCACAGATAAACATCTCTCTGCTACTGATATATATTTAATGGCACAGAGGGATAATCCAGATATAGGGCTCACTACAGTTTACAGGACTCTTGAACTTCTGGAACAACTCAATATGGTACAGAAGTTTGATTTTGGCGATGGTCATGCCAGATATGAATTACTGAATAATCCAGGAGGTAAGGGGCATCATCACCATCTTATATGCCTTAAGTGTAAAAAGATTATTGATTATAAGGATTTTGTAAGTGAAGAGATGAATTGCCTTACAAGGACAGAGGAACTCTTATCAGAAAAGTATAATTTTAAAATTACAGATCATGCTGTAACATTTTATGGAATTTGTGAGAATTGCAAAGATTAATTTTTTATAGATTCAGTGAAAATGGTTTTCATTTTTTTAAAATTTTAGGAGGTGTTATATGCCAGGTGGAGATGGCACAGGACCATTTGGTGCAGGTCCAAAAACAGGCAGGGCTATGGGCTTTTGTGCAGGTTATAACAATGCAGGTTTTGCCTATGGTCGCGGCAGAAGGTTTTCAATTGGTAGAGGCTTTGGTGGCAGGAGTTTTGCCTTTTGGGGAAACAGAACCGGTGATGAGAGTTTTATACAATTGCAAAGTAGAGTTAGTTCACTTGAGAAAGAGATTGAGAAATTGCGAAGTGAATTAACATCGAAAGAAATACCATAAGGCGTTTTAAACAACTCTGTAGTTGCTTTAATGTAATGCAGAGCTTTCTAAAAAGAAAGTTTTTGACCTTTTTATCATATACTGATATATTATAAAGGAGGAAGCTATGCAGGCAATTGCTGTTAATGATTACTATGAGTTGTATTATAGCAATTCTGAAAATACCATATACTGGAAGATGAAAGGTTTCTGGAAGGATATGTCTGTTGTTCCGGATTTCCACAAAGATTGGGAAAGGGCAAGAAAGTTAACAAGGCCGGGATGGAAAATTTTTTCAGATGCAAGTCAGTGTAAGGTTATTCCTGATGAAGTTAAAAAAGCTAAAGCAAAAAATCAGGAGGAGTCTTTGCAGGCGGGCTGTAGCAAGATTGCTCTTGTGGTGGACTCATCATTGACAAAGCTTACTTTGATGCAGGCAAAAGAGGTGAGCGGCATTACCGATAAAGTTGAGGCCTTTAGCTCCTCTGAGATTGATGAGGCAAAGAAATGGCTTAACTCGTAGATGAAATTTTAATAAATACTATAATATTAAAGGAGTAGAAAATGCAGAGAAAAAAAATAGTTGTTATAGGAGGATCTGCAGCAGGTCCAAAGGCAGCTGCAAGGGCAAGGAGACTTGATGAGCATGCAGAGATTACAATAATACAAAAGGCGCCAGATCTCTCTATGGCATCATGTGGTTATCCTTATTATGTTGGAGGGACTTTCAATGACCGCAATATGCTTATATGCACTCCCACAGGAGTTATAAGGGATCCAAACTACTATCTCAATGCCAAAGGAATAGTTGCAAGGACAGAGACTGAGGCTGTAAAGATTGATAGAAATAGCAAGAGTGTTACAATAAGAGATTTAAAAACTGGTAAAGAAGAGGAAATCAAATACGATAAGCTTATAATAGCTACAGGGGGTGTTCCAAGAAAAGTTCCAGTCCCAGGTGCTGAGCTTCAGGGTATAACTACATTGCAGTCAATGCAGGATGCTGATTTTCTCAGGAAAATTCGTGATGAAAAGAAAGTTAAAAAAGCAGTTATTGTAGGTGGTGGACTTATTGGTATTGAGGCAGCAGAAGCTCTTCAGCTTGCAGGTATTGAAATAACAATAGTTGAGATGCTTCCTCAGATATTGACTTTTCTTGACTGGGAAATTGCAAAGGTTGTGGAAAATCATATTCGTAGCAAAGGAGCAAATGTAATTCTTGAAAATGGAGTTGCTGAATTTCTTGGAGAGAATGGAAGGCTTACAGGTGTTAAACTTCAAAATGGAACAGAGCTTCCCTGTGAGCTTGCTGTTGTTGCAATAGGGGTCAATCCCAATGTTCAGCTTGCCAAAGATGCTGGTATTGCCATTGGACAAAGTGGTGCTATAGCTGTTGATAAATATATGCAGACTTCAGATCCTGATATTTATGCAATTGGAGATTGTGTTGAGTCTTTGAACTTAATCACAGGCAAAAAGGTTCATGCTCCTTATGGAGATCTGGCTAATTTGCATGGAAGAGTTGCAGGAGAAAATATTATACTTGGAAATAAGGCAGAGTTTCCCGGAGTTATCCAGACAGGCATATGCAAGGTTTTTGATTTTGCTGCAGGCTCAACTGGCCTTTCTGAAAAGGCAGCGATTGAATCTGGCTTTAAAAAAGAAGATATTGAAACTGTTATAAATGCAAGCCCTGATAAGCCAGGATTTATGAATGGTAAATTGCTCATCAGCAAAATTGTTAGCCGCAAAAGCGATGGAAAAATATTAGGGGTTCAATGCGTTGGGCCTGGCGATGTGAGTAAACAGCTTGCAATATGGGCCATGGCTATAAAAGGTAATTTAAAGATTGATGATATGGTAAATGCTGATCTTCCCTATGCACCTCCTTTTTCTCTTGCCATAGATCATTCTATTGCAGGTGCACATATTATGCAAAATAAACTTAGAGGTTTATTTAAAGGTATAACAGCGATGGAGGTGAAAAGGCTAATCGATGAGGGCAAAGCTCCTTTTATAATTGATACCCGTGGCCCTGATGAATACGAGGAGATGAGGCTTGGCATAGGTGAACGCCTTATTCCCCTTGGTGCTTTGAGAAAAAGGCTTAACGAGCTTCCACAGGATAAAGATGCAATGATTATTTGTTATTGTAAAATATCTTTAAGAGGTTATGAGGCTGCAAGAATCCTTAAGGGACATGGCTGGAAAAATGTCTATGTAATGGAAGGTGGAGTTGTTTCCTGGCCCTTTGCAAGGGAAAAATAATATTATGATTAATACTATGCTGGCACAAGCCAGTATAGTATTTAAAAGAGGAGGCTTTTGGTGATGCATGAAATACTTGAGGCGGCAAAGCTTTTTCAAATTGAGCAGAGAGCTTCTATCGAAGAGATAAATGGGAAATATAGGGAATTGCTGCTAAAATGGCACCCCGATCATTGTCATGATAAAATTCTTGCAAAGGAAATGACAATGAAAATAATTCACTCCTACAAAATTTTGATTGGATATTGTCAGAGCGTCAAAATTTCCTTTACAGAAAAAAATATCAATGAGACCTTAATAAAGGAAGATCCAGAAGAGTTCTGGAATAAAAAATTTGGCCATGATCCTTTGTGGGGTTATGGCGGGCAATAAGGTTTCTATGGAAAAGTGCACTGTAGCTTCTTTGCTTGAAGGCAGGAGCATAAAACTTACAAAGCAGAGAAAGGTTGTCCTTGAATCAATATTAAAGAGGAATGAGCCTTTTTGCGCTTCTGATTTATATGAGTCAATTGAATACAATATAGATCTTGCTACAATTTATAGAAATCTTGAGATGTTTTCAACAGAGGGAATACTTCGCAGAGTTGCAAACGAAAATGACAGGCAATATTATGAGCTTGCCTGTATTCATAATCCGCCACATCCTCATTTTTTATGCTCAAGGTGCGGAAAGATTTATTGCCTCAAAAATATATCTACTTTAAAAAAAATAAAAAAAATACTTCCCGATGGATTTTCCATTGAGCAAACACTGCTGCAATTTAAGGGCCTTTGCCCAAAGTGCCATCTTGAATAAAGATATCCCTTTAGATTAGTTGAATAACTCAATTTTGTTTTTTTATTATTACCATATTGGTAATATTTCATTGACATTTTATGCTATACACTTTATTATAGTTTGTAAAAATAACTTTATATAACTGGGAATATTTTGGATATAGAGTTTCATGATAGGCATTTAAGAGAGCTTTATGTAACAGGAAAATGCAGGAAGCTGAAGTTTGATAAAAATGTTATTAAACATTTTATGGAAGTTATGGCTATAATTGTTGCAGCAAAGGATATATTGGATCTATGGAAGTTTCCTGGTTTGAATTTTGAAAAACTTACCAATACTGAAAGATATTCATTGAGATTAAACAGACAGTGGCGTCTTGAGATTTCAATAACTGATGAAAGTGTTGTAATAATAGAATGTATTAGTAATCATTATGGGTGATGAAAATGGAACAAACAATTAAACCTTTTATAAATGTATCGCCAGGTCAGATTATTAAAAGATGTCTTAAGTCTTTAAATTGGACTAATAGAGATCTTGCTGATGTGATAGGCATATCAGAGAAATCTGTAAGTCAGTTAATTAATAATAAGCAATCAATAACAGTGGAGACGGCGATTTTGTTATCAAAGGCTTTCAATACCAGTCCTGAATTATGGCTTAATCTGGAACAGAATTATAAACTACAGAAAAGTTTATCTCTTTGTGATAAGGATGATGTAAGCATTAAGGCAAAAATTCGTCGTTTTATGCCAATGCTTGAAATGCGTAAAAAAGGATGGATTACTTTTGACAATAGTGAAGAATCTCAACTTAGAGCATATAAAAATTTTTGGATGCTTACTGATATCGATTTTTCTCACTTTGAGAAATCAGTTGCTATCTTCAAACGGCAGAAGAAGCATAATGAGGAATACACTCTTTATTATACTATTACATGGCTTAGAAAAGCCAAAATTGAAGCTTCCAAAATAAAAGTAAGAGCTTATAACCGTAATTCCTTAGAAAAATTGGCAGAATCTATATCTGCCTGGACTATAAAGGATGATGGAGTAAATCTGTTTATTGAAAAACTTCAAAAATGTGGAGTTAAATTTTTTATATTATCCCATTTAACAAAGACTTATTTAGATGGTGCTGTTTTCTGGGATGAACAAAATCCTGTTATAGTATATACAGCAAGGCACAATAGGCTTGATAATTTTTGGTGGACTGTCGCCCATGAAATCGGGCATATCTTGTTGCACAGTGACAGTGATGAAAAATTTTTTATAGATAATTTGGACGATAAGCCTTATAATGAATTAGAAAAGGAGGCGGATTCCTATGCCAGAAGAGTGTTTTGGGTAGATGAAATACTTAAACAGGCATCTCATTATAAAAAATATTTTACAGAAGCAAGACTATTGGAAATTTCAAATAGTCTAAAAATACATCCATCTGTTGTCCTCGGTATAATTCAGTTTAATGGACTAGTAGATTACAGAACTCTTCCACGATATAGGACTGCATTTTGGGAATTGATTAATAAGGAATTTATAAAAGGTTAGCATGCCTTTATTTTTTAAAAACACACAATACCAAGGCGTTAAGTTGTTCCATTCCTTCGATGCACTTCCTTACCTAAGATGCGGCCTCATTAAGACAATGACTACTGGCATTTCTGATTTTTATTTGACATTTTTTGCTCATGATACAGATAAAGCCTTACGGAATTTTGTAAAATATTAACTATGTGGAGTAAAATATGATAGAAAAGAAGGTTGCAGTTTTAGCTGGAGACGGAATTGGACCTGAGATAATGAAAGAAGCTATTAAGGTTCTTGGAGAGATCTCAAAGATTTATAATGTTAAATTTACATACACCCACGCAGATGTTGGTGGCGCTGCAATAGATAATCATGGAGAGCCTTTGCCTGAGTATACAGTCAAGGCTTGCAGGGAATCTGATGCTGTTCTTTTTGGATCCGTTGGAGGACCAAAATGGGAGAAGCTTCCACCAGAAAAGCAGCCAGAAAGAGGGGCATTGCTCCCTTTAAGAAAGATGTTTAATTTATATGCAAATTTAAGGCCAGCAATAGTCTTTAAAGAGCTTAAAGATGCCTCTCCTCTTAAATCTGAGATAATTGGCGATGGTTTTGATATTATGATTATAAGGGAGCTTACAGGTGGTATATACTTTGGTCAGCCAAAGGGTTATGATTACAACAAGGGCTTTGATACTCTTGTATATACAAGGGATGAGATTAAGCGTATAACAAAGGTTGCCTTTGAGACAGCAATGAGGAGAGGCAAAAAGGTTACTTCTATTGATAAGGCCAATGTCCTTTCTACTTCACTTTTATGGAGAGAGGTTGTTGAGGAGATAGCTAAAGATTATCCTGAGGTTACTCTCAATCATCTCTATGTAGATAATGCAGCTATGCAGCTTGTGCGTAATCCCCGTCAATTTGATGTGGTGCTTTGTGATAATATGTTTGGAGATATACTCTCAGATGAAGCCTCAATGATTACAGGCTCTCTTGGAATGTTGCCCTCTGCATCCCTTTCTGATGGCAGTTTTGGCCTTTATGAACCAGCAGGAGGTTCTGCACCTGATATAGCAGGAAAGGGTATAGCAAATCCAATAGCTCAGATTTTATCTGCAGCAATGATGCTAAAATATAGCTTTGGCCTTGATGAGGCTTATATAAGGATATTTAAGTCAATAGAAAAAGTTCTGGAGCAGGGATATAGAACAATAGACATTATGTCTGCTGGCAAAAAACAGGTAGGGACAGCAGAGATGGGAGATCTCATCTGCAAAAATCTGTGAGAAGACATTTATAGATTTAGTAAAGAGATACTCTGTAAAAAGCTTTTTTTAAAAAAAATAAAGCCCCGGGATCCCGGGGTTTTAAGTTATTTTTGAATCATCTCCATTGTCATTTTGCGAGCCTTTTCAAAAAGGGCTTCAGCTTCTTTGTATTGGCCTTTTTTCATCATTTCCATGCCTTTATCAAAAAGGTTGTCTATTTCTCTGTTTCTCATTAGATCCTCCGAAAATTATTTAACTTTTTGCTTTACTTATCGGATTTTTTTGATATTTATTGAATAATCTTTGTTATGTTGATTTATAGCCCCTTGCCTAAAAATAGGGCTTGATTTTAAAATAAATTGACAACTATAGTTAAATTCTAAAGATATAAAAATCTAATAATAGGAATTTGCGGGGTAACAATGCAGATGGAGCAAAGCATTTCTTCTTATCACGAGATAATCAGAGAACTCTCAGAGATAGAATCCAAACTGGATATGAATATAGATACAACTCTGTGGATAAGCGATCCCCATGGAGCAGGGGAGAGATTTGTCTCGATATTAAAGGGCAGGTTTGGTCTTGTATGGAGAACAGCCTATGAGGCTTTGCCTAAGACTTTTTCCAATGAAAAGCTTGAGCATATAGACCGCATAATAAAGAAAGAGAAATATATTGAGTCAGAAGATTTTAGCATGGAAAGACAGGATGTCATTGCTGCTCTTGTAAACATAATCAGGTATAAGGTGCAATGCGTTCAGGATTTTGATCAGATAAGAGGCAATTTTAACAGAGATGTAAAGCCATTGATTGAAAATCTAATCTTGAATTTCCCTGTGCCAAATATAGTTTATGAAAACGATATTATTGCAGATAAAGTTATCTCATCCCTGGCAAAGATTGTAAAACAGGTAATTCTTGGGCAGCTGATAGTGCTCGGGGATGTTTTTGACAGAGGTGATGAGCCTGATAAGATTTTGAGAATACTCATGCAAAAGGATTTGAAGCCCTTTGTAAAATTTGTATGGGGCAATCATGACATATTATGGATGGGCGCTGCTGCAGGGAATAAGTCTTTAATTGCAGAGGCTTTGCGCATAAGCGTTCGCTATGATAATCTTGATTTTTTAAAAAGATTGGGAATTGACATATCACGCCTTCGAGACTTTGCAGAAAAACTCTATCCAGGAAAAATTACAGGTAATTTTAAGGCAAAGCTTGAGATATCAAAGAAGATGGAAAAGACTCTGGCTATGATTCAATTTAAGCTTGAGGAGCAAACAATAAAGAAATATCCTCAGCTTGGAATGGAATCACGCCTAAACCTTGAAAAGCTTGCAGAGATGTTAAAAACAGGACAGACATCAGGACTTACTGATACTCATTTCCCTACACTCATACTGGATGATCCATTGCGCCTTACGGATGAGGAAGAGGAGATAATAAATGACCTTGCACAGCAATTTACTACAAGCAAACAAATTCGAAGGCTTATGGAATATCTTTTTAGGGAGGGCAAGCTCTATCATATAAATAACTATATAATGAATATTCACGCTCTTGTGCCAAGTACAGAAGATGGTCGTTTTGATGAGCTATATGGTAAAAAGGGAAAGGAATTGCTGGATCATATTGAGATTACTGTAAAAGATATAGGTGAGAATTATCTTGCAGGCAGAGAGCAGGAGCCCTTTCAACTTGCAATGATGTTTTATCTATGGTGTGGGCCAAAGTCTCCACTTTTTGGAAAGCATGCGATGAAGACCTTTGAAAGATATTTTTATAAAGACAAAGATACTCATAAAGAGAAGACTCTTTATTGGGGTAAAAATATTCAAAAGCCAGAGTTTATTAACAGGCTTATGGATGAGTTTAATGTGGAGAGAGTAGTTTTTGGTCACACACCTGTGGATGTAAGTAAAGGGGAAAAGATTGCCACACCTGATGGTAGAGCTATAAATATTGATGGAGGATTTTCTGAAGCATATTTAAGTAGAGGCCATGCTCTGATACAGACCCCCTATTCTCTTTATGCAATAATACTCCCATCACCAGAAGAGATTATTGATCTTCACAGAAAAAAAGAGCCAACAAGGCTTACCTTTGAGATGATTGATACTTTCCCTGAACCAAAAAAAGTGAGAGATACTTATGTTGGTAAAGAGCTTATGAAGAGAAGGGATTACCTTCTTGCAGAGCTTAAGAGATATAAGGGATTTTCAGAGATAGAATCAGAAGATTGATTTTGAATATTTTATGGGCTGACTAAAATTTTCAGTCAGCCCACTTTGGTTATTGTTTTATGTAATTGCGTTTAATAAAATCATCCATAAAGCCCTTTGGACTATCCACAGCCTCTGTGGGTATTGTAAAGTTTTCAAGTTTCATTAGCCTTATGCCATGGAAATAGTCTCCAAAAAGCTCATTGCATATATCTTTAACCTTTTGTCCTGTGGACTTTGAAATATCTGCAAGCTTAGAGATTGCACCTTCGTCAAAATTGAGATAAATACCATGGTCTATAAGAAATTCCTTTTGAAATTTTTTTATTCCATCTTCAAGTATTAGCTTTTCAAGAACCTCCTCGGGATTGTTAAGCAAGTCCATATTCACCAGAAGCTTTTTGACGCCTGTGGAGGGGAGTTTTTTCTCAAACTTGATAAGAGCCCGTTCAAATACAGTAAGAAGTCCTCTTGCTCCTGTCTTTTCATTGTATGCTCTCTTGGCAAGCTCCATTAAAGCCTCATCTGTAAATTCAAGATCAATGCCATAGGATTTAAAATCCATTTTTTTCCCAAGAACAACTGTGCTGTATTTATTTTTTAAAATTTTATAAAGTCCCTCTATGTCAAGATCCCTTAGTATTACGTGCACAGGTAGTCGACCAACAAATTCAGATTCAAATCCGAATTTAATTAAATCCTCAGTTTTGAGATTTTTAAGAATATCTTGAGTTGTGGAGAAATTCTTTCGTGTTTTGTCAAAGCCAATGCTTTGCATATTAAGCCTTTTTGATATGATCTCTTCAAGTCCAGAAAATGCACCAGATACAATAAAGAGTATGTTCTTTGTATTGATTTTTTTCCGTGTAACCTTGCCAGTTCTTTGAGCCTCCATTGCAGCCTCAACCTGAGATGCCAGGTCATGGGGAGTTTTGAGGTCAACATCAGAATCTTCCATGAGCTTAAGAAGGTTGCGTTGAACACCTGTGCGAGAGACGTCGGGCCCAGTAATATTACCAGAGGAGGCAATTTTATCTATCTCATCGATATATATGATTCCATATTCAGCCTTTGAAATATCACCATCTGCCTCATGGACAAGCTCCCGAACAAGATCCTCGACGTCACCTCCAACGTATCCTGTTTCACTAAATTTTGTCGCATCGGCTTTTACAAAGGGCACTCCAATTTTTTTTGCAATAAGCTTGATGATGTAGGTTTTACCAACACCTGTTGGACCAATTAGGAGCATGTTGCTTTTGATGTTTCCCAATATTTTTTGATCCTCTGGAATTGATTTTTCGATCTTCATCCTGTTAAAATGAGTGCAGACCTTTGTTGCAATTATCTCTATAGCCTCTTCCTGCCCAATAACATATTTATTAAGGTATTCCTCCAGTTCCTCAGGAAGAATATTAAAATTGATTTCTGATTCCTTAGTTTTTATTCCCTGGGGCTCACCTACAGTTTCTGATTTAGGTTTTGCCTCTTGCGGATCTATATTAAGAATTTCCTCTAAGATTTTTTCATTTTCCTGTGAGGGTTTAACCATAAAATAACCTCTTTATTCCTCTTTTTAAATTTAAAAATTTTTCATTTCTCTTATTTTGTCAAAAAAACTGCCTTAAAGTTACAGACATTTAGACAAAGCCTATATGCAGGCTCTATAAGGGCAAATATTTTTCGGGAAATTTAAAAAAAGTTAAAGGTAGCAGCAGTTTAAGTAATTATCAATCTTATTTCTTTAGCTTTATAGAAATCAAAAGCTCCGATATCCGCGCTTTACTAATTATTATTGAATAATTATTGAAAAAAGACTTGATTTTTACAATACATAGATATAGTATAATTTTGTATTGTAAATTGGCTTTTATGGGTGAAATATTAATGACTATAGAAAATCAAAAGTGCTATATCTCTATATCAGGACAGATAAAATGGAGATTATTTTTGCTCCACTTTCAAAAGATATGGAGAATTTAAAGGAGAGGGAAGGGGATTTTCTGGAATTATCAGCATTTAATACATGGGATAGGTTATGTCCTAAGGGGTAATTAATTTTATTTTGACTTTTATTCCCTTCTCATTTAAAGTATTTATAATTAAAATTTAATAGTTGGCTATTGGTCTTTTTCTGTGAGGGAGTATTTTTTCTGTTGCACTTAATATAGAATATGTTTGTGGTTTATGTAATTTTAAAACAACTGATGTAATATAATGAGGCATTATGGTTGATTATGATAGGATTATTTCGGAGTGTTTTTGGGATGTGGATATTTCTGTCTCAGATATAGAATCAATAATAAATGGTAATGATTATAAAAAGAAATTATTTTTATTTGAGAATATTTTGTTAAATAGCACTAATTTATTCAAAGATTTGTCTATATTCAAAAGGGAAGATTTACGTATTTTGCTTGAGCAGTATAGAGTTCCTGATTTCAATCGTGATTATATTTTTAAACGAAAGAACATGGCAGAGGCCTTTTTTTTCGATAAGCCATTAGAGGTCAGGGAATTAAAATGGATTATTTAGATTACAATAATCTCTACAGATTGCAAGATGAGGTTATGGAGGTGGTTTTTTCTGTTGAGAATATTTTTTATCTTACAGGAGGAACATGTTTAAGTAGATTTTATGTAGAAAAGCGTTTGTCCGATGATCTTGATTTTTTTACAAATGCTTCCCCCAGATATGCCTTTGCTCTGAGAAATATCAAAGCCAACTTACTGGAAAGATTTGAAGTCAAAGTGGAAGTGGAATCACGGGATTTTGCTCGATTCAGGATAAATAAGATATTGCAGGTAGATTTTGTGAATGATATCCCTTTCAGATATAAGGATATAATTATTACGCCAAAGGGATATCTTATTGATAATGTTGAAAATATTCTTGCCAATAAGATCTCAGCAATAATTGGTAGAGATAATCCTAAGGACGTTTTTGATCTATATTTAGTGTGGAAATATTACCAGTTTAATTGGAGTGACATTATCAAGGCTGCAAGGGAAAAATCTTTGTTTAATAATGATGACTTGATAATTAGATTAACAAGTTTTCCTCATGAACTTCTTGGGACTTTACGTCTTACTGATCGTGATTTTTTAAAAAATTTTGACGAGGATTATAAAAAAATAATCGTAGAAATATTAAACTCATTATCTTAAATTAATTCTTTTTTTAGAAAATAACTCTAAGCACAAATGATTGCTTTATCCCCTATACTTCCTTCAGTAGAAGGTAAGGCCTTATCAAGCCTTACTCTTCTTTCTTAGGTATAATCATTTTGCCAGATCTCTCAAAGAATAAGTAATCCCTGAACCAACTCATCATAACAAGTATTTTGTTTCTAAAACCTATGAGATAGAGTATATGTATAAAGAGCCATAACACCCATGCAATAAATCCAGTCCACTCCATGTTGCCAACTCTTGTAACAGCAGAATTTCTGCCTATTGTAACCATTGCTCCTTTATCTTTATACCTAAAGGGAATCGGCTCCTTTCCATCAATCATTCGCAATATATTCTTTGCGCTGTGAATCCCCTCTTGAGTTGCAACAGGAGCAATCATTGGCAGTGGTCTATCATCTTGCAATAAGAAGGCCATATCCCCACAGATGAATACATTGTCAAGGCCTGCTGGTCTGAGTGTAGAGTCAACCTCTATCCTCATATCTCTGCTTGTTTTGAATTTAAAATCTGTTTTCAAAGAAGATCCCTTTACCCCTGCAGACCACAAAACTGTATTTGTTTTAATTACTAGTCCATTGTTTAAAACAATCTCTCCTTTTTTTACCTGAGATACAGAAGTGTTGAGCAAAACTTTGACATTCATAGACTCAAGCTTCTTTTTAACATACTGTGCAGATTCTTGGGAATACATGCCAAGCAATTGTTTTGCTACATCCACAAGGGTAATCTGGACGTCTCTGTAATCTATCCCAGGAAAATCCTTGCGCAAAGGGCCCTGGACAAATTCAGCTAAAGCACCAGCAAATTCAACCCCTGTAGGGCCTCCGCCTATTATTACAAAATTTAAGCATCTTTTTCTCTCTTCCTCGTTATCACACCATGAGGCCTTTTCAAAGTTAACCAAAACGTGGTTTCTCAGATTAAGGGCATCATCAAGATTTTTGAGAGTAAGGGAATACTTATCTGCTCCTTTGACTCCAAAAAAAGCAGAGACACTACCACAACCAATTATTAAATAGTCATAAGGGATCTCACCTCTTGAGGTAACTACTGTATTTTTTTTAAACTTAATATCAATAACATCTGCCATAAGAAAGTCTATGTTATTTTTTTTCCGGATAAAGGAACGCACTGGATAGGCTATTTGATCTGGCTCAATGAGAGCTGCACCAACTTGATAAAGCAGAGGATTGAAGGTGTGATAATTATTTTTATCTATTAAAGTGACTCTAACATTTTTACCGAAAAAAGCCTTTGTTGCAAAAAGCCCTGCAAAACCAGCTCCTATTATCACTACATGTTGTTTTTCACCTTTCATAAAATTACCTCTAAATAAAGTTTATTCAAATTTTAGTCGCTCAACAACAGAAGCGGCATAATCAATATCTAATTTCATTTCTTCTTTATCCCACTCAATAATTCCACGACTTTTAAGTCTCGATAAAAGCCGTGAAAGGGTTTCTGGAAGAGTTCCAATGGCCTCTGCAATCTCAGCCTTGGATAGATCTATTTTGACTACAGATTTTAATCCATAGTGTTCATTTATGAAGAGAAAAAATCTTTCCTCAACATCGTAGGCGTTTAAAAATGCAACTCTATCTGCCAGATGCCTCATTTTTTTAAAAAGATTACCAACAAAAAATTTTACAAAGTTCTCATCACCGAAAAGCTCCAGAAATAACTGCCGTTTAATAGCAAACAAAACACTATCCCTTTGTGCAACTGCATTTACAGGATAGATTGGTGAATCAAAAAGAATAACCTCTCCAAACATCTCCCCTGGTTTAATGTATCGAAGAACAACCTCTTTGTCGCTATCAGTAGATTTATAAATTCGCACAAGGCCGCTTAAGAGAAAGAAAAATTCATCCCCCCTGTCTCCCTCAAAAAATATAATTTCGTCTTTTGCAAAGTCAAGACTTCTTCCTCTTTTTTCGAGCTTATCTATAATCTCAGGGGAAAGTCCTCCAAAAAAAAGACTTTTGTTGAAAATTTCTTTAGGATCATTAAAAATTTCTTTCACCTTTTACCACTCTTGACTTAGATCAATGCAAATAATTTAAAAACCATTAATAATTCTTACAAATATTTTATGGTGTTAATCCATAAAATAATGTCAGATCATTTTTTAGATGAAAAAGTTAAGTAACGAAAATAAAAAATTTTTATATTAGCAAGTAAAATTTTTCTGGAGGATAAAAATGAAGAGAAATATAATAAGGATTGATGAAGAAAAATGCAATGGATGCGGAAACTGTGTTACAGGATGCCCTGAAGGAGCAATACAGTTAATCAATGGCAAAGCAAAGCTTGTAAGTGAAAACTATTGTGATGGTCTTGGAGCATGTATTGGAGAATGTCCAGAGGGAGCAATTTCAATTGAAGAAAGAGAGGCTGCTGTTTATGATGAGGCAGCAGTCATGGAAAATATAATAAAACAGGGTAGAGAGGTCATTGCCGCACACCTTGCTCATCTCCTTGAACATGGTGAAATAGAGCTTTATGATGAGGCTATTGCTATTCTTGAGGAGAAAGGTATAGATATTCCTCAACAGTCATCTATGGAAATTAAGCATGAATACCATCGTAATCACTCATGTCCTGGAAGTGCAAATCGCTTATTGGACAAAAGAAGAGCAATTCAGTCAAGTTTTTCCCAGAGACAGCAATCAGCCCTTGGACAATGGCCTGTTAAGCTAAAGCTTATATCTCCACAATCAACAATGTTTACAGGAGAAATTGATCTGCTTATATCTGCAGACTGTGCCCCATATGCAGATGCTAATTTTCACCAGGATTTTTTAAATGGTAGAATTATGATGACCTTTTGCCCAAAACTCGATCCCTATATTGAAGAATACAGAGAAAAGCTTCTGGCGATAATATCTAATTATAATATAAAATCTATAACAATTGCAAGAATGGAAGTACCATGCTGCAGTGGAGTTACAGTTTTAGTAAAAGAGGCTTTGCAAAAAAGCGGGAAGAAAATCCCCCTTGAAGAAAAAATAATTAATATAGCTTAAAAACAAGTGAATGTAGTCTATGGGAGGCAACTTTTTGTTCCATGGTTTGTAGAGAAGGAGGATTATATTATATATTTTGCTGTGGTTTTAAGTCTGAGCTTGTTTGTTTGAAGAAGGAGTTACTGCTTTTTGGGAGCGTGTAGTGATATAGCATGGAATATATTTATTAAAGTGCAAATTTTATCCTGTTGCTTTTAGGAAAAAGCTTTTCAATTCACTTGAAGAACTGCAAGCTGATTTAAACCAGTGGCTTATGGAGTATAACGAATATAGTGCTCTCGCTGGGAAGAATGCTACAGCTAAAAGGCCGATGTAGACTTTCAAAGATTCAATACCTCTGGAGCGGGGAGCTATCAACACGGGATATTTATAATCTGATACCGACAGTTATTGGAGAATCAAACTCTATAGTATCTGGTGGCAGGATAACTATTGCTAATAAAAATGGAACTTATGGGCACAATATGATGCAGATTACAACTGATGATAGTATTAAGGTATTTGATACAGGGCGACCAGATAATCCAAATGGTCCAAGAAAACATGGAACGGTTTTTATGTTTTGCTTCAATGTAAGCGGGGAAAAATAGGATAAAAATAAATGAGTAAATCCTCCGAGAAAAAAGATGATTATGCAGTGGTTTGAGATAATTGCTGCAGATAACTCACCAGAGAGCGGCTCAGACATCAAGAGAGCAAGCTTTAACAATATCTGGGTCTTGTGCTAGGGGCTTCAAGCTGGAATCTGCCGGGGAGTGATGTAGGTGGAGACCTTACAGGTGGTAGCGTAGATATATATGTAGCAAATAAAACAATCCTTAGTGGAGCAGTAATAGCATCAGATATAGACAAATTAAAGCTTGACACAGGTAGTTTAGAGTATAGAAATATAAAGGACAGGGACAGAGGGAGTAACTTTGACGGAGGCGGCAATATCAGCGGCGGAGCTGCACCAAAGAGTAATTCACAGAGCCTAAGCGTAAGCTACGGATTTACAGATAAGAGGCAGACCAACTTTGCCACAATAGGTGAAGGGGAGATAACAGTTATGGATGGGAAAACAGATCTTAGTAAACTGAACAGAGACACATCAATATCGCAGTACAACACAAAGGATGGAGGCCTGCAGGGTGGATTTACATTGGACAGTACAACTGTGGGTTTTGTAGCAGATATAGTGGATGCTCCATCAAAGGCATATGAAAGCAGGAAGAAGCAGGTGCTGGATGGATTAAGAGATGCTAAGGATACATCAGTATTGATATATAAAGAGGCAGGGGTAGTTGTTGAGAAAACAGGGAACCTGTTAGATGATAAAGGGTTTCGAACTAACAATGAGATTAAAATAGACGGATTACAGTTAAAACTAAGTGCATATGAAGGGCAAATCGCCAATTCAAAAGTAGATTCGACAAACGGAAAATTTCAGATTGTATTTAATAGTTCTGAACAAGCAGTAGATTATATTCTAACAAAAAAACAACTCGGTATTCCAATTACAGAAAATGATGCAGCGCTATTATCGCAGACTTTGTGGCAGAATCCAAAAGATGGCCAGCTTGCAAGGGAATTTAAAGAATATGCATTAAACAATGCAGAATCATTTCAGGATTTGGGGATCTATATTAATGAAAAAACAGCCGGGGTCTTCGTTGATAGAGTTGTAAGAAATACATGTTTTATTAATGTTATATATATGAATACTGTTTTATCTGCCTCGCCAGATATAATAGACAGCATCCCGAAATCATATGGTGATATGTATCTTACTGCGTATGCAAATGGATTATTACAGAAAGATGGGATAAATATTAGAGGCAGTGTAAATGATCTGGAAGTTGTTCAGAATTTTGCAAATACAATAACCGGAGGCAATAATTATACAGTATCTGGTGCGACTACATATGGCGGGGAGCTATCAACACGGGATGTTTATAATCTGATACCGACAGTTATTGGAGAATCAAATTCCATTGCATCTGGTGGCAGGATAACTATTACTAATGAAAATGGAACTTATGGGCACAATATGATGCAGATTACAACTGATGATAGCATTAAGGTATTTGATACAGGGCGACCAGATAATCCAAATGGTCCAAGGAAACATGGAACTGAGTATAATGATAAAATCTATAATGAGAAAAATACGCAATCTATTTGGATTTTAACACCTAATGATTGAGGAGAGCAGAAGCTATGAAAATAAAACTATGCTTAGCATTAATATTACTTGCAACGTTATTATTTGCTGATTCAGTATCTAGAGATGAGGCAGCGAAGTATTATAAGCAAAAACACATTGAGGATAAAAGGTCAATTTTAAACTCATCAAATTATAAGGAAAATATTGATCCAGATTATAGCCCAAGCAAGAGATATATATCAATTCATTTAACTGGAAAAGAAACGACGGCAGAAGATCTAAAGTATATAAAATTTTTTCCGGAAATAAAATCTGTAATTTTAACTGAAGCTATTAACATTAAGGATACTGATTTAAAATATATATCAGATATGCCGAGCTTAACAGGTTTGGATTTTAGTAAAACAAATATCACAGGAGAAGGATTTAAATATTTAAAAAACCTCCCTTCTTTACAAGAAATTGATTTAACTTTCACAAGAGTAACGGATGCAAATTTACAGGAGTTAAAGAAGTTTAAGACACTGAAAAATATTTGGCTTTATAAAAGCAAGGTTACGCAGAAAGGTGTTGATATGCTACAAAAAGAATTGCCAGGTTGTTTTATCTCTCTTAAACCACAGGATTAATAATATACGTGATATTTCTTGAATTCATTGGCAAGTAATCCGCATTTTGCACAATGTTTGAGTTAAGCGATGTTGCCGTGGATATATCAAGTTTCTGACACGGAAAATCGGCGATGTGCGAAGGACAAGGATGTCCAAGTGCCGCGGCTCCATGGATGGAGAGGGGCGGCCGCAAGCGAACGGGCTGCGACAATGATGAGATGTGGAACAGGTTCAGGCACTTTGGCCAGGTGGTTAGTGAGCCTGTCGAACTACTCAGAAACCGTGGGCAGTGTTTGAGGCACTTCCTGGATAGGTTGGGTAGATAATAAAATAATATGACACAGTTTAATACAAGAGTATACGATACTTGTTTCGCTTCAATGGGAGCGGGAAAGAAATAGGGAAAAATAAGTTAGTAAATTTTCCGAGGAAAAAGATGGGTAACAGAGCAGAGCAGCCTTACAGGTGGTAGCGTAGATATATATGTAGCAAATAAAACAACCCTTAGTGGAGCAGTAATAGCATCAGATATAGACAAATTAAAGCTTGACACAGGTAGTTTAGAGTATAGAAATATAAAGGACAGGGACAGAGGGAGTAACTTTGGCGGAGGCGGCAAT
>Ga0209409_1000754_pt1 | contig 31883 bp, 21 predicted proteins | sample AD_JPNMR1_MetaG_FD_184424 | JGI IMG/M metagenome (GOLD analysis project Ga0209409, IMG submission 184424) | Active sludge microbial communities of municipal wastewater-treating anaerobic digesters from Japan - AD_JPNMR1_MetaG (SPAdes) (version 2) | ecosystem: Engineered > Bioreactor > Anaerobic...
CTGGATATGGGAAAAAGAAAACGCTCCGAAGGAAGAGGAGCATGCTCCTCTTCCTTCGGATACTTCTCTAAGTGTCAAAAAATTAATCGTGGCTTAAATGATTTTACAGAAAAAAAGTTGCACAACTATTTATTTGAATCAGGGTCAATTTGCAACAATTTAAAAAAAATAATAATTTTGTCATCCCGAAAATGGTCCTATAGTTCAATGGATAGAACGGAGGTTTCCTAAACCTTAAATCCAGGTTCGATTCCTGGTAGGACTACAAGGAGAAAAGGGAAGGTTGAAACACTTTCCCTTTCTTATTTCGTGTATTTCTTTATAAGATTTTTAATTGCGAAAGATTCGGTATAGTCGATTGCTGTTTTACCGTCATTGTCTTTAATGTCGGGTTTTGCACCTTTATCAAGGAGCAGTCTGACAACATCGAGGTGCATATTGCTTGCAGCAAGCATTAGGGCAGTAGTTCCTTTTGTCATCTGCTGGTTTATTTCTGCACCTCTGTCGATCAGAAATTTGACTGTTTCAATATGACCGTTAAGTGCTGCCAGCATAAGGGGAGTGTATCCGTCGGGTGTGCGGGCATTAATCTCAGAACCCTTTCCAAGAAGCATTCGGGCAATTTCAGTGTATCCTCCTATGCAAGCCTGCATTAAAGGTGTAACTCCGTCATTTGTATGAGAATCAGGATTGGATATTCTGTCCAGGAAGAGCTTTACAATGTCAGTATATCCGTTTTTAACAGCGAGCATAAAAGGTGTATATCCGTTCCTTTCTCTAACTTCTGGGTCGGCACCTTTATCCAGTAACAGTGATACTATATCTCTGAAACCCTCACCTGAGGCAATTGTCAGGGCTGTTGAACCATCGTTTCGTTTCAGATCATGACGGGCACCTCTTTCTAGGAGGAGTTTAACAACTTCGGTTTTTCCTTTTAATGAAGCATGAATAAGTGCTGTAGAGCCATCCCTGCAAATGTTGTTAATATCTGCTCCACTTTGAAGAAGCATATTGACTATTTCTGAATTACCGTTCTGGACTGCGTATATAAGTGCTGTTGTTCCGTCGGATAATCTGTAATTTACATCAGAACCTTTATCAAGCAGCATTTTTATTATTTCTGAATGGCCGTTCATGCAAGCAACTATCAGGGCAGAATATTTTTCATCAAAAGGATAATTTTTTTTGATATTATCCTTTATGATCATTTTTACCAGTTCAACAGTTCCGCTCTGGCTAGCCCGCATGAGTGATGTTCGTCTTTTTCCGCTTTTTTCTATTTCAGGATCAGGCTCTTTATCGAGCATGAATTCAACTACTTCTATATGGCCGTTTGATGTTGTATAAACTTTTGCACCAATTCCCTTTGCGAATTCAGTTTTGCTTTTTGTCCTTTTTTCCAGTATTGATTTAACCTTCTCTGCCATTTCATCATTGGTAGTCATCATTAATGTCTTAATTTCATCCACGCAGGAAACTCCTCTGGCTTTTTCATTTTCAATTATCATTGAGGCTATTTCAGTATAACCTTTAAGAGATGCAATAAAAAGAGGTGTTGCGCTATCGTTGCAAGGCAGACACACATCTGCTCCTTTCTCAAGCAGGGTCTTAACTATTTCGGTATACCCATTCATTGCTGCTACAAATAGTGCGGTTTCTCCATCAGCGCACTGGAGATTCGGATTTGCTCCTGCATAAGCCAGAAGTTTAACAATGTCAGAGTATCCATATCGTGTTGCCATAATCAGGGCAGTAATACCATCGTCTGTCTGTAAATCGAGGTTGGCCTTATAATCAATAAGGGTTTTTACAACGCCAATATTTCCGTTCTGGGAAGCAAGGATCAATGCAGTGTATCCGTCTGTTGTACGCAGGTCAGGATTTGCACCTTTTTCAAGAAGTAATTTTGTAATTTCCTGAAATCCGTTTTCTGCAGCAATCATTAAAGAAGTGTATCCTTCTGTTATTCTAGTATCAGGAGAATCTCCATTGTCAAGGAGTGTTTTTACTACTTCTGCATGTCCGTTTTTTGAAGCAATCGCAAGAGCAGTGAAGCCATTTTCGGATCTTATATCTAATCGCGCTCCGTTTTCAACAAGAAACTTTGCAGTAAGTGCATGACCATAAGATGCTGCAAACATAAGTGCAGTAACACCATCACGTGTTGTTAAATTTACATCAGCGCCTTTTTCAACAAGAATTTTGCAAAGTTCAGTATTACCTAATCCCGAAGCATACATTAAAAGTGTTCTATCCTTCTCATCTCTATAATTTACTGAGTCGACACGCCTTGCCACAGAGATAAGGTTTCTTTGTTTGCCTGATTTTAAAAGAACCATCAGCTCTTCAGCTCTTCTGTCAAACTGGGGAAAAGAAATATTAGTGCTGGTAATGAATACAAAACAGAAAACTGATATGAAAGTGGATTTTTTCATAAACTTCCGTTTTTGCCATAAAGAACGCTACTGGAAGCAATGATAAAGTTATAATAATAATTAAACTGAATCAATAATTTAATAACAAAAATTAAAATAGCCCGCAGGACGTTTTAATATAAATGACCGTTTCAAGAACATTTTACAGGTATGTCTATAAATAGTTATATCTTGCATAAAAATAGATCTATTTGATTGCAGGGTGTGAAAACTATTTGAGAGCTTGAATTCTTAAATGTTTAGAAGATCAAAAAGAAAAACAGATACTGTTGATTTATTTTTGAAAAATGAAAATAAATATTACATCTGCATTAAAAGAAATTCTGATTGCTGTTTTTATTCTGGCGTTATCAGTTTCAGGCGGGGAATGTAAAGCCCAGTTCCCCGGAATTAATGATTCAATAGCGAAATACCGGCAAGGTATAATTGTTGTTAAAGCAAAGCCAGGTAGTAGTGTTAAAATTGAACAATTGAGACATGAGTTCTGGTTTGGATGTGCTATCAGCAACGGTCTGGCAGGTAATTCGTGGAGTGAGGAAACCAAAAGAATATACAAGGAGAAGTTTCTTGAGAATTTTAATGCTGCAGTAACAGAAAATGCTTTAAAATGGGCAAATATGGAACCACGCAGAGGGGATGTGAATTACACGGTAGTTGATATGATACTGGGATGGTGCGAAGCTAACGGAATTCCTTTACGGGGTCATAACCTTTTCTGGGGCATTCCCCAGTTCATACAGCCATGGGTTAAGGAACTGAAAGATGATGAACTGAAGCAAGTGATAAAAAACAGGGCTGAAACAATTGCAGCAAAGTATAAAGGACGGTTTGCTGAATATGATTTGAATAATGAAATGATACATGGTAATTATTACGAGGAACGTCTTGGCCCTGAAATCACGAAACTAATGGCTCAATGGGTTCACAATGGTGACCCTGATGCAAAGCTCTGGCTGAATGATTATGACATTCTTACCGGTGTTAAGCTGGTTGATTACATGTCTCATATTAGATTACTGCTGAGGCAAGGGGTTCCTTTTTCAGGAATAGGAGTTCAGGGGCATCTGCATGCCGAAACATTTGACAGGAATCAGCTGCAAAGAGCTCTTGATTCGCTGGCAATTTTTGGTTTGCCCATAAGAATTACCGAATTCAACATGCCAGGTCAGCGTTCAAAATATTACCGGGAAAAAATAAATACTTTGACACCTGAAGAAGAAGAACTTAAAGCAAAAGAGCTTGTGGATTATTACCGTATTTGTTTTGCATATCCTGCCGTTGAGGGGATTCTTATGTGGGGTTTCTGGGAAGGGGCAAACTGGATACCGGTTTCTTCACTGTACAGGCGCGACTGGACTCCCACTCCTGCAGCCGAAGCTTACAGAAATCTGATTTTCAGGGAGTGGTGGACAAATATTACGGGTAAAATAGGCCGGGATGGATCTTTCTCAACAAAAGCTTTCTATGGTAAATACAGAGTTACAGTAAACGGTTCCTCGAGGGAGATTGAACTAAGGAAATCAGAGGGAATGACAACAGTTGTATTTTAGAATATCATACCTGGAGGAAGATAACAGAGTGCGAAATTTTAAGAAAAAACCTGCAGAGAATTTTTCTGCAGGTTTATCTTTTTTATTTCGGGAAATCTATTTAAAGCAGGGTAATATTTCAGCACAGTTTATATGGTCTTCTGTACTGGTAATGCATCAGTCTGTGGTTTTCTGCTTCAGGGTCGTTGACGAAAGTCAGTGTTGCAGGATCCCATTTTACTGGTCGTCCCAGTTCGGTTGCGATATTACCCAGGCAGCAGGTTATAGCTGTACTGCATCCTACTTCAATTGAGGCGATGGGTTTCTTTCTTGATTTGACACAATCGAGGAAGTTTGTCATATGCGGAGAACTGATTTCGAATCTCAGTCCTTCCTGTGTCGGAGCGGGACGTGCCTGCTGCTGTTGTTGCCTCTGTTGTTGTCCCTGTGCCTGTTGTGTCTGCCTTTGACCCTGCTGACCTCCTGCCTGTGCTGTTCTTGGTTGAGGTCTTCTTCCGGCAATTTCAGGTGGGATAAGTGATGAATCGGAGCATGCTATGTATCCACGTGCTACTTCTATCCAGCCTTTAGTTCCGATAAATTTAATACCCTGTGCAGTGGGATTGTCTTCAAGATAGGGTTGTTCAGTCATTACCACCCCGGTGAGGTATTTGAATGTGAGGTATGGTTGTCCGTTGTAGCCTTTAGGAATTACCTCATAGGGCCCTGATCCATCCATACCTATTGCTGCCTGTGCTATGTCGAACATATGAGCCCCCCAGTCGGCTGTATATCCATTACCTGTTTCGCGGTACCAGCGCCATGCACCCCATATCGATTCATTAACAGGTGGGTCGAGTGAAATAGGAGGTGCAAGATCTGGATGGTAAACAATCTTTTCATCGTTAAGCGGTCCCAGCCACAGATTCCAGTTAATTGTTCCGGGAATTGGCTGTTCCGGCAGGTCAAATGGTTTTGGCGGGTCACCTACTTTTGCATATATTTTTTCAATGTGCCCAATTGCTCCGGCTCTTACAAGTTCAATAGCTTTCTGGAATTCAGGGCTTGAACGCTGCTGGCTTCCTACCTGAACCACCCGGCCTGTATCATTTGCCACCCTGGTCATCACCAGTGCCTCTTTAATTGTGTAGGAAAGAGGCTTCTGAACATATACATCCTTTCCGGCCTGACATGCATGTATCGTCATAAGAGCATGCCAGTGGTCGGGGGAAACAATCTCAACCACATCAATATCTTTTCTTTCAAGAAGCCTTTCATACTGCTCGTAGACATCGCATCTTGGGGCAAGTCCCTTGGACTTCTGCCACTCTTCAATAGTCCTCTTATATCGAAGTTGCTTATTCGTGTCAACATCGCAGCATGCTACAATCTGAAGACCTGGATAGCCTGCAAATCCCCTGAAATCAGAGAGAGACTGACGGCCAAGGCCGATTGTGCCCATCAGTATCCGGTCGCTTGGAGGTATACGCATTCCGTCAATAACATAGCTTGGCAATATCGTCAAGCCGGTTAACCCAAGAGCCGACAGACCAAGAAATTCCCGGCGGTTAAGGCCGCCACCTGATGTTTTTTTCATAGTGTAGTGTTTTAAGGTTATTTTTATTTGAAGATAAAAGTATAAAATAAAGAATAAACAGATTTAAGCTTTTCACAATTTTTAACAGTATTATAAAGTGTTACAGTTTTATCTGATTCAAGGAAGAAAGGACAAAGTTCAAAGATTATTCAGTAGTAAGTTTAATTTTTTTCTGGCGTAGGCTTTTGCACCAGTTTTTTTCATAGCAAGGTTTATTGCAGTAAAAATTTTATTTTCAACATTTTCAGAAAAAGGCCCTGGCAATCCATAATAAATCATACTGGTTACCGGTTCGTAACCGCCTTCCTTCAGTATTTCTGCTGTTGGGATGTAACATTGTACCTCGGTGCAATAACCTGCTACAAAAATATCTTCATCAGGGTATAATTTTTTTGTTTTCAGTGAGTAATCGACCACGACTTCTCCTGCAAGGGCAATAATTGTAAAATCATTCCCGAAACGAACAGCCTGAACAGGATATCTAATAGTTTGTACGTTGTATCCTTTATCCATTGCTTCAAGAATGAATTTTCCTCTTTTGAATCTAAAACGGTCATTTCCAAGCATTTCTTCTCTGAATTGCTCAGGTACAAAAGGTGCAAACTCAAGTTCACAGGTTGTAAAAAAGGTTCTTAGAGGAGTTCCAACAGGTTTAAAATCGCCTTTGAGTGCATGTTGAACAGCTTCTGCCAGGTCTTTCCCATGTTGAATTGCTGCTTCAACTGAACGGCGGGGATAAGGATTCTGGTCGGCTCCACAACCTGATAAAAACATGGCAACAGTTCCAGGGTTATTTTTTTCAATTTCAATTTGTGCAAATCCAGCATAATCACCGTTAATCTGGTTTATATCGAGAGTTGTGTTATGGCATGCATAACCGAATAAAACAGCAAATAACCTACTATCATATGTTTCGATTTTAAGAACAGGTACATCATAATCCACCGGGCCGTTCTTATTTACTCCGATAACCACTCCCCTGTCAGTTTTTTCCCTTCTGTTTACAGCAAATTTGGCTGAGCTGTGCGCAATTGATATTTTAACCGGCCTGAGGTCAGAGATGGCCATGCCGATTAGTTCCAGGACGTCTTCGGTTAAACGTTTGTTGTATTTTACAAGAGACTGGATATCTTCTTTACTCAGGTCGAACATATTCATAAGCGAGGGCCATATTACTGGGCCTGAATGAGTATGTGAAGCATTGATGAGAAGCTGTGAGCGATCTATTTTGTATTGTGATGTTACTCTCTCAATTATTGATTCCGACAATTCATGTGAAAGTCCAATAACATCCATTGTTACAATAATTATCATTGACCCTTCTTTATTGTCTTCTGATAAAACAAGTGCTTTAGCCCAAAGGTCGTGAAGGACTTCGCCTACAGGTTGTGCCCGGCTTGTACTGGCATAACCTGAAAGTTGTACAGGTGTCTCAGGGGTTATTATTTTTTTTGCCACTCCCGCCCTGTATCCTGCTGAAAGAGAATAACTGCAGAGAAAAGTAATCAATGCAGCCAGAACGATCTTTTTCATTTTTCAAGGGTATTTTAGATGGCAGTAATTTACTTATTTTTCAGCACTATTTTTGCTTTTTTCTATATGAAGATGGATGCCAAAATAAAAAAGATGTACAGGAATCTATTAACCAGAGTATGCAACAAACCGGGATACCTCAATCAGGGTAAAAGTTTGAGTATGAGCTGAGGTTTTTTCAGTCTTCTATTTCAGAGTGGTACTCCTGCAGCGATTTGACTTTATATTGCCCGTTTTGTCTTTCTCTTATACCGTTAGTTGCTGAAAGGGCGGCCGATGTAGTCGTTATATAAGGAATTTTATATCGGATTGCATTTTTGCGGATGTATGAGTCATCATATTCACTAAGACGTCCTGCTGGAGTATTTACAAGCAGATCTATTTCTCCGTTCTTGATTGCGTCAACGATATTAGGTCTTCCTTCGTATACTTTCAGGACCAGTTTAGCAGGAATACCATGGCTTTCAAGAAAATTCTTAGTGCCTCTTGTTGCTAATATAGTAAATCCCAGATCTCTGAAATTTTTTGCTGCAGGTAGAATTTTTTCTTTATCCCGGTCGGCAATGGTTATTAGCACTGTACCTTTGATGGGGAGGGGGGATTGAGTTGCTTCCTGTGATTTGAAAAATGCCATTCCGTAAGTATCTGCCAGTCCCAGTACTTCACCCGTTGATTTCATTTCTGGTCCAAGCAGAGGATCAATTGTCGGGAACATATTAAAAGGAAAAACAGCTTCCTTTACTCCGTAATGTTTAAGATTCTTATTCTTCAGATTGAATTCAGAGAGTTTTTTGCCAAGCATTATCTGGGTGGCAATCCATGCCATTTTAATGTTACATACTTTTGATACCAGCGGTACAGTACGTGAAGCTCTAGGATTTGCTTCAAGGATATATACTACATTATCGTAGATTGCATATTGGATATTAAGCAAACCAATAACATTCAATTCTTTCGCAATTTTTCTGGTATAATCGTATATAGTTTGCTTATGTTCTTTCGGGATAATTACTGGTGGTATTACGCAGGCTGAGTCGCCCGAATGGATACCGGCATATTCTATATGCTGCATAATAACCGGAACAAAAGATTCAGTTCCGTCGGAGAGGGCATCGGCTTCGCATTCGATAGCATCTTCTAGAAAAAGATCGATGAGAAGAGGCCGGTCGGGTGTAACACCTACAGCTTCGTTCACGTATTGTTCAAGCATTTCTCTGTCGAGGATAATCTTCATTGCACGGCCGCCCAGAACGTAGGAAGGTCTAATCATTACAGGGTATCCTATTTTTTCAGCCACTGCAATAGCTTCCTCGAGGTTACTGGCCATTCCCGATTCTGGTTGGGGTATACCCAGTTTTTTTATGATTTTGCGGAAACGGTCCCTGTCTTCGGCAAGGTCGATGGTATCGGGGGAAGTTCCGAGGATTTTTACTCCAGCTTCAGCAAGATCATTTGCAAGGTTAAGAGGAGTTTGACCGCCAAACTGGACAATTACACCTTCTGGTTTTTCTTTATTGTATATACTCAGGACATCCTCAAGTGTAAGTGGTTCAAAGTAAAGTTTGTCAGAAGTGTCATAATCGGTAGATACTGTTTCAGGGTTGCAGTTTACCATAATTGATTCGTATCCTGCATCACGTATTGCAAAGGCTGCATGAACACAACAGTAGTCAAATTCTATTCCCTGGCCAATTCTGTTTGGACCTCCGCCAAGGACCATAATCTTTTTTTTGTTACTTACTTTTACAGTGTCGGGAGCATTATATGTGGAATAATAATATGCAGCATTTTCAACTCCGCTTACCGGAATTGCTTCCCATGCCTGTTTTACTCCCAGCGATATTCGCCTCTCCCTTATCTCTTTTTCAGGGATATTCAGCAGGAAAGAGAGATACTTATCGGAGAAGCCATCTTTTTTTGCCTGAACAAGTAGCTCGTCGGGAAGTGTTTTGCCTTTGTATGACAGAATTTTCTCCTCTTCCTCAACAAGCTCTTTCATCTGTTGTATAAACCAGGGTTTAATATGTGTTCTTTTGTACAATTCTTCAATATCTGCTCCTTTTCTCAAGGCTTCATACATAATAAACTGTCTTTCGCTTGATGGGTGTTTAAGAAGAGCCATCAGTTCATCAAGCGATTTTGAGTTAAAATCTTTGGCAAAACCGAGTCCATATCTTCCAATTTCAAGCGACCTTATTGCTTTCTGAAGGGCCTCCTTATATGTTTTTCCTATACTCATAACTTCGCCTACTGCCTGCATCTGGGTACCAAGTTTGTCTTCAAGCCCTTCAAATTTTTCAAATGCCCATCTTGCAAACTTAACTACCACATAGTCGCCTGAAGGGGTGTATTTGTCGAGAGTTCCTTCTTTCCAGTAAGGTAGTTCATCGAGTGTTATTCCACAGGCCAGTAACGCTGACACAAAAGCGATAGGAAAACCTGTTGCTTTTGAAGCTAGAGCAGAGGAGCGTGAGGTGCGTGGATTTATTTCTATTACTACAACCCTTCCTGTTTTTGGATCGTGTGCAAACTGGATATTTGTTCCTCCAATAACTTCAATAGCTTCTACTATTTGATACGAATATTTCTGAAGCTTTTTTTGCAGTTCAGGTGGTATAGTTAGCATGGGAGCTGTACAAAATGAATCTCCGGTATGAACTCCCATTGCGTCGACGTTTTCAATAAAACATACTGTAATCATCTGATTTTTTGAGTCTCTTACTACCTCAAGTTCAAGCTCTTCCCATCCAAGCACCGACTCTTCTATCAATATCTGGTGAACCATACTTGCAGCAAGACCTCTGCCTGCAACGTTTCTTAGCTCTTCGACATTGTAAACAAGACCTCCTCCAGTTCCTCCGAGAGTATAGGCTGGCCTTATAACAACGGGGTATCCAAGTTCGGCTGCCACGTCTTCCGCTGCTTTTACAGAATTTACAGCCTTGCTTCTGGGCACTTCTATGCCCAACTTCTTCATTGTCTCCTTGAATGCGATACGGTCTTCGCCCCTCTCGATTGCATTGATATTTACGCCAATAACCTTTACGTTGTATTTGTCGAGCACACCGCTTTTTGCAAGTTGTGAAGAAAGGTTTAACCCTGTCTGTCCTCCAAGGTTTGGAAGAAGTGCATCGGGCCTTTCTTTTTTAATTATTTCTGTAAGAGCGTATTCATTCAAAGGTTCGATATAAGTGACGTCGGCCATTTCAGGGTCAGTCATTATTGTGGCCGGATTGGAGTTGACAAGTACTATTTTATAACCGAGTGACCTTAGTGCTTTGCATGCCTGGGTACCTGAATAGTCAAACTCACATGCCTGTCCAATTACGATTGGACCAGAGCCAATAATCAAAACCTTCTCAATATCAGTTCTTTTGGGCATAATAAAAAAATTTTTTTGAGTGTGCAATTTATTAAATCAATTTGAGAAAAAGTTATTTTAAATTATTTATGGAGAAAAAATTTAAATTTGTGAAGATAAATAAGTACAGCTATGAAAAACCGGTTAATCAGTTTAATTTTTTTTATAATAATTTCTTTTGCTTCAGCTTTAAATGGCCAGCAAGCCGTTAAAAGTGCTACTGAAGTTATACTATCGGGCTATTCAGTCAGAATGTTTGCTCCAGGGACTGTTTCTGACAGTGACATAGAGTTGATACTTAAGTGTGGTATTAAAGCTCCAAGTGCACGTAACCTTCAACCATGGTGGTTTACTGTTGTGAAGGATCAGGCTCTTCTGAAAGAACTTATGCCAAACATTACAGAGGGTAACATTCTAATAATTATTTCCGGAAGGGAGGATGCCAGGTGGGCTGAATATGACTGTGGCCTGGCAACCCAGAATATGTATATTGCTGCACAGAGCCTTGGCCTTGGAGCACATATTTATGCCGGACCTGTGGAGAGTATTAATACTTCTAAAAAGGAGGTGCTTGGTATACCCTCAGGGTACCGTGCTATAATGGTACTTAGAATAGGTCACATTGACAAGAATGTCGATGCTGTTTCAGCGGCATCACCAAGGAAAAGCATACAGGAAACCGTGAATTTCAAATAAACGGTTTCATTTTCTGATCTAATTTGTTTTTCCAGCATTTTAGAAACCGCCGGTATTCCAACCTTTTCTATACCTGCGGCGGAGAAACTTATTTGCATCGGGATAATTAGGGAATCTCATTTTTACTGGATCCCATTCAAGCAGGATATCAGGTACACGTATTGCTATCGTACCCAGCAGTATAGCTTCAGTCATTGGTCCTGTCTGAGCGAAATGTGATTCAGTAGGAGGTCCTCCAAGGCTGGCAATGACAAAGCTGTTGTAGTGATTACCCGACTCAAAAACAGGCATTTTATAATCTTTAAACTTATCTTCAGGCAGGAGCACAGGCATTCTTCCGTGGGGTATCAGAAGAGCCCCTTCTGTTCCAATAAGCATGGCTGATTCAGCTGGATATTCACCCGGGAAAAGAGCTCTTATTTCTTCGGGTGGATAAAACTCTCCGTCGAACCATTCTACGGTTAGTGTATCAGATTCTGTATATTCATTGCCAGGGAATATCCATGTAATATGGTCACCCTGAGGCCAGTTATCAGCCCTTCTGGCAGGGGATTCTTTCCATGATTTCTGAACTTCAGCAATAACCGACAGAGGTTGTTTCATTGACAATCCTTTCCATACGGCATCAAAAATATGGCATCCGATATCACCCGACCATCCTGTTCCGAAATCCTGCCATGCTCTCCATTTTACGGGGTGATATATGTCGGGTGCATAAGGTCTTTCAGGAGCAGTACCAATCCATAAGTCCCAATTTAAGTTTGCTGGAGGTTCTGTACCTTTTTCTGGTCGAGGACCTGCAAGCCGGTAATTTTCTATTGCACCGGGACGGTTTGAACAGAGATAAGCATGTTTGATTTTTCCGATGGCTTTATCTTTGAGAAGCCTCACTGCAGTTCGATCACCTTTTAGCGAAGCGTACTGCGTACCTAGTTGTGTTACCACGCCAGCTTTAATTGCAGCTTCAGTCAGTATCCTTACTTCAGCAACGTCGTGACACATTGGTTTTTGTAAATAGACATGTTTCCCCTTTTTTATGAAGTTGTAGGCAATCGGGAAGTGGTTATGGTCAGGCACGGTAACATTCACTGAATCGATATTATCACATTCCTTTTTAAGAAGCTCACGCCAGTCGGTATATACACGGGCTTCAGGTACTGCTTCGGATGCCTTTTTCAGAAATGTTGTATCCACATCACAGATTGCAACTATTTTCACATTTGGATCTTCCAGAAACCTTTGGAGGTCCTGCCAGCCCATTCCTCCTACTCCTATACAGGCATGATGGAGCTTGTTATCTGTCCTTTTTGGTTTTGAAGAACAGCTTATAATGTAAGGTGCAGCAAGTGCACCGGCAGTTGCTGAAATAAACTGTCGGCGGCTCAGGAATTTTTTACGGGATCTCATAGAGTATGAATTTTGATTATCAAATTACGAATTATTTTAAATAATCTTTATTATGAAAATCTTTTAATTTACTTCTATCTGACTATTACAAATCCCGCCCACATAAAAGGCATTCGTGGATAACGTTTTCTCAAAGAGCTTTGGGCTATAGAAAAAGCATCCTTTACAGATTTGCCTGAAAACCATTCTGAATAGAAAAGTGTCATAAGTTCAGATGTTTGGTAATCAGGCACTTTCCATAAACTCATAATAATGTAATTTACACCGGCTATTTTAAATGACCTTTGCAGCCCATAGACCCCTTCGCTGCCTTTGATTTCACCCAGGCCTGTTTCACAAGCTGACAGAACTGCAAGTATTGTACCAGGGAAATAAAGATTTGATACTTCATAAGCTGTAAGAATACCATCGTCAGAATCGGGAAAAATTTCTCCACTCCCCCATGCCATGTTTGCACCTGTAAGAGCCAGGCCTGATCGCATAAGTGGATTCTCAGAAATATTATGCGTTTGTAGAGACCCGTAGTAGCCCCGAACAGTATGTCTTAAGTTCGTTATTGATGAGTCGGCCTTTTGCAGAAAGAAACCATGTGTTGCAAAATGGAAGATTCCGGGCCGCTCTTTTATAGAAAGATTTCTGAGTGAGGGTTCGGTGGCATTGTCGCCTGAAAAAACTATTGTTTTAAAACCTTTATCTTCTGCAATTTTCTTAATTTTCTGAATTTCAGTTAAAGTGCCGTCAAGGAACATAAGATAGTTTCCTCTTTTTTCATGCCCTGAATTCATCTCTACTGGAGGCTGTTGCCCATAATTTATCCCCCCATAAAGCACTATGTTACCGGAAGGTTTGTCGGGTATATTTTCCGTGATTTCTGCTGTAGAGATCATTTGATGTAGATCATAAATGTCGGAAAGAATTTCATTTTCTGTGACAGGTATAGCTGAAAATGAAAGCTGGTGAAGTCTGCCGGTTGGAGAATAATAAATTCTTTTTACTCCTTCGAGATATTTTTCAACGGGTTTCCATAAAAGTTCAAATATCTGCTTGCCTTTGCCCGGTGTGCCCGGGTTGTAATAATCGTTCCAGGCATAAAGGTCATCAATGTAACTTTCGTCCGAACCTTTAGCTTTAACAAGGAGTGAATCAAGCTGTTTTTCCTCAAAGAGAAGAATAAAAATTGGGTAAGAAAAATTGTTTCTTACGACAATCGCACAATAATAAATGCTATCAGTCCATTTCCTGCCGTTATACCATGGGAAATAAGTATATTCTATTGCAGCCTCATCAGGTTGAAGACATCTTCGGATATCCTGCCATTTCACATCCCTGATGCTTCTCAGAATACCTTTATCTGAAAAAAAACGAGTTAGTTCTTTTTCAAGGTTTTCTGCTTGCTCTTCAAGTAGTTGTACATCTGTATTTCTTTTTGACAAAGGCAATGAATATTGACGTGCAAGAGATGCTTTAGCAGCTAACCAGGAGTCAAATTTTTTTATTATACCTGAATCTCCGCTTTCTAGAACTGCCATTCGCATCTGTTTATCTGCATGCAGAATCAGGCTTTTCCAGGCTAATTCTATGTCATAAGCTTCTGTTGCAAGGAATGGACTTTCATTTAAAGCTTTAAAAATGAAATTCTGGTAAGTTTTAAAGAAATGCTGAATGGAAGTAATATATTTTTCTTTTTCAGAGCTGGAAAGAAAGCCGAATTGCTGGCGGATTTGCTTCATATATACTTCTTTGGCAAGATGGTAATATTTACTTGCCTCATTGATATTGCCGGTTTCATGATAAAGAAGAGCAAGATTGTTGAGTACAGAAGTTCTTCCAGGATGCATTTGCCCGGCGGTTTCTGTAAAAATATCAAGTGCCTGCAAATAGAGTCTGGCAGATTGCTCATAATTTCCCTTGCTCCAAAAAATATCAGCCAGGTTACTGAGTGCAGTTGCGTAATCGGGATGGATGTTCCCAGAGCTTTTTTCGTAAATTTCGATTACTTCCGATAATGTTTTTTCAGCTCTGTCGTAATTGCCGCTACAGGCATATGTAAGAGCGAGATTATTGAGCACAACAGCATAAGCAGGGTGGTATTTGCCCGATATATTTTCTCTGATTTCTGCCGCCTTTTGAAACAATACAGTTGCTTTTGAAAAATTAGACATGTCACAATATAGAAGGGCAAGGTTATTCAATGTCACAGAATAGTCGGGATGTGATTCTCCGGTAGTTTCTTCTCTTACCTTCAATGCCTGATAATATAATGTTTCAGCTCTTTCATAATTGCCGAGTTCATGATACAGAAGGGCCAGGTTGCCCAGAGTGTTCGCATAATCAGGATGTTTTTCCCCAAGGATATTCTTTCTTATCTTAAGTGCTTCGGAATAGATTTTTTCAGCTTTGCTGAAATTACCGGAATTATGATATAAAACCCCAAGATTATTCAATGCTGAAGCATAAAGCATGTGATTTTCACCGTAGGTGTTTCCATATATTTCCAGAGCCTTGTAGTATAGTTGTTCTGCTTTTTCGAAAAAGCCTGTTTTGAAGTATAGTTGTGCCAGGTTATTTGCCGCAATAGCATATTCAGGATGCCCTGAGCCGAAAGTTTTTGCCCTAATATTAAGTGATTCGGTGTATAATTCAAGAGCTTTTTCATAATTACCGGTATCTTCATAGAATGCACCAAGATTATTGAGGATTTCAACTATTTCAGGTGAACCCGATTCGTAATAATTGCGTGCAAACTGCAGAACCTTAAAATAAAGTGGTTCTGCTTTTACGTAATTTCCCATCTTGTGATAAAGAGCTGCAAGGTTTCCCGTAAGAATCATATAACGGGGATGATCCTCGCTGAAAAGTTTTCTGCATATATCGATAGCTCTGATGAAGAATTCTTCCGCTTCTTTATATCTTCCTGTTTCTCTATAGAATAATGCAAGGTTGTTTAACATATTCATGTACTGAAGAGATTCAATTCCGTAAATTTTTGAGTTAAGAATAATAGCCTCTTTAAATATAGCTTCAGCAGACTTGAATTTCCCGGTTATTCTAAACAGTTCAGCAAGATTGCTGGTAGCTGTAACGTATAGATATGCAGAGGTGTCTTTGAGATTCCGATATATTTCTCTGATTTTAAGATAATAATTTTCAGCTTTTTCGAATTGATTGCATTTTTCATTTGAAAAAGCAGCATACATAAGGAAAATTGTATAATAACTTGTGTCGTTTTCACCATAAATCTTTTCAAGTAGAGGTAAAACCTTTTCAAACTCTTCAGCTGCCTTTTCATATTTTGCCCCGTCGAAAAATTTCATTGCACTGTCGAGATCCTGTGAAAGGATTTTAACAGCAATACTGAAGAAGAGTAGGCCTGTTGTAATCAGTTGTTTCAAAGTATACATAGGATACTTTATAAGCTAATTTACTAATAATTAGCTGATCTTTTATTCCTGATGCGTATTTATTTTATTGTCATTTAGTAATTTTGCCTTACTGAACCAGCAGGGGGAAATATTTTTTATGAAAGTTGACAGACTTGAATTCGGCTCCATAACGATTGACGGAAAGGTTTATGAGGAAGATGTTGTTATTGACAATGGAGTTATAAGGAAAAGAAAAAAGTCAAAATCGAAGAAATACCGCGACAAATTCGGGCATACACCACTTTCCTCTGATGAAAAGATACCATGGAAATGCAGGCATCTCATAGTAGGTACAGGGCACAGTTCAAGTCTTCCAGTGATGAATGAAGTTTTTAAAAAAGCAAGGAAAAAAGGAGTTGAACTTCATTTAATGACCACACCTGAAGCAATAAAACACATAAATGATCCAGATACAAATCTTATCCTGCACCTTACCTGCTAAAGTAAACTTAATTATTCAATTTTTAAAACTCATTCCTCATCCCTCATCCCTGTATATCTATACATACCGTCCCAGGTCTCCCCTGATAAGTATTTTCAGAAGGTCGATTCGATACCACATCTTTGCATAAAACCATGCCAGAACGATTAGGCAGACAAAAAATGAGAAGATGAGTCCTAAATATTTCCCAGTCATACTGCGGCCACGCTTTAAGATATCAGTTGAAATATTTTCAACCCATTCTTCGAGCTTCACAAAAAGAGGGTAGAAAATCAGCACAGTCACAATCATACCAATTATGGTAAATGTAACAGGCCGAACGTGATGCCTGAATGTAATCAGGTAATTATTCAGTGTTGAGGTAATAAGATTAGCTGCCAGAATAGTTACTGTCATTACAGCGAAACGGAATAGATTACGGTACATAGCAGATGAATTATTTATACTAAGTTATAAAAGCTGGCCGAATAAATAATCTTTGAAATAAATTAGGAAGGGAGGTACTATTAAAGTTTTAATAAAATACATTCAATAAAAACAGGTAATATAAAGAAGTTTTCTGTGCTGCTGATTAATATAAAGCAGACTCTTTAATATTAGGCAAACAGAAAAAGTAAAGAATTTTTTATACTTTTAATTTTCGCAATTCATGTAAATTTAAATGCGATGTCTACTCCAGAAGAAATAAAAGGCTATATTCTGAAACTGGCAAAGGAAGTTAGTAATATTGAAGGTATTTATACAGGCTTTGTGAAAAATGTTCTTATTCCTTTTGCATGAAAATTAAGAAGGCCCGAATGTAACGACATTCAACAGGATTAAAACAGGTTTTTTAAGTATCTGATTTTATATATTACAGATTGTCAAAAAATTAAAAGACTTGATTATGAGAAACATAGTTATTATTTTCATGTTTGTGTTTTTTGCTGGCTGCATAAGCAACCGGGGAACCGATTATTATTCAGGGAAACAGGTTGAAGTACTTAAAGAAGTTCAGAACAGAAGCATAGATTCATCCACAATAAGAAGTATAATAGCTCCTTTTAAGCCTGAAAGGATTATTACAGTGGGTGGTGCCGGTGCTGATCTGAAAGGATTTACTTCCGAGGCAATTCAGACAGCTATTGATGCAATAAGAGTAGAAGGTGGCAGGGGAACAGTCATACTATTACAAGGCGAGTTTGAAGTTATTGCTCCCGTGCGGCTCTACAGCAATATAACATTAAAGGGTTCGGGTGAAAAGACCATTCTGAAAAAATGTAAAGGCTACAGCTCTCCTTTTGCTGTGGATGCTGATTATGGGGAACTTCAGGTAACTGTACAGGATGCTTCAGGATTTAAACCAGGAATGGGTGTAGCAATATTTGATGAAGACCAGAGGTACGGTTGGGATCTTACTACTGCTAAAATTACAGCTATAAAGGGAAATACACTTTTTATTGATGAATTTTTAGTAAGAGATTACCGTTCTGACAAAAAAGGTACTGTATCGAATGCATGTTCGGTGATATCAGCTGTTGAGGCTGAAAATATAAAGATTGCAGACCTGGTTGTTGACGGAAGTGCAGGCAGTAATGATATGATAGATGGATGCCGTGCGGGTGGCATATATCTGCATAAAGTCCGTAACGCTGTTATCGAAAATGTGACAGTGAAAAATTTCAATAGCGACGGTATCAGCTGGCAGATTACCGAGCATGTAACTGTAAGGAAATGTGAGGTATATGGATGTACCAACAGCGGTCTCCATCCCGGAACAGGTTCCCCTTATACGGTTATCGAAGGAAACAGGAGTCATGATAACGGAGGTTACGGACTTTTTGTATGCTGGCGGGTAAGAAACGGTATAGTAAGGGACAACATATTTTATAGAAACGGCAGGAATGGTATTTCAACCGGACATAAGGATACAGATATGCTTTTTTCAGGCAATCACATATATGAAAACGGGTCTGACGGAATAAGCCTTCGCGGTGAAACGGACCTTAATGCGCCACACAGAAGTGTATTCAGAAACAATATTATTGAGAATAACGGAACACGGGAAAAAGGCTACGGTATTGGTATTTACAGCAAAGCAGAAGATGTTGTAATAGAGAATAATGTTATACGCAACACGGGTAATAATAAACAAATTGCCGCTATTTATCTTTCTGCCAACAGCCTTCCCGTAAAAGTGGAAAACAATGAATTTTCAGGCCATTCTGCAGGAGATATCATTAATGATCAGAAATAGACAGAAAAGTATTTTGAATAACTTCTGCCAGGGGCTAAAAATATTTTATATCGAGTTAAGGTAGCTTATTTAGTTTTTCCAAAGAACTTTATTTTTATTTTGCGTTTTTAAAAACCTGGCTATACAGGATGCGGGACAAAGTTTTGATATCTGTTTTTATTGCTTTTGGCATGGAGCTTGTAAGCTTCGGACAGGATCTTATAATAAAGATTCAGGATGGAGAGAAAGAACCACTGCCGGGCGCGGTGGTACAGTTGGTTTTGCCCTCTATGGAGAAAATAATTCAAGCTGCTGATAATGCCGGTATTGTTTCGGTCAGCAACCTTAATCCCGGAAAGTATGGTTTAAAAATAACATTTGTTGGTTTTCAGCCCCTTGATACTGTTATTACTGTTAAGTCGGGGAGGAATGAATATGTTTTTGTATTGAGCGAAGAAAGTTTTGCCATAAGTGAGATTGTGGTATCGGCCCGGCGCCCCATGATAAAGCAGGAAGAAGACAAAATGATAATTGATATTGAGTCGGTAGCTTCAATAAGCACAAACACCCTTGAAGTACTCGAAAGTACCCCGGGGTTGATAGTTGACCAGGACGGTGGAATATATCTCAGCAGTGCTACCCCGGCCATGATTCTTATAAATGGCAGGGAGCAGAAAATGAGCGGTCAGGATATAATGACTCTCCTGCGAAGCCTTCCTCCCGGAAGTGTTCTAAGAATAGAGGTTATGCGGACACCATCGGCAAAATATTCTGCATCAAGTTCCGGCGGCATTGTAAATATAATTTTGAAGAAGGGGATGAAAATCGGCCGTTTCGGAAGTATCAGGACAGGAATGAACCAGGGACGTTTCGGTAACCGTTTTGCAGGGTTCAGCATTAACAACAGCGGAGAATACAGCACGGGTTATCTTAACATGGAATTGAGTCATAATGACATGCTCGAAGAACTCAATTCAACAAGGCTGCTCCGACCCGATACAACACTGTACCAGTCGTCAGAAACACGTCGACAGGCACAACAGGGTTATATTGGGTACGGTGTAGGTTTTGACGCCGGCAAAAAAATGAGCCTGAATTATGACGGACGCCTTAACGGAAGCCTTCCTCGCTCATCATCAGTTAACAGCAACATAATAAAGACAGCAGAAGGCATAAAAGTTTCAGAAACAGTTAATAATATCAACAACAAATCTTCTTTTATAAATCTGAGACAGGAATTTGGAGCTCTCTACAGAATAGATACAGCCGGCTCGGAAATTGATACAAGATTTTCATATGGATACAATCGTAGCTACAATTCCCAGAATTATAGCACATCCTTTCTTGTACCATCAACTTCAGTAATTCTGGGTGACGGACAAAATGAACAACAGAGGCATTTTCTGCAGTTACAATCGGATTTTGCTTATCGTCTTCCTTATGAAATAAAGTTTGAAGCAGGTTATAGCGGAACATATCAGAATTATTTTAGCAATACCCGTTATTATATCACTTCCGGAGATATCAGAAATGAAGATCTTTCACGCACAGGACGTTACAGGTATCGTGAACATATAAGTTCCTTATATATACAGGTATCTCGTGAATTGTTGTGGCGGATTTTGCTTAAGAGCGGTATCCGAATGGAACATACCTTTATGGAAGGGCTGCAGAAGATTCCTATGGATACCAGTTTTGTGGTTCGCAGAGCCGACTGGTTTCCATATCTTTATTTAAGCCGACCAGTTGTGACCGTTGCAGGTTTCGAGGTAAGAGCTTATGCAATATACCGCAGAACAATTGCTCGGCCTGGATACGAGAACCTTAATCCTTCGGTGAGATATGTTGACCAGTTCTTTTACGAAACGGGCAATCCGGGATTGAAACCGCAATTCACAACTAATATGGAACTCAATATAAGCGTTGACGATTTGCCTGTTTTTGCATGGGGAATAAACAAAACTGAAAATATTTTTTCAAGTGTTGTTTATCGCGACAGCCGGAATATGAATATTGCAGTACGCACATACGACAACCTCGGGAAAAACAGGGAGACTTACTTCAGGATCGCTGTTGGTATACCGCCAACAAACATTTACTTTTTTTATGCCGGGGCACAATATAACAGAAATATTTATGATGGTTTTTATGAAGGAGCACCACTCAGTTTTGACAGGGGGAGCTGGAGGTTTTTTACCTATCACTCATTAAACCTTACACGTCAGACAAGGCTAACTATGAATGGTTATATTATAACGAAGGGGCAGATGAATCTTTATGAAATCAACACCTTCGGTCAGCTAAATTTCGGTCTTAACCAGACATTTTTTAACAGAAAACTCTCATTAACCCTTAGTGCAAGAGATATTTTATGCACAATGGTTAACGAGTTCAGCCTGCAGCAGGGCAATATCAACACAACGGGGAAACGTTATTCTGACACACGCCGGTTTGGAATAAATATCATATGGAACTTCGGAATACCCGAAAAGAAAGAAAAAGAAAAAAAGATTGATATTGACATGGATGTTTAATTAAGTCGGCTTATGTTTGCTGGTTGCAGCCAGAACTTCTTTTCCGAAGGCCATGCATTCATCTCTCTTAAGGTTGTCGTATTCCTTTATACCTGGCATTTTCTGCATCTGTTCCCGCACATCAGGTTCCATAAGACCGAATGTGATTCGGCCGAGGAAGACTTTTGAGGGGATTCCTGTTACACCGCATATTACAGCAAGGTGTTTGTCTATTAGCCTTGCAGTGACTTCGGGGGTAACTGGCTGCATCATGTTTCCGCATACTGCGAAATATCCTCTAAGCCTTGTCTTTAGAATTTCCCGGTTTCTGGACAGGTAGTCCTGCATTTCCTGTGAAACCCTGCCTGCTCTTATAGCTCCACCAACTATAACATAATCATACCTGGAAAGATCCGGATTTTCACGGACATCAAATACATTTGCGATGCCATCCATTCCTTCCGAAATCCATACACCAGCGTCACGTGCTGAACCGCACCAGGTACTGTAAAGAACTGCCCATTTCTTATCAGAAGGTCGGGGGTAATATTCAAGGGCTTTGCTTCTGTGGGGAACAAAAATTGCCGCAATTCCCACCAACGTTGTCTTGATAAAAGTTCTCTTATTCATATTTTAACAGTTTATTTATACTTAACATTTTATATTTCCTCCATGCTTTTCATTCCCGGTTTCTGTATTCAGCTAATATCTGAAAATCAAGTATATGCTTTCCGTTTTTTGCAATGCCTTCACGGGTTACAAGTTCAGGTTTGGGCAGTTTTGGGTCGAGGTCCAGAAATTGCATTTTGACCTGAATAGGTTCTTTAATCCGATATGGTTTGCATAAAGGAATCTTACTTATTGCATTTTTTGCTCCTTCATAGAGGGCTTTTCTAGTTTCTTCAAAGGGATAAAGAACAGCTGATTCTCTTCCCAGGCCTTTTTTTGTTGCAACTGTGACAATGTTTTCTCCGAAGAATTTTCTTGCTTCCCGGCATGTTGCTTCATCGCCGGTTACCATTATAACAGGAACGCCGTAGTAACCTGCTATAAGGGCATTTTGTGCCAGTTCGCCTGATTCAATACCATTATACCAGTATCTGTTTTCAGAACGTGAACTTTGCGTGTGATTCAGCACTCCGTCGGGGGTGCCCATCATTGCATGAAAACCAATCATTACCATCGCAGAAAAGGAACTGTCAAGTAGCGACAGGTTGCCGGCACCAGGCCGTGGTTTTCCTGTGATATATTTTGCTCCGGGTTCCATAAGATGTGGGATCACTGCCTGGGTACCGTGACCATCAAGAACAATAACTTCGGTTGCGCCACCATCTATAAGACCGCGTACAACAGCTGCAACATCTCCCATAAAATATTCACATGCCTGAATATTCAGTGGAGTATCCTTCTCGCGTGTCTGATCAAACTTAAAAACCCCACTTATACCCTCAAGATCTGTATTGACGTAAATCTTGAGTTGTGCCATCATGGACAATGGAACACACAGAAACAGAACAAAAAACACTCTAATAAACCTTTGTGTTTCAGAAAAGTTAAATTTTCTTGCATATATCATTTATACACTTCTTTTTTGTAATTGTTATAAAAATACAAAAGTTTTATTCTTATTGTAATTGCATAAATCCAGATTTGGAATAGAGTTATAAATAACTAATCATGTGGCTTTTCTGCCTGACATAAGAAATGATAAATTTTTCCTGCTAATTATTTTTTAAAACAGGAGATAAAAAATTAATGGTAAATCTTTTTTGTAATTTTACTAAATCGGAAAAGATTATTATGAATAAAATCAACAGGCGCAATTTTATTCTTACATCAGTTACCGGAGCAGCCGGGATTTTCTTTTACAATCCGGCCAGAGCCAATCCGGTCAGAGAAACTGGAGAAAACCTCCTTACACGGGTTGCTCTTACTGCGGGTGATAACAGGGCTGATATGACTTTCCGGGCACTTAAACCATTTGCAAAGCAGATAAAGCAGGCAATAGGGAATCGCCGTGTGGTTCTTAAACCAAATAATGTATCTACTTCCATCCAGTTGAGTGCAACACATGCTGATACACTTGAGGGTATACTTGAATTCCTGAAGTCAATTGGGAAGCTTAACAATGTTGTTATAGCAGAGTCAGCTGCTGATGGTCCTGCTATGGACGGTTTCAGTAATTTCAACTATCTGAGGCTGGCTAATAAATATCCTGTAAAATTTATCGATCTTGATACTGCAGGGTTTGAAACTTTATATGTTTTTGATGAGAGGGATTTCAAACCTCACCCTGTAAGGATCTCAAAAGTATTGCTGGATCCTGGTTCTTACATTGTATCGGTAGCCAGAATGAAAACACATGATCGTGTGGTAGTTACTCTTTCGCTTAAAAACATTGTTGTGGGAGCTCCTGTCAAAGATCCGGGATTCACTTTCGGAAAAAACAGAAAAGAAGGAACAAGGTCAGATAAATCAATTGTACATGGTGGAGGTTACAGGGGTATCCATTATAATCTTTATGATCTTGCTTCACGCCTTCATCCTCACCTGGCAGTTATTGATGGTTATGAAGGAATGGAGGGTAATGGTCCAACAGGCGGGACCCCGGTTGACCACAGGGTTTGTGTTGTCAGTACCGACTGGCTTGCTGCCGACAGGGTTGCCGTGGAGCTGATGGGTGTCGATTTTAACAATGTGGCGTACCTGAACTATTGTGCCCAGGCTGGCCTTGGAGTTGCTGACCTCGGGAAAATAGAAATAATAGGTGAAAGCATAAGTAACCACATAAAAACATACAAACTTCACAGTAATATTGAGAAGCAACTTTCGTGGATGAAACCGGCAGGATGATACTGGTTACCAGAAATAGCCCTGAATTTCAAGATTGGTGAGTCCTGCTTTTCTAGCATAGTCAACCGCCTCAATATATTCCTGCCGTGTTATTCTGCGGTTTATCTCAGGATACTGGGACGCTTTGTAAACAGGTCTGTACTGCGACATCAGGTTCAAATAAGTATCTTTAGGCAGATTTGCAGCTATCCAGTCGATTACCTCTTTCGTGCCGCTTACATTATTTGGCATTACGAGATGGCGGATCATAAGGCCCCGGTACATAAGTCCGTTTTCTTCTGGTTTAGCAACTCCTACCTGCCTGTTCATCTCTAAAAGGGCCTTCTTTGTTACTTCAGGATAAGAATATGCGCCTGAAGAATATTTTGCTGCCATTTCGGAATTTGAGTACTTAAAGTCAGGCAGGTAGATATCCACCACACCATCGAGTACCTGAAGAATTTCAGTTCTTTCCCATCCACAGGTATTGTAAACCAGTGGCACTTTCAGGCCCCTTGCTGCTGCACGGTCGAGGGCAAGAAGAATATGAGGCGAATAATGAGTGGGAGTCACAATGTTAATGTTATGGCATCCTATCCTTTGCAGCGATAACATCATTTCAGCAAATTCGGCTATACTCCTTATTGTGCCCTCTCCTCCCTGACTTATTTCCCAGTTGATGCAGAAGACACACCTCAGGCTGCAGTTCGTCATAAAAATAGTACCTGAACCTCCCTTTCCAACAAGCGGAGGCTCCTCACCAAAGTGAGGATGATATGCAGAAATCTCAAGCTTTGCATTTGCGTTGCAGAATCCTTTTTCTCCTTTGAGTTTGTTAACACCGCACATTCTGGGGCAAAGCTCACATTTTCCCATCATTGCCCATAACTTTTCTCCGCGTTGTTTAAGTTCACCGCTGCGATGCAGTTTGAGATAGCCTGGTTCGAAATTATCTGTTTTCATTTTTGGCTTTGATTCTTTATTAAGACTAAAACCTCCAGTTAAGAGAATACCAGCACTGTAAAACAGTGATTTTATTATATGTCTTCTGGAAGCCATCTATTTGGAGTTCAATGATATCCCCTTATCAAATTTAATAAAATTTTGTTGTATCTGGAAGTGCGAATTAATTGACCGGATAATTTTCTCTTGTTAAAGCTTTTCACTTTCTGGTTTTTGCCTTATGCTTTCGTTTTGATTGTAACCAGTAATAAACATTATATCAATATAATACTACTTCTCTCTTATGGAATGATTGGTCAGGTTAAAAAAACAAAGTAATAAAGATTTATTTTTCAATACTGATTAAATTTGTTGATAATAAATAATGTATCAGTAGTAAATTTTATGATGATGAAAAAATGTACTGTAATTCTGCTCACAGCATTTATTCTTTATGGTTGTTCGAGTGATAAAAACGCAGAAAGCAATAACGAATTTTATAGTTACATGAAGGAGGAATTTAGTAATCCTCCGTCGAAAGCTCATCCCAAAGTTTACTGGTGGTGGCTTAATGGCTGGACGGATACTGTAAGAATAAGGGAGGAATTAAGGGCAATGAAGGAGATTGGGATTAGCGGCTTTGATATATTTGAGATAGGAGCTGGCAGGAGTAATCCTATGGAAATGTCAGGGCCTGCGTTTTTGAGTGATGAATCACTTATTGCAATAAAGAGAGCGCTTGATGAAGCTGAAAAGCTCGAAATGGAAGCTGGACTCAACGTGGCAAGCAGCTGGAATGCTGGAGGTAGCTGGATTACCCCTGAACACGCTGCAAAATCAATTTACTTTTCAAAAATGCGGGTAACAGAAAATATAAAACCTCCAATAAAACTCTCTTATCCGGTTATCCCGGTAAAAGATACGGGAGGACAGCCACTTATGATATCATTTACTGCCAGTGGAAGGCCAGTATATTCAAAAGAGATTGCAGTAATTGCCATTCCTGTAAAAGAGACTGCACAGAAAGCAGATACCTCACAGATAATTGACCTGACAGGTTTTTTTAATCCTGTTAATGAAGAACTTAACTGGCACCCACTGCCAGGTGACTGGTATATTTACAGGTTTGTTTGTTCAAATTCGGGCGAACAACTTAAACTGCCGAGTAAAAATTCTGCCGGACCCATTATTGACCATTTTGACAGCAGTGCTACGGAATTTCATTTCAATTATTTAATAGACAGATTAAAAACCATTATAACTGATTTTAAAAAGTCGGCACTTAAAAGCTTATATCTTGCAAGTTATGAAGCCACAGGATTTGTATGGAGTCCCTCCCTGCCTGATGAATTCAGAAGAATTAATGGGTATGATATAAGAAAATTTCTTCCTGCACTTTTTGAACCTGATCTGTATCAGAGCAAAGTTTTTGAAAAGTTCAATGCTGATTTCAGGCGTACACTTTCGGAAATGATGATTAACAATTTTTACCGTAAAGCAAAGGAGATAGCAAACCGTAACGGCCTGATGATTAACTCTGAAGCAGGAGGACCCGGGCTTCCATTGCATAATGTACCGGTAGAACCTCTTAAGGCACTGGGGTCACTCGACCTTCCCAGGGGTGAATTCTGGATAGATCATCATCGCTATAACAATGAAGGAATTGATATAATGAGGGTGGTTAAAGAGGTTTCAGCTGCTTCCCATATTTATAATCGTGGAATTGTTGAAGAGGAGTCATTTACATCTTTCCATCACTGGCAGGAGGGTCCGGGAGACATGAAACCATGGGGCGACCGGGCATTTTGTGAAGGGATGAATCGTGTCGTTATTCATGGTTTCGCACATAATCCTCGCGGTACGGGCTTTCCGGGAATAGTTTACAGCGCGGGTACTCATTTCAATGATAAAAGAATATGGTGGCCGATGGCAAAACCTTTTATCGATTACCTTTCCAGAATCTCATTTATACTTCAGGAATCATCTTTTAAAGCAGATGTGCTTTATTATTACGGCGACAGGATTCCCAATTATGCAGGTCATAAAAAGAGTCGTTTTTCAGCAGGTCAAGGATATGATTATGAAGTTATTAATACAGAAAAACTATTAAATCTGTCAGTAAAAAACGGTAAATTAATTCTTCCGGAAGGAGTCGAATTTAGCCTCCTCGCCCTTGAAAATGAAGGGGAGATAAATGCTGAAGTACTTGAAAAATTATATTCTTTAGTAAAGGAAGGAGCAGTAGTTGCGGGCGTAAAACCTTTGAGTGTAACCAGAATACCTGAAAACCGTAATGAAAGGGAATACATTAATATTCTGGATAAATTATGGCCTGAAAATTCGACAGGTAAATTATCACTTCATAAAAAAGAGAGAGTGATTGATGATAGTTCTCCTGAAGAAATATTGAATGGATTAAACATCATGCCCGATTTCAGGTGTTCGGGCAATGATTTTGATATCCTTGATTACATACATTATTCGAAAAATGATATTGATTTTTATTTTGTAAGAAATACAACAGACAGATGGATCTCGCGGAACTGCAGTTTCAGGCAGCGTAGCAAGAAACCAGAAATATGGGATCCTGTCACAGGAGATATATCCAGGGTAATGATTTACCGGGAGAGTCAAGGTTATACTATCATGCCTTTAACATTTGCACCCTTTGAGTCATATTTTGTTGTTTTTAAAGATTCACCCGGCACTGCACCTTACAGTGAAATTAAAGGAAATGAAAGCGAGCCCCCTCTCCTTAAATATTCAGATAATGATATAATTATACTTGATGAGGGTAATTTTGAACTTGCAGGGAGGGAGAATTTAAAGTTTAAAAACGTTATTTACGAGCAGGAGATTAAAGGGGCCTGGGAAATATTTTTCCCTCTGGGTGAAGAAAAACCCAGCCGCATAATTTTCCCACGGCTTGTTTCATGGACAGAGTCGGAGATAGAAGACATTAAATATTTTTCAGGCATAGCAACCTACAAAAAAAATTTTCATTATGATATTAATTTCTTAAGAAAAGGTGAATTCAGATTTTTTCTTGAATTTGAAGATATTTCAAAAGTTGGAGATGTATGGCTGAATGGGAAGCATCTGGGGATAGCATGGACAAAACCTTTCCGTTTTGAGGTTACAGATGCTCTTAAACCAGGGAACAACACTCTGGTAGTTAATGTTGCAAACACATGGTCGAACAGGCTCAAAGGTGATGCCCTCACTGGCAAGAAGAATACATATACAAATATTAAAATAACAAGTATTGGCGGACTGGACAATATTTATGCAACATGGGCTGAAGTTCCTCTGATAAAATCGGGCCTTATTGGAAAAGCCAGAATATATGCAATTAAACCTGTTAAATAGTTTGACGGTATTAAACTGTTACTGTTTAATTATTTTTATAACTTTAGGTTCATTATATTATTTTATTTAATAATCTTTTAAATCGGAAGTAAAATGAAGACAACAAGAAGAATATTTATCCGTAACAGTGCTCTTGCAGCTGCAGGTGCAATGATTTTGCCGAAGTCATTACCACCGGTACCTCCAAAGGCTAAAGGAATTGTGGGACTTCAGCTTTATTCGGTGAGAGCTGAAATGTCAAAAGATCCTCTTGGTTCATTGAAACAACTTGCAGAAATGGGATATGTATATGTGGAGCATGCCAATTATGTAAACGGTAAATTTTATGGTTATGAACCAAAGGAATTCAGGAAGATTCTTGATGACCTTGGATTGAAGATGATAAGCGGTCATACGGCGCTCAATCCGAATCATTGGGATGATTCGAAAAAAGACTTTGCTGATTCATGGAAGAAACTTGTAGAGGATGCAGCTATCCTTGGGCAGCAATATGTTGTGAGCCCGGCGATGAACCAGGCCCAGTACCGCACCTACGACGATCTTATGAAGACGATGGAAATCTTTAACAAGGCCGGTGAACTGTGCAAAAAATACAAAATGAAGTTCGGCTATCACAATCATGATTTTGAATTCAAGGTTGAATTCAATGGTGAAAAGATGTTTGATATTATTATGAAAACGATAGACCCTAAAATGGTTGTGATTCAGCTCGATACCGGGAATCTTTATAACGGTGGGGCAAAGGCACTCGATGTGGTGAAAAAATATCCTAAACGGTGGGAAAACATTCATGTAAAAGATGAGATCCAGACCGAAAAAGGAACGTATGAAAGTTGCATACTCGGAGAGGGGATTGTGAATATACAGGAAGTACTTTCAGTGGCTACAAAGGTTGGAGGGGCAGAAGTCTATATAATTGAGCAGGAGGCATACCAGGGGAAATCACCCATGGATTGTGTTAAGGCTGATCTCGAGATTATGAGAAAATGGGGTTATTGATAAGCAAAAGTTTTCAGTTTGTAAGTTTTCTGTATTTTATTCGTTTAGGTGTTACATCCATAACTCGTTTCCGGTAATTTTCTTCGTATTCTGAATAAGTTCCCTCGAACCATACCACTTTTGAATCGCCCTCGAAGGCTAGTATGTGTGTAGCAACTCTGTCGAGGAACCATCGGTCGTGAGTGATTATTACGGCGCAACCGGCAAAATTTTCGAGACCTTCTTCCAGAGCCCTTAGGGTATTAACGTCGATATCGTTTGTCGGTTCATCGAGAAGCAGCACGTTAGCTCCCGATTTGATAGTAAGTGCAAGATGAAGCCTGTTCCTTTCCCCGCCTGAGAGCACCCCGCATTTTTTCTCCTGGTCGGCACCAGTGAAATTGAATCTTGCTGCATATGCTCTCGCATTTATTGGCCGGTTACCAAGTATTACTTCATCATATCCTCCAGAAATAACCTCGTACACGGTTTTTCCGGGGTCAATTGCACTGTGGGTCTGATCGACATAACCAAGCACAACAGTATCGCCTATTTCAAAAGTACCTTTTGTCGGTTTTTCCATACCCATTATCATTCTGAAAAGGGTTGTTTTGCCTGCCCCGTTGGGACCTATTACACCTACAATTCCGTTGGGGGGTAAATCGAAGTTAAGATCTTCAAAAAGCAACTTGTCTCCAAATGATTTGGCAACATTTATGGCTTTGATAACCTTGTTGCCAAGGCGAGGTCCGTTGGGAATATATATTTCAAGTCTTTCTTCTTTTTGTTTTACATCCTGGTTTAGAAGATTTTCATATGCGTTGAGTCGGGCTTTCGATTTTGCATGTCTTGCTTTAGGGGCCATCCTTACCCACTCGAGTTCCCGTTCAAGTATTTTTCTTCTTCTGATATTACCTTTTTCTTCTATTTCAAGTCTCTTTGATTTTTGTTCAAGCCATGATGAATAGTTGCCTTTCCATGGTATGCCCTCACCGCGGTCGAGTTCCAGAATCCATCCGGCGACGTTGTCAAGAAAATATCTGTCGTGAGTAACACAGATAACGGTTCCTTTATATTGTTTCAGGTGCATTTCAAGCCATTGGACCGATTCAGTGTCAAGATGGTTGGTAGGTTCATCCAGAAGGAGCACATCTGGTTGTTTCAGCAGTAACCTGCAAAGTGCCACACGTCTTCGTTCGCCGCCCGAAAGTATATTTACAGGAGTATCCCCTTCAGGGCATCTCAAAGCGTCCATTGCCATCTCGAGACGGTGCTCGATATTCCAGGCATCGTAATAATCAATTTTTTCCTGCAGTTCTGCCTGCCGGTCCATCAGGTGCTGCATGCGGTCGGGATTTTCATATACTTCAGGGTCTGAAAAACTATTTGTTATTTGTTCATATTCCTTCAGAATATCCATAGTTTCTTTTACTCCTTCTTCAACTATTTCCCGAACAGTCCTTGTTTCGTCCATCAAAGGCTCCTGTGGAAGAAAACCAACGGTATATCCTGGACTGAAAACTACCTCACCCTGATAATCTTTTTCTTCACCTGCAATGATTCTTAAAAGAGTTGATTTCCCTGAACCGTTAAGTCCTATTATTCCTATTTTTGCACCCAGAAAGAAAGAAAGAGAGATATCTTTTAGAACCTGTCTGTGAGGAGGGTAAATCTTGCTTACCCTGTACATTGAAAAAATAATCTTGTTTTCTTCGCTCATGTGAAAGAGTTTTGCAGAAACAAAAATAAACAAAAGGGAATAATAGTAAGGAGTGTATTTTGACAATAAAATACGGCAAGCAAGAATTTAAGAGGTTTTCACTGATTTAGTCCTTGATTACCAGTTTTATCTGTGTCACTCCTGACTGACTGCAGTGGAGCCACATGACCGACCGAAATATGCTTTTGAAAATAAGGAATGTATGATGTGTTGATAGTCACAACTTCAGTTATAAGGTCAAGCTGGACAATCTGATTAATCAAAGGGATGTTGCTTGCTTTCGAAGAGTTTAACAGTTTCGCTCTGCATAAGCACCCAGATTGAATAAACGCCTACGAAGGTTCCTATTGGTATATTGAGCAGTCCAATAACTGATACTACCAGAACAAGGATTCTTGCCCAGTTTTTGTATGTTAATATCCCTATTCCACCTGCTATTCCCAATAACGATACTAATCCAATAAAGAGAGGAATTATGGTACCGATAAAGTTGAGCACAGTAATAGCAACCTTCTCATCACCAACAAATCCTTTAGCAAAGTGCATTACAAAAAAGATCAGGAGTGCCACCAGTAACCCGAGGGAACTGAGCACTATCCGTAGTATACCCACTACAGTAACATGTTTTTTCATTTTTAAGTCTTCCATGGCTCCTATGTTTTACATTCTCATCCTAATGACTTTTTTCTGGTCAGTTTGCTGCATGAATATACAAAAATTATTATCTGGATGCTTTTATTCTATGCAACAGACTCAGAAGAAAATGATTATGTAACATTGTTTCTGTAAAATTAAAAAAGCCACGGCTGAAAAAAATAATTATAATAGTGATAAACTTTAAAACAATCAGCCATGGCAAGAAAAGTGAATAAAATTACAAAAGATTTTTCAG
>Ga0209409_1000760_pt1 | contig 31668 bp, 25 predicted proteins | sample AD_JPNMR1_MetaG_FD_184424 | JGI IMG/M metagenome (GOLD analysis project Ga0209409, IMG submission 184424) | Active sludge microbial communities of municipal wastewater-treating anaerobic digesters from Japan - AD_JPNMR1_MetaG (SPAdes) (version 2) | ecosystem: Engineered > Bioreactor > Anaerobic...
AAGTATCTGATTTTTATCTTCCTGATTTATTCTTAAAATATTTTCATACATATTAAGAAATGATTTTACTGATACTTTTACTTTATCTAAAAATCCATTATATGTTGATTCTTTTGTTTCTGTGTTTATTCCTGAAAAATTAAAACGTAAAACTAAATATGAATTTTTTAATGGAGTTGGATTTTTGCCTATATAATATTTGCCAAATAATTTTTGAAATTTATCTTTGTATTTTATGTTGTAATAATAATCTAATACTGATACAAATAATGATTTCCCAAATCTCCTCGGTCTTATAAATAATATAAATCTATCTGTTAAATTTTCTAATAATTCAATATAATTCGTTCTATCTATATAAACATATCCATTTTCAACTAATTGTTCAAAATTACTTATTCCATAAGGTAATTTGACTTTCATAATTTTATTATAATAAATTAATTAAAAAATTCAAATAAAAAATTTAATAATTGTGTTAGTAATTCTTAAAAAGATAGATAAGTTTCTTAAAAATATATTATAAGTAACAAACATAAAATAAAACTTATAAAAATGTTGAAGCAAAATAATATGAAATTTTATTTTTTAAATTTGGTATAGAATATTTTAGATATTTTAAAAAATGTATTTTCTTTTTTATTACTCCTAATTTTACATAAGCGCCACTTGCCTGTGATAATCGTGATATTGCTGTAACTTTATATTGTTCTAAAAAATTATTATAATCTATTTTGAAAAATTTTAACTTAATCATTTTTTGATAATAATATCTTAATAATTTTTCTTTTATTGTTTCTGATAAATTCATATATGGGTCTTCTAATAAAGAAGCAAGGTCATAAGACCAAGGTCCAAAATGTGCACTTTGATAATCTATAAAAAATATCTTATTTTTTTTTATATGTAAATTTTGTGATTGAAAATCTCTGTGCATAAAAACTTTTTTTATTCTTAATATTTTTTTTATGTTTTCTTTGTAAATCTTTTCTATCTCTTTAACTTTTTTTTTATCTAATTTTTTATAAAACAATAAATACATTTCTTTAAAATATTGCCATTCCCATTTAAATGATTTTTCATTAAATATTTTATTTTTTACGATGCTAATTTTATTTATATTTTTTAAACCCTGTATCTGCATTTTTATTAGTTCATTGATTATCTTTTTGTAAATTTCAATTATTTTTTTTTCATCTTTTATTTTTTTATATTTATTATAAATTGTTATATTTCCTAAATATTCCATTATTATTATTTTTTCTTTAATGAAATATATTTTTGGAACATTGATTTTTATGCTTTCTAAAAATTTATTAATTTTAACGAAATAGTCAATCTCATCAGGCAAATAAGAATAATCTAAAAAAACAAGATTTTTTTTTTCACCAAAAATATAATAAAAAATTCTATCTGAACCACCTGATAAATTTTTATTTATTTTTATTATTTTACCACTAATATTTTCAATTTCATTTATATAAGTTTTATAATTTTTATAAAAAGTTTTTTTACTTATTTTTTTTAATAATTTAGACATTTTTGACTATCTTTTTAAAAATTATAAATATTTGAATAAAAGCAATAAAATAAATTAAAATACTTAATAAAGCAACTTTTGAGAAACCATAATTCATTGCTAAAAAATATGCAAATAAAGAACCGAGAACTGATGCAGAACTATTTAACGCACACATCCATTGTATAATATTTTGATTATGTATTGAAATTAATTTTATTCCTAATGGAAAAAAATTTCCTAAAAAAAAGCCAATAATTCCAACTAAAAAAAATGTGATACAATATTTTAAAAATTGTGAAAATCCAAGAGAAAAATAAATAATTTTATTAAATAAATAAAAATAAGATATTGGAAAAATGATAAGTGTAATAATAAAAATTTTAAAATAATATTTTTTTATATTTTTTTGTTGAATAAATTTTGTGAATAAACTACCAAATCCTGTAAAAAGCAATAATCCAGCGATTACAATACTTAATGAATATAATGGATGCCCTAAAAATAAAATAAATTTTTGGATAAGATAAATTTCAACAAACATAAATCCAAGCCCAATGCTTAAAAAATAAATTATAAATGGAATTAAATCAGTCATCATATAATTACTTAAAGAAAATTTTAAAAGCATTGGTAAAACAATAAATAAGATATTAAAAAAACAAATAATAATAATTGTAAAAACTAATAAATATACTGCTTTAAAATTAAAGACTTCAAATCCTTTTCCTTTTGTTTTAAATATATTTTTTATCTTCATCATATAAAAAAAGAATGGATTATCATCACTTGTTGGCTTCACATTATAAATATAGTTATTATAAAATTCATCTTTATTATTTGATAACATTAATCTGGTAAAATAATTTTCCGTATATTCATCTGGTGAATAAAATATATTAAAACCTAATTCAATTGCTTTTTCTTTTAATTTTTGGATTTCATTAATTTTGAATTCTTCTTTTTTAAAAATAAAAGTTGCTACTCTTCTATTTGGATAAAAATCTGATGTTATTATCATTATATTTTTTTCTGGATTTTTAATATTTAGTCTTTTACATGTTTCTAAAAAAATTGCAATTGTTCTTAATGATTGATTTGGTGGGTTAAACATAAATCTTGTTATTGATAAATACCCATTTTCTTCTAATTTGTTAAAATAATCAATAAATGCTTCAACTGTATATAATGTGTTTTCAGTTAATGAAAGTGCACCACCTGCATTTGCTGCCCAGGTATCAACTAATGACAATTGTATAATATCGTATTTTTTCTTTGTTTCACGAACATAACTTCGCCCGTCGCGTAAAATAAAATTTATTCCTAAATCTTTTCTTGAAAATAATTTTCCTGTAAAATCAGCAAATTTTTCATCTACTATATATTTTATTGCAGGATTAATTTCTACTGCATCAATATCTGGACTGTCAAAAATATGAGCAACCAGCACATCTTTTCCACCACCCGCACCTATTATTAATGTTTTTGGTTTTTCTTTTAAATAATATGGTATTGCTGTAATCGAGTATTTTAGAAATTCTAATTTTTCTTTATCATTTTCAAATTTGATTAATTGCATACCAGCACAGGCATCTATATCCATTGTGAACATTTCAGGCATATATTTGTAATGAATATTTTGATTTATACCCCAATCAATAAATCTAACATTATATATTGCTACTCGTGACATTGCATTCCATTTCTCATATATTAAATCATTTTGTATATTTCCTTTTATATATTTTATATCATAAAATTTGGTTTGTTTATTTAATTGGATGATGAAAACAAAACATATTAAAATTATTAAGATTCCAGGATATTTAATTTTCTTTTGTAAAATAAGTATTGAAAGACAAATAAAAAAACAACTAATAATAAGAAGAAATGTTGGCGGCTCGATATATTCCATAAAAATAATAAAGGCTACACATCCTGATGCAGCTCCTATTAAATCAAAAAAATAATATGAACTAATTAGTTCATTATAAGTTCGATATATTATTATTAATATTTGTGAAGCAAAGAAAAAAGGTATAATTAACAAAAAATAAATAAATGCTATTTTTAAAATATCTTTTACATTGCCACGAATAAAAATTGGTGTATTAAAAATAATTAAATATACAATAAAAATTGATAAACCAGTTAATAATAATTTTTTAGACAATATTTTATATATTTGATTTTTATCTGAAAAATTATAGAAAAAAAATAAATATAATCCCGCAGCCCCACCTCCAATTAATGCAATACTTATTGCTACAAAAGCAAAATGATACCACATTATTAAAGAAAAAATTCTTGTTGTTAATAATTCTATTGATATTAAAAAAAATGAAGTTATAAAAAGAATAATTGGAATTAAATATTTTTCTGATAAATTATTCATTACTAAATTTTAGTCTTAGAATTGTTTTTATTGCTTTAAAAATTTCATTTTTGGATATCTTTGATTTACCTTCTTTTCTATCAATAAATATTATTGGTGTTTCACCAACTTTGAAACCTGCTTTTTGGCATTTATAAATCATTTCAACTAAAAAAGAATAACCATTAGAAAAAATATTATCTAAATTTATTTTTTCTAAAACTTCTCTTTTATATAATCTAAAACCTGCTGTATTATCATTTGATTTTAAACCAAGCATAAATTTTGCAAATGCATTTGCACAGCGACTTAATATTTTTCGATGAATTCCCCAATTTTTTGTTCCACCACCTGGCACATATCTTGAACCTATACCAATATCATATTTTTTTAAAAGTTCAACCATTGCTGGTAAATATTCTGGGCTATGCGAAAAATCCGCATCCATTGTACCTATTGCAGTAAAACCATTTTGATAACCATATTTTAGGCCTGCTATATAAGCTGTGCCTAATCCTAATTTTCCACTTCTTGTTATTAAATGTAAATTTGTAAATTCTGTCTGTAATTTTTTTACTATTTCTGATGTTCCATCTGGACTATTATCATCAACGATTAATATATGGTAATTAGAATTTACTTCAAATATTTTTCTTATTAATTTTTCAATATTTTCTTTTTCATTATATGTAGGTATTACTATTAAAATTTTTCCTTCTAACATAAATATTTATTTTAACATTTTTTTAATTATATCAATTGTTTTTGCTATTTCTACTGCTTTCTTTAATTGATTATCTGATTCTATATCACCAAAATATTTCAAACCTTTCTTTCTTGCTTCTTGCTGTTTTATCTGTGATTTAATTATATTAACTGGCAATTTAATATTTTCTTTTTCTAAATCTTCTATAAGTTTTGCAACATCTGTATCAGTATAATTTGGATTTTTATCTACAAAATAATAAATTGTATCTGACATAATTAATTTTTTAAAACTTTCAAGTTCTTCTTTTGAGTATTCTGGCTGTTCGATTGTTATGTCGGGTTCAATTCCTTCTTTATGAATACATATTCCTGATGGTGTATAGTATTTTGCAGTCGTTAATGCTATTCCAGCACCGCCTGATAAATTTCGAACTGTTTGCACAGAACCTTTACCATATGTTTTTTTACCTATTATTATTCCGCGTTTTCTATCTTTTATTGCGCCTGTTACAATTTCTGCACCTGATGCTGAACCTTCATTTACAAGAAGTATTAGTGGCATTGTTTCAAATATTGAATCATCATTATGTGAAAAGTATTTTTGGTCAATTTTGTCACCTCTTGTTTTTGTAAAAACTATTAAACCATCATTTAAAAATAAATCCGAAACTTCATACGCAGATTCGAGCAAACCACCTGGATTATTTCTTAAATCAAGTATTAATTTTTTTATTCCATTTTCTTTTAAATTATCTAATTCTTTTTTTAATTCTGTTGCTGTCGTCATTGTAAATTTTGTAATATAAATATAACCAATATCATTTGTCAGCATTTTGGAATAAACCGAATTTAATTTTATATCACCTCGAACAATTGTAAATTCAATTGGTTCTTGAAAACCTTCTCGTTTTATTGTTATTGTTACTTTTGTCCCAACTTTTCCTCTTAATTTTTTTACTGCATCATCTATTGTAATATCTTTTGTTGATTCACCTTCTATTTTGATTATTTGGTCTCCTGCTTTTATTCCTGCTTCAAATGCTGGTGTTCCAAACATTGGTGCTACTACTGTTAACACTCCATCTTTTATTGTTATTTCAATTCCTAATCCTCCAAAATGACCTTCTGTTTCTACTTTCATATCATCATAACTTTTTGGTGGTAAAAATCTGGTGTATGGGTCATCAAGTTTTGCCAGCATCCCTTCTATTGCTCCATAGATTAATTCCTTCATATTTACTTTTTCTTCATCAACATATTCATCACGAACAAATGTTAATACTTCTGTAAATGTCTTTAAATAAGTTGTAAAATTTTCTTGTTTGTCATCAGCTATTAATATTACTGTTTTATATAATGAAAATATTATTAAACAACTTATAATAATTATTATTATTTTTTTCTTTGAACTCATACTACCTCCTCTTTAACCATTCATTAGGATTTAATGCTTTACTTCCTTCTCTTATTTCAAAATGAAATATTTTTGGTTCATTTTTATCTGCTATTATTTTTCCAATTAAAGAAAGTGCTAAAACTTCTTCATCATATTTAACTGTTATTTCATCGAGATTGGAATAAATCGAACGATAGCCACCTCCATGGTCAATTATTACCATATAACCATATCCTTCAAAATAATCTGCAAATAATATTTTACCATTACTAATTGCATATATTTCACTTTCTTTATTTACTCTAAAATCAATTCCATTATTTAATACTTTAATATTATCAAATTTGTCAAGTTTATTCACACCAAAATTTTTTTCTATTACTGGATTTTTTATTGGATATGGTAATTTCCCTTTCCTTTTTAAAAAATTACTTTTGCTTAATATTATTTGTTCTTCTGTTTCTTTCATCCTAACTGTTAATTCATCAAGTATTTTTGTTAGCATTCTATCCTGTTCTTTTAATTCTTTTATTAATTGTAATGTTTTCTCCCTACTTAAATTTATTTCTTTTAAAAATTTATTTTTTTCGTTTTTTGCTTTTGTTAAATTGTTTAATTCTATCGTTAATAATCTATTATTTTCTTCATATATTTTGTTTTGTTCTTCTAATTCATTTTTCTTTATTGTTATTCGTGTTTTCTCATCTTTGACTAAATTTATTATATTATTTTCACTAAATGATATTTCATTTAAATAAAATGTTTTTTTGCCTATATCTGTTAATTCATCAGTCATTAAATAAAGGTAAATTTTTTTTATTCGATCGTTTTGTAAAATATAGTCATAAGTATTTAATAAATTTTTCATTAATAATTTTTTTCGCTCTTCAATTTCTATATTTTTATTTGCTATATCTTTTTCTAATAATTCAATATTTGTTTTTGTGATTTCTAATTTTAATTGGATTTCTTCTATATTTCTTTTTGTTTTATAAATTTTTTTATCTAATTCACTTATTGTTTTTAATAATTTATTTTCTTCTGATTTTAATTTTTGGCTTTGTAATTCCTTTTCATAAATTTTTTTAAATATTTCTTCTTTTTTCTGCTTACTTTCTTTTAATTCATTTTGTAATTTTTTTAATTTATCTTCGAGTGTTTTATCAGCATTTAAAATCAATGTAAAAATAAATAATATTACAAAATTTAAATAAATTTTCTTCATTTATATTTTATTTGCTGACTATTTATAAATGCACAAAGCCAGCCAAAAATTATACTGATTATTAAATATTTTATTATCCATTCGGGATTAAATAAAAATTGTTTTAAATTTATAAATTTTAATTCTTTTATTTTGCCAATAATGAAAATATTAATTAGAAATAAAATAAGAAAATTTAAAAACGCTGAGATTATTGCATTAATAATCGAAAGAAAATAAATCTGCTTTTTAATAAAATATTTTGATGCTCCTAAAAGTATTTGTGTTTTTATATCTTCTATTTTGTTTTTTAAAACTGAATCAAATGTATTTATTCCTATAAACAAAATAAAGCAAATGATAATTACTATGATTACAAATAAAAATATTTTTAAAAAATTTATGTAATTATCTATTTGCTTAACAATCTCTTTTTCATAAATTATTTTTTCTATTAAATCTATCTGTTTAAGTTTGTTTTCAACATAATTGTATTTATCTTTATTAAAACTTTTTATAAAAATTTTTATATATGGTTTTAATGGATTCTCTGATAAATTAATTACTATTTGATTTAATTCAGAAAATTCATTCAAAAGATTATCTAATATTTCTTCTGAAGAAAAATAAATAATGTCACGAACAAATTTAATATTTTTTATTTGATGTTGAATTTTTGGTATATCTTCATTTTTTATTTCTTTTTTTAAAATTACAATGATTGAAGCATTTTCTTCTATTTTTTCAAGATATTGGTAAAATAAAAAATTTATTATGAAAAATAATACAAAAATAAAAAAAGAAAATGTATAAATTTTTAATAATGAAAGATTTATATAATCAAATTTTATTCGATGATAATTCATTTTTCCAAACTTTTTATTAATTAAAATTGACTTTTAATTAGTTATATAATAAAATTAAAAATTATCAAATCTTTTTTTAAAAAAAATTTTAAGATGAAAAAGGACGATTTAATATTAATAAATGTAAATAATCAATATGCTCGTGTGGCTTTATTAGAAAGCAGTAAAGTGGTAGAATACTATATTGAACAGAATGATACACAGCGATTGGTTGGCAATATTTATTTAGGTATAGTGAAAAATATTTTACCTGCTATTCAAGCTGCTTTTATTGATATTGGTATTGAAATGAATGCTTTTTTACATATTAATGAAGTTATACCAGATAGTGAATTTTATAGTATTTTTACTAATAACATTAAACAGGAAGAATTAAATAGATATAATAAAGATATTACTTTGTTATTAACCATAGGTCAGGAAGTATTAGTGCAAGTAATTAAAGAACCATATAAAAATAAAGGACCACAATTAACTATGAAATGCACTTTTCCTGGTAAATATCTTGTTTATTTACCTCAAATTGAACATATTGGTATCTCACATCGCATTGAAAATTCTGCTGAAATTGCAAAATTATTAAATATAGTTAAACAAAGCAAAAAGTCAAAAGGTGGTTTTATTATAAGGACACAGGCAGAAGGAGTTTCAGAAAATGAAATAGTAAAAGAAATGGAACAATTAGTTAAAAATTGGGAGACATTAATTAAAAAGAATATAAATCGTCGTGCTCCATATTTAATTTATAAAGATAGTAATTTAATTACAAGAGTTATTAGAGATATGTATAATGAAAATGTGAATAAAATTATTATTGATTCAGAACAGGAATATAATTACATAAAAAATTATATAAAAACAAATTATCCTGATATGCAAATTTTTCTTGAACTTTATAATGGCGATATGCCATTATTTGAAAAATATAAAATTGAGAAAGATATAGAAAAAGCATTACGCCGTAAAATCTGGCTTAAAAATGGTTCTTATTTAATAATTGATGAAACAGAAGCCTTAAGCACAATTGATATAAATTCTGGCAAGTATATTGAAAAAGTTTCACTTGAAGAAACAGTATTTAATACTAATTTATTTGCAATTAAAGAGATTGTAAGACAGATTAGATTACGAAATTTATGTGGTATTATTGTAATTGATTTCATTGATATGCAAAATGAAGAACATAAAGCAATTGTATTAAAAGAATTTAATGAAGAGTTAAAAAAGGATAGAGTAAAAACAATTGTTTCAGGATACACTTCTTTTGGGCTTATTGAATTAACAAGAAAAAGACAGGGTAAAAGTTTAAGAGAATTGCTGTTTGAAGAATGCCCACATTGTCAGGGTAATGGTAAAATAAAGAGTTTTAAATGGGTTTTATTTGATATTGAAAAAATTTTAGATGAAAATGTGAAATATTTTGGTAGAAAAAATTTTTCAATTTTTGTTAGTCCTACTTTTAATAAATATTTATCAGAAACAGAATTTGTTGCAAATCTAGAAAAAAAGAATTTAAAAAATTCTATTCAATTTTTTGTTGATGAAAAATTGAAAGATGATGAATTTATAATAAAATATGAATTAAAATGAAGGTGTGAATTATGCAAAAATATTTTTTTGTTTCATTTTTTATCTTTTTATTTTCATTATTTTCTTTTGCTTCTATTGAAGATGTAGTTGTTGCTATTGTTCATAATAAGCCTATTTTAAAATCAGAGGTTCTTGATGCTTATGAGAAATTAGGATGGACAACTATTTCTGAAAATGATTTAAAACAAAGATTAAATCGTCAGTTAATTGTTGATTTAATAAAAGATAAATTATTAAAAGTAGAAGCAGAAGAACTAAAAATAGAAATACCAGAAAATGCAATTGAAGAAAATGCAAATCAAGAATTAAGAAATATTATTGAACGAGCAGGAGGAGAAAATAAATTAATTGATGAGTTATTAAAAGAAGGAATGTCGTATGATGATTTTAAAAAAGAATTAAAAGAATCAATAAAAGATTTAATGATAAAACAGCAATTATTCAATATGAAAGTTTTAAGTAAGATTGTTGTCACTGATAGAGAGGCATTATTCAGATATGATGTTAGTTTGATTTTAGTTAAAGATTATGATAAAGCAAAACAAATCATTGAAGATTTGAAAGTTAATAAAAAAAATTTTGAAGAATTAGCAATTGAATTTTCAGAAGGACCTAAAGCTAAAGAAGGTGGTAATTTAGGTTTTATTAAATTAGGTGATTTACAAACTGATGTTGAAAAAGAATTAATTGAACTTGATGAAAATGGTATTAGTTCTATTGTTCCAACAAAATATGGTTTTACTATTATTAAATTAAATAAAAAAGAGAGAATTGATGAAAAGTCAATAAGTAAGGAAGAGTTAAATGAAATAAAAGAAAGATTATTTCAAATCAAATCAATAGCTGGTGAACAAAAATTGTATCTTGAGTTATGGAATAAATATTCAATCACAATAAATTATGATATACTTGATAATATTTAATAATTATGAATTTTTTTTGGAAGTTTTTAATAATTATAAATTTTTTTCTTTTCCTTTTTGTCTTGATAAAAAAAAATAAAAGACAAAAAGAACTCGACTTTCAAAAATTAGACGAATATAAAAAATTATTAAATGAATTGAATAATGTCATATCAAATAACCTTCTAATACTCGAAGAAAAAACAGAGGCATTAAATAAAATCATTTTTGGTGCTGATAAACTTATTGAACGCTTTACATATATTATTAAGACATTAGAAATAATTAAGAATTCAGACGAACCCATAGAAGGTAAGGTGATGAGATTAAATAATTTTGGATTTCAAATAAATGAAATATCAAAAATATTAGATATGCCACAGGGTGAAATTAAATTATTATTAGATTTGCGAAAGGAAAAAAAGAAAGATGAAAAAAACTGAACGAGTATTAATAGTTGGTGCTGGTGTTGCAGGTAAAATGGTTTATCATGAAATTAAAAAGCATAAAGATTTGAATTATAAATTTGTTGGATTTGTAGATGATTTTAAAAAAGGAAAATTTATTCTTGGCAAAACAGAAGATATTGAAAATATTGTAAAAAAATTTAATATTAATCTTATCATAATTGCGATTCCTTCTGCTAAAGGTGATGTAATTCGCCGTATTCTTTCTTATGCACAACATACTTCTGCTGAAATAAAAATTGTGCCTGGTATATTTGAAATTATTTCTGGTGATGTTAAGTTTGAACAAATAAGAAAAGTTGAACCAGAAGATTTACTTGGTCGTGAAGTTGTTAATTTAGATTTGTCACATATTTCAAATTATTTCCAAAATAAAACAATTTTAATCACTGGTTGTGCTGGTTCGATTGGTTCTGAATTAACAAAAAAAATTGGACAATTAAAAATAAAAAATATTATTGGAATTGACCAGAATGAATCTGAATTATTTTATGTAACAGAATGGTTTAAAGAAAATAATTTTATTAATTTTAAACCAATTATTGCAACAATTCTCGATGTTGAAAAATTATATTATATATTTAAAAAATATAATCCTGATATTGTTGTGCATGCTGCGGCATATAAGCATGTTCCTTTAATGGAAGAAAATCCATCAGAAGCAGTAAAAAATAATATTCTGGGAACTTTAAATTTATTAAATGTTTCAGTAAAATATAAAATAAAAAAATTTGTTTTGATTTCTTCTGATAAAGCAGTAAATCCTGTTAATGTTATGGGTTGTTCGAAAAGAATTTGTGAATTATTATTACTTAATTTTGCTAAAAAAAATAAATCGATTATTTTTAATTCAATTCGATTTGGCAATGTCTTATCTTCCCGTGGTAGTGTTGTTCCAACATTTATTAATCAGATTAAGAAAGGTGGTCCTATTACTGTAACACATCCAGATATTATTCGTTATTTTATGACTATTAATGAAGCGGTTCAACTTATTATTCAATGTATATGGTTAGGTAAAAAAAATGAAATATTTGTTCTTGATATGGGTGAACCAATAAAAATAGTTGAATTAGCAAAAAATCTAATCAATTTATTTGCACCAGAAATCAAAAAGAATATTGAAATTGTTTTTACTGGTCTTCGTCCTGGTGAAAAACTATTTGAAGAATATTTAACTGATAGTGATAAAGTTAAAGCAACAAAATATAATAAAATATTTATTGCAAAACAAAATTCTGAAATTCCTGAGAATTTTGAGCAAAATATAAAGAGATTATTAAATGCTGCTAAAAAAGAGGAAATTTCAAATATATACAAAATAATGCAAGAAATTGATAAAACATTTAAACCATCTATTTTACTTAAATAAGAAGAATAAATTAAAATCACTAATTAGTATGGTGTCTTATAAATTTATTATTAATGGAATTGTGCAAGGTGTTGGTTTTAGACCTTTTATTTTTAATGCTGCAATTAAACATAAGTTATTTGGAATTGTTTATAATGATGTGCAAGGCGTGATTATAGAAGTTGAAGGAAATGAAGATTCTATAATTAAATTTGAAAAATACATTATATCCAATCTTCCGCCCCGCGCAAAAATTTTTAATATTAAAAAAATCAAAGCAAAATTAAAGAAATATAAAGATTTTAAAATTATAAATAGTAATAAATTTGGTTATAAAAATACTTTTATTCCATCTGATTCGGCATTGTGTGAAAAATGTAAAAAAGATTTAATTAAACAAGCACAGCGAAAAAATTATCCTTTTACTAATTGTGTTGATTGCGGTCCACGATTTACTATTACTAATAATATTCCTTTTGATAGAGAAAATACTACAATGTCTGTTTTTAAAATGTGTAAAAACTGCAAAGAAGAATATGAATCGCCAGAAAATAGAAGATTTCATAGTCAGACAAATTGCTGCAAAGAATGTGGTCCTCATTTAATTTTACTTAATCATAATTTTAAAATAATCAAATTACAAGATGATTATGAAAAGATAAAATTTATTGCAAAAAAAATTTTAGAAAAAAAAATTGTTGCTATAAAAGGAATAGGTGGTTTTCATATTGCTGCATTACCTTTTGATGATAATATAGTTCTTAAATTAAGAAAAAGAAAGATAAGAGAAGATAAACCTTTAGCATTAATGGCAGAAAATATTACAACAATAAAAAAATATGCTTATGTAAATAAAGAGCAAATTGAATTATTAAAATCAAGTGCTGCACCTATTGTTGTCTTAAAAAGAAAAGTAAATACTAATTTATCAAGATATATTTTTCAGAATTTGAATACGATTGGTTTTATGTTGCCTTATACTCCTTTGCATTATTTATTACTAAAAGAAGTAAAACAACCATTAATAATGACAAGTGGAAATATTTCAGAAGAACCAATAATTTGCGATAATGATGAAGTAAAGAATAAATTAAAAAATGTAGTTGATTATTTTTTATTAAATAATAGAGAAATATTTCTAAATTGTGATGATTCAGTTGTTAGTTATTTAAATAATAATAAGATTATTATCAGACGAAGTAGAGGATATGTGCCACAACCATTTTTATTAAATGGTGAAAATTCAGTAGACATTTTAGCAGTTGGTGCAGAAGAAAAAAATACATTTGCAATTGTAAAAAAGAATGAATTAATTTTAAGTCATCATATAGGTGATTTAAAAAATTATGAAACATTTCAATCTTTTAAAAATAATATTCAAAAATATTTTCAAATATATGAAATAAAACCTGATATAATCGTAGCAGATAAACATCCTGATTATCTAAACTCAAAATATGCTGCACAATTTAATGTTCGAAAAATATATGTTCAACATCATTATGCACATTTGCTTTCTTTATTTGTTGATAGAAATTTGAATTATAATGAACCAATTTTATGTTTTACTTTTGATGGAACAGGTTTTGGTGATGATGGTAATATCTGGGGCGGGGAAATTTTATTAGGAAATGCTTATAAATATAAAAGAGTTGGCCATTTAGAATATTTACCTCTTGTAACACCAGAATTAGCAATAAAAGAACCAATCAGAATTGCAATTTGTTATTTATCATATTTGTTTAATCATTTAAGTTTTTTAAAAAATAAAAATAAAAATTTAGAAAGTTTTATTATGAATGAATTAAAAAGAAAAAAATATTTATTGACATCAAGTATAGGGCGATTATTTGATTTTATAGCATATATATGCGGAGTGAATAATAAATCAACATATTCAGGACAATTGCCAATTGAATTTGAAGCATTAGCAAATGAAAAAATAAAAAAAAGAATTTATAAATATGAAATTAGTTTTGAAAATGAAATGCTGATAATAAAAGTTCGTAAATTAATTGAAAATATTTTAATTGAAATTTTGAATGATGAAAAAGCAAGTAATATTTCGACAAATTTTCATTGGACGCTTGTAAATATTATTTTTGATTGTTATAGAATATTAAGTAAAAAATATAAAATAAAAAAAGTTGGTTTTAGTGGCGGTGTTTTTCAAAATCAATTATTAATTAAATATATAAAACAAATTTTTAAGATTAATAATTTAGAAAAATATTTGATATTTCATAATGATATACCAGCAAATGATGGTGGCATTGCAGCAGGTCAGGCTTTATTTGCTTTTGCAAATAAAAAATAAATAAAATAATAAGGTGAATAAAATGAAAGTAAAATATTGGGGCGTGCGTGGTTCAATACCAGCCCCATCAGAAAATACTATAAAATATGGAGCAAATACTGCTTGTATTGAAATACGAAATAATAATAATGAAATTATTATTATTGATGCTGGAACTGGTATTCGTGAATTAGGTAAATCACTTATAAACGAATTTAAACAAAATAAATTAGAATTATTGTTTTTAATTTCACATACACATTGGGACCATATTCAAGGGCTACCATTTTTTATACCATTATATAAAGAAGGTATAAATATAACAATAGTAGCACCAGAATTTACAAAAAAATCATTAAAAGAAATTTTAGAGATACAAATGGATTATGATTTTTTTCCTTTGAAATTAGCCAGTGTGCCTTCTCATATTGAATTTCAACAGATTTCTGAAATATCATTCAATTATAAAAATTTTAAAATACAAACTAAAATATTAAATCATGGCGGTCTCGGTGCTGTTATGGGTTATAGTATTCTGGCTGACAACAAACGAGTTGTTTATGTTAGTGACCATGAAGGTTATGATTTATTTTTTAAATCAAATTCCAATCAATCAAAAAAAATAATTGATAAAATGCTTATGAATTATCATAAATTTATTGAAAATGCTGATTTGCTTATTCATGATTCACAATATGATGATGAAGATTACTTATTAAAAAAAGGCTGGGGGCATAGTTCTTTTAATTATTCTTTAAATAAAGCTATTTCACATAATGTTAAGATGTTAAGTTTTATTCATTATGACCCTGATTATTCTGATGAAAGAATTGATAAGATAATTGATGGATGCAATAAAAAAATTAAAGAACAAAATTCAAATTTAAAATTATTACCAGCAAGAGAAGGTTTAGAAATTGAATTATAAATTATTTGATAGGTGGTATTTTTAATGGATAAAGTAAAAATAACTATTATTGGTGCTGGTGTTGTGGGTCTTGCAATTGCTTATGAAATTTCGAAAAAGATTGATTCAATTATTATTTTAGAAAAAAATGAAAGGTATGGATTTGAAACAAGTAGTCGCAATAGTGAAGTAATTCATTCTGGTATTTATTATCCTACTAATTCTTTAAAAGCAAAATTATGTGTTGAAGGAAAATACTTATTATATGAATTTTGTAAAAAAAATAAAATACCGCATAAACAAACAGGTAAATTTATTATTGCAACAAATGATAATGAATTAATTGATTTAGAAAATTTATATAAACAAGGAATAAAAAATGGAGTGAATGATATAAAAATTATTGATGCTGATTTTGTTAAAAAAGAAGAACCTTATGTAAAATGTAAAGGAGCTATTATTTCTCCTTCAACAGGAATTTTAAATGTTCATAATTTTATGGATTCTTTAGCAGCATATATAAAAAAAAATAATGCAGATATTGTTTGTAGTGTAAATATTATTGAAATTGAAAAAAGAGATAATGATTATAAGATTGTAATAAAAGATAGTGATGGCGAAATATTTGAATTTGAGAGTGAGATAGTTATTAATTCTGCTGGTTTAAATTCTGATAAAATAGCACAATTAGTTGGAATAGATATAAAAAAAAATAATTATGAATTATATTATTGTAAAGGCGATTATTTTAGTGTTTCATCAAATAAAAGCAATTTAATTAATAGATTAATTTATACTGTTCCACATAAAGATTTAAAGAGTTTAGGTATTCATAATGTAATTAAACTAACAGGGAATATGAGTTTAGGACCTGATGCATATTATATAAATAAAGAAAAATTTGATTATAATGTATCACCAGAAAAAAAATATATATTTTATGAAAGTGTAAAAAAATGGTTTCCAGTTATTGAATTAGATGATTTAACACCTGAAATGAGTGGAATAAGACCAAAGTTACAATCAGAAGGTGGTGCATTTCGTGACTTTGTAATTTGCGAAGAATCAAATAAAGGTTTTCCAAATTTTATAAATCTTATTGGAATAGAATCACCAGGACTTACTTCTGCACTTGCTATTGCAAAATATGTTTGTTCTTTAATTAATCTATGAAAAAAATTTTATTTATTCTTTTTATTATTCTTTTTTTGTTTTATTCATTGCCTTTATTTTTTATAAAAAATATATGTGCATCACACGATGAACGATTTATTATTAATCTCACATTAAGCTTACCATTAAATTCATTTATTATGCCTGTTAATTATTATGGTCCTATCCAATCTTATTTTTTATTAATTATTTTTTCAATTTTTTATTTTTATGGTTTATTTAAATTTGGTTCTGGAATTGAATTTTTAAAATATCTTTATGTAAATAATTTTTCAGCATTTTTATTTTTAGGAAAATTATTATCTTTTTTATTCTTCATTTTTTCGATTTTTATTTTTTATAAAATTATAAAAATAAAAAAATTTAAAATCGAAACTTTAATTTTTTTTATTTTTATTTTTTTTACAACTCCAATAATATATCAATTTAGTACTCATATTAAAGTTGAGTTATTATTATTTTGTTTAATTTCAATGATTATTTATTATTCATTGAAATTACAAAATTTTTATAAAATTAGATATATTATTATTTTAGCAATATTATCAGGATTTTTAATTACTGCAAAATATAACACAGTATTTTTTGTGGTTTTACCAATTATAATTATTTTATTACATTCAAAATTTAATGTTTTAAAAGTTTATAAAGATATTTTATTGTTTTGTTTTATATTAATTATTTTTATTTTAATTTTGCATCCTTCAATTTTATTTGATACAAAAAATTTTTTTTCTGATATTAAATATATTTTTTATGTTGTAAATATTGGTCATATAAATTTTGTAAAAGCAAAAAATTTTACTGATAATTTTAAAATTATTTATAATATTTTAACTTCTAATTTATCTTTTATTTATTGGATATTTTTTTTGTTTTGCATTTTTAGAAATTTAAAAAATATTTATCTTTTACAATTTTTTATTGTTATTTTCTTATTCTTAATTTTTTTAATAAAATGGAAATTCAAATTAAATCATTATATCGTTCCTATTTTGCCTTTCGTTTTTTATTTAATAATTTTTGAATTTGATAAATATTCAAAAAAAATTCAATATTTCTTTATTTTATTTTTTTTCTTATTCTCAATAAATTATTTTTATAAAAATATTGAATATATTAAATCATTAACAAAAGTTGATGATAGAATCTTAGCAAAAAAATATATTGAAGAAAATATAGCAGAAAATTCAAAAATTTTATTAGAAGATTTATATGATTATTCGCCATATATATTACCAGCAGATTTACCAATTATTTATGATGAACCAAAAATATCATCAAGAAAAAAATTAAAACAAATATATTTTGAAAATCTAATTAAATATGGTAGAAGTAAAAAGTTTAAGTTGACATTTTTAAATATACCACTTGAAGGCGAAAGATTATTGACCTTTAAATTTCCTGATTTAAATTTTATTAAAAATAATTTTGATTATGTCATTATTTCAAATTCTATTTATTATAGATTTAAAAATTATAATGGTAATGATACTTTTATGTTATCAGCAAAAAAATTTTATTTTGAGGATTTAATGCAATTTAAAAAAATTAAAGAAATAGGTAATATAAAAATTATAAAAATAAATTAAATTATTTAATACTAACAATTACAGAACTGATTATAACAAGCAAGCAGCCAATCAGAATTTTTAATGTCATTATTTCATTTAAAAATATTATACCAATAATTATTGCACCAATTGGTTCTATATAACCAATAATTCCAACAATAGAAGCATTAACTTTTGTTAATGATTTAAAAAAAAGAACTGCTGCTAAAAAAATATTAAATAATCCAAAAGTTATAATAAAGATTATTGATTGTTTATCAAAATTCCAGAAATGTAAATTTATGAAAGGCAAAGAAAATATTACTGCTACACTGGATTGTGAAATAATATAGACAACAGGATTAATATTAGTTTTAAAGAATCTACCAATTAAAATTACAGCAGCATAAGCAAAGGCAGAAATTAAACCACAAATAATGCCATAAAAATCATTACTATTAAATCTTAAATTTGTTTGATTAATTATAAGTAATAGACCAATAATTCCTGATATTAGTGCTATTAAAATTTTTATTGTAAATTTTTCTTTTAAAAATATAGGAGCAAAAACAGCAACAATAATTGGTGTTGTATAATGTGTCATTAAAGCATTTGCAATAGTTGTATTTTTAATTGAATAAAAATAAGTAAAGCCATTTATAAAAGCAAATAGTCCAACAGCAAATAAAATTAATTTATGTGCGATAAACATTTTAGATAATTTTTTAAAATTTAAGAAAAATAAAAGAAATGCAGGTAATAACGCAATTATATTTGACCAGAACAAAATATTTAAAAAGTCAGTTTTTATTAAACGAATTTGAATAGCAGTTGTTGCCCAGATCAACATTGCTAATATAGCATAAATCATAATTTTATCACTTAAAAAAAAATTTAAAAATTATCAATTATTTTATAAAAATTTTTTTTAGTCAAATAAAAATAAAAATTTAAAATTTATAATGAATTTAATAAATAGTTAAAAATCTTGACTGAATATTTAGAATTTTATATAAACTATATAAAATATAATTTTAAAAAAAATACAATGATAAAAGAAATAAATAAATTACCACCAGAAAATAGTATAAAAGAAAAAATAAAAAAATGGTTAAACATTTTTTTCTCAATTATATTCTACATTTTATTTATAGGTTTAGGTTATCATTTAATCAAGAATTTCGATTATTATTTTAATTTAGGAAAAAATAAAATTGAAAGCAGAATAAATAGAGAGTCAAACATAGAAGGAGAAGAAGAAGGTTTAATTTCAGGCGAAAGAATAAATGAAAATAAAGAAGAAAAAATAGAATATATAACAGTAGAAATTAGTGGAGCTATATTAAAACCTGGTGTATATAAACTTAAAAAAGGTGCTACGCTAAATGATTTGATTATAGAAGCAGGAGGCGTTTTGAAAAATGGCAATCAATCAAATATAAATAGAGCAGAAAAATTAGTTGATGGTGAAAAAATAAATATCCCTTTTAAGTTTAATTATGATGAATATGTTAAAAATAAAAGATTGATTACCACAGAAGATATTAAATTTCAAAAGATAAAAAGTAATGAAGAAAATGTTAGTTCAAGTAATGCAAAAAAATCAGGAAAAATAAATATAAATACAGCAACAAAGGAAGAATTAATGACATTACCAGGTATAGGACCAAGAACAGCAGAAAATATAATAGAATACAGAAAAATAAATAAATTTCAAAAACAAGAAGATATTATGAAAGTAAAAAGAATTGGTAAAAAAATATATGAAAATTTAGCAGATAAAATTACTGTTAAATGAAAAGGAATTAAAATGATATGAATAAACAAAACCAGAAAGTATTAGTTATTGGCGGTTCAGGTTTTTTAGGAAGTGCAACAGTAGAAGAATTATATAAAAGAGGATATGATGTTTTTGTTTTTGATATAAGAAAACCAATTAGATTATTAAATGAAAATGGAATTAAATATATAGAAGGTGATATGTTAGATTTTGAAAAATTAGATGAAGCAATAAAAGGAAAAAATATAGTATATAATTTCGCTGGTATAGTTGATTTAGAAGAAGCAAATAAAAAACCTTATGCAACAATAAAAACAAATGTAATTGGTAATTTGAATATATTAGAATGCTGTGTAAAAAATAATATAGAACGATATATATTTGCAAGCACAATTTATGTATATAGCGAAAAAGGCACATTTTATAGATGTAGCAAGCAAATAAGTGAATTACTGATTGAAGCTTATCATAAGAAATTTAACTTAAATTATACAATTTTAAGATATGGTTCAATTTATGGACCAGATGCACCTGATAATAATTGGATAAAACAAATATTATTACAGGCATTAAATGAAAAAAGAATAGTTCGACTTGGCGACGGTGAAGAGATAAGAGAATATATACATTTATTTGATGCAGCAAAAGCAAGTGTTGATATATTAGAAGAAAAATTTAAAAATGATAATATCATTATAACTGGTTTAAATAGTATAAAGATAAAAGATTTATTATTAATGATAAAAGAAATGTTAAATAATGAAATAACAATTGAATATAAAAATGGAAAATATGATGAACATTATGAAATAACACCATATACATTTAAACCGCGTTATGGTAAAAAATATTTAGTTAATCCACAAATTGATTTAGGACAGGGAATTTTAGAATTATTATACGAATTAGATAAAAAGAAAAATTGTAAGTAAATGAATTTTATTATATATTTTTATTTATTCTGGCTAATTTATTTTTTTAGCATAAGAATTTATTTATTAGTTTCATCAAATTTATTAAATAATTCATTAGCATTATTATTTAAGGCATTTTACATTGGTTTAAGATTTGATGTTGTTATATGTAGTTATGTATTAGCACCATTAATAATAATTCTACCTTTGTTTGAAAAAAAATTTATAAAAGAAGTAATAATAAAAAAAATAATTTTTTATTATTTTATATTTACAGGTTTTATTCTATTTTATTTTTCAATTACTGAAATATTCTTTTTTAAAGAATTTGGACAAAGATATAATCATCTTGCAGTAGAATATTTAATATATCCACGCGAAGTATTTACAAATATTTTTCAATACTATCCTGTTATTTCTGTTACAATTGGAATAATAATAGTTTATTTTTTTATTTCAAAATTATTTAAAAAATTTGTATATTCAACTACTTTTTTTAGTTTTAATTTTTTAAAGCGAACTATTTTATGGATAATATTATTGTGCATTATTTTTATTGGAATGAGAAATAGTTTTGATCATCGACCAATAAATATAGTATTATCATATTTTTCAAAAAATCAATTATTAAATGAAGTAAGTTTAAATGGTTTTTTTTCTTTTTGCTATGCACTAATAGATAGATTAAAAAATGTAGTGGAATATAAGAAGAATTACTTTAGTATAGATGATAAAGAAGCGCGAATGATAGTGCGAAATAAAATAGCAGAAAATAAAAATATAGAATTTATAAATGATGAAGAAATAATAAGAATTGAGAATAAAGGTGGAGAAAAAAAATATTATAATGTAGTAATAATAATTGAAGAAAGTTTAGGCGCTGAATTTACAGGGATTCTTGGAACAGAAGAGAATAAAAAATATGATTTAACACCAAATATTGATAAAATAGCAGAAAAATCAATATTATTTACACGAGCATATTCAACTGGCACAAGAACAGCACGTGCAATTGAAGGAGTAATTAGTTCATTTCCACCAATACCTGGTGAGAGCACAATTAAACGCTCTAAAACAGTAAATAATTTTTTTACAATTGGCAGAGTATTAAAAGCAGAAGGATATTCAACGCATTTTATTTATGGCGGTCAGGCAATGTTTGATAATATGCGTGGTTTTTTTAATTCAAATGGTTTTGATAATATTATAGAAGAAAAAGATTTTGATAAATATATATTTAAAACTACCTGGGGAGTAAGTGATGAAGATTTATTTAATAAATCATTAGAAATATTTGAGAAACAACAAACACAATTTTTAGCAGTATTATTAACATCATCCAATCATATGCCATTTACTTTTCCAGAAGGTCGAATAAAAAAATTAGATACTAATATAAAAGATTATGATAGATTAAATGCAATAAAATATTCTGATTATGCATTAGGCGAATTTATTAAAAAAGCAGAAAAAACAAAATATTTTAATAATACAATATTTGTAATTTTAGGAGACCACAGCACAAGAGTTTTTGGTGAAAATATTATCCCGATTAAAAAATACCACATTCCATTATTATTTTATGCACCTGAAATATTAAAAAATTTTCCCAAAAAAATTGATACAATAATAAGCCAAATTGATATACTACCAAGTATTTTAAGCATTCTTAATATTCCATATAAAAGCATAGCATTTGGCAGAAATATTTTTTCAGTTGATAAAGATGATGGGTTTGCTTTACTACATTATGATAAATTAATTGGATTATTATATAAAGAAAAATTATGTGTTTTTTATCCAGATAAAACTTTTAAAATTATTAATATTAACAATACAGATAATTTTATTAATCTTCAATATGAAAAAATATGTGCTGCTTATTTTCAATATGCTGATTTTCTTTACAATAATAGCAAATATAAAATTCATTAAAATAAATATTTTTAATTGACTTTATAAAAATTTTCATTTAATAAAAAATTAATTAAAGAATTTTTTTAAGATTAAAAGATATGATTAATGTAAAAGGATATTATTACAATTCAAAAATAGATTTAAAAAAATTTCGTGAAAAATTAAAAGCATATAAAATATTAAGCATTGACCCAATTATATTTGAGCCAATAAGTGAGCGCTTTGTAATTATTACAAAATTTGGTGTTGTAATTTTCTGGAATCCAAATGAAGAAATCAAGAATGAGATAATAAATGAATTAGCGAAATTTCTTGAAGATAGTTCTATTGATGAGAGAGTGAGTGATGAATTAGAAATTGAAATAGGCGAGTTTGATTATATAGATTTTGAGAAGGTTAGTATTAGTTCAATAACACCAGAGAAAGTAAAAATAATAAGTTTAGCAATGGCACAATCAATAGCATTAAATAAATTTGAACTTGAAATGGAAAATGCATTAACAGAAATAGAAAAGTATATTCATCAAATTAAAGATACAGGTAAAGTTCGTTTTAGCGCAAAAAAAATACTTCAAAGTATTGGTTTAGCAATATCAATGAAATATCATGTGATTTCAAATTTAACATTATTTGATAAACCAGAAGAAACCTGGGAACATATTGAATTAAGAACACTTTTCAAAGAAATACGAGAATATTTTGACCTTGATGATCGCCATTATGCAATAAATATTAAACTTGAATTTATAACAGATAATATAGAGACATTACTTGATGTAATAAATACAAAAAAAGCTCATACCTTAGAATTGATAATTATTTTATTGATCTTTTTTGAAATAGTCTATCCTTGGTTAATGAAATTATTTTAATAATCAGCAAAAAAATTTAAATATTTATTATTTAGGAAATTTTCAAAAAAACGGCTAATTCAAAGATTTTAAATAATTTAAAAAAAACTTAAAAAACTTGACAAAGGCGGAAAAATATAATATAAAAATAATGTTCAAAATTTGAACAATATAAATAATGTGTTTCGGCCATTATTTATATTTATTATATTTCTCTTTTTTATGTAAATAGAAAAATACTATTTAATTATTTTTTAAAAAATTTAATGAAAAATTTCAAAATAAAATTATTAAATACAATTGAATTATGAGATGATATAATAATAATATTTTCAAAATAATAAATTTTAATTGGAATGCAGAAAATGGAAAAATTTAAAAATTTTATTTCAAAATTAAAGATATATTGGATTTTTTTAAGTAATTATAAATATCAAACAATAATCCTCTTTTTATTTTTATTTATAAGTATGGTTTTAAGTTCAGTAGAAATAACAATGTTATTGCCAATTATAAATTATTTGATAGGTCAGCAACCAGCCAATATAAAGATTATAAAATATATTTTTAAATTTTTTGATTTAATTAGATTAAAACCAAATTTAATTAATATATTCATTGTTTTTATGGGAATGGTTATTATTAAAAGTATAATAGATTATATTGCAGCAATTATTCGTTCGAAAGTGCAAAGAGATATGGTTTTTGATGTTGGTAAAAAAATATTTGATAATTTAATGAAAGTAGGATATTCATTTTATCATAATACAAAGAAAGGTGATATATATTATTATATAAGTGGTGCGGCGTCTTATTTAATGTTTTCATTATTTCATCTTCTTGAATTAGTATTTGAAATTTTTTTAATTTTTGGTTATACATTTATTTTATTTTCAATTTCTTTAAAATTATCAATAATAATATTTTTTCTTGGTTTTTTTAGTATACTTATATACAAAAAATTTCTTAGCATAACAAGTAGATTATCGAAAGAACAAACAAAATTAAATCAGCAATTTAATAGCGCATTTATTGATTCAATTGATGGTATAAAAGTAGTAAAATCATTTAATAGAGAAGAATATGAAAAAAAGAAGTTTGCCAATAATTGGTTTTCCTTTTTAAATGTATTATATGTAAGTTATAAAAATAGTGCAATAATTTCATCATTAACGAATCCAATAAGTTTTTTAATTATTATTTTATTAATACTATATACGCATTATGTGCTCAAGTTTGATTTTGCTTTACTTAGTGTTTATATGTTGATTATTTATAAATTAATTCCGATATTTCAAAGAATACCAGTTGTTTTTAATTCATTAATTACTACATTAGCGCCTGTTGACATTGCATTAGAAGCAATAAGTGAAAAAGGCAAACCATATTTAAAAAATGGAAAAATAAATTTTAAAAATTTTCAAAAAAAGATTACATTTAACAATGTATCGTTTAAGTATATAAATGAATATGTTCTTCACAATATAAATTTAGAAATAGAAAAAAAACAGACAACAGCAATAATAGGTGCAACAGGTTCAGGCAAATCAACATTAATAGATTTAATTTTACGTTTGTACGATCCAACAGCTGGTGATATTTATGTTGATAATATAAAGTTAAAAGACATAAAAATTGAAGATTGGCGAAATATTTGTGCTGTTGTTCAACAGGATGTATTTTTATTTAATGATACAATACGAAATAATATATTATATGGAAAATTAGAGGCTACAGATGAAGAATTAATAGAAGCAGCGAAAAAAGCAAATGCTTATGAATTTATTATGGAATTACCAAATAAATTCGATACTTATATAGGCGAGCGCGGAGTGAAATTATCAGGTGGGCAAAAACAAATGATTTCATTAGCGCGTGCAATTATTAGAAATCCACAAATTCTAATTCTTGATGAAGCAACAAGTTCACTTGATAATCAATCTGAACGAAATGTTCAAAAAGCACTTGATTATTGGCAAGGGAAAATAACAATCATTGTTATAGCACATAGACTTTCGACTATTCTTAATGCAGATAAAATAATTGTATTAGACAAAGGCGAGATAGTTGAAGTTGGTTCGCACAATGATTTAATTGATAAAAATTCTTTTTATTCAAGATATTATAATTTACAGTTTAGTATGGAACTTAAAAATGATTAGATTAATATTAAAAATATTTTTTCGTAATCATATAATTAGAAAATTATTTAAAAAATTAGAAGAAAAATATTCAAATAATTATAAATATCAAAATATCAAATATAAAATTGCTCGATTATGTGTTATGAATGGTGTTCGACCACCATTTATTTATTATGGAAATTGTGATTCATTATATTGGCAAACACGAAATTTAGAAACTAATCATTCACCAGAACAATATTTAAGAACTGATTTTTCTACGCAAGCGACATTAGATAAAATTATTAATGTTTCAAATAAAGATACTTCTTTTATTGAAATTGGTTGTAATGCTGGTAGAAATTTGAATTATTTATTAGAAAAAGGATTTAAAAAACTTGCAGGAATTGAAATAAACGAAATAGCTATAAATCAAACATTAAAACAAAATTTTTCTGAATTATATAAAACAGCGAAATTTTATATTGGTAATGCGGCTGTAGAAATAAAAAAGATTCCTGATAATTCGTTTGATGTTGTTTTTAGCATTGCTGTTTTAATTCATATTGACCCTGAATTTTTTTCGTTCTTTGCTGATATGGTGCGAATTTCGAAAAAATATATCGCAATATTTACTGCTGAAAATGGTGCACCGTTTCCTTATAATTTTAGAAAAATTTTTACTGATTTAGGTTGTAAAGAAATTTATTATCAATCTTTTTACGGAGATAAAATTTATCAAACTTTACCAACAGAGAAATATGACTTAAAAAAACATTTTTTTAATGAAACTTTTGTTAGAATTTTTATAAAATAAAAAAACAAAAAATAAAAACGAGGTAAAAAATATGCTAAATAATCATAGTATTTTAATTACTGGCGGAACTGGTTCACTTGGTAAAATGTTAGTTAAAATAATAATCGAAAAATATCAGCCAAGAAGGTTGGTTATTTTAAGCCGTGATGAATTTAAACAATTTGAAATGGAACAGATGTTTCCTATTAAGAAATATAAATTTATTCGATATTTTTTAGGTGATATTCGAGATAAAGAGCGTTTGATTACTGCATTTAGAAATATTGATTATGTGATTCACACTGCAGCATTAAAACAGGTGCCTGCCGCTGAATATAATCCATTTGAGTTTATTAAAACAAATATTATTGGCGCACAAAATATTATAGAAGCCGCAATGTTTAATAATGTCATGAAAGTTATTGCGCTTAGCACTGATAAAGCTGCTAATCCTGTTAATTTATATGGCGCTACAAAATTATGCTCTGATAAATTATTTCTTGCTGCAAATGCTTATGCTGCTGTACATTGTAAATTTAGTGTGGTTAGATATGGCAATGTCTTTGGTAGTCGCGGTAGTGTAATCGAATTATTTTTAAAACAAAAACAAACAGGGGAAGTTACATTAACAGATGAACGAATGACGAGATTCTGGATAACATTAGAGCAGGCAGCAAATTTCGTTTTGAAATGTCTTGATATAATGTGCGGAAATGAATTATTTATTCCTAAGATTCCAAGTATGCGAGTAATTGATTTAATTAAAGTAATTTGCCCTGAATGTAAAATTAAAAAAATTGGCATAAGACCAGGTGAAAAAATAAATGAAATGCTTATCTCAAATGATGAAGCGCGTTATTGTTATGAGTTTGATGATTATTATATTTTGAAACAACCAACATTATATTTATCAAATGAAGAATTGCCTGAAAAAAACGGGAAATTAGTTGATGAAAATTTTGAATATAAAAGTAATACAAACAAGATGTGGCTAACAGAAGAAGAAATAAAAAAGATAGTTGATGATTATATAAGTGAAAAATATTTTTAGAAAAGAGATTCAAAAAAGCATTTTACAAATATTGTTCATACTTATAATTTTTAGGTATGATTAAAATAATTTAAATTTTTAATAAATAATTTTTTGATAATTTTTATTTACATCAGATAGAATAATAAGTTTTTAAAAAATAATTGTTTTTGATAAGTATATTTTAATCTAACAATAAAAGATTTAATTTTTTTAAGAAGTATTCACTTTATTATTTTGAGGAGAAAAAATGAACAATAAAATAGAATTAATTTTTACAAGAACATAAAAATTATTTAAGAGAAAAATTCGGAGTAATCGAAATTGATCTCTTTGGTTCCTATGCAAGAGGTGAACAGCTGGATTAATAGATATTCTTATTCAAGAATATTTTGGCATATATGCTGAAATAATTTTGGAAATTATAAAGAATAAACTGCCTGAATTAGAAAAAGCAATAAAATTTCTTCTTGAAAATGAAAGTTTAAAAATGTTTGCCAAACTTGACAGAGAATATTTTTTATAAAATTTATATTTTTAAAAAAAGGACTGTAAAAGGACTCATAGTTACTATTTTAAAATTTTTAATAATTGAATTTAAGATATATATTCAGATTAAAGAATAAATTTTAATTTTTTGAAAATTTATTTGTAATGATGTGATGATGTCTGTCCCTAAAATTATGATAGGATATTCAAAACAAAATATAAATAAAACTGATATAAAAAGTGTTTTAAAAATATTAGGTTCGGATTTTTTGACGCAAGGACCGAAAGTAGAAAAATTTGAAAAAATACTGGCAGATTATTGTGGAGCAAAATTTGCCGTGGCAGTTGCAAATGGAACTGCTGCTTTACATTTAGGCTGTCTTGCACTTGGTTTAAAAAATGGAGATGAACATTGGACATCAGCAGTTTCATTTGTAGCATCAGCAAATTGCGGTATTTATTGTGCTTCTAAACCAGATTTTATTGATATTTCATTAGATGATTTTAATCTTGATTTGAATTATTTAGAAACAAAATTAAAGAAGGCAAAAGTTAAAAAAAGATTACCGAAAGTTATTATACCTGTGCATTTTGCTGGCTTACCGTGCGATATGGCTGGTCTTAATTTTTTAGCAAATAAATATGATTTTAAAATTATTGAAGATGCCTGTCATTCATTAGGAGCAGAATATAAAATAAAAGATAAATGGCATAAGATTGGAGATTGTAGTTTTTCAGATTTAGTCTGTTTTAGTTTTCATCCTGTAAAAACAATTACAACTGGCGAAGGTGGCGCTATATTAACGAATAACAAAGAGTTATATGAAAAATTATTAATGTTGCGTTCACACGGAATAATAAAAGATAGTTCAAAATTTTTATATACATCGAATAATCAATATATATCATTGAATAGTTGCTTCTATAATAATTCGTATAAATTAAAAAATATAAATAACATTATACTTCCAAAGCAATGCTATTATGAAATGCAAGAATTAGGATTTAATTATCGTATAACTGATATTCAATGTGCATTAGGATTAAGTCAATTATCCCGTATAAATAAATTTTTAAAAAAACGGCAGCAAATTTCAGAGTATTATAGAAATAAATTATCTGATTTAGTTTTATTTCAAAAAATAAATAACGATAAATATAAATCATCAAATCATTTAGTTGTTATATTAACAAAAAAAAGAAATGAATTATTTGAATATTTAAAGAAAAATAACATTTTATGTCAGATACATTATATTCCAATTTATCGACATCCATTTTATCAAAAAAAATATAAGTTTAAGATTTCTGATTTTCCAAATTCAGAAAAATATTTTTTAGAATGTTTATCTATACCGTGCTATTATGATTTATCGAAAAGTGATTTGATTTTTATTATTCAAAAAATAATTGAATTTAATAAACTCTGATTTAAAAAAGATGATAAAAAATAATGAAATTTTAGAACAATTTGAGAAAGAATATTTAAGAGATATAAAATTAGATTACAAAGAAAAATTAAAAAAATTTGAAGAATTAATGAATTATGCAAAAAAGATGAATAAATGGCAACCAGAGAATTATGAAGAAAGTATAAAAAAAGATATTGAAATTGCAAGGATAATAAATTGGAGAAAACAATATTAGAAAAAGTATTTGAAAAATTATGTTATGCTTTTAAGGAAGAAAAAATAGATTATATGATTATTGGTGGACAGGCTGTTCTTTATTATGGTCATCCGAGATTAACAGAAGATATTGATATTACACTTGGTATAGATATTTCTGAGTTAAATAAAATAATTAAGATATGTAATAAAAATAATATTTTACCTTTACCAAAAAAAATAGAGGAATTTGTAGAAAAAACTTATGTATTACCTTGTTTTGATAATGAAAATAAAATTAGAATCGATTTTATTTTTTCTTTTTTTGAATATGAACGCAAAGCAATTTCAAGAGCAAAAGAAGTATCATTAGATAATATAAAAATAAAAATAGCAGCGATTGAAGATGTAATTATTCACAAAATTTTTTCAGGAAGACCGCGGGATATTGAAGATATTAGAATTTTGATGATTATAAATAATAAAGAAAAAATTGATAGAAAATATATAATAAACTGGTTAAAAGAATTTGCTAATATTCCTGGTAAAGAAAATTTAATAGAAATATTTTTAAGAATTGAAGAAAATTTATAGATAAAAGCATCCTTTTAAAAAGGATACTTATTTAAAATTTAGGTCTTAAAATAAGGACAATAATTAAATGATATCAACTGAGTTATTAAAAGAAATAATAATAAGCAATCAAAATTATATAAATGAATTACCAGAAATAATAAGCCGTCAAATTAATTTATCAGATTTTTATAAAAGAAAAGTATGTATATTATATGGACCGCGTCGAAGTGGTAAGACTTTTATTCTTTATGATATTTTTTTAAAAAATAAAAACAATGCATTATATATAGACTTTGCAGATGAAAGATTAGTTAATTTTGAATTAGAAGATTTTCAAAAATTACAGGAAGCTTTTTTTGAATTAAACCCGCATTTAATAAAAAGTAAAAATATATTTTTTTTATTAGATGAAATTCAGAACATTGAAGGATGGGAAAAATATGTTCGTAGAGCAGTTGAAAAAGAAAATATAAATGTAATAGTTACTGGTTCATCATCAAAAATGATGCCCTATGAAATACATACAGCATTAAGAGGCAGAGCTATTAGTTATCAAATATATCCACTTTCTTTTGCTGAATATTTATTAATTAAAGGAATTGAATTAACAAAAGTTAATTTATATAACCGCCAAAAAGTTTTAATAAAAAATTCATTTAAAGAATACTTAGAATTTGGAGGTTTTCCAGAGGTTGCTTTATTTGAGACAAAATATCAAAAACAAAAAGTTTTGAAAGAATATCTTGATGCAATGTTTTTTAAAGATTTAGTTGAACGATACAAAATTTCAAATATTTCAATAATAGATATACTTCGTGATAATTTATTTAGCAGTTATTCACAAAAATTTTCAATATCAGCATTATATAAAAAGTATAAAATAAATTATTCATTTTCAAAAGATACATTATTTAAATATTATCGATATTTTATTGATAGTATGTTAATATTTGAAATTCCATTATTTAATGAATCACATTATAGAAGACAAAATTTTCCAAAAAAAATTTATTTAGTAGATAATGGATTAGCAAAAAAAATAGTGTCCGAAAATTACGGTAGATTATTAGAAAATATTATATTTTTAGAATTATTAAGAAAAGAAAATGAAATATATTATTTATCAAATGAATATGAGTATGATTTTATAGTAAAAAAAGATAAACAAATTAATATATTCCAGATTTGCTGGGAATTAACAGATAAAAATAAAGAGAGAGAAATCGAAGGTTTAATAAAAGGTTGTAAATATTTTAATATAAAAAAAGGTTATATAATT
>Ga0209409_1000764_pt1 | contig 31590 bp, 21 predicted proteins | sample AD_JPNMR1_MetaG_FD_184424 | JGI IMG/M metagenome (GOLD analysis project Ga0209409, IMG submission 184424) | Active sludge microbial communities of municipal wastewater-treating anaerobic digesters from Japan - AD_JPNMR1_MetaG (SPAdes) (version 2) | ecosystem: Engineered > Bioreactor > Anaerobic...
TAACCATGAAGTTTTCAATAACTTCAAAGGGAATAAATTTTTGCGCCATAGGTTTTAGTTTTTTTGCTTTTCAGAATCCAAAATTACGGAATTTAAATTCCTGCCACAAAACAAAAATTTCCTTATCTCATCGTGAGCCCCGATATTTCGGGATAAACTTTGTAGAAGGATACAGCGATTAGCGTGCAGTGTGCAAAGGATAAAGGATAAAGGATAAAAATTTCAGATTTCAGATTCATGATTGAAGGTGGTTTCTTATGCCATTAACCATCAACCATCAACTATCAACTAAACTGGTATCACAGAGTTAAACGGAGTCTACACGGTGTTACACAGAGTGTATAACGTGGCATTTACGAGCAACGATACACGAACAACGAACAACGCTTCCTGCCCCGTAGGGGCTAAACATTTGTAATCACGTGGCCACACTCACATATATTGCGATGCACGCAATACTTAAGCCAAAGAGCAATGGTGAAACTTTGCATCGCAACAGATAAGCATGGCTAAGAGCCTTTTACACGTTCTTTCTTGTCTTGATACAAGAAAGAACCAAAGAAAATCAAGGCTGAAAAGCCCGACCCGATGGGTGCCCCGTGGGTGGAACTGCTGCGCGATACAATTCGCCACGCCTGCGGCGTGACTCATGTGGTATCGCTTACAAAGCCCACCGCAACGTTCCACCCCCGACCCTCTGCCGTGTCAGGCTTTTATGCCCTTTCCTATGCCAACCTTTGTTGCTAGATTAATCTAATTAATAGAGTTTAAGGTACAAAGAGATGCTTCGGCGAGTTCAGCATGACAAAGGGCGTAAGGGTGCTAGGAGTATTGTCATTCCGAACTAGTCGAGGAATCTCTCTCAGGTATAACGACCAGCCCCGTAGGGGCATAACAGCTAAGCCCAGGGTTTTAACCCTGGGTATTGTGGTTTCAAAATATTAGGCGATGCACGCAATTCATTTACCAAAGAGCAAGGGTGAAGCGTTGCATCGCATAGGGAAAGCATTGCAAAGAACGATTATCGGAAAACCAATCAAAAGGGATAAAGGGAATGAATGTACAAATAGATGCTTCGGCGAGCTCAGCATAACATCAGGTCTAAATTCTCTTCTGCTAACAACCAACAACCATCAACTATCAACTAAACTGGTATCACAGAGTTAAACAGAGTCTACACGGTGTTACACAGAGTGTATGACGTGGCATTTACGAGCAACGATTAACGAACAACGAACAACTCCCCATATCATCCTGAACCCTTCGAAAAACCTCCCTAACCAACCGGCATTGAACCCGATACTGGAAATGAAAAAAGCCCCGAATGATTCGAGGCTTTGGTACCCGGGGCCGGGGTCGAACCGGCATGGTATTGCTACCACTGGTGTTTGAGACCAGCGCGTCTACCAATTCCGCCACCCGGGCGTTGTAGAAAATCGGTGCGAAGATAATAAGTTTATTTAATTTGTCAAAACAGTTTTGGGCAATATCTTAGCCTGCCCTCAGCTTCACCTTTTTGGTAATATAACGTTTGGCAGTTTTGTAGATATTCTCAATATCGTAGCCACATTCGGCGTAGAGTTCTTGCTGGGTTCCTTGTTCAATAAAGGTATCGGGAATACCCAGGCGTACTACCTTAATGCTGTAGCCATTATCGTTGAACCACTCCAGTACGGCACTACCAAAACCGCCGGGCAGGCAACCGTCCTCAACCGTAATAACTGTTTTAAACTCCTTGCCAACAGCTTCAAGTATTTCAACATCGAGTGGTTTAACAAAGCGCATGTCGGCATGAAAAACTGCGTGGCCATCGGCCTCGAGCATGTCGGCCGCCTTAGCCGCAAGGTTTCCAATGTGTCCAATGGACAGAATTGCTATATCGGTTCCAGTTCTAAGAACTCTACCCTTGCCCAATTCAACACGTTTGAAAGGTTTACGCCAATCCACCATAACGCCATTGCCACGAGGATAGCGGATTGAGATAGGACCCTTGGGCTCAAGCTGTGCAGTATACATTAAGTTACGCAGCTCCTCCTCGTTCATTGGTGCTGCAACGGTCATGTTAGGAACGCTGCGCATGTAAGCCAGGTCGTAAGCGCCATGGTGTGTAGCGCCATCGTCGCCTACTAAACCGCCGCGGTCAAGGCAGAAAACTACTGGTAGGTTTTGTAGTGCAACATCGTGTATTACTTGGTCGTAAGCACGCTGCATAAAGGTAGAGTAAATGTTACAGAAAGGGATTAGCCCCTCAGCGGCCAGACCTGCTGAGAAGGTTACAGCATGCTGCTCGGCAATGCCCACATCAAAAGCTCTGTCGGGTATTTTTTGCATCATGATGTTAAGGGAGCAGCCACTTGCCATGGCTGGAGTAATGCCAACTATCTTTGGGTTTTGCTCGGCAAGCTCAACCAGGGTTTCGCCAAAAACATCCTGGTAGCGGGGTGGGGTGGGCTTGTCGGCATTCACTTTTATCCTCTCGCCGGTAGCCTTATCAAACAATCCCGGAGCATGGAATGCTGTTTGATTTTTTTCAGCGGGCGCATACCCTTTGCCCTTAACGGTAATAATATGGAGCAACTTTGGACCGGGAATATCCTTCAAGTCCTGGAGAACACGTGTAAGGTAAACCACGTCGTGGCCATCAATTGGGCCAAAATATCTAAAGCCCATGGATTCAAACAGATTGCTTTGCTTGAGTATCGCTGCTTTGATGGCGTTTTCTAATTTCTGTATTAGGCTACGGGTCTTAGGACCAACCCTATCTATTCGTCCAAGAATATCCCACACCTCATCCTTGATCTTGTTGTAGGTTTTTGATGTGGTGATGTCCAGCAGGTACTCTTTCAAAGCCCCAACACTGGGATCTATTGAGATATTGTTATCGTTAAGGATAACAAGCATGTTTGGGTTGATGCTACCCCCGTGGTTAAGGGCCTCAAAGGCCATGCCGCCAGTAAGCGCACCATCGCCAATTACAGCCACTATTTTTCGGTTTTCAAGCTTCAACCTCGATGCTACCGACATGCCAAGGGCAGCGGAAATGGAGGTAGATGAATGGCCAACGCCAAAGGCATCGTACGGACTCTCGGAACGCTTAGGGAATCCGCTAATTCCCTTGTATTTACGGTTTGTGTGGAAAACATCGCGACGGCCAGTAAGTATTTTGTGGCCATAGGCCTGATGGCCAACATCCCAAATTATACGGTCAAAAGGAGTGTTATAAACGTAGTGGAGGGCAATGGTTAGCTCAACCACCCCTAAACTCGATGCAAAATGGCCCGGATTCTCCGAAACAATATCAATGATATACTGCCTGAGCTCAGCGCTTAAATCAACCAGCTGCTCAGGTTTTAACCTTTTAATATCCTCGGGCGAATCGATATTGCTTAGCAATGCGTACTTGTTCTCCATAAACACCATTCCCCTCACTATACCTTAACAGCTAAAATAGCACTTTGTTACATATTTTTCCAAATCTTTTCTGTCTAAATAGTAGTTTTATGTTGATATTTTAAGAATGTTTCAAAATGCGAGGGTGCAATTAAATTTTTATATTTGTTCAAAATAATTGCAACATGAAGCAATGTCCAAAATACTTTAAAGCCCTGATACTTGGGTTAGCAATTCTAACTGCATGCGTGCCTGCCAAGGAATTCCAAGCGCTACAGGACAAAAACGCAAAGTGCGAGGAGGAGCGTGAAAAGCTAACGGTGGAAAACGAGGCCCTTACAACTAAAAACTCGGAACTCGACAGTAAAACACGTATTCTTCAGGCAAAGGTTGATGCCCTCACAAGCGACAGCATAAACCGTGCAGTTACTTTCAACCGCATTAATGAGGAGCTAACAACGCTTAAGGAGCGTTACGCAGAGCTTCAAAGCCTACAGGATGGGGTAATTTCGGGTAGCAAGGATGAAACCAAAAAGCTTTTACTTCAAATACAGAAAACCCAGGAAGAGTTGCAGGAAAAGGAAGATGCCCTTAAAGAACTTGAGCGGAGGCTATATCAGCGTAAGCTTGGGCTCGATAAGGTGCAGGCAAACCTCGATAGCATGAAACGTGAGCTTGATGCACGCAATGCCCGGTTGGTTGAGTTGGAGCGAATGCTAAATGCCAAGGATTCAGTTATGAGAGCCCTGCGGAAAAAAGTTGCCGATGCGCTTTTTGGGTTCGAGGGCAAGGGGCTCACAGTCTCAATTCAGAATGGCAAGGTTTACGTATCGCTGGAGGAAAAGCTGATGTTCAAATCGGGTAGCTACGAGATTGACTCAAAGGGTGCCGCTGCAATAAAGCAGTTAATCCCGGTTCTTGAACAGAACCCCGATATTAACATAATGGTTGAGGGTCACACCGACGATGTTCCATACCGAGGAACAGGAGGGCTCCAGGATAACTGGGATTTAAGCGTAAAACGTGCCACTACCATTGTACGCCTACTGATTTCAGGCTCAAGGATTGACCCTGTGCGTGTAACTGCAGCAGGGCGGAGCCAGTACCTTCCCATCGATAGGGCTAAAACACCCGAAGCTCGACAAAAAAATAGGCGCACTGAGATTATTCTTACCCCAAAAATGGACGAAATACTCCAGCTGCTGGAAAGCAACTAAACTCAAAAGCGGCAGTAGCCGCTTTTTTTGTTATCTGACCTATTTGCTGTAATTTTGTGCTCAAATAATTTGAATAGCAATGGGTCTAAAATGTGGCATAATTGGTCTTGCCAACGTGGGCAAAACTACTATTTTCAACTGCATGTCGAGCACTAAAGCCTTAACCAGCAATGTGGCTACCGGCACAGGAAAATCGAACATCAGTACAATAAACGTCCCCGATAACCGGCTTTACGAACTTGAAAAGTTCCAACCCACTGAGCGTATTGTTCACACCACCGTTGAGATTGTTGATATTCCCGGTTTATCGAAAACAACTGGTAAGGGCGAGGGCAATAAGTTCCTGGCCGATGTTCGTAACTGCGATGCATTAATCCACGTGCTACGCTGTTTCGACGATCCCTCGCTACCCCATATCGACGGTTCCATTGACCCCGTTCGCGATATTGAAACGGTGAACTTTGAGCTGCAGGTTCGCGACCTGGAATCGGTTGAGAAAAAGCTACAAAAGGTTGAAAAAGCTGCAAAGGTAGGCGATAAGGAAGCCAAAAAAGCTTTTGAGGTTCTATCGGTTTACAAAAACCACCTTGAGTCGTTCAAAAACGCTTCAACTGTTCCAGTTGATGAGCACGATAAAAAGTATGTTGACGATCTTTTCCTGCTTACCACAAAACCGGTTATCTACGTATGCAATGTCGACGAAAAATCGGCTGTAAACGGCAACCAGTACTCCAATAGGGTAAAGGAGTTCCTAAAGGATGAAAAAACGGAAATACTTATTATAGCCGGTAAGGTTGAGGCAGAAATATCGGAACTTGAGAGTGAGGATGACCGCAAAGCCTTTTTGGCCGATGTAGGGCTTACTGAGCCCGGCGTTAACAAGCTTATTAGAGCGGCATACTCCCTGCTAAACCTCGAAACCTTTTTTACCGTTGGGCCCAAGGAAATTAGGGCATGGACAATCAAAAAAGGGATGACAGCTCCACAGGCTGCTGGAGTTATCCATTCCGACCTTGAACGCGGCTTTATTAGGGCCGAGGTTATGAAGTATAACGACTTTATTACCCTTGGTTCAGAGCACGCTTGCCGCGAAAAGGGAAAACTATTTGTTGAGGGTAAAAACTACGTTGTTGAGGATGGTGATATTCTGCATATCCGTTTCAACGTATAAAGAACTGTCAAATTAATCGTAAACCCCAACTCAAGTTGGGGTTTTGTTTTTATAGGAAACGTTTAATGAGGTTTAGTAGTTCATCGGGGTCAATTGGTTTTGTAACAAATGCGTTACAACCAGCATCCCTACAGGCACTCACATATTCGGAATCGGTAGCAGTTTGGGCAATGATAGGGATTTGCTTATTTATCTTTCGTATCTCAATGGTAGCCTCTATTCCGCTCTTAAAAGGTAACTGAATGTCAAGTAGAATTAAATCGGCTGCCCTTTCAATGGTTGCTGCCTCAATGGCATCTTCGCCGTTTTTAACATGAATAACAGTAGCGCCCGTTTTGCTAAGCAAAGCGTGTAGGTACTGGTAGTTTATCAGATCATCCTCTACCACCAGTATTCTTTTACCAGTAAAGTTGAAAGCCTCCTTGTTGGCGTTGGAGTTGGGCACTGTTATAGGTAGCACAAGAGTAAAGGTTGATCCTTGACCTGGTGAGGATTGAAGCTTGATGCTACCCCCTAACGCAATGGCATACCCCATGGCTATGGTTAATCCAATTCCTAGACCATCGTAAAAAATTGGGCTGGAATCATCTAAGTGCTTATAAAAACGCTCAAAAACTTTCTTCTGTATATCGTTTGGTATGCCAACCCCTGTATCCTTTACGTATAGGTATAGCAACGAGTTCTCGTTTATGGAGTAACCCATTTCAACCCCACCCTGGTGGGTAAACTTGAAGGCATTCTCTGAAAGATGAATAATAATGCTACGCAAACGGTAGTAATCGCATATTACTATTGCCCTATCGTCGGGCAACGATTTATTTACCCTAAAAAAGAGATTTTTATCATCAAATTCAGCAATGGCGTCAAACTCCTTGTAAACATCATCGAGCAGCTGATTTAGGTTGACCTCGGATAGCAGTAGGTTTACCTGGTTAGTTTCAATTTTTGAAAGTTCAAGGATATCGTCAACTATTCTTACAAGTTTATTGCCCAAACGCTTAACCTGTTCGCCTAGCTGCGAACGCTCTTCAGCAGTGCATTCTGGTGCCGAAAGGTAGTAGGAGAGTCCTAGTATTCCATTCAGAGGTGTCCGGATTTCATGGCTGATATTTGCCATGAAAGCGGATTTAATTCTTTCAAGCTCCCTTATTTTGTCAATAGCATTATTCAACTCCCTGGTTCTATGTTTTACCAGGGAATCGAGTTCATTATTGAACTTGAACAGCTGAGAGTTTGTATGCTCTAAAAGCTTTTTCTTTTGGGAGAGCTGTATGGCAAAGTAAACAATTACGCTGAGGGTTAGGAGCAAAAGAATTGAAAAGATTGTGTACAAAGTAATTATCTTTTTATCCTTCTGTTCGTTTAACGATTTCAGCTCCAGCTGCATTTGTAGCTGCTGGTTTTCCCTTTCCTGCTTCTCAATCTGCAACATTGAGTGTAGCTGTGCAACCTGAGTTATAAGCTTCTTGGTGAATGTTTTATCGGTATACTCCAAAAATTCCTTTAAACATTTTTGGGAATTCTTAAAATCGCCGGTTGCCTCGTAGCAGGTTGATAGCTGCCTGTTAGCTTGAGCTGAAAGATCTTCATCGCCATTGAGTTTGGCTAGGCGTTTAGCCTCAAGCAAGTATTTAATTGCAAGCCCAAATTGCGCTATACCAGTATAACACCGGCCAATTGCCAAATTGCTTAGAGCAATTCCGCGAGTGGAGCTGAGCGTTTTGCTTATGGTTAATGATTGATTATGGTAGTACAAAGCGGAATCAACCTTACCCAAGCTCTCATAGAAAAAACCAATGTTATCGTAAAACGAGGCAAGCATTAGCGAATCCATGTACTTGCCATAGCTGTTAAGTGTGGAAAAAAAGATTTGTCTTGCACCTTCCAAGTTCCCAATTTTGGTTAAGCTTAAACCTACATTTCCCTTAGCCCTTACATAGTTTTTGTAGCTGTGAGCTTTTTCGTAGTAGTTTGCTGCTTTCTCAAAGAAATCGATCGATGCCGTGAAGTTCTCAAGGGTGTAGTAAACAATTCCAAGTGAGTTATAGCAATTTGCTAGCAATGCACTATCGTTAATCGATGTAGCAAGCTTTACACTTTCCTCAATTAGTTGAATTGCCTTTACATAGTTCGATTTCCGAACATAGCAAGAACCCAGGGTATAGTAAGTTTTTGCAGTTCCTGCACTATCACCAACAATATTGTAAAGAACCAATGCCCTTTGTAGGCTATCGATGGCGGCATCGTAACTGTTTAGCCTAAAAAGAGCGTTACCCATTGAGTGAGTTGCATCAGCAAGCAAGTGCTTGCTATTTGTGGCTTTTGCCTTATGGTATGCCTCGCGAGCAAACGCTATTCTTACCTGTGGCGATTTTGCATTAGCAGCAGAATCGATTAAGGCCCTAACAGCAATACTATCGGATTTTGACTGGGAAAATACTGAGAATGGATATTGCAAAAGCAAAGCTGCAGAACAAAGTATTAAAACTCTATGTAAAAAATTTGAGCTTTGCATAGTTGGACTTTATCATGCAAACATAAAACACTTTACGATAAATTGAAAGAAAAGTTTAATGCGATTTATTGCTGTGCTATATGATGGATTCAGCAGTTATAGGCACCTAAAAGTGCCATGAATTAGCAAATTAAACCAGACTAATTTTAGAGGAATGAGTCGGAATAAGCAGAATATGATGGAGTTAGAGGAAGTTAGAGGAATTGTAAAAAGTGAACGGCTAAACCAAATGACATGAATTAACAAATTCAACCGGGCTAATTTTTAAGCAATCAGTCGGAATGATCCGGAATAAGCAGAATATGATAAGTCGGGATTACCTCGATAAGTCAGTAGAAACAAGATGTGTAAATATTTTATTGTGTTTCTATTGACTAATCTCGGTTTATAAGAAGAGGGTATCAGGAAAAACCCGTCTATTAGGTTGATAATTTTATGAAATGAGAGAAGTTTGGCTGTCAAACCCTAAATCCCATAATAAGTATATCATCAACCTGTTTCTCGTTACCCTTAAACTCATCAAATTTTTCCTGTAGAATACTTTGCTGGGTATTTAATGGCAGGTGATGAATATCAAGCAGAAGCTTTTTAAGGTTCACCATCATAAATTTTGAGTTTTTGGGGCCGCCAAACTGGTCGGAGTATCCGTCGGAAAGCAGGTAGAACAGGTCGTTTTCAAAGATAGCAAAGGTGTGGTTAGTAAACATTCGTTCCTCAATAATGTGATGCCCAATAGGCATTTTATCGCCTTTAATTTCGTAAAGAGTACTTCCGTCAGCTATAACAGGGTTTGAGTGCGTTGGAGGGGCCTGAACGGAGGAATCCCTTATGAGTAGCAAAGGGAAATAAGCGCCTGCGTAATGGGCCTCCATCCTTTTTCGGTCAACTATGAGCATACCCATATCCATACCGTCGTGTGAATCGTTATCGGTTTCGGCTGGGTTGAGCGAGGCAATAACAAGGCGGCGGAGGCGCAAAAGGATATCGGCGGCATTCTCAAAATGTTGTGTTGCGGTTAGTTCCTTTAACAGGGTAATGCCAAGCATACTCATAAAGGCTCCGGGAACCCCGTGGCCAGTGCAATCGGCTGCTGCTATCGCAATTCTACCATCGGTTAGCTGTGTTACCCAAAAGAAATCGCCACTAACAATGTTTTTGGGTTGGTAGAGCACAAAGTGATCGCGCAGCAGTGTGGAGATTTGCTGGCTACGCGGAAGAACAGCAGCCTGAATACGGCTCGCATACTTAATACTATCGGTTATTTGCTTTTGTTGTTCGGCTATTTGGTCACGTTGCCTTTCGGCCAAATCGCGCTGGGCCTCAATCTCCTGTTTCTGGTTTTCAATTTCGTTCTTTTGCCTTAATATCTCAGCGTTCTGCTGGATAAGAATTTGGTTGGTTCTCTTTTTTTCGCGGTAGAATCTGAATACTACAGCTGCCAGAGCAAGGCTCAAAACTAAAGCTATTGAAATAAGCAGGGTTGCCATTCGCTGCCGTTCAAGCCTGGCTTGCTGCATGGCATCGCGCTGGCGCGAGATTAACTCCTGTTCCTTTTCCCTTTTCTCAAAATCGTACTGCATCTCCAGCTTGGCTATTTGGCTGGCGTTAACGCTATCTTTAAGTGCCGAATAGCTGGTAAAGTACTCGTATGCCTTTTTGTAATTACCTTTCCTGCGTTCGGCGTCCGATAAGCTAAAGTATATATCGCGTAAATCGGTAGTAATCTTTTGCTTTTGGGCATCGTTTAACGCTTTATTCAGAAGGGTAATCCCTTTGGCAAAGTTTCCCCTTTGCAGCTCAAGTTCACCCATGTATCGGTTAAGCTTTGCCATATCAATACTATCGTTTACCTGCTGTTTCAGCAATAGCGATAGGTTTAGGTAGTATTCGGATTGCTGGTACTGTTTTTTATCAAAGTAGATAATTCCCATCAGCAGGTAGTTAGCTGCCTGTGCGTGTATGTTTCGGGTGCGTGAATTCTCATCAATTACCTTACCCAGTAAATCGAGCGCCTTGTCGTGCATGCCGGTATGGTAGTAAATATTGGCCAACTCGGTTTGTGCCAGGGTTATGCCGGTTTGATTGTTAAGCCTGCGGTAATGGTTCAAGGCATTTTCGGCATACTGCAAAGCCCTTTCGTTAATCTCCAATCGGCTAAAAAGGCGCGAAATGCTTAACGATGTCCAGGCCATACCCTCAGTTTCGCCCGATTGCTCAAAAATTTCAAGGGCATCGAGCATGTACTGCAAGGCAATTGAGAAATTACCCGTAATTGCAAACACCGTTCCAATGTTAACCAATGTGCGGGCAATTTCTACCTTGCTTCCTATCTTGTAGTTGTAGTCCAGCGCTTTTTTATACTCATCAATGGCTTGGCTGTAGTAACTTTTTAGCTGATAAACGTTACCAATACGGTTGTGTAGTAACGCTTTAAGCTGAACATTATCCGATTGCTCAGCAAGCATCAACGATTTATTGAAATGTTCAAGAGCAAGCTCAAAGTCGTTGCGATTGTAGTAGGCATACCCTAAACTAAAGTAAACCCGGGCCGCAATATCGGGTTGATTTACTGCATCGACCTTTGCCAAAGCTTGCCTAGCAACGCTAACGGCCGAATCGGGGTTAACTGTCCGGTAATGCTCTGATAGACTTAAAAGGCTATCGATTTCCTGTGCATGTAAACCCGCAAAAATACTAACTGCCAAAAACACCAAAAAAGTGATGCACTTTTTAATATTCAGTATTCTCATAGTGCTGTCCTGTTCTACAAGGAGCAATTTACCAAAAAAAATTTGATGGGCTAATTTTTACTGATGAACTATTACGAAATTTTGAAAAAATTGTATAGTGCTAAAACATTTTCGTATTTTTAACCATTGCAAACGATTGTGCGGTTTTACCATTAAAATTGTAATCGTAAAACATACTAGGCAACATGAGAATTGGAAAATTGAACATTAGTGCCGACAAAATAAAGATGCGAATAGGTGCCAAGCTTTTGCTTTGGGTTTTAACCACCTCGGCAGCAATAATGATTGTAATAGGCTCATTCATTAGCATAAGGGTGAACAGTATTGCTCGCGATAATGCCATTAAGATTGCACAGGCCGAAGCCCAGAAATCGGCTTTCCGATTAAAATCGGAACTCGATTTGGATATGGGTTTTTCAAGAGCCCTGGCTCATGCCCTTTACATCTACCCCAAATTCGATACTGTTACCCTCGATTCCATCTTTTTCAATATTCTGCGAAATCAGGTTTCAAACAATCCCCGATACCTTACGGTATGGTATTCAATTGAATACTCTGCGTTCCGTCCAGGTTATACAAAAGATTACGGCCGACGCTCAGTAACAGCGTACCTTAGCAACGGACAGGTAGGCATTGATATTGAGCATAAAAATATTACAGGTGATATTGTAACCAGCAACTACTACGCATCAAAAACCAGCAACTGTGAGATGTTGCTCGACCCATACACCTTTGAGTATGGTGGTAAAGAAGTGCTGGCAACCAGCCTTAGTGTACCGGTAAGGGTAAAAGGTAAATTTGCTGGCCTTGGCGGCGTTGATATCTCGCTGGAGAAGTTCCAAACCGATATTGAAAAAATAAAACCCTATCCGGGCACAAATGTTAGCCTGATTGCTGGAGATGGTCGTATAATTGCCGATTCAAACCCTGAAAACGCAAAGGAATACTTTGCTAATATTTACCCTGAACTTGAGTCGAAGTTTGCGCTTACCCAAAAGGTAAAGGATAAGCAAAACCATTTCTTTTTCTCCTACAATTCCGGAATGGAGTACCTCAACATACTTAGCATATTGCAGCCGGGTGAATCGCCCAACTCATGGGGGCTTATACTTTCCATTCCCATGTCGGAAATCGTTAAAGACGCTCGCCGGTCAGTGTTCTCCACAATTCTTGTTTTTATTCTCGGCATTATCCTACAAGCTTTTGCCATTTGGTATATCTCAGCTCGAATTTCAAAACCTATAAAGCGTACTACTGAGTTACTTAACAGTATAGCCCAAGGCGATATTGATGTGAATAAAAAAATATACCTGCATACTGGCGATGAGCTTGAGGAGATGTCGCGTTCGGCTAACAAGCTAATTGACGGATTAAACTATACTGAGCAATTTGCCCGCGAGATTGGTGAGGGAAAACTCGATACCGAGTTCAAGTTGCTCAGTGAGAAGGACAAGCTAGGAAAAGCATTAACCGAGATGCAGCGGAGCTTAATTAAAGCCCGCGAGCAGGAGGAAAAACGCAAGGAAGAAGAGCAGCAACAGATATGGGCTACACAAGGGATGGCGCTTTTCGGTGAAGTACTCCGCCAGCATAACGACAATATCACCGAACTGTCCTACCTGATAATAAAGAATCTGGTAAGCTACACCGGTTCAATTCAGGGGGGTATGTTTATTGTTAACGAGAACGACCCCAACAATACAGTTCTTGAGATGACTGCATGCTACGCATATAACCGTCGTAAGCTGATGGAAAAAACAGTGCTGCCGAACGAGGGGCTCGTTGGACGATGCTACGTTGAGAAGAAAACCATTTTAATGGTTGATGTGCCGCGCGACTATATCAAAATAACTTCAGGGCTGGGCGAGGAAAATCCGCGTTGTGTGCTTATAGTACCCCTTATAGCAAACGATATTGTTCAGGGAGTAGTTGAGCTAGCCACTTTCACACCATACCAGAAATATCAGATTGATTTTATTGAGAAGCTAGCTGCTAGCATTGCCGCAACCCTTGCAAGCGTTAAAATAAATATGCGTACGGCTCAACTCTTAACCCAAACCCAACAACAAGCTGAGGAAATGCGGGCGCAGGAAGAGGAGATGCGCCAGAACATGGAAGAGTTACATGCTACCCAGGAGGAGATGGAGCGCAAGCGTCACGAGCAGGAAACAATCCAAGCCCAACTTCGCGAGGATAAAACTATTCTTGAAAGCTTACTTCTTAATTCAAGCGACCTCATCTTCCAGAAGGATGCCGACGGTCGCTACCGCCGGATTAGCAATTCATTAGTTTCGCTACTTGGCCTATCATCCGTTGAGGAGGCAATTGGTTTAAACGAGTTTGACCTCTTGCCTGAGGATACTGCCCGTAAACTTTGGGATTTAACCGAGGATGTTGCTCGCAAGAAAAGCCCGGTAGTTGACCGCAAGATTTCACTCACCTTTGCCAACGGTCAGGAGATGAAAGGCTCTGTAAGCTTATACCCATTAACCTCTGACGCTGGAAGTATAATTGGGGTACTTGGTATTTTTAGGCAAAAATAGATTTTTTATTTCATCGTTCATTTAAGGGGTAATAGCCAATGCTTTACCCCTTTAATTCTTAAATTAAGCATAATTTCCAAACCAAAACCGGAATCAATGACTTTTAGCCAGGGAAATTTATAATGTTATATCAATGTCGTTTAGTTAATAAAATATACATACCTGTCATCCAGCGTGCAGCGAAGGATTTCTAATCGACCCCATGAGATGTTTTGCTTGCGCTCAACATGATAAAGTGAGTGAGGGAGCCAATGGTGTTGTCATTCCGAGCTAGTCGAGGAATCTCCTTCATGTATCCCTTGAACAGCCCCGTAGGGGCGTAATGTTTGTAACCAAAATGCCAACCCACTAGAATAGCGATGCACGCAATAATTTTTCCAAAGAGCAACACTGAAACGTTGCATCGCAACAGAAAAGTATGGCAAAGAGTGGTTTACATGTTCTTTCTTGTCTTGATACAAGAAAGAACCAAAGAAAATCAAGGCTGAAAAGCCCGACCCGATGGGTGCCCCGTGGGTGGAACTGCAACGCGATACAATTCGCCACGCCTTCGGCGTGACTCATGTGGTATCGCTTACTAAGCCCACCGCCACGTTCCACCCCCGACCCATTTCCGGGTCAGGCTTTTATGCCTCTGCTTGCTTTTTCCGCTCCATTCCCTCTCAGGGAAAAGGGCTGGGGTGAGGTCCTATCCAATGAACAACGAACAACTTACAAGAATGACTTCATTTGTCATCCTGAGTACAGCGAAGGATCTCTAATCCTTCCCATGAGATTTTCGGCTTAGTTCAACATGACAATAATTTCACGAAAAACGCTTCAGACCCGTAAGGACTAAATGTTTATGTACCAATGACCTTTCCCTCATGTATTGCGTGCATCGCCTAATAATTTGAAAACCACAATAACCAGGGTTAAAACCCTGAGCTTAGCTGATTTGCCCCTACTGGGCTGGAAACGGCGTTCGTTGTTCGTGTATCGTTGTTCGTGATTGCCACTCTGTGTAACAACGTGTTGCACTGTGTAACCCTGTGATACCAATTTAGTTGATAGTTGTTTGTTGATGGTTGATGGCTTAAGAAACCACCTTCCATCATGAATCTGAAATCTGAAATCTGAAATCTGAAATTTTAAATTTTTATCCTTTAACCTTAAAAAACAAACACCACCACTCTCCACACTTAGAATATTGCTCTTTAACAAGTTCAGGATGTTATTGGAGTCACAATTCTAAATAGAGTTGATTGATAAACATCAATACTATTTTTGCATAAAATAGAATTAGTCTAAATAAATTTGCGGCGAAAACAATTAACAATAATGCCGTTATGAAAAGAGTTTTGTATGTATTTGGTTTACTTGTGATTTCGTTTGGTCTTAAGGCCCAAACCGACACCATTCCCAATCAGCAGCAAAATACTGCTCAAACACTAATGAACAGTAAACCAGGGCTTCAAATTGGGGGATATGGTGAGGTTCACTACAATCAACCGTTAAAGAGCAACACCCACACCCTAGGTACGCTCGATGCTCATCGTATGGTGCTGTTCTTTGGTTACAATTTTTCCAGTAAAACGCAGTTTGTAACCGAGGTTGAAATTGAGTATGCCAGGGAGGTTTGGGTTGAGCAAATGTTTATTCAATACAGGTTAAACAGGTATGCAAACTTTAGAGCTGGAGTACTGCTTGTGCCAATGGGTATTATTAATGAGTACCATGAACCAACCGCTTTCAATGGTGTTGAACGTCCGATTATCGACAACAAAATTGCGCCCACAACCTAGCGCGAGGTAGGGCTAGGCTTCCAAGGAAATGTTTCTCAGGCCAAAACCAGGTATCAGCTCTATGTAGTAAACGGATTAAATGGTTACGATGGAACCAATGCTATGTTTTCCGGTAGTAAGGGACTTAGGGAGGGCCGTCAAAAAGCCTCAAAGGCTTACATGAACCAACCTGCATTTACAGGTAAACTGGAGTTTTATGGGGTTAAAAATCTTAATGTTGGATTATCGGGCTATTTTGGAAAATCGAATAGCAAACTTTACTCGAACCTCAGTAAGGATAGCCTCGCAAAAATCCAAAGGGCCGACTCATCGGTTGTTGGAATATCAATGGTTGGTTTAGATACTCGTTACAATTTCAAAGGCGTTAAGCTTACTGGCCAACTTTACTACATTTCACTTTCTAATACCAATGAGTATAATGTATTTACCAGGACTGGTACCAAGCTTAACGATTTAGGAAGTGCTATGCTCGGTTATTACGTTGAGGTTGGGTATGACATATTTCAAACGTTGGCTGACACTAAGAAAAGCTTAATGCCCTTTATTCGTTATGAGGCTTACAACACTCACCATTCAGTTGAGGCACCAGTTGTAACAAATAAAAGTTATAGTAATACTATCATCACCACAGGCTTGACCTACGCTTTAGAAAAAGGAGTAGTACTTAAGGCAGATTTACAGTTTTATAAATCCAAAGCCGAAAACTCCTTTAGCAAGACATTTAATGCGGGTATAGGAGTGAATTTTTAATCTTGCTGTATGAAACTGTTGATGGCAATTTTTTGGGTTTTATTAAGCTTGCAGGTTGGATCTGAAATCAACTTTGAACCCAAACAGATTAGCAGGGAGGTTAAGAGAATAAGCGGGAGTCAAACGCCCATTGCCAAGGAGATTATGGCCTATAAAACAGGTAAATTCTTCACTTATACCAATGCTAACCCGGTTTCATTTTCCTATGTAGGAAGGGTATTTACATGCAGAACCGAAGGTTGCAAGGCTTCCGATGATAATGTTAATGCCAATGGGTCTGAGTACTTTGATTACTTTATCCTTTTCGACAGGTCGGGTAAAATTCTCTCACTTCAGATTTATAGCTTTGAGGCCACTCACGGCCAGGAAATCACCCTAAAGAGTTGGTTAAATCAATTTGTTGGCTACAACGGAAAAAATACGCTGACAGTAGGCAAAGAAATTGATGCAATATCAGGCGCTACCACTTCGGTTCATCGCTTAACAGAAGATGTAATTGATAAAACCCGAAAACTTCAGGAAATACTGCATCAGTAATGTTAGACTCTAACACCAAATAATAAAAAAGCCGGGCTAAACCCGGCTTTTTTGTTGAAAACAATATTTTACTTTGCAATTTTATCACCATCGTACGCCCACTTTACATAGGCTGCACCCCAGGTAAAACCTGCTCCAAAGGTTGCAATAATTATATTATCGCCCTTGCGAAGTTTCGATTCCCATTCCCAAAGGCATAGAGGGATTGTGGCACTGGTTGTATTGCCGTAGCGCTGTATGTTAATCATCACCTTATCCTTGTCAATTCCCATGCGATTTGCAGTTGCTTCAATTATTCGCATGTTTGCCTGGTGTGGAACAAGCCAAGCCAAATCCTCAGGCTTGATATTGTTGCGCTCCATCATCTCAACCGACACATCGGCCATGTTTGAAACAGCAGCTTTGAACACGGGTTGGCCTTCCTGGTAAATGAAGTGCTGGCGCTTGGCTACAGTTTCGAACGAAGCAGGGTAGCATGAACCACCGGCCACCTGGTGAAGGTGTTTGCGTCCTGAGCCATCAACCTGCATCTTGGCGTCTATTACGCCAAAGCCATCATGGTTAGGTTCTAGGAGCACAGCTGCTGCTCCGTCGCCAAAAATGGGACAGGTGGTGCGGTCAGTGTAATCGGTTATGGACGACATCTTGTCGGCGCCAACCACCACAACCTTTTTATGTGAACCCGACTCCACAAACTTTGATGCTGTAACCAAAGCATACAGGAAACTTGAACAGCCTGCATTCATATCGTAACCAAAAGCATTCTTAATCCCGCACTTATCGCTTATAATGTTAGCGGTAGCCGGGAACTGCATGTCGGGGGTAACTACGCCGCAAATTAACATGTCCACCTCATCGGGGTGGGTGTTGGTTTTACGGAGCAGCTCGTTAACGGCATGAACTGCCATATCGGAAGTTCCAAGCCCTTCGCCCTTTAGTATTCGGCGCTCCTTAATACCAATACGGGTCATTATCCACTCATCGGTGGTATCGACCATTCTACTTAACTCCTCGTTGGTGAGGATGTACTCTGGCACATATCCTCCAACGCCAGTAATTGCGGCAGTAATTTTTCCCATAGCTACATAAATGCTTGTTTAATTTTTTCGCAAAGGTCCGATACTATAACCTCGCGGGTTTGTTTAATCATATTCATTATAGCCACGGGGCTCGATGCTCCATGGGCAATTATAACGGGTTTATTAACCCCAAGAACTGGCGTGCCACCGTAGTTCTCGGAGTTAAAACGCTCAATGAACTTATTTTCAGGGCTAAATTTCTTAAGCAGGTGGTAGAACGCCTCAGCCTCCTTGAGTACTACGTTACCCACAAACCCATCGCAAACTACCACATCGGCCTTTTTATCGTGGAATAGGTGATGGCCCTCAACGTTTCCAACAAAGGTATAATCGGTTGAGTCCTTCATCATCTCAAAGGCGCTTTTGGTTACCAGGTTGCCTTTCTCCTCCTCCTCGCCAATATTCAGTAGGGCAACCCTTGGGTTATCAATGCCAAGCACTTGCTGGGCGTAAATTGAACCCAGTTTACCATACTGGTAAAGTACGTCGGGACGGCAATCGGGGTTTAAACCCACATCGAGAATAACATTAAGCTTACTTTCGGAAACAGGGATAAAACCGGCTATTCCGGGACGTATAACACCGGGTATTTGCTTTATCACCATGAAAGCGCCAACCATCATGGCTCCAGTGCTGCCAGCACTGGCAAAACCATCAATTTTGCCAGCAGCCAAAGCCATAAAGCCTTTAACTATACTGGAATCGGTTTTCTTGGCAAACGCTTTCGATGGGTGATCGCCCATTTCAATCACCTCAGAGGTGTGAACTATATCAAAATCGGTAGGATTTGCATTTTCACGGGCAAGGATTTCAAGAATCCTTTGCTGGTCACCGAAAAGCACAATGCGCTCATCGGCATTAAGATGCTTGAGGGCTAAAACTGCACCCGACACAGCAGCATCGGGTGCAAAATCGCCGCCCATTGCATCAACGCCAATTCTAATCATCAATGCAGGGGTTTATGAAATTCATTTTTAGGCGTTAACTGCCTTCTCGATTGCTAACTTACCACGGTAATAGCCGCACTCAGGGCAAACCCTGTGATATTCAACTGCTGCTCCGCAGTTTGAACATGTTGAAAGGGTTGGAGCTTCGGCCTTGTAGTGAGTTCTACGCTTGTTCCTTCTCTGTTTAGAGATTCGTGATTTCGGATGTGCCATTTTTCAACAAATTATATAGTCCAACTTAGTTATTATTGTTCAACAAATCCTTTAAAGCCTGCCAGCGAGGGTCAACCTCAACCTGGTCATCGTCTTCAAACTTGATGTACTTTAGCATTTCCTGGTCGCAATCCTCAATACTGGATCCTTTTAACCCATGGTACCGCTTTAGCGGTAGACTCAGGTGAATGCTCTCGTACAGGTACTGGGCAAGGTTTACCTCATGGTCATCCTCGGTTAGGAAGATTATATCGGCTTGATCCTCAACCTCCTCGTTTCCAATTTTTGCCACAAGAAAACCCTTGTACTCAATTGGCAGGAAGAATTGTTCCAAGCACCTATCGCAGGTAACCTTTACCTTTCCTTTTATCACTATGTCAAATTCAAGCAGGTTATTCTGCTTGTTCATCATAACTTTTGCTGTGAGCGTGCCTTCCTTAACCTCACCCTCAGGGAACTCAGCAAAAAAATCGTTGTTTATTTCAAAATCAAACGAGTGTTTGCCAAGCTTAAGTCCCTTGTAGCTAATTGAATATGCGCCTAAAATGCTTGCCACTTTCTCACAAAATCAACGTGCAAAGTTATAAAAAATCAATTCAACCCAAAAAAAGTTAAAAATATTCATCAAAAAAGTACCGTTCCGCTATGCTTTAGCCCTACGTTTACGCTCGTTTTCGTCGAGGTATATTTTTCGTAGGCGTATGGCTTTAGGGGTGATCTCAACGTATTCGTCCTCCTGGATGTACTCAAGTGCTTCCTCAAGGCTAAACTTGATGGGGGGAGCAAGGAAAATCTTTTCGTCGGAACCTGAGGCGCGCATGTTGGTAAGTTTTTTGGACTTTGTAACATTAACAACAATATCGCCTGAACGGTTATTCTCGCCAACCACTTGACCTGTGTAAACCTCCTCATGTTCATCGATAAAGAACCTACCCCTGTCCTGTAGCTTGCCCAGGGCGTAAGCATAAGCGGTACCGCTCTCCATGGCAATTAGTGAACCATTGGTGCGGGTTTCAATCTCGCCCCGGTAGGGCTCAAATGCCTTAAAGCGGTGCGCCATGATGGCTTCGCCGGCAGTAGCCGTTAGAATGATGTTACGGAGCCCAATAATACCGCGCGAGGGTATCTCGAACTCAAGATGAACACGGTCGTGGCGGCGATCCATTGAGATTAGTGTACCCTTGCGGCGGGTAACCTGCTCAATAGCCTTTCCCGATACATCCTCAGGAACATCAATGGTTAGGTACTCAATGGGTTCGTACTTTACTCCATCTATCTCCTTAATAATTACCTTGGGCTGACCAACCTGAAGCTCATACCCTTCGCGACGCATGGTTTCAATAAGCACGGAAAGGTGGAGTACTCCACGACCGTAAACGGTAAAGGCATCGGCCGAATCGGTTTCTTCAACCCGAAGGGCTAGGTTTTTTTCTAGCTCCTGCATTAGCCTATCCTTTAGGTGACGCGAGGTAACGTATTTCCCATCGCGACCAAAGAACGGAGAGTTATTAATGGTGAAGAGCATGCTCATGGTAGGCTCATCCACGGCAATGGTAGGAAGTGGCTCGGGGTTTTCGTAATCGGCTATGGTATCGCCAATGTCAAACCCTTCAATGCCAACAAGGGCACAGATATCTCCTGAGCTTACCTCGTCAACCTTTTTGCGTTCAAGACCTTCAAAAACGAGTAGTTCCTTGATCTTTGTACGCATTACTTGTCCGTTTCGCTTTGCCAACGATACGTTTTGGCCTGCCCTTAGGGTTCCCCTGTGCAGCTTGCCTATGGCAATCCGGCCAACATAGTTTGAGTAGTCAAGCGATGTAATAAGAAGTTGGGGCGTGCCTTTTAGCTGTTTTGGAGCTGGCACATAGTCAATAATACAATCAAGCAGAGGGGTTATATCGTTTGATGGCTTCCGCCAGTCGTTGCTCATCCATCCCTGTTTGGCGCTTCCGTATATGGTAGGGAACTCGAGCTGTTCCTCTGAGGCATCGAGGCTGAACATTAGTTCGTAAACTTGCTCCTGAACCTCCTCAGGGCGACAGTTTGGCTTATCAACCTTGTTAATCACCAGAATTGGTTTTAAGCCTATGGCTAAAGCTTTTTGAAGAACAAAACGGGTTTGGGGCATAGTCCCCTCAAAGGCATCAACCAGAAGCAGCACACCATCGGCCATGTTTAGAACGCGTTCAACCTCGCCTCCAAAATCGCTGTGGCCGGGGGTGTCAATTATGTTGATTTTGTAACCCTTGTAGTTTACCGATACGTTTTTGGCCAGAATGGTTATACCACGCTCACGCTCCAGGTCGTTGCTATCCAAAATCAGTTCGCCCGGGTTCTCATGATCTTTAAAAAGTTTACCCTGAATGATCATTTTATCCACCAGCGTGGTTTTCCCATGATCCACATGCGCAATAATTGCAATGTTTCTGATACCCTTCATCCCCAAAAAATTAGCCCGCAAAGTTACAGCTTTGAAATGAATATTTTCCCATAATAATAATTAGTATTTTAGCGTAAATTAATGAATAATTCATGCAGCCATGACTAAATTACTTACCACTATTTTGTTATCGATACTTACTATAACTGTAAACGCTCAGGTAACCGACGCTGAAAATCAGCTTAAAGAGATTAAAACCGATTCGCTTTCCGGATGGAAGAGAGGGCTGGCCGTGGGAATTAATGCCAACCAGACTTCGTTAACCAATTGGGCGGCCGGCGGACAAAGCTCATTTGCACTAAATACCGTTTTTACAGGGTTTGTTAGCTATAAAAGTCCCAAAACTGCTTGGGATAACACTATTGACTTGGGCTACGGATTTCTGAGCCAGGAGGGAGTTAAGTACACCAAAAAAACCGACGATAAAATTGACTTAATGTCGAAATTTGGACGTGAGGCCTTCAAAAACTTTTACTATGCTGTTTTGCTGAACATTAAAACCCAATTCACTACCGGTTATAAATACCCAACCGATAGTACCCGTCTGAAAATTTCGAACTTTTTTGCTCCGGCATACCTGGTTGGGGCATTGGGTATGGATTATAAACCGAACACCCACCTGAGTGTTTTTGCAGCACCGTTAACCGGAAAGCTAACCTTTGTTACGGACACCATGCTATCGAATGCAGGAGCATTTGGCGTAAAAAAAGGGGAAACACTCAGAGAGGAAATTGGCGGTTACGTGAGAGTGGTTTACACCAAGAATGACTTTAACGCCGAATGGCTCAAAAACCTCACCTTTACAACTAAGCTCGACCTATTCTCCAACTACCTTGATAACCCACAAAACATTGTGGTTAACTGGGAAACGCTTGTAATTATGAAGGTTAACAAGTACATCAATGTTAACCTGGCAACCCAGCTAATCTACGATGACAAGGTTAAGATTAGTAAGGATAACAACGGCGATGGTGTAATTGATAGCAGTGGGCCACGTGTTCAGTTTAAGGAGATTTTTGGCGTGGGTATTACCTTCAAGCTTTAGCCCTTTTGATTTTTGGGCAAAATGACTTAGTTTTGAGTTGATAATTTTTTGATTATGCCTTTACTCAACTCTATCCTGAACTGGGTAAACACTAAGCGCTTATACAGCATCGATCTTTTCCGGAAATACCCTTTTGAGGTGCAACGCGATGTGCTTTTTGAGCTTTTAAAACAAGGCTCAAAAACGGAATACGGAGCACGATATGGCTTTGATGGCATCAGAACCATTGAAGAATTTCAGAAGCGAGTACCCCTTGTTGACTACGAAACCATTAAGCCATACATTGAACGGTTGAGGCAGGGCGAGGAAAAGTTGCTTTGGCCAACCGATATTAAGTGGTTTGCCAAGTCATCGGGAACTACCCAGAGCAAGAGTAAGTTTATTCCAGTTAGCAACGAGGCGTTGGAGGATTGCCATTTTAGGGGGGCTCGCGATGTGCTTGCCATTTACATGAACCTTTATCCGGACAATAACCTTTTAAGCGGCAAAGGACTTACCCTAGGTGGTAGCCACCAGGTTGATAACTTTAATATGAATTCCTTTTACGGCGATTTATCGGCTATTCTGATTGAAAATCAACCCTGGTGGGCTGAGTTTATCAGAACCCCAAGCCAAAAAGTGGCATTAATACCCGATTGGGAAGAGAAACTGGAGAAACTCACTCACGAGACCCTTAACGAGAATGTTACCAGCCTGGCAGGAGTCCCTTCATGGAATCTGGTAATGATTAAGCACCTGCTGAACTACACAGGCAAAAGTAACTTGCTTGAGATATGGCCAAATCTTGAACTTTTCATGCATGGCGGAGTAAGTTTTGCCCCATACAGGGACCAGTTTCAAAAAGTTATCCCATCGCCTAACATGCACTACATGGAAACATATAATGCCAGCGAGGGTTTCTTTGCCATTCAGGACGACCCTGCGTTGGATAGCATGTTGCTTATGCTCGACTACGGTATTTTTTATGAGTTTGTCCCTCTCGATGAGCTTACCAAACCTAATCCTACAGCCCTTACCATTGCCGATGTTGAGGTTGGAAGGAATTATGCCATGGTCATTACCACCAATTCTGGCCTTTGGCGTTACCTAATTGGCGATACGGTTACCTTTACCTCAAAACATCCTCATAAAATCAGGATTACTGGCAGAACCCGTCACTTCATCAATGTTTTTGGCGAAGAGGTTATTGTTGAAAACGCTGAGCGTGCACTTGAAAAAGCCTGTAAGGCTACCGGAGCATTGGTTGCTGAGTACACCGCTGCTCCCGTTTACATGGGAACTGACCGTAAGGGATGCCATGAATGGTTCATTGAGTTTGTAAAACAGCCAAGCAGCATCGAGGAGTTTGCTCGAGTTCTTGACTCAACGCTTTGTGAGGTCAATTCCGACTATGAGGCAAAACGCGCCAAAAATGTAACGCTCGATTTTCCAGTGGTTACGCAGGCTGTTCAGGGGACATTCTTTGAGTGGATGCGCCAGCGCGGTAAATTGGGTGGGCAGAATAAAGTTCCTCGGCTTTCGAATACTCGCGAGTATATCGATGAGCTGCTTGCCATTCATAACCAGCTAAAAAGTAAGTAGTCATCAAAATAGATAGGATTTATTTACATTTTTGACACATTCATCAATCTACAAGCTGTTTTACCTTGCCGATTAAAATCCAATTTGTATCTTTAGAAACGAAAACGTGAATTACCAACCTTAAGTAATTATTTTAAGTTATGCATATAGCCATTGCGGGTAATATTGGTTCTGGCAAAACAACCCTTACGGGTTTACTGGCCAAGCACTACAAGTGGAAACCCCAGTACGAGGATGTTGATGAAAACCCATACCTTAACGACTTTTACGAGGATATGCAGCGCTGGAGCTTCAACCTCCAGATTTACTTCCTAAACAGCAGGTTTAGTCAAATAGTGGAGATTCACCGAAGCGGTCACGATGTTATTCAGGATAGAACCATTTACGAGGATGCCCATATTTTTGCTCCAAACCTCCACGACATGGGATTGATGAGCACCCGCGATTTTAACAACTACCTTTCCCTGTTCAACCTTATGACCTCGCTTGTTAAACCGCCCGATTTGCTAATTTACCTTCGTGCCACAGTGCCAACGCTGGTAAGGCAAATCCAGAAACGCGGACGCGATTACGAAAAAAATATCCGCCTCGATTACCTCCAGCGCCTTAATGAACGTTACGAGGCATGGATTGAAGGCTACAAGTTAGGCAAGCTGCTAATAATTGATGTTGACAATCTGAATTTCCCCGATAGACCCGAAGACCTCAGGTTTATTATCAATAAGATCGATGCGCAAATACATGGTTTGTTTTAGATAAGAAAAGGGAGTCAAAAAAAGACTCCCTTCAATTTTTATCTGTGAGATTGACAGGTTGATAAAGGTATCAATCTTTCTGATAGGATGATTTCTTTAAATCACACCCAATTTCTTGCCCACCTTTGTGAACTTTTCAATGGCAAACTGGATATGTTCGCGGGTGTGAGCTGCACTTATCTGAACCCTTATGCGGGCTTTACCTTTAGGTACAACGGGGTAATAGAAACCAATCACATAAATACCCTCTTCAAGCAAGGCTGCAGCAAAGTCCTGCGATAGCTTAGCATCGTTGGGTAGGTGGCCAAACATTATTGGGGTAATGGGGTGAACACCCTCAACTATACGGAAACCGGCTTCGGTCATTCCTTTACGGAATAGCTGAGTGTTTTCCCAAAGCCTATCGCGTAGTTCGGTAGTTTCGGTAAGCATGTTAAGAACTTTAAGTGTTGCTCCGGCAATGGAAGGCATGAGCGAGTTTGAAAAAAGATAGGGACGCGAACGCTGACGGAGCATGTCGATAATCTCCTTACGACCAGAGATGCAACCACCCGATGCACCTCCAAGTGCTTTTCCAAACGTGGTTGAAATAACATCGACCCTGCCCAGTGCATTGCAGTACTCAGCAGTACCACGACCGGTTTTGCCCACAAAACCTGTAGCATGTGAATCGTCCACCATTACCATGGCGTCGTACTTATCTGCTAGGTCGCATATCTTGTCAACCTGAGCAATAATCCCATCCATTGAGAATACACCATCGGTAACAATCATTTTGTAACGGCAGTTGGCGGCCTCTTGAAGTTTGGCCTCCAGGTCGGCCATATCGTTATTTTTGTAGCGGAATCGCTGAGCTTTGCAAAGCCTAACACCATCAATGATTGATGCATGGTTAAGTTCGTCGGAAATAATTGCGTCCTCCTCGCCTAGTATGGGCTCAAAAATACCACCGTTTGCATCGAATGCCGATGAGTAAAGAATTGTATCCTCGGTCCCAAGAAACTCGCTTAGCTTACGCTCAAGCTGCTTGTGTAGGTCCTGCGTTCCGCAAATAAAGCGCACCGACGACATGCCAAAGCCCCACTCATCAATAGCCTTTTTGCCTGCCTCAATAACTGCAGGATGCGACGAGAGGCCAAGGTAGTTATTGGCGCAGAAGTTTAAAACCTTTTTGCCGTTGGCAACTATTTCAACTCCTTGCGGGGTAGTGATAATGCGTTCAGTTTTGTAAAGCCCTTCGGCCTTGATATTCTCAAGCTGTTGCTGTAAATCGTTTTTGATTTTTCCGTACATAGTTGTGATTTTTTTAATTATGCACAAAGTTAGCAGAAAAAGTTTACGGTGAGTCTCACGTAATGAAATCAAAACCATTCCTGTTGCGGAGGGTGAATGTAGGCAATAGTTAAATACATTACCCCAAAACTAAAATGGGACGATGGGTAATTGTTTAATCTGTTTCAGCTTTTAAATACTATAAACCCAATCTCCTTAGGATGATCCATAAATATGAGGTTTGAAGGATATTTTAGCACCCGTATCAGAACTAGGATATCGCCGCCGGCTGCTGCGGTAAGGAAAATACCTGAAATTAATAACCAGCCGTTAGCTGTTACCATGGCGATTATTATTGGGATTACGCCGGTAATAAGCCCTGGCATTATACCTCCTAGCATGTAGTGTTTGCGTTTCATTGGTTCGTTGCAATGGCAGTAGGGGGTAAGGTATGACCACTTAATCCCAAAATGTATCGACTTGAATCCGTTTTTTGCAAAAAAAGCCCACGTTACACCATGTAATCCCTCGTGGACGAATATAAGCAGAACGAATGCAACCAAAATTTGCAGCTGGTGATTTTTCAAAAAAATCACACCGTTGGCAAGTGGCCCAAAACCATAAATAATCACAAAGGGTATGATTGTAATTGCTGCAATTGGGAAGAGCATTAAAAGGGCAAGCCTGTTAGCCTTGCCAACCTCTATAATCTCTTCTGTTTGATTGGTGTCTATTTCCATTTAAAAAGTATACCCCTAGTTGTGGTACCAAAATAATTTTTTTTTATTCAGCTAACTTAAATCGATATAATAATTCCTGAATTAGGGAATATAAATATTATTCTCTTAAGAATCCTTTTTACTTGCTAAAACCATCAACTATCAACTATACCAGTATCACAGTGTTACACAAAGTTACACGGTGTTTCTCAGTGTAATTCAGCAAAATCTGCGTTATCTGTGTTCCAAAGGATTCACTATCAAAAAACAACCTCCACTTGTCATCCTGAGCGTTAGCGAAGGATCTCAGTCAAAGCTAAAAGTGAAAAATGAGCAAAAAGATGCTTCGGCAAGCTCAGCATGACAGAGTATTGTTTCGCTAGCGCTTATCATGATAATATTCTTACGAACAACCATCAACTAATTCCTATTTAAGGGCAAAACACAGTTGCCTTTCTCGCAAAGGTCTATGGCTTTAATCAGGGTTTCGTCAATATATCGAATGTAGGGGTAAAAACCTTCATTGTCGATGATATTACGGGCAATGGTTGCCTTCAGCTGGGTTTCAATAATCAGCTTGGATTGGGCTAAATCATTAGGGTCAGGCTCAACTCCATTTTGTTTGGCAAAGCCAACAAAATCGGTCAGGATGTTAAACTTTTTGAGGTAACGGTCAACCTCGTCGAAACTCTTCAGTGCACGGGTTTGCTTCCTGTGCTCATCGGCAAACTTAAAGGCGTAGCGGTAAATAAGGTTTCGGCGCGAAACCTGTTGGTAGTAAGGGGTGATACCAACCGTATCGAGCGGAACAAAGAAATCGGGCATTATTCCGCCTCCGCCGTAAACCACTCTACCACCTATGGTGTAGTACTTGAGCGAATCGGCAAACTGAATACTATCGGCATTCTGAAACTCACCGTGCAGGTAACGGTTGCCAATTTCGTAAAAGTATTCCTCATCGCCAGGTTTATAGGGTTTTTGTATGCTCCGCCCCGAAGGGGTGTAATAGCGTGCTATAGTTAGTCTAAGGGCAGAGCCATCGGAAAAGTAAACCTGCTCCTGAACCAATCCTTTGCCGAACGAACGACGCCCCACAATAATGCCACGGTCGTTATCCTGTATTGCACCGGCAAGAATTTCACTTGCCGATGCCGAGAATTCATCGATAAGAATGGTGAGGGGTAAATCCTGAAAGAATCCTTTTCCGTTCGACTTTGCTTCCTGTCGCGGACGGTTTTTCCCCTGGGTGTAAACAATCAACCTGTTGGCAGGAAGAAACTCATTGGCAATGTTAATAGCTGCATCCATGTAGCCTCCACTATTACTGCGTAGGTCGAGAATAAGCTTGGTCATGCCCTTTTCGGTTAGCTTTACCATTGCCTCAAGGAACTCCTTGTAGGTGGTTTTGGCAAAGGTGTTGATTTTGATATAACCAATATCCTTTGTGGGCATATAGGCTACATCAACGCTGTAAATGGGTATTTTATCCCTAACAATATCAAAATCTATAAGATCAGGAACGTCGGTTCGCTTAATGCTTACCTTTACTCTTGTTCCGGTAGGTCCTTTAAGCAGCTTAGGAACACTATCCATGGGGAATTTTACACCGGCAATGTTCTTCCCGTTTACCTTAACAATTCTATCGCCGGCCAGTATTCCTAATTTTTCCGATGGGCCACCGGGAATGGTGTTAATAACCACAACAGTATCGTTGTTCATATTAAACTGGATACCAATACCGTCGAAGCCTCCCTCCAGTGGTTCATTTACCGATTGTAAATCCTTGGCCGGTATGTAAACCGAGTGAGGGTCGAGGTTTTTAAGCACTGCTGGTATGGTATTCTCAACTAAAGTCTCCGTTGAAATAGTATCGACATACTCATCGGCAATGTAACGAATAACATTGCTGAGCTTATCGGTGCGTGGGTAAACGAGTAGGTTGGGTTTCTCAACTCTTCCGCCTAGAATCAGCCCAAGGGCAACTCCAATAACTAGCACAATGGCAATGACTACTGGGTAAATAATATCTTTCCTGGAGTTTGGGTAACTCATGGTATTTCAGCTTGTTTAAAATTCATTAATATCTTCAATTTCAATTTTCACTACCTCAATGCCTGCACGTTTCAAGAGTTCAATTCCATCAAGATTGTGATACTCATCGCAGTAAACCACTCTGCGTATGCCTGCCTGAATAATCAGCTTGGAGCATTCCATACAGGGTGATGATGTAACATAAAGGGTGGCTCCCTCAGAGCTATTGCTCGACTTTGACACTTTGGTTATTGCATTTGCCTCGGCGTGTAAAACGTAAGGCTTGGTTTTACCGGTCTCATCCTCACAAATATTCTCAAACCCCGATGGCGTTCCGTTGTAACCATCGGAAATAATCATCCGCTCCTTAACAATTAGCGCACCAACCTGCCTGCGTTTGCAGTATGAGTTTTTAGCCCAAATTTTTGCCATTTGCAGGTAACGCCTATCAAATTGGGGCTGCTTGGTTCCGTATGGATACTTACTTTTTTCCATGCTATAAAGATAACTTTAAGGAAACTGCGATTTTAAACAATGTCGAAATTTATTAAAAAATAACAGTTACAAGTGCAGGTAAATAAGCAAAATGTTTGTTTGACTCCAGTTAGTGCTTAGCATTTATGTATTATCCTAAGTGCATTAGCAGTAAAGTTAATAATTCTAATACGTGGAGCGGTTTCCTTTAATCCAACAATTAAGTTTCTTTAAATCTTACTTTAGTATCGATTTAATTGCTGAGAAAGTTTGTTCTGGTTCTTCAATAAAGCCCATGTGTCCCGAATTTTCAAGGTAAATTGTTCTTGCTTTTCTATGGCGTTCTTCAAGGGTTTGAGCCACTTCCATTGATATCAGGTTATCGTGCTTGCCAAATATCATTGTAACGGGGAATAGCGCTTGATCAATAATGTGATTTCGGTCGGGACGCTGAGCCATACCGTTAAGTGCTCCAACAATCCCTGAATCGCTAGTTTTCCGGGCAATTGATTTTATATGGTTTATTTCGCCCATAAGTTTCTGTTGGTTATGGTTGGCAAATAGGCGAGGAATGTTGTTTTCAACAATTTGCTCCTTTTTACCTTCTTTTACAAGTTTGATATCGGCCATGCGAGCTGAACGTTTCTCATGAGTATCGGCATTGGGGGTTGAATGGAGCAGGCAAAGCCCTGTGAGCCAGTTTGGGTATCGTTCGGCAAAGGCTAAGCTTGCGTATCCGCCCATGGAGTGTCCAACTAGATGTGCTTTGCTAATTGACACCGCCCGCATTACAGCACTAACGCTATCGGCCATGAAATCCATGCCAATCACCTCCTCCTTGCAAATGGATTTGCCATGACCCGGTAGGTCTACTGCAAGGACAGTGTAATCGGGTTCGAGTTCCATGGTTAACTCCTCCCAAATGGTGAGGCTCTCCAGATAACCATGTAAAAGCACCACTGCCGGACCACTTCCGCTAATCCGGTACCTTAGGGTACACTTGGGGAGTTCAATATAGCCTTCCATAACCAATCATTTTTTGTTTTCCAAAATAGCACCAATTATTTTGTAAAACCAAAAAATTCTACCTATATCCAACCACGCAGGTTTTCTTTTCGCGTTTAACCTCGCCCGAAAGATTGAAGTATTCAAAGTAAACAATGTAAATCCCTGAATTTACCCGTCGGTTTTTGGTATCGGTTCCATCCCATCGGAGTTGCCCCGAGGTTCCAAGGGTCATATTATTTGCAAGCCTGTAGATTTCAATGCCGTTTGCATTGAAAACCCTGATGTTTGCAACATATCCGGGTTCAGGTAGCTGGTAGCTAATGAGGAGGTAGTCATCGCGGCCATCGCCATCGGGCGAGAAGGTTTCAGGTGTTAAGCTGAAGTTGCTTTTTTCTCCGCTTAGCTCAGAGTACTGTGAGTTACGGTATGTTGGTGTGGCAAATCCGGCTGCCTGTGCAGCCGATTGCCATGTGCTTGATTGGTTGGTTGGCATGCTGGGATTTATGCGTTCAAGCGACACTCCCTTAAAATCGTTAAGCAACTTGTTGTGCATTTTCTCGGTATATCGCAATTCATCAATCACTTCATTTTCTGAATTTAATAACACTACGTAACCTTTATCGTTGTTAAAGGCAGCTAATCTGGAAGTTTTGATAAAAGACGAAGGGTTTTGGCAGGAGTAGAACTGGGTCACTTGGTTAGGATTTGTGGTAATTACGGCATAATCGCCCGGGAAAAAAAGCCAGGGTAGAGGTGATGCACTATCGGGGTCTTTTAGGGAAAGGTCGGTTTCGTTTCGGTTGGCAATTTTTATCTGCGATAGGTCAAAACATTTACTTGACCGGTTGAATAGCTCCACAAAATCGGTTCCGCCAACATAGGGGTTGAATAGTATTTCGTTTATCACAATATCGCCCTCACTGGCAAGTTGAGGTAGTCCTATCCGTATTGCTGTGTCGGGAATAGCATTCCCTGCAAAATCGGTTAAACCTGAAATGGATATCTCGTAAATTTTTTCGGCCTCTAACGGTTCTGTTAGTTCAACTGTAACCCGCGTATAAAGTTCTCCGATGTTTATGTTATTTATACCTAGCCCTGTTGTGTAGTTTTCGTGAAGCGTTGCAGTTAGGCTATCCATTGACTCACTGAAGCATAAACGAATGGTTTTAGCATCGGGGACTTCAATATAGTATAGTTGAGGCGGGGTGACATCGGGATTTATTGCCATTACCGAGTTTAGTGCACAGGGAGTTCCTCCCTCGCTTGCTATACTTGCACGCCAGTTGTTCTTACCCTCGGCAAGGTTTGAATAGTCGATACACTCAAGCGAGTAACCACCGACGTTCCGGATTGAGTCGTTGTACCA
>Ga0209409_1000765_pt1 | contig 31530 bp, 32 predicted proteins | sample AD_JPNMR1_MetaG_FD_184424 | JGI IMG/M metagenome (GOLD analysis project Ga0209409, IMG submission 184424) | Active sludge microbial communities of municipal wastewater-treating anaerobic digesters from Japan - AD_JPNMR1_MetaG (SPAdes) (version 2) | ecosystem: Engineered > Bioreactor > Anaerobic...
CAATTATTTCATCCGCAGCCGTCAATCCTTTGCTTGCATCTAAAACCCAAAAAACAATATCAACACTTTTCAGTGCTGATTTTGCTTTTTCATTCATCTCGGTACCAAGTTTATGTAAGGGACGATGTAATCCCGGAGTATCCAGCCAAATTATCTGATAATCGTGATCGGTCAAAATTCCCCGCAGCTGGTTTCTGGTAGTCTGTGGTTTATCAGAGATAATCGTGATTTTCTGCCCAACAAACGTATTCATTAAACTGGATTTACCGACATTGGGGCGCCCCACCAAAGCGACAAATCCGGATTTAGTTTTATAACTGTTATTCTTCATTAGCTCCGGCCTTCCATTCCATTAACCAGCGATCTTCTCCCGCACCATAATAGTCTTTGATAAACTCTACTTTTTTCATACCAAACTTATTTTGATAAATATGTAACGCAATTTTATTTTCAGGATGGACTGTTAATTGCAAACGTTGAAAACCTGCTCTTGGTAATCCTTCAAGGATCGTCCGGAACATGATTGTTCCGATCCCATATCCTTGATACTCACGTTTGATAGCATATCCATATAAGTAAGCCATCTCCGGATCACGCCAATCCCGTATTAATTCGGCAATACCTACCGGCAAACCGTTAAATCTCGCCACATAGACTCGTCCATAATGCAAAAATGGCGGCAATGACCATTCATTTAAACTTCCGGCTCCAAATGCCTCTTCATCGATGGCAAGCATTTGTTCCCTTAGTTCATCATCAATTTTATGCACTGTTTCCACTGTGATTTTCGGCTCTCGTACATCCATCATCCTTAAATTCTCCTTCTGGTAAACCTCACATTATTTTAAATAATCCGGTCCAAATGCATACGGTAAATATTCTTTTAAGGTTCTTTCAATCTTTGCTCCATTTAAATTAGCAATAATTAACCTGATATCAGTCCCAAATTCCGCTAAAAATTGGCGGCAAATCCCGCATGGTGAACCAAGCGAAGGATCATCAGTAACAATTGCAATTGCTTCAAATTCGGTCTCTCCCTCAGATACTGCTTTAACAACAGCGGTTCGTTCAGCGCAGATCGAGGCACCATACGAGGCATTCTCAACATTACATCCGGTATAAATCTTACCTTGTTTTGTTAACAATGCTGCTCCAACTTTGTAGTTGGAATACGGAGCATACGCCCGTTCACGGGCACTGATTGCAGCGGCTACTAATCTTTCCATCCTTTTCACTCCTATTATAACTCTGAACTCAAAGATTCATAATTTGAAAAAGCAACAGTGTCACAAAAAACCCAAGTAAACTACCGAAAAAAACCTCTTTCCAGGAATGGATCTTATTTTCAACCCGGCTTTCAATCACTAAAAATACCAGAAACAATGTTAATAAAGAGACCAGTCCGTTTTTGGAAAGAAACAAAATAGTGGTAGCAGCCGAAGCACTTAAAGCAGCATGACCACTCGGCATTCCACCCTGGACCGGTGTTCCGCTTTTGGTGAATGTCTTACCGACAATCACCGTAACAACGGTAAGCATAATCGCAATCAGACTAAGGTAAGTCGGGGATTTTCGCAAAACAAAGATCACACGTGGCAGCATCGGTTCAATCACCGGAATGAAGATCAAATAACCAACCACTACCGCCATAACTGCCGCAACTAAAACTGCGCCTGCCGCAACATTTTTGGCAATTGCAGCTAATGGATGATGCTCCTTGGTAATTAAATCCACCACTACTTCGACAGCTGTATTAATCATTTCAGCTACAATTACAAAAGCAATTGTTAAAAACAAAAGCAAAATTTCCAATTTTGACAATTTAAACACTAACGAAGATAACAAGATTACGGTTGCTGCTAAAAAATGCAATCTCATGTTACGTTGGGTCTTTAAAGTATGAATTATACCTTCAAAAGCATAATTGAAGGATTCAATTAGATTACGTGATTTCAAAAAGCTGACCTCCCTAAGGAGAATTGCTTCATTATTTCCTCTTCGGCTGCCCGCATTGCAGCAGTATCTTCCTCGTCTTGATGATCATGACCTAACAGATGCATTAGTCCATGTACTGCCAAATATCCCAGTTCACGTTCAACCGAATGCCCAAAATTTTCAGCTTGCTCAACCGCCCGTTCCACAGATATATATATATCTCCCAACAATTCCGGAATCGGGGTTTGCTCCTGAAAATTAAGTGTTTCAACATGCTCCTGCATTGCAAATGAAAGTACATCCGTCGGTCGATCTTGGTTTCGATATTCGAGATTCAGTTCATGAATATAATCATCATCAACTAAAATTAAACTCACTTCAGCATTTTCCTTCTGAACCCGTTTTAATCCAAAATCAATTAAATTTTCAATCAGATCCAACTGTTCATGCGACAGTTGCACCTTTTTTTGAATATCATTTAACAGTACCGGCATTTGTCTTTTTCCTTTCGATTTCATTCAAAACTTTCTCCGGGTACTCAACTCTGGTATGAAGTAATCCCCCTAATACTTTGATAAAACTATTCTTAATTTGGTTTAAATCTTTCAAGGTCAGGTTACATTCATCAAACTGACCATCTTCAAGCCGTTCCCGGATAATCTTCTGGACTAACGCCTCAAGCTTTGCCGGAGTCAACTTCGGCATTGATTTAACTGCCGCTTCAACCGAGTCCGCTAACATCACCAACGCGGCTTCCTTAGTTTGAGGTTTTGGTCCTTCATACCGAAAATCCTCTTCCAGTGGTTGACTTTTATCGTCTTGGGCATTCTCACTGGCTTTATTGTAAAAATAACGAACCAAATCAGTACCATGATGTTGTTCAATAATATCAATCAATTTATCAGGAAGACCATGTTCCCGGGCGATCTCTGCTCCCTCTCTTACATGGTAAGTTATGATTAGAGTACTAAGGTTCGGATTCAACTTCTCATGAGGGTTTTCCTGGGCAAACTGATTTTCCACAAAAAAGTAAGGACGCTTGATCTTCCCGATATCATGGTAATATGAACCAACTCTAACCCATAAAGCGTCAGCTCCGATCCCCTCGGCAGCCGCTTCAGCCAGATTACCAACCATGATACTATGGTGATAGGTCCCTGGGGCTTCGATTTGAAGCCTTCGGAGTAAGGGATGTCCTGGATTTGACAGTTCCAGTAATCTGATCGGTGACGTAAGTTTAAACAAATGTTCTATAAACGGCAATGATCCGATTGCCAACACCGCTGATAAGAAACCACTGCTACAAGCTAAAACAACCGTCCAATAATCCGGTTTCGACTTAAACAACATATTAACAAACAAAACTGTGATCGTATTAACAACCATCAAAATAATGCCACTGCGGACCAAATCCCGCTGGCGTTGGAAGTTTGTCAAAGTCATTACCGAGATGATTCCGCTCACAAAATAAAAAATTGATAACGGCAAGCTGAAATTGACAATTATTCCCCCAAGCAAACTGACCACACAGGTCATAATCAAAGCCACTTGGGGATTGATCAAAATTGTAGTTAACATGATTGCAAAACTTACCGGGGCCAAATAAGGTAATAATTCATTTTGCGCCAGCGATAATACCTTGATCAGCCCTAACATTAGCAAGAGTAATAACAATAATAAATATAACAACCGTTCTTCAGCGAATAATTTATTATGAAACTGAAAGATATAAATCAAACAAAGACCGGTCAATAATAATACCAAAAATGACAGACTGAAAAAAACCCTGATCCGGCTGGAGTTATCCATTATCAAGTGTAATTCGTTTAACATCCGCATGTCATTCTCAGTAACTATTTGATTTTTAGTAACGATAAAGTCTCCTTGGCGTAACATTACTTTAGGAATTCCTGAGCGGACCTGATTTTCCAGTTTTTTCAGTTTTAATTCATCTAAAACCAGATTCTCACGCACTGCTGAATCTACGACATTGATCACCAAAGGTTTCAATTGCTCCGTAAGATGGTATTCCGCTACTGCCAAAGATACTATCTTTTTACTGTATTCAAGATTGACCGAGTTGATTTTATGGTTTAACAATACATTTTCCAATATTTTATAAGTGTGCTCCATCAGTTCCTGATATAAAGGAGCCTCAAGGGATAAAATGTTCTTGATATCAGTTGGCGAAATCGGTTCGCGGAAAAAAGACTGTGATTTGGTAGCTAACGAATCAATCCGTTCACTGTTGGAAGGAAAATTCTGCCGTTCATATGTCATCGTCTGAAAGAATTGTTTTAATTTATAAACAGCATTACTACTAACACTCTCATCAATTTTATAATACTCCAAATCCTGTTTTGCCAAAGCAATAGCATGTTCGGCCGCTTCATTCTGAGCAATTCGGGTCGCCTCACGATTTTCGATATCCCGAGGTGCTTTTATATCATATTTACTCGCTTGTCCCACCTTAAGATCATATGTTAAAGCAAACAAACCCAATTGTAATAACCACATCAATAAACAAAAACAGATTACGATCAGTAGCCCTTCCCGAAATGAAGGAATCCGAAATACGCCGGTAACTTTTGAAGCTACCGTGGCAACATCAAATGACAAAGCGTTAAACTCTTTTTGTTTCTTAACATTAAGATTCTGGGATTCATTTTGTTCCACTTACTAGTGCCTCCTTAAGACCGTGAGTTTTTCTGATAGCACTCATAGGCTCGGATTATTTTCTGGACCAATTCATGACGAACTATGTCATTCACTGTTAGATTAACCACACCAATCCCATTGATCCCGGCAAATATCTCTGCCACATCGGCCAGTCCTGACGTACTTCCCCTTGGAAGATCAATCTGGGTGATATCTCCGGTAACAACCACTTTTGAACCAAACCCTAACCGCGTAAGAAACATCTTCATCTGTTCCGGGGTTGTATTTTGGGCTTCATCTAAAATAATAAAAGAATCATCGAGCGTCCTACCTCTCATATAGGCTAATGGGGCAATTTCGATGGTTCCTTTCTCAAAATACTTTTGGAATAATTCAACACCCATAATATCATACAGCGAATCATATAACGGACGCAGATAAGGGTCCACCTTTTCCTGGAGATCTCCGGGTAAAAAACCCAATTTTTCTCCTGCCTCAACTGCAGGCCGGGTCAAGATTATCCGGCTGACTTCTTTTGATTTAAGAGCTCCAACAGCCAAAGCCACTGCCAAATAGGTCTTTCCAGTTCCTGCAGGGCCGATTCCAAATGTTAATGTATTGGAACGAATTGTATCAATATATTCTTTTTGCCCGATTGTCCGTGGAAAAATCTTCTTTCCGCGGGCAGTAACCGCTATAACTTCTTCGGATAAACCATTAGCTTTATTCAGTTTATTGTTTTTTGCCAATTCAACCAGATAATTAATCTCTGCTGTTCCCGGTTGAAATCCCTTCAGCAACTGATCACTTAAAATCCGGCATAATTCAAGTCCACGTTCAACAGCATTACTTGCTCCAGAAAGAATTAATTCGTTACCACGGGTAAAGATCTTTAATTCAAGATTAGCTTCCAATAATTGCTGGTTATCTTCAAAGAGTTTTCCTAATAATTGCGGGGCAATGGTTGATTCAATCTCAATTTTGACTTCGCGGTTGTCCAATAACTTAAATTATCTCCTTTCACGTGGTGCAATTGTTGCAATATCCTGTGACACTTCGTAAGTTAACGTTAATTTAACAAACATTCCATCCTCAGACCAATTCTCTTCATGATGTTTTATATTTTGTAACTTTAAATTTTTCTGTTTCCGGAAGGCCTCTTCAAGCGCTGCTTGTTGTACTTGCCGCTTGGAACGTTTGACCTGTTTCCAACTTACTTCTTGCCAAACATCCTTAATAAATTCTACAACTTCCGAAGGATTCCTCCCTTGATACAAGCGTTTCCGCCAACGTTGCCAGTAATAATTTTGAACCGGCTTAACTCCAAATGTACCTAAAGTGAATAATTTATCATTCCATCTTAGTTTATACTGAATAGAATGCGATTGCAACGGAATTGGTTTCCAAATAACCTTTGGTTCCAAAACTTCAATGCTGTGCCAAACATTAGCCTCAATAACACCACTTGCTGCTACTTCTTGTTTAACCAATTCATTGGTCTGCTGATCATTATACCATCTGGTACCACTGATTAACAGATCTCCTTTTGCCACAACATCTCCTTCCTTAACCATCGGAACTCCTCTGATAACCACCACTTTGGAAACTACTCCGTCATATGCGGCGACAATATCGCAAGCTCCAATCTCTGCAGGGGCCGTCTTCCGCGGTACCACTTTGACCTCAGCCACCACTCCCTTAACCGTAATTCCAACCCATACAAGCTCTGGGTTTAGTAGCATCACCTCACGCTCAATCAGTCGTTTACGCTCAAGTAAAGCTTTTCGCGTAATCCCCGGTTTTAAACCCATTCTATTGAGTGAAGCAATCAACTTAGTAGGTTGACTGTCCCCATAACCATCAATTTTAATAAAAAAGACTAACGAAGAAATATACAATAACATCGTTAAAAAACCTAATGCCCCGATAAAAAACATCCGCCGGCGCAATGCTTTCTTTTGTAAAAAAGGCCATCCGTATTTGCGGTGAATCTTGAGGTTACAACCTGTTTTTCGTGCAATTTCACGGGCCCGAAAATATCCGTGGGTCCGGATTCGGGCTTTAATCACCTCTGACCCCAAACGTTTGATATCCCATAAATACAACCCCGAACTGGTGGCCAAATTGATAAACTTTTCGATCTGATAACCTCTGATTAAAATCTCCACATTTCCGGTAAAAAATGAGACTATGGCGTTGAAATTCACTCCTTCTTACCTCCAATCAACCATCTCAACCTTGCTGATCTTACCTTCAACCACAATTTCATCCTTCAATGCCGACAGTAATGCCAGGTTAGTCCCGATTATCTTTAACTCTCCAAATTTGGTATTGATCCTGATTAATGATTGGTCATACTCAATAATGCCCCGATGATTCTGAAGCACCAGATTCCGATTGGCATTGAGTGTTAACCGTGGCCAATCAACCGCAGTATCCAGCGGAATATCTAAAAATTGAGCTAGCTTCACCCCGACTGACTGCGACCGGTGTTTTGCCATAATGTCTCCTCCCTACATTGGAAGATAGTCTCTTCTTAAAAATCTATTAATGAAGGGGTGAGTTTATTAATAAATAGATGGATTTTTTAAAAGGGATTATTTTAATGAATAAAATCAAAACATGTAGGAGTTCTCAGAGAGTAATAAGATCAAAAAGAAGGAGCAAAAAAATATTAGGGGGTGTTGCAAAATGCAGCCCCCATTTTTTTACAACAAGAAAGAATTTTAAGATACATCTCAGTCTATTTCAGTGTCATCTTTCTCACCAAAACCTGCTGGTGATCATTTTGATTAAGCCTGAAAATAACTGTGTTTGGACTACACAAACGATCCTTTATTAAGGTTTTCTAAACTTCTCCAAACCAACAAACCTTCCAAATTCCTTTTGAAATAAAAACTCAACTGTTCCAACGGGGCCGTTACGTTGCTTCGCAATGATCAAGTCCGTAATATTTTTCCGGTCAGTCTCATGGTTGTAATAATCTTCACGATAGAGGAACGCTACAATATCAGCATCCTGTTCCAAGGAACCGGATTCACGCAAATCGGACATCGTCGGTTTCTTATCGGCCCGCTGTTCGACCGCCCGTGATAGCTGCGATAAGGCTATCAACGGCACATCTAACTCTCTGGCTAACGATTTCAATGAACGTGATATTTCCGAAACTTCCTGTTGCCGGTTTTCGGACCTGCTCCGTCCCTGCATCAGCTGTAAATAGTCAATAATAATCAACCCTAATCCATGCTCTGCCTTGATCCGGCGCGACTTAGCCCGAATATCCATGACCGTAGATCCGGGAGTATCATCAATATACATCATTGAATCTGACAACTTTCCTAAAGCATGTGATAAGCGCGGCCAATCAGAATCCAGCAATGTCCCGGTTCTGATCCGTTGATTATCTACCCCAGCTTCTTCACACAACAACTTCAGTGCCAGCTGTTCTTTGGACATCTCCAGACTAAAGATGATTACCGGAACCTTCAATTCAATTGCCGCATGACTTGCCAGATTGAGCGCAAAAGTGGTTTTCCCCATACTTGGACGCGCAGCTAGAATAATCAAATCTGAAGGTTGTAATCCGGCAGTCATCCGGTCCAAATCAGTAAATCCGGTCGATAAACCAGTAACTCCGCCTTTGGATTCATATAATTTTTCAATCCGCTCGAAAGTCTCAATCAGAATATTCTTTAGGTTAACAAAGCCTTTGACATTACGCCGTTGTGTGATTTGGAAGATTAACTTCTCTGCTTCGTCCAAAATTTCATCTACTTCCCGCGATGCTTCGTACCCCATCGCTACAATGTCTGTTGAAACCCGGATTATCGAACGCAGAATTGACTTCTCTTCAACAATTTTGGCGTAATACTCAACATTTGCAGCAGTAGGAACCGCATTTGCCAAAGATGTCAGGTATGGTATACCCCCAACCTTCTCCAGCATATTCCGTTGTTTTAATTCTTCGGAAACCGTAATGATGTCCACCGGTTCCCCCTTATTAGCCAGGTAAACCACAACTTCAAAAATTACCCGGTGTGCTTCACGGTAAAAATCATCCGGCTTAAGCAATTCACTGGCACGGTAGATGGCTTCCTTCTCTAACAACATCGACCCCAATGTCGAACGTTCGGCATCAATATTTTGTGGCGGTATTCGCTCAACTATGGACGCTACACTCATGCTGACCCCCAAGTATACTATGTTTTGATTAAAAGGATATTTCAATAATTTAACGAACTATAAAAAGATTTCTTTATTAATTATAAGTTATTACATTATAATTGAAAATCAAAAATTAACAAAGTAGGAGGAACTAATGAAACGGATCATTTTTTGGGTGGTTTTAATTGTTTTATTAGCATCAGTCAGTATCTCAGCCAACAGTCCATTATTTTTAATAATGGAACAAAGCCGTAATCAAATTGATGTAGTTGGAACCGATTACAGACCAGTCAATACTCTTAACACTGATTCCAAACCAATCAAAATAGTTGATCTCCCTGACAATCAAGGGTATGCAGTCTTAAATGAAGGTAGCGGTAGCTTGCTCGGTGCAGTCAAAACCAATGCCAGTATTCAGTTGCTTGACCCTAAGTTAACCAAGCTAACTACTGAATTTAGCTTTTCCGGGATTGTAAATTCCGAACTGTTGTTGCAGGATTCAATGCAATGGATCATTGTGACCACAGAAAAGAAAGACAGTTCAACGATTAACATTGTCAACCTGGTAACAAAAGACCATTTCAAATACAACTTAACTTCACTCCCGGTTGATTTCCAATTAAGCCCTGATCAAAGTAAGCTTGCGGTAATCACTGTTTCGGGTTCCGAAGAAAACCCGCAATCGCAAGTAACTGTAATTGACTTAACCACAGAGAAAAACCAGACATTTAAGGTCTCGCACAATCCCGGCGCGGTCTTCTTCACCGGCAATGACCAAATCCTTGTTGCCTGTGGTGGTTACCGCGAGTCAATGAAGTATTCACTCAAAACAATCCTCCAAAAGACCAATAAAGCTACTCCGGCGCAAATTCACCTCATTAATTTGAATTCTGCGGAAATTAGCGACTACCAAGTCGGTTTTAGTCCACTGGTTATTTTACAAGACCCTAATAATTCTGAAAAGTTCTACTTGGCTTCAGTTAATGAACCCTACGCTCAACAAGCCAGCGGGACATTTCGCGTCTTTGAAAACGGAACAATCAACACCGAAATTCCAATCAAAACCGAACCGACCAAATTAATTGCCACACCTACCGGTAATATTGCCCTCTTTGGAAGAGTGGATTTTTATCTGATCAATCCTGAAACCAAATCAACTCTTACCGAGCTCAAACTCAACTTAAAACCTGAAGAACTCCGGATTAATCACAGCGGTGAGATCGGTTACTTATCAGTAGTTAACAGTAGTGTCATCAGAGAGATCAACTTAATTAACGGCAGTTATAACGAGATTAAACTCGGTACTAATTTGTTCGGGATGCTTAACCTTGTAAACCTTTTACCAACTACTTATCCTCCGGTAATTAGTATGAAGTCTAATGAGTCGCAGTCTAAAGGGCAAACGACCGTTAACTACCGGACATTTTTATCAAACGATTCCAGTAAACTATACTCCATCTCCGGTCTTAAAGAAATAAGCGTTACCGATTTAACTACGAAAAAAACGATTAACAAAATTAATTTTAAGGGGAATGCTTTTGGGATCTATCCCGATCCAAACGGAAAATATGTAATTGTCGCAACCAATAAATACTGGCATTTGATTGATCCCACCAAGAAAAAGGCCGATTTTAGTATTTTGGTTAATGAAAAAGATGATGAGCTGTTTTCACGGACCGGATATATCAGTCCCGACGGCACAATTATGGTGATCTCTGCCGAACGTTATCTGTTTGTAGTTGATCTTGTTAATGCCAAACAGATCGCCAAAATAAAAATCAAAAACCGCGAGCCCCTGATTATCTGGCCATAATAATATATAAACTAAAAAGCTCAAAGACACTCAACCGAGTACCTTTGAGCTTTTTTATCATCTTCAAACACTATTATACCTTCGCTAACGCTACTTCAATAATCTCCTGGATCGATTCAATCGGAACTACCTCAATGTCATGCAAATCTGCCGGAATATCCTTCTCGTTTTCTTTAGGAACGAAGACTTTTTTCACCCCTGCCTGTCTTGCCCCGTAAATTTTTTCAAATACTCCGCCAACAGCTTTGATCTTACCCTGAATCGAAATCTCACCGGTTACGGCAATATTTTGATAGATTGGCCGCTTGGTAAGACAACTGATTATCGCCAAAGTGATCGCAGTACCGGCTGACGGGCCATCGATCCTGCCGCCGCCAACCACATTAATATGAAAGTCGTAATCAGCCAAATCCATCCCCGTAACCAGACGGACCACTGAGGCAGCGTTGAAGACCGAGTCCTTAGCCATGCTGCCGGCTGTTTCATTAAAACGCAGTCTGCCTTTGCCTTTCTCGGCAGCCGGAAAACAGATTGATTCGATCTCCAGGACCGAACCTACAAAACCACTGACTCCCAATCCAAATATCTTTCCAATCTCAGCAGTGTCCGAAGCTTTAACTGTAACAAATGGAGACTGTCTGCTGATTTGGAGCGATTCAATTAAGTCTTCCTTGGTAATTAGAATGTTTTCGCTATTAAGCTCCCGATCCCGGTTCTTATATAAGACCAACCCGTAAACGTCGGCTAAGATCCCGGCTGCTTTCCGTCCTTCAATTGTATACTCGCTGATTGTTGCTGCTACTTGCTCACCGAGTTTAACGCCTAACCTGGCCGCCGCTTGAGTGACTATTCTCTGAATATCACTCTGATCTAGAGGTTCAAAGAATACTTCCGCGCAACGCGATCTGATTGCCGGATTGATCTCCGACGGATCTCTGGTAGTGGCCGATACTAAAATAAAATCAGCCGGAGCTCCTTCAGCAAATAATTTTTTAATATATTTCGGAACATTAGGATCATTCGGATCATAGTAAGAAGAATCAAACGAAACCTTCTTATCTTCCAGTACTTTCAATAGTTTATTGAGCAGCATCGGATCCATCTCACCGATCTCATCAATAAACAAAACTCCACCGTGGGCTTCCGTTACCAAACCCAGTTTCGGTTCAGGTACTCCACCCTCTGCCAGATCACGCCTGGCTCCCTGATAGATTGGATCGTGGACCGAACCTAATAACGGATTGGTAACCTCACGCGGATCCCAACGCAAAGTAGTCCCGTCCACCTCAACAAAAGGAGCATCGTCGCGGAAAGGTGTGAACTGTAATTTTTTAGCTTCTTCCAAAACCAAACGGGCCACTGTTGTCTTACCAACCCCCGGAGGTCCATATAAAATTACGTGTTGCGGAAACGGGGATACTATTTTGGCCATCAGTGCTTTGATCGCCCGCTCCTGGCCGACCACTTCATTTAAGTTTGACGGTCTTACTTTGTCGATCGCTGACTTTGACAGATTGATCTGGTCCAATCTCTCAAGTTCGGCCAACTTCTTAAGCGTATGAGGATTGTCAGGACCTGAAGATTCACGGAGGACTTGGATTTTAATCTCTTTCAGATAATCCTCCTGACGCTGTTGCATCTTTTCGGCAATCTTCTTCTCAATCTTATCTTCAACCGTTTTACGTGCAATCAAGTCGGCGATCTCTTCTTCAATCTCATTGATTACTTCCGGAATCTCGTTTAGAGTTAGCACATTATCGATCGTCGGGTCTTCAAACACAATCCGTTGTAATGCCAATACACGTTCACCAAGTACTTCGGAACGCATTAACTTAAGCGCATCTAGCTTTCCTGCTTTTAAAATTAACTTATCGGAACCGTATAAATTTGATAATAGCGCATATATCGCAGCTACTTGCCGTACTAATTGTTCTTCATCCATCAATCGCTCCTGTAAAGTAACCGGTGACTTATTCCCGTTAGAAATCTTCTTAAGCAAATTTTTCATCAAATTATCCTTCCTATTTAATTTTAATGGCTATAGAAAAGATACACAATTATTCACTGATAACATTGACGATAATCTCAGCATTGATCCCTTTATATAAATGAATTTTAATTGGATGATCGCCTAAATTTTTAATTGCTTCTTCCAAGTCAATTTTCCGTTTATCGATTTCAATCTTTAAAGTCTGCTGAATCTGATCGGCTATATCCTTAGCAGTGATGGAACCAAACAGACGACCACCTTCACCGGTTTTAACCTTAAAGCTGATCTTCTGCCCCTGCAATTTCCGGGCTAATTCTTTAGCCTCTGCTTCTTCATCTTGTTGCCGTTTAATCGCGCTCGATTTTTTATCGGATAATATTTTTAAGTTTGCCGTATTTGCTTCAACCGCCAAACCACGGGGAAATAAAAAATTATGAGCATAACCGTCGGCTACGTCTTTAATATCACCTTGTTTACCCAAGGCTTTAACATCTTTTTGTAAAATTACTTTCATCCAAAATTACACCTGCCTTTAAATAATTATATAACAATTAACGGTTTCGTTTATTTACATATTGTTGTAAACTAGTTACATCACCATACCATTTTTCAATTTCATGTTCTTTCATTGTTGGGGATTCCAACTTCTGAGCAATCCGCTCATCTAATTTTTCATACGAAATACCAACCCGTTTCGCTAAAAAATAACCGGATACCATCAGTGTAGCCAATGCTTCCTGAATCATTTCTTCAGAGTTAACAACCATTGCCTGATACAATGAACCAATACTGGTTACGATTTCTGCTTTTAACCATTCAATAATCTTCACATTTTTAGCAATATTCAAATCATGGTTGCCAGAAGGCACAATCAATCCCTCCCTGAACCCATTATTCTCTATTTTTAATAAATTTCCTTTTAAAAAGTAGATCTTCGTTTAGGCATTTCGGATTAAAAATTGTATTAAAAAAGAGGCCGTCGGCCTCTATTAATCACTGGTAAAAGGAAGCAATGCAATTTGTCTTGCTCTTTTAATAGCAATAGTTAATTGACGTTGATGGATTGCGCAATTACCGGAAATTCTTCTTGGAAGTATTTTTCCGCGCTCGGTAATATATTTTTTAAGTTTTGGAACTTCTTTGTAATCAATATTATTTACCTTATCGACGCAAAATGCACACGCTTTTTTCTTCCGACGTGGAGCATTACCACTTTTTCCTGAATTGTCTCGCGACATTAACAATTCACCTCCATTAACAATTTCGCCAATAAACCCTTAAAATGGAAGATCATCAAGGTTGATTCCTTCAATTTCGTTACTATCTGAGAAACCCTCTTTTACAGTCCCACTGTCTTCACGGGCTCGGTCCAAAAATTGGACAAAATTAGCAACTACTTCTGCCACTCTGCGTTTTTGACCGTCCTGAGTCTCATAATTTCTGATCTGTAATCTACCTTCAACAGCCACTTGTCTACCCTTTTTTAAGTAATTTGCGCAAAGTTCAGCTTGTTTCTGCCAAGCAATTATCCTGATAAAATCTGTTTCACGCTCACCTTGCTGGTTAGTAGTTGGCCGGTCAACTGCCAAATCAAAATTAGTTACAGCGACACCGTTAGGAGTATAACGAAGTTCAGGATCTCTAGTTAATCTTCCTATTAATACGATATGGTTCATCAGCCATCACCCTTCGTTAATCTTCTTTTTTAATTACCAAGTGGCGTAAAACATTATCTTGAATCTTCATAATCCGTTCTAATTCCTGACTGGTAGCTGCCGGAGCTTTGAAAGTCATTAACACATAAAAACCTTCGGTATAGTCTTGAACTTCATATGCAAGACGCTTCTTACCCCAAGGCTCAGTTTTGACAATTTCACCGCCATTATCTTTGATGATATCTTCAAACTTTGAAACAGCAGCATTAATTGCCTCTTCTTCCAGTTCAGGCTTGAGGATATACATAGCTTCATAATTCCTCACCCGAAATCACCTCCTCCCTATGGACTTACGGCTCTGCTAATACAGAGCAGGGAAGCCACTAAAAAATTATATACTTTATCAGAAATATTTTCAAGTATAAAATATCAATTAAATCAGCAATTTATAATAATTCATTTAGATCCATCAGCTTCAAATCTTGTTTCAAGTGATTTGACTACCGATTTTACCGCCTTTTCAAATTTAGTCCGCGGCAACATAACTACCCGCCCACATGATAAACATTTGATTCGAAAATCCACTCCAACCCGCATAATTTCCCAATCTGTACCGCCACATGGATGAACTTTACGCATCCTGACAATATCACCAATATTAAACTTCATTACAAACACTCTTTCTGTCAGCCTCTGATCTTTCTGAATAATCAATAGTTAAAACAAAAATAATTAATCCGTTTATTTTTTCCCAATATGATTGCTGTAAGCTTTAGCTGTAAGTAATCCTTTCAATTCATTAGGATCTGATGGTTCAATTACAGCGATCCATCCTTTCCGGTACGGATCCTGGTTAATCAACTCCGGACTATGTTCCAAATCATCGTTGGTCTCCATTATTTCTCCGCTAATTGGAATATTGATCTCCGAAACCGCCTTCACTGACTCGATTGTTATCATCGCATCACCGGCAGTAAATCTTTCACCAACTGCAGGAAGATCAACAAAAACAACATCTCCAAGCTCTTTCTGTGCATAATCCGTAATTCCGATCACCACCCGATCATCCTCAATTTTTAACCACACATGTTCAGTGGTATATTTTATATCTTCAGGTAACAAAGCTAACCCTCCTAAAAAATTGATTTTATATCCGTTCTGTTTCGGCCTGAAGCGACAAAATCAATAATCGGCTTCCTCTCATTATTCAATAACCGATAACCTTAACTCCTTAATATCTCCAAAGAAACTTTAATGTTTCCGGATTATTCAGTCTTTTCGACGGATCATCTTGGTTTCCTGCTTTGATTCGATCTTTATTTGATTAACCATTACAAACACCCAATTAATGTTCTTGTCATATAATACTTTATAACAATTTTCATTTAAAATTAATTAATTTCTCAAAATATATTTCAAATACGGAAAGGAGGATTATTTTGATTAAATTATTAAACACCGTTTTAACCCCAATTTTAAAAAAGAAAAAAAAGACAATGATCTTAATTTGGCGTCGTAAAAATCATAATTCATAATTTTCTGGATTAACCCTAATTACCTATTTATACAATTAGATAATTAATGTATAGTTTATTTTTTAACCATGGTTACGATCATGGTTATTTTAAATCTCATCTCAAAGACTTTTCTAATGTAGTATAACCATAATTTTCAAAATTAAATTTAAAATGGCCAAAATTATCTAACTCCACTAATAGAGGAATTATTCCAAGGATGCAGAATAAGCTTATGAATAAGAAGAAATAAGTAATTATAAATCTCTCTTAAACAGTTTTACTAAATAGTAAGGAATAGACCAATGTTTACTGTATGCAAAACAATAACTGACCGTACTTTAACCAAAATCGGCAGATTGACCAATGACCTGCTTGCCGGAGTTGGTAAAGTTTGTAACCTTTTTCTGCAAAGCTGTTCCGCAATAATTAACAATACGATCTTTTGGAAGAATACCATTGATCAGATGGACGCTGTTGGTGTGAAATCGCTTCCAATTGTCTTAATCATTTCAACTTTTACCGGAATGGTCTTCTCGCTTCAAATTGCCAAAGTATTTGCCACATTTGGCTTGAGTTCCCAATTAGGCCAAGGATTAACCCTGGCATTTGCCCGCGAATTAGCTCCCGTATTAACCGGAGTTGTAGTTGCCGGTAGAGTTGGTTCTTCAATTGCCGCCGAAATCGGTTCCATGAAAGTAACCGAACAGATCGACGCACTTGAAACCCTTTCTACCAGCCCAATTGACTATTTAGTTGCCCCGCGGATTTTAGCTGGTTCACTAATGATGCCAATTTTAGTCATCTTTGCCGATATCGTCGGAATCCTGGGCGGTTTTCTGGTAGCTGTTTCCTATGCTAAAATTCCACCCAATAATTTCATTGACGGTATCTTAACTTTCATTAAACCTTGGGATTTTATCGGAGGTATTATCAAATCATTCTTCTTTGGAATGGTTATTGCCGGAATTGGAACCTATAAAGGTTTAGCAACAGAAAATGGTGCTGTCGGTGTTGGTAAAGCAACAACTCAGGCAGTTGTCGTATCAATAATAATCATCTTTATCTTAAACTATTTTATGTCAATGTTCTTATACCAACTTTAAAAACTGAGGCGGCGAAAATTTGATCAAACTAACCAATTTAGATTATTCAATTGATGGCAAAATAATCTTAGACTCGATTAACCTTGAGTTTTGCAAAGGTGAAACCTTTGTAATATTAGGGCCCAGTGGTTGTGGAAAAAGCACACTACTGCGGTTGATAATTGGACTCATTAAGCCATCTGGTGGAACGATCGAGATTGATGGTATCAATACAATAAATTATACGGTTAAGGATTGGCGTCAAATCCGCCAAAAGATGGGGATGGTTTTTCAATCAGCAGCACTCTTTGACTCTCTGACTATCTTTGACAATGTGGCGTTCGGACTACGACGGAGTGGGTTAAATGAAGCAGCAATAACTGAACGGGTTTATCAAACCCTGAACCTGGTTGGACTACCGGAGGATATTGCCACCAAAATGCCTGCTGATTTAAGCGGAGGTATGAAAAAAAGGACTGCCATTGCCCGAGCGGTAGCGCTCGAACCTCCAATCCTGCTTTACGACGAACCGACCACTGGACTTGATCCAATTATTGCCGATACTATTAATGAATTGATCAAAGACCTTCAGTTAAAGTTGAAAATTACCTCAATTGTGGTTACTCATGACATCATCAGTGCTTTACAGATTGCCAATCGCGTCGGTCTGTTATATCAGGGGAAATTGGTCGAAATTGTCGACCGTAATGAACTTAGCCAGGCAAAACATCCTTTATTAAAACAGTTTTTACACAATTACCAACTGGCAATTTAAGATATTTTAGCCTTTGGGAGGCAGTCGTATGATCTCCAATCCAGAAGCCCGAGTTGGCTTATTCACAGTTACAGCTGTTATATTCTTAATCTCGCTTTTTATTTGGTTAAGCGGTACCAATTTCTTTCAAAGAGGGACCGAATTTGAGGCTATTTTTACCCGGATCGAAGGAATCAGACCGGGTGCTGCAGTTAAATATATCGGAGTTGATGTTGGAAGAGTGACTAAAATATATTTTGATGATCAACAAGTAATTGTTGGTATTCGGATCCAACCAGGGTTTGAAATTCCAAAGACGACCAAAGCAATTATTTCAAGTTCTGGAGTTGTCGGAGATAAGTTTATTGAATTGACTCCGACTCAATCCGGAGAACCTCCTATGAAAAATAACCGCATAATTGGTCAAAGTCCGCCAAGCATTGATCAATTTTATACTAAAGCGTATGAGATTATCGATTCACTAGGTGAGATTACTGATTCCTTAAACCAATTAGTTGCTAATCAGGAACTAACGGAGTCAATTAAACAAATTGTAAAACGGGTTGAAAATATCGCAGTAGTTATTGAACGGCTGTCAGTCAATTCGGAGCCTAAAATTAATGAGCTGCTTTCAAATATTAATCAGACCTCAACCAGGTTATCTCAAGCAAGTTTAATGGTGTATCAATTTCTAAATGACGTTGATAACAACGGGCAAACCGCCGCCGATCTTCGTGAAAGTTTGCAGCACATCAATAAGATTAGTGCTAACTTGGAAAAATTCTCCAATACTTTAGTCGAAAACAACCCGAAAATCAGCGAACTGATTGATGACGCTCAATCTACATTACGCTCGATCGATCAAGCAGCTCAAACGATTGAAAAAGCAGTTCGGGAATTCAGTTCCGGCGACGGAGATCTTTCGGAATTCAGCAAGACAATCAAAGATGTCGGTGCAGCAGCCCAAAAGCTTGAAAACTATGTCAGCAAATTTGAACAGATTCGCTTCTCCAATAATATTGGAGTTGGTTATGAAAAAGACCAAAATCTCAAAGTTGATTATTCGTTAAATGTTTTTCTTAACGATCGCAATTCAATCTATTTGAAGCTTGAAGATATTGGCGAAGAGAATTTAGGAACCTTCCAACTGGGAGTCAAGTACCCGCATTATCTTGGTCGTGCAGGTATTTACCGCAACCGGTTCGGCTTAGGAATTGATTTTAATATTGCTCCCAACGTTACCTTAGGTTTGGATGCTTGGGACACTGACTCCCCCAATATAGGAGTATCATCCCTTTGGAAGCTGTCAGATTATTGGTCAATGACCCTCTCTACTTCAACTAATTTAAGGGACGCTGATTACAGTTGGAATCTGGGATGGTGGTACCAATTTTAATTGGTTTCAATAATCTCTCCCGAAAATACTTTAGTTAATTCCATCCCGTCATTACTTGGTTTTAACAACAAACTACCATCGCGATCCAGATCGACTGCCGTTCCGGTCAGCGTTTTCCCAAAACCTTGGTTCACCGTAATCTCCCGGCCAATGGTTGCCGAATGTTGTTTGGCATATTCAATAATCGGTAAAGCCTCACCGGCTAATAAGGTTTGATAATCCGCCTCAAAGATCCGTAAAAAATGTTGTAATATCTGTTTGCGGTCAAACTCTCGGTTACCAACCATCCTTAATGAAGTTGCCCGCTCCCGGAGTTCATCGGGAAAATTTGCAGACAAATGATTGATATTTAACCCAATTCCAATGATCAAATAGTTGACCCGATCCATCTCTCCATTGAGTTCAGCCAGGATCCCGGCGAGCTTTTTTGACTGATAGGTAAGATCATTGGGCCACTTAACTTCCACCTGAATTCCAGTAGCTGCCATGATCGCTTTCGCCATTGACACGGCAGTCAAAATCGTGATCACCGGTAAAGCGGCGGCACTGATCTGGGGCCGGATAATAATACTAAACCACAGTCCTAATCCCGCTTCTGAGGCCCAATTCCGCCCCATTCTTCCCCGACCCTTTGTCTGTCGTTCAGCAATAACCACAGTACCCTCAGGAGCGCCTTCCGCAGCCAGGATTTTGCCCCAATTATTGGTTGAATCAACCTCTGCTTGATAATAAACCGTTTGTCCAAATCTTGCTGTTCCGAGATTATCTTTAATCTCAAACGGATGTAATGCGGTTGTTAAATCGAGCAGCTTGTATCCTTTTCGCGGTGATGATTCGATCAAATAGCCCCATTCTTTTAAATTATTAATCTGCTTCCAGATCCCGGCCCGAGTCATTCCGGCCAGTTTCGCAAGTTCTTCACCGGAGACATATTTCCCTTGGTTGGCCTTTAATACCTGTAGCAATCTCTCCATCAAAAAATCCCCCACTTAAGCTTCTAACGTTATTTCAAACTGGGAATAGTCAACAATCCCTCCCAGCGGCGGTTGCGGTTTTCTCACTCTAACCGTAACTTTTGGCACTTGAAATTGATTCATTATTTGTTCAGCAATTACCTTGCCGATCCTCTCAATTAGCTGATAATTCTGTTGGGTAACAACCTCTTTGACCAGATCATAGACAGCTACATAATTAATCGCCGCCTCAATCGAATCATTAGTTGCCGCAACGCCAAATTCCCCGGTAACTTCGACATCAACCTCCAGTCGTTGCCCCAGTTCCTGCTCCGCAGCATAAACCCCATGATAAGTATAGAAAACCATATTATGGAGCGATAATTTGGTAACACTTCGCATCTCTTCACCCCTGTTTGTTATATTACCTATTCTACTCAATTTAATCGCTGCTGTAAAATAAAACTGCTAAAATCAAAATAATTATTTATGATGCAAATTTAACTAGATTGACAAATTAAGATGCGAAAAGTAAAATTAGGTTAATATTCATCACAGGATATAAACCTGATTTCCGGAGGTTGACCTTGATTAACTCAAACGAAACAGCAATGTTCGAAGAGATCAAACGTCTTCGTCAAAAGCACGAAGCGATTATTTTAGCACATAATTATCAAAACAATGAAATCCAGGACTTAGCCGATGTAGTAGGAGATTCGCTCGCCTTAAGTCAAATTGCCGCCAAGACTGCTGCCAAAGTAATTGTATTTTGCGGTGTTCACTTTATGGCAGAAAGTGCCGCAATTTTATCACCTGATAAGACAGTGTTACTCCCGGCTGAAAACGCCGGTTGTCCAATGGCTGATATGGCTGAACCTGATAAAGTATTGGAATGGCGTCAAAAATATCCGAATGCTGCGGTAGTTGCCTACGTCAATTCATCAGCGGCAGTAAAAGCAGTAAGTGATTATTGTTGTACTTCTGCCAACGCAGTTAATTTAGTCCGCAACATCCCTGAAGAGGAGATCATCTTTTTACCCGATCAAAATCTGGGACAATATGTTGCTAAACATGTTCCGGAAAAAACAATTCACTTATGGCCTGGTTATTGCATCACTCACCACCGGATTACAGTTGATGAAGTTACCAAGATTAAAGAATTGCATCCTGATGCACTCCTCTTGATCCACCCCGAATGCCGGCCTGAAGTTACCAAGATGGCTGATTTTGTAGGGAGTACTTCGCAAATAATGAAATACGTCAAAGAGTCAACTGCGACTAAATTTATCATTGGTACCGAAATGGGTATTATCCATGGTTTACAAAAAGAAAACCCCTCAAAGACCTTTTATTTGATGAGTCAGGGATTAATCTGCCCAAATATGAAACAGACCACCATTGAGAAAGTCTGGCAGGCATTACGTGATTTAAAACCAGTAATTACCGTAGAACCTGAGATCAGGTCAAAAGCACAGGTTGCGCTCGACAGAATGCTACAATTTGTTTAAATTGTTTTGGTATAGTTCTGATTATATTGATTATTGAATTTATTAGTATTTATCTACTGGAGGATTAATGTTAAGTTCGTTTCCCTCCCATCAACCATCAATCGTTGATTCCGCTCATTTTATTGTTATCGGAAGCGGTATTGCCGGACTTTATTCAGCGTTAGAATTGTCAAAAACCGGATCGGTGATCCTGATCACGAAATCTGCATTGACTGAAAGCAACACTACCTATGCGCAGGGAGGAATTGCGTCAGCATTAGACACCCATGATTCTCCCGAATTACATTATCAAGATACAATTATGGCCGGAGCAGGGCTTTGCGACTCCGAAGCAGTTCTGGCTTTGGTTTACGATGGACCGAAGCGGGTTAAACATTTAATTGAGTTAGGCGTTCCCTTCGATCGTGACCAGGAGAATAAAATCTCCTTAACCCGGGAAGCCGCCCATAGCCGCCGCCGGATTTTACATGCTGACGGCGATGCTACCGGCCGGGAGATCTCCAAGACCTTAATTGCCAAAGTAAGACAATCAAATATTAAAGTTTATGAAGATTGTTATTCATTAGCTTTAGCAACTGATGCCAACAAGCAATGTCGTGGAGTTGTCGTAATTTTAAATGGCGAACTCAAACTCTTTTTAGCCTCGGCAGTAATTCTTTGTACCGGAGGTTTAGGGCAGATTTACGGAAAAACTACCAACCCATCCATTGCGACCGGCGATGGGATGGCTTTAGCATATAATACGGGAGCTGCCTTGCGTGATCTTGAGTTTATTCAATTTCACCCTACAGCCCTTTATTTACCACCTGCTCCTCCGTTCTTAATTTCGGAAACAGTACGTGGCGAAGGGGCAATTTTACTCAATAGTAAAGGGCAACGTTTTATGCCGGACTATCATCCTTTAGCCGAGTTAGCACCGCGCGATATTGTAGCCAGAGCGATCTTTGCTGAAATTCAACGTTGTGGTACACCTTCGGTATTTTTAGATTTATCAAAATTATCTCCTTCATTGATTAAGGAACGTTTTCCAAATATCTATGAAACGTGTTTAAACTACGGCTTGGACATTACCACCAACTTAATTCCCGTCGCTCCTGCCGCTCATTATGTTATGGGAGGCGTCGTCACTAACCTCCAGGGACAAACTTCCATTCCCGGACTTTTTGCCGCCGGTGAAGTTGCAGCAACCGGTGTACATGGAGCCAATCGACTTGCCAGTAATTCGTTACTGGAAGGTTTAGTATTTGCAGGACGAATTGCTGATTATTTAAGCAAGAATCCTTTAACTAGCGTCGTAATAACTGATCAGCTTCAGCTTCACTATCCCCAACTGTTAACTGAATACGACTCGCTGGAGCAGGATTTGCAGTCCTTACATGAAATAATGGACCGTTATTTAGGAATTGTCCGGACCGAAACCAATCTGGTCAAAGCATTAAATTTAATTAAAAAGCGCAATACTACCAAAGTAAATCATTTTGAACTGAATCCCGCTTACTTTGAACTGCAAAATATGTACACTTTAGCCCAACTGATGTTAAAAGCCGCTTTAACCAGAGTCGAAAGCCGCGGTGGACATTTCCGGGCTGACTGTCCCAATCCTGAAAATGAATGGCGGAAACACATTGTTTTTAAAAAATCCGATCAAACCGAAGCCATAATGGAGGTAGTAGAGTGAACCACCTAAATATCCGTAAAATTATAAAAGAAGCCTTAAATGAAGATTTATTTGCCGGAGATATAACATCGGAATCAATTTTTGATAAAGATTTTGAGGTATCCGGAACCTTTATCGCCAAAGATCACGGAATTATTGCCGGCTTACCTGTGATCATTGAAGTTTTTAAAGAACTCTCTTCCGGTATTGTCTGTTCACCGTTGGTCAGTGATGGAACACTGGCTATTCCGGGTACGAAGATTGCTACGATAATCGGACCGGTAAAACCAATCTTAGCCGGTGAGCGGGTCGCATTAAATTTTATCCAGCACCTTTCAGGAATTGCTACCTACACTTATGAGATCGTCCAATTGGTCAAAGATTATCCTGTAAAAATTGTTGACACCCGAAAAACAACTCCCGGATTAAGAGCACTCCAAAAATACGCCGTCCGCCAAGGCGGTGGTTTCAATCATCGCTTTAACTTGAGTGACGCCGTATTAATTAAGGATAACCATATTGCTGCCTGTGGCTCGATTACCGAAGCAATCAATCGTTGCCGTAAATACATCCCCCATACAATGCGCATCGAAGTTGAAGTCGAAACTGAAGAGCAGGTAAAAGAAGCCTTAGCCGCTAAAGCGGATATTATTATGCTTGATAATATGGATCCGGCACAGATGAAAAAGATGGTGGAGTTGATCGATCATCAAGCAATTGTTGAAGCCTCCGGCAATGTCAATAAGAACAATATCGTCGCAATCGCTGCCAGCGGAGTTGATATCATCTCAATCGGTGCACTTACTCATAGCGTAAAAGCTCTTGATATCAGTCTGGATGTTCTAATTTAACCTTGATTATTATTAGTAGTTCCTCCCAAAAAAAGAGGAATTTACTGTAATATCACGAATTAATAACATATTAACATTTAATACCCCCTTATATTTTCATATGAAAAATTTAAATTTGTTATTTGGAGGGAAAAGGAATGAGAACTACCGGAATTGTCAGAAAAGTGGACGAACTTGGCAGGATTGTAATTCCGAAGGAAACCAGAGATTTATTATCAATACAAGAAGGAGATTCGATGGAGATCTTCTATAGTGAATCTTCCATTATTCTAAAAAAATACTCACCAGGTTGTGTATTCTGCAATAATATGGAAGAAATTCGCCAGTTCAATGGCATGAATGTATGTAAAAAATGTCAGGATGAACTTAAAAAATTAGCTTAATCCTAAATTAGTATTTGTTTATCAATAAGCCATATAATTTTTAAAGCTGTTACAAAAATTAAATTTTGCTAACGGCTTTTTTATATGTTCCCATAATCCAAATTCTTGAGTATTACCCCGGTTGAAATCCAAATTCTCTTTTAAAAATAAAAAATTTGACCCTAACCTGACGATTACGGTTAAGATCAAATTTTAAAAACAATAGAAAGCTCTACTTTTTATTCTTTGGTTGGTTTTTCACCAATCAGTTCTACAAATTCTTGAGCCTCAATTGTCTCTTTTTCCAGTAACGCCTGGGCAATTTGATCGAGCTGTTCCCGATGCTCAAGAATGATTTGTTTGGAACGTTCAAAGGATTCATCCATGATTCGACGAATCTCCTTATCAATCTCTGCGGCGATCTCTTCACTATAATTCTTATCACGGCTGATATCACGCCCCAAAAATACCTGTTCTTCATGACCATGCCCAAAAGTCAAATAGCCCAGATTATCACTCATACCATACTCGGTTACCATCTTCCGGACCATTCGGGTTGCCCGTTCCAAATCATTCCGGGCGCCGGTGCTGATTTCTCCGAGCGCGATGACCTCAGCAGCCCTACCTCCCAAAAACATCACTATATCTTCGAGAAGTTCGGTACGTGTTTGATAATGCTTATCTTCCAGCGGTAAGGCTAAAGTATATCCGCCAGCCATTCCGCGGGGAATTATTGAGATTTTATGAATTGGATCAATAGTTTGCAGATAATGACCAACCAATGCATGGCCCGCCTCATGGAAAGCTGTTAATTCCCGTTCTTTCTGACTCATTATTCTGCTCTTCTTCTCCGGACCGGCAATCACACGCTCAATAGCCTCTTCGCAATCCTCCATCTCGATCCGTTTCTTATTACGTCGGGCTGCCAATAAAGCAGCCTCATTTAACATATTCGCCAAATCAGCACCTGTAAATCCCGGGGTGCGTCTGGCCAATACTTTAATATCAATATCACTTGAAAGCGGTTTCCCTTTGGAATGGACTTTCAAGATGTCTTCTCTTCCTTTAATATCCGGAATATCTAAAACTACCTGACGGTCAAACCGTCCTGGCCTTAACAACGCCGGATCCAGTACATCAGGACGGTTGGTTGCCGCTAAAATAATGATGCCGACATTGGGTTCAAATCCGTCCATTTCTACTAATAACTGGTTCAAGGTCTGTTCTCGTTCATCATGACCGCCACCAAGACCCGCGCCTCTCTGACGTCCTACTGCATCAATCTCATCAACAAATACGATACAAGGAGCATTCTTTTTGGCTTGTTCAAACAGATCACGTACCCTTGAAGCTCCGACTCCAACAAACATTTCCACAAAGTCAGAACCACTGATGCTGAAAAACGGAACTCCGGCTTCTCCGGCAACAGCCTTTGCCAACAGAGTTTTTCCGGTACCAGGAGCGCCGATTAACAAAACACCTTTAGGAATCTTGGCGCCCAACTCGGTAAACCGGCGCGGTTGACGTAAAAATTCAACAATCTCAACCAGCTCATCTTTAGCTTCATCTTCACCTGCAACATCATCAAAGGTGATCTTGGTTTTATCTTCAGTATGCAATCTGGCTCTGCTTTTTCCGAAAGACATCGCTTTATTGCTCGAATTTTGCATCTGATTCAGCAAGAAAAACCAGAAAACTAATATTATAACCAAAAACCCCAAATTGGGCAGTAAAATTGCTAACCATCCGTTACTTGGAGGGGCAAAATTGGTCTTTACTCCTTTAGCCCGCAATAATTCGTGTTCCGTAATCAATGGGCCATATGTCCGGTATTTCTTCCCTCCCTGTTGTTCCCCCTGAATCGAGCCATCATTATTATTAATGGTCGCACTTATTATCTTACCACTCTCAACTTTTTTCATAAATTGATGATATCCGAGTGGTTCAACTGATTCTTTTTGTACTAAACCAAGAACAATGAACAAGGCAATAATGGCTATTACTACATAGAAAAATAAATCTCTTGCTACTTTAAACAATAAAATAAACCTCCCTCCGGCAAACAGCCATGTCAAATATTATACCACAGTCAAAAAGTGAATACAATCAATCTCGATCAGTTGTTTCAACCGTTATTCTCCAAACCTCTTTAGTAGATTCGACAACTTTAAATTCTTCACTCATCCGGTACCCAACCACCCAAACAATTCTCCCGTCACCATTTATCAACAAGGGGATCCGGTGTCTCTGGCTTTTGGCTATTTTCTGATTGATGAAAAAATCATGTAATTTCTGCGTTCCTGATAAACCTAAGGGTTGAAAATGATCGCCCGGCCGCCAAAAGCGAATTGTCAATGGCAACGTCACCTTTGAGGCATCAATATAGATTTCGTCATTGGATATCCGGTCAAATTGAACAGGTAATATTGCCGGTTCAATTCTTAATAATAGATTAATATCGGCAAATATATTGGGAAGATGAGTGTCAATTTGATAAATCTGCTGATTGTACCGGATTGCTGCATCAGTTTTCTCAATAATCAATATCCCGTCCCGGACCCTAACCATAACCCCCTTATATATATGAAACGGATCCAAAGAGTAATTCTCATTCCTGATTTTTTCCCGAAGTCGCATTATCTTGACAAATTCCAGTTGCAAGTTGGGGATTAACATCGCCACCATCTGTTTGAGAATATAGTATTGCAAGTAGGGATGATAACTTAAAAACTGTTTTAAAGCAATTCCAACCTTCTGCTCATCTCTGCTAATATTGGCCAATACATCACTGTTAAACAATACTTCCATAAAATCGCGCTGTTCCTGCGCAATCGCTCCCAATCGGAATAAAGCTTCTTTAAAACGGGGATTATACGATGATTCGATTTGAGGAATCAGTTGGTGTCGCAGTCGGTTCCGTTGATAAATTAGTTTCTGGTTTGAAGAATCCTCAACCCAATTCAGTCCGTGGCTCAATACATACTCACGAATCTCTTCCCTGCTAATCTCCAGCATTGGCCGGATAATCTTGTTATCACGACTAACCGGTATCCCTGCCAGTCCATCCAACCCTGTACCTCTGATGATCCGGTACATAATCGTCTCCGCCTGGTCATCACGATGATGGGCCAAGGCAATCTTAGTAGCATTAATTTCATCATAAAATTGTTGGAATGCCCGGTAACGTTGTTCCCGTGCTAACAGCTGCAATGACTGTTGTTTTTGCCGCAACTTTCCGGGAATATCGATATTAATCTCTTTTACCCCAATCTTAAATCTCTCTCCTAAAGAATAAAGCAATTGGAGTTCTTGTTCATTCTCATCTGGACGTAATGCATGGTTCACATACAATGCCCAAAGTTCCAAACGATATTCCATCTTTAATTGATTAAGAACCGCAAGCAAACAGACGGAATCAATCCCCCCGGAAAAACCAACAATAACACGGTCTCCGGCTTGCAATAAATTATTTGTTTCAATTGATTTTCTCACCTTGTCGAGCAAAAAAACACCTCTGGTTCTGTAAAACACTTCCCAAAAATAGTACCACAGTTTTTAGCATTCGTAAATCAGCTATAATTCATACTTCTGTAAACGAAATATTAAAATAGGAAGTTCCCTGATGAATCATTCGATGATCGGACCCATCACTGAAAAATCATAAGCCGTTTACAGCCATACAACTTAAAATTACTATAATTCAATACTCCTAATTTACCGATATTATGTTACAGTAGCGCCGATTTTTTAAGTAAAGTTACATGCTGTTTATCTTCAAACTAATTATACTGGTAAAAGGAGATTATTCAGATGAAAACAATTAAAGATCCGGATTTTATCCAAACACTGTTTCGCAATCTTGCCAGACAAATAACCCCAGTAATAATCAATAATTACTTAACCTCCGATCTTTACTTTAAAACTAAAAAAGGTGATATCCCCCTTTTAAGAACCTCTGAAGATTTACTAATCAACAGCACTATTAATGTAACTTTTTTATTCAAAGATATCCTTTACCACTTCAACTCCGTGATAATCTCGCAAGAAGATGATCGTGTTTATGTGATTGATTACCCTTCGGAGATTAAGGCTCATTATCGCAGACTAAACTATCGTTTAAATATTGACAGCTCCGAAAATGTCTCCGTTAACATCTTCAATCAGAGTTACAAGTTGTCAGACATTTCAGCTGCCGGACTGTCATTTATTTCTGAAAACAATTGTTTTGAACAAGATCAGATTATTGAATATATTAATCTAACTCTGCCAGACATTCCGGCTATTGGATTAAGTGGACAAATCAAATATTGCAGCAACAATAACGATCATTACATTTATGGAATTAAATTTTTAGAACCGGACTGGAATGCAATTTATTATATTAACTCGTACATTTTTAGCAAGAAGTATCCCAATGTACGCAACATGAGTTCATGCTCTGACGAGGAAATCTATAATCTTTATAATGAATCCGGATATTTCAATATGTTCAAGAATTATTCAGTTAAACAAGTACGCCAGTATTATAACAACATGTTAAAAACCTTCCATCATCTAAGAAACAAACCACTAATTCTTAATAAGTTAGGTTTTTATAAGGATAAATTATTGGCTGGCGGGGACCTGCTCTGGCTCTATAAAAACACATACATCGGAATCCACCTGGCTGCTATACCCGAAGCAAGACGGATCCTGAATTCTCTGACCGATATTTATCTGGCAACAACTGATTTTTTTCTTAGTAATAAGTACGCGCAATACTATTTGGCCTATATTCATGCTGAACAAGAATGGCATCGAAAGATGTTTTTGGCAAGTATAAATTCGAGCAGTGCGGAACTTAATTTTCTGAGCACCCCTGTCCCATTATTGGGATTTCATGGTCGAGTGTGTTAACCTGTAGCTTTGGCCTTCGAAAACAAGCAAGTGACTGTGATGTACTAATCTGTCAATAATCGCACTAGTTAACTTTTCATCATAGAAAATACCGTTCCATTTGCTGAATTCCAAATTCGTTGTGATTATCACGCTCCTTTTTTCGTAACATTCTGAAATTACCTGAAACAAAAGTTGTGAACCATCTTTTTCAAATGGAACATATCCCCATTCGTCGCAGATCAGCAAATCAGTTTTTCGCAACTGTTTCATGAATCGTTGCAATTCTCCTTTAGCCTTTGCCTCACTTAAAAGATTAACTAGTGCTGCTGTTCGATAGAATTTTACCTTCTTTCCCCTGGAACAAGCTGCAACTCCGATCGCCGTGGCCATGTGGCTCTTTCCGGTTCCTACAGGGCCATAAAGAATCAGGTTTTCAAACTTCTCAATAAAAGCTCCGGTCTTTAATTCTTCAATACTGATAGTTTTCGGGATTTGAATGTCCCTAAATTCATAGTTTTCAAAGGTCTTGATAACATCAAAGCCTGCAGACTTTAGATTTCTGTTTTTCCTGACAAGCTCCCGATGGTCTAACTCAAGCTTTAGAAGCTGTGCAAGAAAATCTGCATAATCAGTTGCGCTAATTTTTGAATAATTACTATAGATATTCATTCCAAACCGGAGTTCCTTGCAATACTGTTTAATCAATGCATCTGAATTCACAGCTTCACCCCTCCGGAAGTAATCAGTTGATCATATATCATGATGTCAGGTGTATATTTCTTAAGTTCCGGAACTTTATCAGGCAAGAGTATCTCCGGTTCCGGTAAAGTTCCGGCCGTTAAGCGGCAATATGTCGCCCAAATACTATCAGGATCGTTAACACCTAATTTCAGTCCTTCTTCAAATGCTTCTATTGCTGTCTCAATGCCTGTAGCCTCTGTCATTTTGGTAAACAGCTTTAAAGCCCGCTTTTTCCCCTCATAATCACTTTTGTCCAGATATTCTTTAAGGATCTGTGGCAGTTGATTGTATAGCCCTGTGTATTTTAATGCGGTCGGTCTTCTGCTCATAAGTTCAAGATAGGGAATCCAGTTCATTGATTCTTTTTCTTCTCCGTAAAGTCGTTTGTGTCTGATAATATGATCGCAGTCCTCATCAAGTATCTCTACATCATAAGCACCAGCTTTAACAATAACCTGTCGCCTGGCCATATTAGGAGAAGTCGAATAGATTCTGCCGTCAAACTTGACTTTTCCGTAGTTGTCAGTTTTAGCAAATTCGTGTATGTACACATCAAAAGGAACTTTCGGAAGTTTGAAAAATTCCTGCTTATCCTCCCGAAACAAATCTTTAATCAGTCCATACCCCTTGTAATGCATCCTATTCATATCCTGGTCACATTTTTGAAGGAGTTCCTTGTTGTATTCCCTCAAATCCTTAAATTCTGGAATTGGTACAAGCATATTCCGGCGATGATAGCCAACCTTGTTTTCTACAGAACCCTTTTCATGACCACTGTTAGGATTGCAGAAATTGCTCTGAAAACCATAATGCATCATGAATCTTAAAAATCCTTTGGTTAAATCCCGTTCTCCATACTCCTTGATTTTCTTAACAATTGTAGACATATTATCAAACCAGATGGTTGTCGGAATACCGCCGATGTGTTCAAAGATTGCCTTCATGCCTTCCATCAGGCATTCCTGGTTCATACTTTTGAATAATTGCATATGGCCGCCGTTACTGTGAGGATAGGACATGTTTAAGTAATATCCGTCATATGCAATACCGTTCTCAATGAAGCGGGCCTCTCCAAAATCTACCTGTGCTTCTCCCGGAGGATGTTCCAACGGAAGAAATCCATTAGTACTTGTCTCCAATTCCTTTCGGATTTCTGCTACGAATTTCCTGACAGACCTCTCACTGACATTAAATTCATTACCATAAAGCTCTTTTAATCGGTCATACACCCTTTTTGCAGTGTGCTGCTGTTTATGTGGTGCTTTCTTATCGTTGATAAGCCATGTGGTGACTATGCTCCTATATGGAGATAATTTGCTTTTCCGCCTTTGTTTTGGACGAATCATCAGGTTAAAGTCTTCTTTCTCGACATATTTCTTGACAGTCTCAAAGTCATGTCCGGTTATTTTTGATATTTTTCTTAAACTCTTACCTTCAAATTTCTTCATGTTTCTGATACGATATACTTGCTCCATTGTTAGCATCCTTTCAATTACCCCCTTCAAGTGTGGACAACTTAAAGGGTATTATTTTTTAGGGGTGCTCGCAATGGAGTTTCCATTTTATGCAGGGATTTTTAAGTTCCGTTCCGCTCGGTTTTTATTGTACCGAAAACA
>Ga0209409_1000767_pt1 | contig 31469 bp, 36 predicted proteins | sample AD_JPNMR1_MetaG_FD_184424 | JGI IMG/M metagenome (GOLD analysis project Ga0209409, IMG submission 184424) | Active sludge microbial communities of municipal wastewater-treating anaerobic digesters from Japan - AD_JPNMR1_MetaG (SPAdes) (version 2) | ecosystem: Engineered > Bioreactor > Anaerobic...
TTTGCTGTATTTTTTTCACAGATGAAAAAATTTCAGAAATTTATGATAGTTCATGCCAGAAAAATAAGAATTGTTGCTGGTAGTGTCTTACTTCTTTTTGCTTTTTATCTTCTTTCCCGGGGGCGAGTATGGATGTAATTGTTATTGGGGCTGGGCCAGCGGGTATTTCTGCGGGTATTTACGCTGCAAGGGCGAATATGTCTTTTATGGTTATTGAAAAAATGTATCCTGGGGGGAAACTGGTATGGATTGAAAAAATCGAAAATTATCCAGGATTTCCAGATGGTATCCCAGGACCTGATCTTGCAGAAAGATTTTATAGACAGGCAACAGCACTGAAGGTAAACTTCGTTTTTCAAAATGTTGACAGGATAGAAAAAGTTCAAGAACATTTCAGGGTTTTTTCTGGTAATGAGTATTATGAAGCCAGATATATTATTGTTGCTTCTGGATCTGTTCCCAAGAAACTCGGGATTAAAGGAGAAGACACATTTGCTGGCAGAGGTGTATCATATTGCGCTATCTGCGATGGGGCTTTTTTCAGAAACAAAAGAGTTGCTGTTATTGGTGAAGGGAAACATGTTATCACGGACATTAACTATCTTAAAGGTCTTGCATCTGTGACATGGATTAGAAAACCCACAGGTCAATCCCAGAACGTGGAAGGCGTGAATATTATTAACGGGGTTCCCCTTGAAATTGCAGGCGAAGGTGTTGTCAAAGGTATTGTAGTACAAACTGAAAAAGGAATAACAACGGTTGAAACGGATGGGGTTTTTATATTTGCCGGATTCAAGCCCTCTTTTGAATTCCTCCCTCCAGAAGTGACACTGGACCAATCGGGTTACATAAAAACAGATAGCACTCTTCAGAGTTCAATGAACGGGATTTATGTCTGTGGAGATATTCGGTCTGGTTCTTTGAAACAAATTGTATCTGCGGTCAGCGATGGAGCAGTGGCTATTAATGAAATTAGAAAAAAATTATAGATCAATCCGTCTTGCTAACCTTTTCAATTTTGTCACGGGTCTGTTGAAGGTTTGTTTTAAGTTTTTCAAATTCAGCAATCATCCTGTCAACTTCAGCAATGGTCTGGTCAAGATTCTTTGAAATACCACCAATGGCTTGAATCTGGGAATCCAACTGTTCAATACGCGTTTGAAGTTCTGCCATTTTCTTTTTTGAATATGCGTATTCGCCAATAAATGCAACCCATCCTGAGAGAATCAAAATGACACCCGCCCAGATCAATAATTTTATTTTTTTCATTTTTTCTCTGGCTCCATTGATATTGCGTCTTTTGGACATTCGTGCGCGCAAATCCCACAACCCTTGCAATAATCGTAGTCAAATTCAAAAAACTTTCCATCCTTTGTTTTGATAGCAGAATCCGGGCAATAAACCCAGCAAATAAGACAGTGAATACACTTTTCTGGAATATGAACCGGTCTTACGCTTCTCCAGTTACCCGTTTTAAATTTTTTCGATGTACCTGCTTCCAGAACATCACCTTCTGGTAGTTGCTTCCAGGATAATTTTTTTTCTTCCACCAGTCACCTCCATCAGTTTGATATTTTCACCTGGTTATATGCCATTTCAATTGCCTTGATATTTCCTTCAATAATTTCTGGTCTGTTCCTGAACTTTGCCTCAAGTTTGTGTTTAATGTCTTCAATAACTTCTTTGATGTCAAGCATTCCGGTGACCTTGATAAGAGCGCCCATCATTGGAGTATTCGGAATTTCTCTGCCAATTGTTTCAATGGATATTCTGGATGCATCCACTGTACAGATACGACCCTTAAATTTTAAACTTTCGGCAAATTCTGATGGTTCTTTTGAAGAATTAAGAAGTATAATACCTTTTTCAGGCTCCAGACCTGATATTACATCTACCTGGTCAACAAGTGATACATCAAGCACAACTACTACATCAGGGTTCAAAATAGGACCGTGAGTTCTGATAGGGCTTGAACTGATTCTGTTGAAGGACACAACAGGAGCACCCATTCTTTCGGGGCCATATTCAGGAAAGGCCTGGATGTATTTGCCTGTGGAACAGGCAGCATCTCCGAAAAGAAGTGCTGCAGTTTTTGCACCCTGTCCGCCACGCCCATGCCAGCGAATTTCAAACATTTCTTTCATGTGGCATCTCCTTTTCGTAAAGCAAAAGAAAACTGTTTATGAAGCCAATTTCTAAAACACTGACAAAAATCCCTTTCAGAACAAGCCATACAGAAGATGATAAATTATACATTTTTTCTGGCAAATAAACAAGAAATAACACCGAGCAAAAATACAGGAAAGAAATGATAATAATTTTGTCAAGAACCTTTTTGCTGAAAAAGATACTTGTTTTGATTGATTCAAGAATCGGACTGTCCTGGCTGAACATCACTATCGGAGAAAAAAGCGAGAGAACGAAATAATAGGATGGAAAAGCAAGCCATACCAGCCACAATAACACAATGCCTGCAGCCGCAGGAATAGAAAGTCTACCTGTGGCTTGAGCAACAAGCATAAGTAATCCTGTGATTAAAGCGATAAAAATCACAAACAATAGTTTTATCAAAAGAAAACGGGTGAAAAACCTCAAACAGTTCATTAAAAACGTTCTTACTGTCAGGGTTGTCCCATCCAGAACATTTTTCAGAGAACCATAAACACCGCATGTCAGGAAATTTTCAACAAGAAAGATTATCATGAGCCAGAGTAACTGGTTTTGTGCGTCTTTTTTGAATATGTACTCAATAGCTTGCATCAAGAAAAGAGTTGAACAGAATACAACGAGAAAGAGTTTAATTCTGTCCCTGTTGAATGAGAAACCCGATTTAAGGATACCCGTAAGCATATTCATGTTGATTGTTTCATTGCAGACAGCATAAAGTCCTTCACTTTTCCAGCTTCAACGTCATACGTTTTCCTGGTTTTTCTTTCCATAACCTCAACCTTTCCTTCAACAAGTCTTCTACCGAGTGTAATTCTGTAAGGTATGCCAATAAGGTCTGCATCTGCAAATTTAACGCCTGCGGATTCTTCCCTGTTGTCAAAAAGCACCTCTATTTCTGAAGATTCAAATTCATCATGAATTTTGTTTGCAGTTTCAACAGCCCGGCTATCTGACATGTTTACAGGAACAACAGTGGCATGAAAAGGCGCCACTGAAACAGGCCAGATAATGCCTCTGTCATCATGACTTCCCTCAATGATCGCAGCGACAATCCTGCTCACTCCTATGCCATAACATCCCATCACCACAGGTTTTTCAGTGCCATCTTTATCCATATAGACCACGTGTAATTTTTCGCTATAATCAGTGCCAAGCTTAAAGATATGACCTATTTCAAGTTCTGCACAATCTCCCGCAGCAACAAATTCTTCAGAGAATTTCCCGCCAATGACACCAGAATCTGCTGATTGCACTGTTACATTGAGCGAACATCTATTGAAAATTTTCAAATATGCCTGTCTCATTTTAAGATACGACTGTTCAGACTCCTGTTGGGTTCTGTCAAAACTGTAGCAGTCCTTCATAAGAAATTCCCTGGAACGGATGATTCCAAATCTTGGCCTGATTTCATCACGATATTTCGTTTGTATCTGATAGAGCATCACAGGAAGATTTTTCCAGCTTCTTACATATTTTCTTACAATATCAGAAACAACCTCTTCATGGGTTGGACCCAGTAACATTTCTCTATCGTGTCTATCTTTGAAAACAATCATATCTTTACCCATTTTTCCGAATCTTTTTGATTCTTTCCACAGAGACGAAGGTTGCAGTGCTGGCATCAGTATTTCAACGGCTCCTGCGTTGTTCATTTCTTCTCTTATGATATTTGAAACCTTCTGTAATACCTTTAATCCAAGTGGAAGATATGAATAAATGCCGGATACCAGTTTGTCTATCATTCCTGCCTGATGCATAAGTTTCTGGCTTATTGTTTCAGCATCTGCCGGGGGTTCCCTTGATGTAAAAATGAAAGAATTTATCCACTCCATTGGTTTCTCCTTTTCAGTCAAAAATTTTTTCAAACAAAATTTATACCGTATTATTTTGTGATATCAATGAGAAAGGTGATTTTTTCTTATTTCATCAAGGAACTTTCTCGCAAGTTCATGTTCCGGGTTCAGATCAAGAGTGCGCGTCAATTCCTGTTCTGCTTTATCCATAATTCCTTTCTGCGCGTACACGCAGGCGAGGAAAAAGTGACTGTCCGGGTCCTGGGGCAACAGTTTTTTGTAATCTGATGCTATTTTTTCAGCCAGCCGATTGTTGTTTGTTTGCAGGTTATACACGATGTTTGTTTTGCTGAGTTTTGCAAATATTTTCCAGTACATGTCGTTAAACAGTTGTCCGGGTGTCCAGCCAAATATATATCCCCACAGACCTGCGATGGCAAGTTTAACAAAAGGCAATACAATTTTTTTTGTTCTTATTTCATCTATTACCTGGGTAATGAGAAAACCCGCACAAACAGTAAGGCAGGCAACAGCAGGGAACCTGTACCGTTCCGTGATGAAAAACATGATGACCCACATAATCTGGACGATTGTAAATGAAACAAAAAGAAAATTTTTTTTCTTTCTTGCTGCAAGAAAAAGTCCCACAACTCCGAGCGGAACAATCAGTCCAAATTTTACAAATGCAAATTTTAATGCCGGTATCAGTTCTCTTGCGATGTATATGCTCAAATTCTGTGGCCATTCATAACTGTTGAAGAAAAGAAGCGTTTTTTTGATAAGCAATTTCCAGAAATCCATACTTGCAGGATGCAACAAATGCCCTGATGGATAATAGAAAAGCCCGGTGGAATCTGAACTATTACCTATCTGCCAGTTTACAGGGCCATTGGTGCAAATGAGCACAAATTTACCGCTGATCGCAAGATTTCTTAAGGATGCAGGGAGTATTATCAAAGTACACGCCAGTCCTGCAAAAAGTATCGCCATTGTAATCTGAAAGGATTTTTTAGTTGTTTTTTGATGATCAATTAGGATTTTTTCAGGCCATAACAATAGTCCAACAATGATGAAAGGAATAAAGGCAAGAATTGTTGGTTTTGCAAGCGCAGCAAGCCCAAAAACAATACCACATAGAATCCATGATAAACGATTTTTCTTTTCAAGTGCCCTGTAGAGTGAGAAAATGAAAAAGATGTTCAAAAATGTAATGAGGCCATCGCTCAGGATGGTTACAGAATAGAGAACCATTGTTTGATAAAACGCATACAGTCCTGCGGCAATGATACCAGTATTTTCATCTTTGATTGTTCTTCCTATCCTATATAAGAGATAAATTGCTATGGTATCAACAATTGCCTGCATGAGACCGGCAAAAAAAATACTTCCACCTGATACAGCGTACAAAAGTGCAAGGAAGTATGCGTACAGTGGCGCCATGTAAAATGCATCACCGTCAACATGAACAGGATGCTTCAAAATGGATTGTGCCCATAGATGAAATGTTCTTTGATCATGTTTATCCATCAGTGAAGGATTGAAAAAAGTTGTTGAAGATAGTTGAATCAGGGTGCAAAGACGTATAGCAAAGCCAGCGATAAGTATTATTGATAGAATAATTTTTCTATATTTCATCGGTTGGTTGAATAGAAATCGACAGTATCTTTTATAATTTGTTCAACTGAACAGGCAGGTGAAAATCCTGTCAAACTTTTTAATTTTGAAATGTCAGGGACTCTTCTCGTCATGTCCTCAAAACCGTCCCGATATACTGTTTCAGGTTTTATAAAAACAATTTCAGAACCACTGTCAGTGATTTTTTTTACCATTTGTGCAAGCTGGAAAATCGAGACCTCCTCAGTGCTACCCACATTCACAATCTGTCTGTGTGCCTGCGAAAGGTTTGAAAGCTTCAAAATTGCTGTGACAGCGTCTTTTACATGCGTGAAACATCTTGTCTGCGTCCCATTGCCGAATATTGTGATTGGCTGGTTTGAAAGAGCCTGTTTGATAAATCTTGGAAGAACCATACCGTATTTTTCTGTTTGTCTGGGACCTACCGTGTTAAAAAGCCTCACTATCACAGCCTTCAGGTTTTTCTCTTCTGCGTATGCAAGAGCCAGGAATTCGTCCAGTGCTTTACTGCAGGCATATCCCCATCTTTTTTTTGAGGGGCTGCCAATAATGATATCATCCTCTTCATTAAAGGGGACCTTTTCATTCTTGCCATAGATTTCAGAAGTTGATGTAAAAAGTACGGATTTTTTGTATTTTGCTGCAGCGTCAAATACATTTCTTGACCCTTCAATGTTTATTTCAATTGATTCAAGGGGTTTTTCAAGAACAGTTTTCACTCCCACAGAAGCTGCAAGATGAAAAATAAAATCTGTCTGCATACACAGCTGTTCAACAATGTAACGATTTAAGACACTATCTATAAAAAGATGGAATCTCGAATTTTTCAAATGATGTTTGATGTTTTCAATGGAACCTGTGGAAAGGTCGTCAATAACAGTGACATCATTATTGGTATCAGAAAGAAGCGCATCAGCAAGATGAGAGCCAATAAACCCGGCACCGCCAGTGATAAGATACTTCAATGTTTCCTCCTTTTAGGTTTCACGAAGGATTATCATATTACAAGCATTATACCCGAAATTGGAAATTTTTGAAATTGACCGTTGGCGTTTACGGCTGTATAATAAGCAGGTCAATTATTTAACTTTATTAAAAAGAGGGAAAAATGAGAAGGAAAAAAAGAAAACTCAGGTGGAGATCAAAAAGGGCTAACCACAGAAAAAAACCTTCCATGGGGTAACATTCAAATAAACAGCGAGCTTACAGAAGTTTCCTGGTGTATTCTTCTTATTGCTTCGCCAAGCAGTTCCGCCACAGAAAGAACAGTAAAATTTTCAGGCAATGATTGATGGGGAATTGTATCGGTTACAATAATTTCTGTAATTCCGGCACCCGTCAGTTTTGTAATTGAATTTCCTGAAAGCACTGGATGGGTACAGCTGACAAATACTTTTGACGCTCCATTTTCAAGAAGTACTCTGGTTGCTTCAATGATTGTATTACCTGTCGAGATTAAATCATCAACGATGATGGCTTCGCAGTTAGAAACATTTCCAATGAGATGGGTTGCTTCAACTGAGTCGGGATTGTCCCGCCTTTTATCCACTATTGCCAGCCGTGCATTGATTCTTTTCGCAAACGCCCTTGCCATTTTTACGCTTCCAACATCGGGTGCTACAATAACAGGATTTGTCAGTTTTTTGCTCTTCATATAGTTAATGATAACAGGTGCAGCAAAAAGATGGTCAACAGGAATATCAAAAAAACCCTGAATCTGAGGTGCATGCAGGTCCATCGTCAATATCCGCTGGGCGCCCGCAGCTACAAGAAGATTTGCCACCAGTTTTGCTGTTATGGGAACCCTGGGTCTATCTTTTCTATCCTGCCGCGCATAACCATAATATGGTACAACTGCTGTAATTCTGCGGGGAGATGCCCTGCGAAAGGCATCAAGAATAATCAAGAGTTCCATGAGATTTTCGTTTACAGGAGCGCAGGTTGGCTGTATAATGAAAACATCTTTTCCCCTTGCATTTTCTTCTATTTTCACAGAAATTTCGCCGTCATTGAATCTTGAAACTTCCATTTGTCCAAGCGGTTTTTCAAGAAAATCACATATTTTTTCTGCCAGAGGTCTATTAGCATTTCCAGTAAAAACCAGACAGTTATTCATTGTATGCTCCTTAACCTTAAAATGTATTGCTGCGCTTTTTCCAGATCTTCAGGGGTATTAATTCCTATTATTTCTCCAGGACACGGCGTTGTCCATGTTGCAACTTTTTTCCCTTCCGATATAAAGATTTCAATTACATCAGTAAGATAGTACTCATTTTTTACAGGATTTGGTTGTATTTTTTTTAGCGCTTCAAAGAGGGTTTTATTTGTAAAAATGTAGACCCCTGAGTTAATTTCTCTTATCTGTTTTTCTTCGTCTGAGGCATTAATTTCTTCAACAATTTTTATAACATTTTTTGATGAGTCCCTTACAATCCTGCCATATCCATATGGCTGTTCCACAATAGCAGTAAGAATTGTGCAATCAGATTGTGTGTCTTCATGGGTCTCTTTCAACCTTTTTATTGTTTCAAGAGACAGGAAAGGCACATCTCCGTACAGAATAATCACATTTCCACAGAAATCCGAAAAAACATTTTCTGTCATCATTACTGCATGACCTGTACCAAGCAATTGTTTTTGTTCTACAAATATTACAGGTTCTCCTTTCAGTTGTTCCATTACCTTTTCTTTTTGAAATCCAACAACCACGACAACTTTTTCCGGAGTGCACTGTCTTATTGTGGATATTAAGTATGCGATAAGTGGTTTGCCAAGAATTTCTGTTAATGTTTTTTGATTTTCTCCACCGAGCCGTTTACCATACCCTGCCGCAAGTATTATTACCGCCATGTGATTATTCATAGTTTTTTTCACAATACCTGCCCGGCGAGGATTTGAACCTCGAACCACGGCTCCAAAGGCCGGTGTGTTACCGTTACACCACCGGGCAAAATCATTCAATTATTTTTAAATGTTATTCTCTTTTCCGGTGGTGCTTTCTTTTTGCTGGCTATACGCTTCAAGAATCTGTTTCTGGAGATAATCCCGGAATTGAGTATTTATCGGATGAGCAAGATCCTTATGCTGTTGTGGCCCAGTCTTCTGATTTTTCTGTTCCACATTTTTTATTTCTGCTCCGCACTGTCCGCAAAATTTGTTTGTCACCGGATTTTTAAAGTTACATTTGGGACATGGCTTCTGCATCTTTCTACTGGGCATTGCGATAAAAAGGCCATTTTTCCCTTCGATAATCCGAATTTCACGGATTACAAAAGAATTGTCAAAAGTCACCGACGCATATGCGCGCAGTCTGCTATTTGGCTTATTAATTGGCGAAATTCTGGTTTCAGTAATTTCCATGTTGTTCCTCCTTTTGCAGGCAAGTGCAAAAACTTTCAAGTTTATAGTAACGCCAGTGCCGGATTATCTCCGGTATTCTGTCCAGAAGAAGCTGGTCCATTTTTCCTAAAGCATAGATGCCTCCTCCTGAGCCGGTCAGAACAAAACGTTTTCCGCTCAATGCTTCAAGACGTCTGATTGCCCTATCTATTTCCGGGTAAATTCTGCGCGTCACCTCCTCCAGTTTGTTGAACAGAAATTTTTCCATTTGTTTTTTATTATTTTCCTTCCATAATGACACAAAAATTTTAATTCTTGAACGGGCTGATGTCAAATCAGTCAAAAGGTCAGAAGAAAGATTATCATAAATCAATTTCGTTGAAACCTGAAACTCTGGAACAAAAAGATGAAAAAAAAGCGAAGGCAACATTCCTGTGGTGTGTACGATTTCACCACGACCTTCTATTATACAGGGACCTTCTTTCAAAAACAGGGGTACATCAGAGCCAATTTTACTGCCGATTTTTATTAACTTATCCTGGTCAAGTCCGAGTTTCCAGAGTTCATTGCATCCTTTCAGTACCGCAGCAGCATCACTGCTGGCACCGCCAAGGCCGCTTCCAGGCGGAATACATTTCTTGATAACAATTTTTACTGGATTTTTTTTCACTATGTCTGGAAATAACATAGAGAGTTCGTGCACAGTTTTTGTCACAGTGTTTTCTTTGGGTATTTGCCAGATTCCTGAAAACTCAACACGATGTTTTTCATCCAGACATATTTCTACTTCATCCGTGAGGTTTACTTTTTCTACAAGGGAACAGAGATTATGATAACCATCGGTTCTTTTGCCTGTGACTTCGAGAAATAAATTAATTTTTGCTGGAGCCAGTATCCTTATTTTTTCCACGAACCACCTTTACCTGAGCGGGTTTGAGAAGCTTGCCGTTGATGGTGTAACCGGCGCGAACTTCTTCAATAATCGTTCCTTCTGGTTTTTCGTCTGTTTCAACAGTTTCGACTGCTTCATGAATCATAGGATCGAACACTTTTCCCTGAGTTTCAATCTTTTGTACTCCAAGGGATTCAAGCAATGATGTGAATTGTTTTTTAAGCATTACAAGACCATCTGCCACATTTTTGTTTATATCTTTATCTGAACAAACATCGTTTACAACCTTTTCAAAAATTTCGTCAAAGAAAAGAAGTTTTTCTGCAAAAGACGCCTGAATAAATTTACTGAATTCTTGCTTTTCTTTTTCAATTCGTTTCCTGAGATTTTCCATTTCAGCCGCAAGTCTTGTAGCTCTTTCTTTCCATTCCGATAATTCCTTTTCCATTCCTGCAATTTTTTCTTCAAGCGCCGTGCACTTGTTTTCAATCTTTCTGGCTTTGCTTCTGAAAGCAGCAATTCTTCTAAAATCCTTTTCCCTGATGTGAATAATTTTTTCTTTGTTATTTTTGTCCATGTTTCTCATCTGATCAGTCCCATTCTCCATGGTGGCCAATAAATAAAAAATGGCTTACCAACGAGATTTTTTGAAGGAACAAAACCCCAGTATCTGCTATCACGGCTATTGATACTGTTATCCCCTAATACGTAATAAGCAGACGCAGGAATTTTGATTTCTTCACGCACCCCGAATGAAGCATCTATATCACTGTAATAATAAAGGGAAGTTGACACATAATCCGGTTGTTTCATGCTTATACCGTTGATACATACGTTACCGTTTTTTATCAAGAGAGATTCCCCTGGAAGACCAACAAGTCTTTTGACAAAATATTTTGAAGGATCTTCAGGATACTTAAAAATGATTACCTCCCAGCGATGGGGCTCCCTGATTTTATAAATGAATTTGTTAGCAAGAAGTCTGTCATGAATTTTTAAAGTGGGTTTCATTGATTCACTTGGAATCACAAATGCCTGAACAAAAAACTGTCTGAGAACAAGCACAAAAATAATTGCCCATACCCAGGAAAGAATTTCCTTTTTTCTTTTCTGCATCTTTGAAGATGGCCGGGTTTTTTCTCTGTTTTTGTTCTGTCTCATATTATTTTAAGATGTGTTTGCTGCTGTTTTTGTTTCATGTTTTGAAAGCAACTGATAATAAACATTGCTGTATTGCGTTAGCATACCTGTCGCTGAAAACTTTTCCACCTGTTTCATTGCATTATTCCCCATCCAGATTCGCATGTTTTCGTCTCCAGCAAGCATTAGTATGGAATTTGCCATTTCTTCAGAATTGCCCGTTTCAACCAGTAAACCAGAAATCCTGTGTTGTAAAATTTCTGGTAAATCCCCAACCCTTGTTGCGACAATTGGTTTTCCGCACGCCATGGCTTCCAGTGCAACAACCGGAAAGCCCTCCCACAAAGAGGGGATGACAACAATGTCAAATGTGGGCAAGTACGTATACACATTTTCCACAAAACCATGAAATTCGAAATTTCGCGCAAGCCCGAGATGTTGAATTTTTTCCTTGAGTACCTGCTCAAGCGGTCCTTTCCCAAGAATCACAAATGTAACATCTTTTCTTTTCTTGCACACAATGACTGCAGCATCGACAAGGACGTCATATCCTTTGGCTTTTCTTAAACTACCAATGGACCCCACAATAATCCCGATATGCGGGTTAATAGTTGTGCTTTTCATTTTATCTTTTACCCCGGTTAAGTCAATACCGTTTGGAATTACAATGATCTTTTTTTCTGGAATATCTGCCTTTTCAATGAGTATTTTTTTGCCTGCGTTTGAATTGGAAATAAACAATGAACAAAATGAGGTTGCAAATTTTTCAAGTTTCCAGTGTATGTTCTTTTTCCAGAAATCAGTACTTCTTTGAGAACAAACAAGAGGTTTCCAGAGAAAAATTCTTAACATGCCTGCAAAAACATTTCCGGCAAAAAGGAAGCTATGTACCAGACAGGGTTTTTCTTTAAAAATCACGAAAAAGATTTTAAAAAGTGCACAAAGCGGTCTTTTTTTTATATTGAGAGAGTAATGTTTTATGTGATGAGCATCAAGCAATGTATGAAACGAACCTTTTTCCTGTAATGTCAATACGACTGGCTGAAAACCATAATCTAATATGTTGGCTGCCATCATCACCACCATTTTTTCAGTTCCACCTATGTCTTTGCTCGGTAAAATATAAAGAATTTTATTTTTCATAGTATGGCTGATTTTCTGGTTTCACAGAATTTTGAATTCTGTCAAATGCTAACATCGCATTCAGAACAGGATCCGGAAATATTTCCACAAATGGCTTCCTCGGGTTAAACAAAGAACAAATTTTTCTGTCAGGCCCGGCGATAATTTGCGCATTTTTAAGTTTTTCAGGTAATTGCTTAATTGCGCATGATGATAATTTTCCATATTTTTTTTCGAGAGAACAAGGATTTTTGAAGAATCCGAAATGAACAGAATTTTTCACCGAAGGCAGAAAAACACCAACATTATTTTCGTTCTTCAATTGATATGCCATTGCTTCAAGACCACTCAATCCAAAGACTTTTTCTTCATCGGCTATTGCAAGTCCATATGCAAGCGCAAGACCAAGTCGTACACCTGTCCAGGAACCAGGTCCAGTTGAAACAACGAAATAATCAAATTGCTCGGGTTGTAATCCGACTTTCTTGAGCATTCTGTCAATTTCAGGGAGAATCTCAGTGCTTGTATCCCTGCTGAGCCAGGTTTTCTTTACAAGGAGATTTTTGCCCTGTACCACAGCGATACCAACGCGCTGTGTTGAGCATTCAATAGAGAATAGATACATGGTCTAAAGAGTGGAGTTCAGGATTTCAGTTAGACTTTTGCTGTCTGTTGAGAAATTTGTATCAAGCGTTTTCCGTGAGATGAGTTCCACTGTTCCTGTCCCCAGTGGAACCTTTCCTTTCATAAGCAATGGAAGTTTTTCTTTGTCAGCAGAAATTGAAACAAAAAGTTTTCCCTTTCTGAAAATTGCTTCGTCTTCTGATGCTTCTGATTGAATTAACCAGTACTCCCGTTTACCAACGACAAAATTATCAGTATTTTTTCCCACGAAAAATAAGTAGATATCAGTAATTTTCGTGATGCCGACCGGCATTTTTGAAGATATCATCTGGTCTCCAGCAATACCCCTGATTGCGTAAAGTGCTGATAGCCCATCAATCAGTATGCCAGAAAAGGTTATCTTACCTGATTTGGCGCCATACTGCTTGTTATTTTTGTATTTTTTTACCTCGTATGAAAGTGTGTTTGTTCGATGGTCAATAATACTTTTTGTGACCTGACTTGTTGAAGATGATGCTGAATACTGGTAATAATAAAAAGGAAGATTGGTTTTGCTGTCTATGTATGAATCAAATCTGTTGTATCCATTGCCAAGTTTTGTCCATATTCCTTCGGGTACTGTAAGACCTACGAAATGATAAACATCCCGGTTATCTATTTTTTCTTTTTTGCACGCCAGAATCAATTTTCCAACATTTGCAAAATTCCACTTTATTCTGAAGACAAGACACTCTCCTGGAATTATCAGTAGTGGACTTTTTGATATCGTAATTTCCGGAGTTTTGTTCTTCTCTAAAGGTTTTTTAGTTCCTGCATTTTTCTGTTCCATGGTTTTTGCTTCAACAGTTTCTGTCTGATTTGATACACATTCGCTCAAAACAGTATCAGAAGACGTTTTTTCAACTTCCTGTGGTTTGACACCAGGTTTTACAACGGATTTTTCAACAGATACTTTGGTTTCACCTGCCGGCTCATATTTCTCAGACGGAACCATCACAACCATGGGAATGGTTTCTTCAGAAATATTTTCTGCCGGGATGTTTTCTGTTTTCTTGATAACGATATCTCTGTTTTCAGAGCAACCGCTAATAAGTAAAGCAACCACCAGGATTATAAATACCGTTTTGTGTTTCATTTTTGGAAATTTTTTGGTATTTTATTTTATCATAAGACGATTTTTAATGCCAGAGGTTTATTTCCTGGTATGCTAATTTTACACAGTTTCCTTTTTGCTGGCAAGTGGATTGACTTTGTTTATTCTGTCTGCTAAACTAAGTGAGATTGAATCTCAAAAAGGATGATTAATGAGAACTGCTAAGTGGATTATTGATATAGAAAATCTTGCAAAGAATGCGGGGCATTTCAAAGTGAAGGACCTGCTTGACCTGACAGAAAATTCAGGTATGAATGTATCACGTGCAACTGTGTATCGTGTAATAAATAAATTTCTCAATACAGGGAAAATTGTTCAGATTTCAAGTGAAAAAGAACGGTGTTTTGAGTTTGTTGGTCAGAAACTTCACTATCATTTTAAGTGCAAGAAGTGCGAAAAAATAATGGAATTTTTTTCTGATGAAATAGAGAAATCAATCAGGGAAATTACAAAAAAACTTGGCGTAGTGATGACAGAACAAAAACTCATCATTGAAGGTATATGCCAGAGATGTGCCAGGGGAAAAGATGTCAGGAGAAAAAGATAAAGTGAAGCAACCGCAGGATGAAAAAAAAATTATTCTTGTTGGTAATGCCAATGTAGGCAAAAGTGTGATTTTTAACCTTCTTACCGGTAGTTATGCTATAGTTTCAAACTATCCGGGCACAACGGTTGAAATCAGCCAGGGCAAAGCGAAAATTGGAAATGAAAACTATGTGGTCATTGATACGCCAGGAATTATCGACTTCCTTGGTAAAACAGAGGATCAGCAGGTAACCAGGGAAATATTGCTTGAAAATCCTGATGCAATTGTTGTTCTTGTCATTGACGCAAAAAACCTCAAAAGGGGCCTGGTTTTGAGTTTTACATTGTGTGAACTTGGAGTGAGACATGTTGTTGTTCTCAATATGATGGACGAAGCAAATGACAGGGGAATTTTTATTGACTGGAAAAAACTTTCCGAAATTCTTGGAGTGCCTGTTGTTCCGATGATAGCAACTGAATATGTAGGATTACATCAGTTGAAAGAATCAATAACCAGAGCAGGGAAAGGTAAATACAAAATTGTGTATCATGATGATGTGGAGAACATGATAGCAAACATTAAAAAAAATTTACCTGACACTTCCTTTCATAGCAGGGGCATTGCAAGTTTGCTTGCCGGCGCCACTGATAGTATTCACGATATCTGTAAGAAATTTCCACATGTGAACGAAAAACTTATAGAAAGTATCTGGGAACGTTTTCAATCTTCAATGTCACAGCCGCTCAATTATCTTATTGTTACTTCGCAGATTAAAGAATCTGAAAAAATTATTGACATGGTTGCAACAAAGAGCAAGCCCAGAGGCGGGAAGTTTCAGCAGTTCATGAGTCGGGTTACGATACACCCGATATCTGGAGTGTTGATTGCATTACTGGTTTTATTTTTTATGTATCTTATTGTGGGAAAATTTGGCGCAGTGGTACTTGTTGATTTGATTGAGGGAAAACTGTTTGGCAGAATTATTAATCCATTTTTTCAATTCATATTTGAAAGAACACCCCAACTGGTAAAAGATTTTTTCGTCGGAGAATTTGGAATTATCACGATGGCGCTCACATATGGCATAGGAATAGTTTTGCCCATTACTGGAACGTTCTTCCTGTTTTTCGGTTTTCTTGAGGATTGTGGCTATCTGCCACGCCTGGCTTTTCTTATGGACAGGATTTTCAAATCCATAGGGCTTACTGGTAAAGCAGTATTACCTCTTGTGCTGGGTTTTGGTTGTGGAACAATGGCTACACTGACAACAAGAATCCTTGATACGCGAAAAGAAAAAATCATAACAACAGTTTTACTTGCTGTGGCAATACCCTGTTCAGCGCAACTGGGAGTTGTTCTTGGCGTGCTGGGATCTATTTCGCCTTTTGCTCTTTTGGCATGGATGGTTACAATTGTGATTGTGATGATTATTGTTGGTAGCGCATTGAATCTTCTTGTTCCAGGAAATGCAATCTTTTCCATGGAAATACCTCCATTAAGGGTTCCAGGGATAAGAAACATTGTTCTAAAAACAGGAAGAAGAATTCTATGGTACTTAAAAGAAGCGTTACCGTTTTTTGTGCTTGGAACAATGATTCTGTTTCTTCTTGACAGAGCAGGGGTTCTTTCATATTTCGTTTCATGGATTTCGTATCCTGTAATAGCAATGGGTCTTCCTTTGGAAACCAGCAAGGTATTCGTAATGGGTTTTTTAAGAAGGGACTACGGCGCTGCCGGCATGTTTGACCTTTTTAGCAAAGGGATTTTAAATCCGCAGCAGGCTGTGGTAAGTGCAGTAACATTAACACTTTTTGTGCCCTGTATTGCGCAGTTTTTTGTAATGATAAAGGAACGGGGATTGTTTGCGGCAATTCTTATTTCCATTTTTGCGATGGTTATCGCCTTTGTCGTTGGTTTCCTTCTTAGCGCTGTGTTAAGCGCTTCCGGGTTATTTTAAGGAGAATGTATGGATAGAGAACTTGAAGATATTCTGGAAGAAATCTGGAAAAAGCGAGAATTGAAAGAATCTTTTGTTACGGGATTTGACAAAGAGAAGATGGAACATCTCAGGAAAATGGGTCTCGTTGAAGTTTCAGAGCGTGGTGCGGTTCTTACAAAACAGGGTGAAGAAATTGCAAAGTGTCTGGTGAGGAGACACAGGTTATGGGAGGTTTTTTTGCATGATTTTCTGGGTATGGAAGAATTTAATGAAATGGCTGGTATTATTGAACATGACGCAAAGGGTAATATTGATGAAGCATTATGCGATTTTCTTGGGCATCCCCAGCAGTGTCCTGATGGCAAGCCTATTCCAAGGGGTTTGTGTTGCGGCAGGAGATTGAAGAGAAGGGCTGGCCGGGGTTTTTTTCATCAGATGGGGGTCCTAAGGTTATGCGATGTTCCCAGGGGCACCAGAGTGAAAGTTGTTTGTTTGCGCGGAAAGAAGTTTCCGAGACTATCGGGTTATGGAATTGTTCCAGGTTGTATGATTTATGTCCAGGAAACCTTTCCAGGTTTTATCATCAGAATTGACCAGACAGAGATTGCTCTTGATAAGGAGTCATGTGCAGATGTTCTTGTTCAACTGATCGACCAGCAGGACGAACATGTTTAGCTGCTTATTTATTCTGTTTCAAATTATTGATAACTGATTGTGCATTTTTTATTCTTTCTTTTGTTTCTGGATGATCTCGTAAAAAAGTCAGTGGAATTGATGGCTGATTCTTTTCAAGTTCTTCCATTTTTTTGAAAAAGGAAATCATTCCTTCAGGGTTGAATCCCGCACGATAGGCATATGTCATTCCAAGAGTATCTGCTTCTATTTCCTGGGAACGACTGTATTTCAGCATTGAAAGGGTGAATACAGCATCTGCCGCCTGTTGTATGGCTTTCTGTCTGCCTGAACCAAACAATATGCTTGCAGGAATTGAGTAAAGAATTTGTTTTTCAAGCCGGTGGACACCGTCTCTGTTACAGATGTGACCGATTTCATGCCCTACGATACAGGCAAGTTCATCAGGCGAATTTACCTGCTGCAACAACCCGGTATAAACATAAACAAACCCTCCAGGGATGGAAAACGCATTGACTTCCTTATTTTCTATTACCCTGAATGTATAGTTAAGATGATTTCTGTCATTGTTTCTGGCAACACGAGAACAAATACTGGTGAATCCCGGGAATGCCTTTTCAGGGTTTTCAACAATTTTGAATTCAGAACAAATTTTTTTATCAAGAGCAATCCCCATATCTATTTCATCTTGTTCAGTGTAAGCTGTGGTTTCCTGTTTTCCGGTAACAGGATTGTAATAAGTTGCACATCCAGAGAAAAACATCACTGCAATTAATCCCAGAGAAATAACCATTCTTTTCATATGTGTTCCTCCTGTTATTTACCAATACAGAATCTGCTGAAAATTTCATCAATAACCTGGTCAGAAATATTGTTTCCACTTATTTCGTCAAGACAAAGGATACTATATCTTACCATTTCTGCAACAATGTCAGTACTTTTATTACTGACATTTCTTAATTCTTCAAGTGTTTTTATGGCTTTTTCAAGCGAGTTTTGTTGTCTGAGATTAAGCGCAAACTGAATGTCTTCCATCTGACAGAAACCTGAATAAAAATTTTCCATAATTGCTGAATGAAGCTGATTCAGTCCCTGTCCGGTGAGGCAGGATATTTTTACAACAGGTGAATCAATAACATTTTCATGTAGAATTTTTTTATCAAGCCGGCTCTGAAGATCGCATTTATTAAGAACAATGATATGTGGTTTATTTTTTGCCTCTTTTAGAATTTGTAAGTCAAGATTATCAAGTGGTCTTGCTGAATCAAACACAACCAGTATCATGTCAGCCTTTTTCATCCATTTCTTTGCGCGTTCCACACCAATTTTTTCAATGCCTGAACCGTGATGTCTAATTCCTGCTGTATCAACAATCGTGAATGGAACTCCCTGAATGTTTATGATTGCTTCTATTGAATCTCTTGTGGTACCTGGTATTTCAGATACGATTGCTTTATCTTCTTCAACAAGAAGGTTGAGTAAACTGGACTTACCAACGTTTGGTTTTCCTGTAATTGCAATTTTCAATCCCTGGGTAAAAATTCTTCCTGCCTGTCCTGTTTGTAAAACCTGTTGCATCTCCACAACAATACTGTTTAACTGGTTGTATAAATTGTCTTTTTTTATTTCTCCGTAATCTTCAGAAAAATCAATGTCATAATCCAACATAGTAAGAATATTGAGCAACTTTTTTCGGAATTCAGAGATTCTTACAGAAAGAGAACCAGTGAGTTGATTGACTGCTATTTCAAGAGATTTTTCTGTTTTTGCATTAATGACTTCAAGAATGCTTTCTGCCTGAGCGAGATCTATTCTTCCATTGAGAAACGCTCTTTTTGTAAATTCCCCGGGTTCTGCAAACCGTGCCCCATTTCGAAGGCACAATGCAATAACAGACTTAATAGCGGCAATGCCTCCATGGCATCCAATTTCTGCCATGTCCTCTCTTGTATAACTTGAAGGAGATTTCATGATTGTTACCAGCACTTCATCCACAATTTTTTCGCCATCAACAATATGTCCGTATCTAACAGTGTGTGTCTCCCATACAGACGGAAGTTTTCTTCTTCTGGCAGGTTTGAAAATTTTTTTCACAATTTGAAATGTTTCAGGCCCGCTGAGTCTGATAATGCCAATTCCGCTTATTCCGTATGGCGTTGAAAGTGCGCAGATGGTATCCTTATCCATAGTAATTTATCGTGTTATGCTATACTTTATTATACCGCAACTTCTTTATGCTTTTGAACATCTAATAAAAAACGGAGGTTCAATATGGCGGCAAAAATGAAAAGTTATTTTCTACTGGGTATCCTGAGTGTACTGTTTGTTTATATAGGAAGTTTGTTTGGGAATGAGTGGATGGTTTTTGCATTTTTTATGGCTCTTGTCATGAATTTCGTTTCTTACTTTCTTGGCGATAAAATTGTCCTTGCGATGACGAGGGCTGTTATGGTACCTGAAAACCAGATGCCGCGTCTTCATAGAATTGTTGAGGAAGTTGCAGTATCTGCAGGCATACCAAAACCGACGATTTACATAATACCTTCTGCAAGCCCCAATGCTTTTGCCACTGGAAGAGACCCGGCTCATTCTTCGGTTGCTTTTACCCAGGGAATACTTGAACTGCTTGATGAAAATGAATTGAAAGGGGTCATTGCGCATGAGATGTCGCATATTAAAAACAGGGATATACTTGTTGCAACAATTGCAGCAACAATTGCAAGTGCCATCATGATGATTGCAAGAATGATTCAGTTTGCTGCGATTTTTGGTGGAGGTGGCAGAGATTCAGATAGAGGTGGAAATATCTTTTCTGTTTTTGCCATGATTGCTTTTGCGATTCTTGTTCCCATCGTGGCAAGTTTGATTAATCTTGCAATTTCAAGAAGTAGAGAATATCTTGCCGATGAAACAGGAGCAAAACTTATTCACAATCCTTTTGCACTTGCGAACGCATTGAGAAAACTTGCAAGAGGGGTGTCTGGTGCGCCTATGAACAGTGTCAATCCATCCATAAGCCATCTTTTTGTTGTGAATCCGTTTTCTGCGAAATCTTTTTTTAATTTGTTCTCGACGCATCCGCCTATGGAAGAAAGAATAAGAAGACTTGAAAACATGTCTTTCTAACTGTTTTTTTCAACCCATTTTGCAACTGCGTAAAATCTTTCAGGTTCTACGCTGATACCATCTGCGAAAACACCAAGAACAAAGTTTGCCTTTCTCAGCCGCGGAGTAACAATTTTATCAAGGGCGACAGAAATTTCTTCAATATTGCTCAGGATAAAAACAGAAGGGTCAAGGGCACTGATAATAATTGTGTCTTCGCCGAGGACATCGAGGGCAAGTTCCCATGGAGTGTCTCCTGTTGGCGGGGGCGTGAGAGCATGAATACCATCACATTCAGTTTTTTTAATGAGGGGAAGAAGATTTCTTACATGCCCGCACATATGCAGGATTGCCGTTTTCCCGGTCTTTTTCACTTCTTTTACAAACTCATACTGGTGAAGCATGTTAAATTCTTCGTAGATTTTCGGGCTGATATAATAGGTGCTTGTGTTTTCAACAAGTATTATGCACTGACAGGGGTGTTGAGCAAGGATTTTGAATGCCTGTTTTTCAACGTTGTGTATCATATTGATCAGGTTTTTCATTTCATCTGGATAGTCATGAAGAAGATAATAAAAGTTGGTTGTACCCATATCCATTTCAAGCAATCTCGGGATTGTTGAAGGTCCCCAGAACCTTGTTATTACTCCTGAGTTACCAACCAGTTTTTTCAATATTTTGTATGTTTGAGAATCGTCATGTGGAATGAAGCATGCCTGTTCCCACATTTTCGTATAGATTTTTACTGCTTCAATTGAATCAACAGGATACTTAACAGGATGTCCTCCTTTGCCGTAAATGCCTGTTAGATTTCCATAGCGGCTGAACCATTTTTTTACTGTTTTCTGGTTCTCCTGATAATTTTCCTGTCTGACGTCAGACCATTTCAGTTGTGGCGATTTGAATGTGAAGGGTGTGTTCCATCCATTGAGAAGAATGATGTCGCATCCAATGTGTTTATAAAAATCAATCCCGTAATTAGCGCGAAGGTGGTCTGGCAAAAGATTTAAAGTGTTGTCGTCAACAAGGGCTGTCCAGGAAAGAGAACCAGGCGCCTTTTTATTAAGAATTGACAGAAGTTTGTCTTCTGATGTCATTTGATTTCCTTGACGCTTATTATAATACAAAACGCAATCAGGGGAAATAGTTATTAATAGTTATTTTTGACATTTTCATATTGAAAAGATTATAATATAACGATAAGAGGGGCCGTAGTTCAGCGGATTAGAATGCCGGACTGTCGATCCGGAGGTCGCGGGTTCGAACCCCGTCGGCCCCGCTTAAATTTTTGACTTACAGGGGTGAGAATTAAGCGAAGTAAGGAATTGCGAGCGAGCGCAGCGATTCCAGCGAGTGGCCGATCCTGAGTGTAGTGGGAACGAAGGGCGCCGAACCCCGTCGGCCCCGCTTAAATTTTTAACTTACAGGGGTTGGGAGTAATAAATCGCGAACAGAAAAATCAGTATAACTAATTTTTTGTGGGAACGATTATCCATATGAGTGAAAATCCTGACAATAATCTTGAAGCATTAAGGCATACAGCATCACATATTCTTGCCCAGGCTGTAAAAAGGCTGCATCCGGATACAAAACTTTGTATAGGCCCTGCGATTGAAAATGGTTTTTATTATGATTTTTTCAGAAATGAACCGTTTACCCCTCAGGATTTAGAAAACATCACATCTGAAATGAAAAAAATTGTGAAAGAAAATCTACCTGTTGAAAGGGTTGAATATGATAAAAAAAAGGCAGAAGAAATCCTTAAAGATGAACCGTTCAAGCTTGAAATTCTTTCAGAGATACAGAACGAGAAGGTTTCTTTTTATAAACAGGGAGAATTTATTGACCTGTGTGCGGGTCCTCATGTTTCTTCAACAGGCAAGGTGAAACATTTTAAGTTAACCAATGTTTCTTCTGCTTACTGGAGAGGTGATGAAAAAAGGGAAAGCCTTCAGAGAATTTACGGTGTTTGTTTTCCTGAAAAAGAGCAACTTGACCAATATTTAATGACTGTTGAAGAGGCAAAAAAACGAGACCACAGAATTCTGGGTCCTGCCCTGGGTTTGTTTTCTCTACAACCTGATTTTGGGGCAGGGCTGGTTTACTGGCATCCTGCAGGTGCTGCTGTAAGGAAAGTTATTGAGGATTTCTGGAGAGAGACCCATCTCGAAAGGGGATATCAACTATTATACACACCTCATATTGCAAGTATTTCATTGTGGGAAAAGTCCGGACATCTTTCTTTTTACAGAGAAAACATGTATCCACCAATGGATATGGAGCAAGGGATTTCTTATCAATTGAAACCAATGAACTGTCCTTTTCATATTCTTGTTTATCAGACAACTTTGCACAGTTACAAAGAATTTCCAATACGATGGGCAGAACTTGGGACAGTGTACAGGTATGAAAAGGATGGTGTTCTTCACGGAGTACTCAGGGTGAGGGGATTTACCCAGGATGACGCTCACGTTTTTTGCAGGCCAGACCAGATAGAAAACGAGGTTGTTGAGGTACTTGACCTTGTGATGTTTTTCCTTTCAAAATTTGGTTTCACTGAATACGAAATTTTTCTTTCCACACGGCCCGATAAATTTGTTGGTTCTATTGAGAACTGGGAAAAAGCAACAAAGTCGCTTGAAAATGCGCTTAAGAAAAAGAATCTTGAATATCAAATAGACCCTGGAGAGGGAGTTTTCTATGGTCCGAAGATAGATTTGAAGATACGGGATTGTCTTAAAAGAACCTGGCAGTGTTCAACAATCCAGGTTGATTTCAATATTCCAGAGAGATTTGGTTTGAAATACGTGAATCAGGAAAATAAATTTGAAAGACCTATTATGATACACAGAGCAGTGATGGGTTCTCTGGAAAGATTTTTTGGTATACTGATTGAACATTACAGTGGAAATTTCCCGTTGTGGCTTGCACCAGTGCAGGTGAAAATTTTGACAGTTGCAGATAGGTTTACACCCTATGGAGAAGAAGTAACGCAATTGTGCAGGGAAAATCAAATACGGGCAGGATTTGATGGGTCTCAGGAATCATTGAACAAGAAAATTCACATGGCAGAGAATGAAAAAGTGCCTGTCATTGCTATTGTTGGTGAAAAAGAACAATCAACACGCACAGTTGCTGTAAGATTGCACAAACAGGGGATGAAAGGCGTTTTCCCGTTACAGGATTTTGTCAGCAAATTGAAGGAGATTGATAGAAATAAATTCATCCAATTAGACCTTTGATTTGTCAGCAGGAGAATTTTAAGTATAATAATATATGATGAAAAAGTGAGAAAAAGGAGAAAATATCGACCCACGCAGGTATAATGTTAATTATAGAATACGGGCATCTCAGGTTCGACTGATTGGAGAAGATGGTCAGCAGATAGGAGTTGTACCGAGAGATCAGGCAATAGCGATGGCGAAGGAACGGTTGATGGATGTGGTAGAACTGGTGCCAAACGCAAATCCTCCTGTGTGCAGAATACTGGATTTCAAACGTTTCTTATACGAACAAAAGAAAAAAGAAAAGGAAACAAAGAAGAAACAAAAAGCAGTTCAGATGAAAGAAATCCGGTTGAGGCCTGAAATCAGCGAACACGATTATAATTTCAAAAAACAACATATAGAAGATTTTTTAAAAGAGGGACACAGAGTTAAGGTTTCTGTATCATTTAGAGGCAGAGAAATACTTCATAAAGAACGGGGTTACAGTATTTTGCAAAAACTCATTAACGAACTTGGACCAATCGCGAAGGTGGAAAGGAGTCCGCGAGAAGAAGGTAGATTTCTTAATGTAATTCTTATTCCTTATTGATTGAACACAGGGAGTTTTTATGCCTAAACTGAAAACAAGAAAGTCGGTGGCGAAAAGATTCAAGATTACAGGGACAGGAAAAGTCATACACCACAGGAGCGGGAAAAGCCATATTCTTACAAAAAAGAGTGCAAAGAGGAAAAGAAGACTTGCAAAACCAAAGGTCCTTGAAGGAACCCAGGCAAAGATGATAAAGAAAATGTTGCCATATGCATAAAAAATAGGAGCAAAAAATGCCAAGAGCCACAAATAAACCAGCAGGAAGACACAGAAAGAAAAAAATCCTTAAACTTGCAAAGGGATACAGACAGGGCCGTTCAAAGCAATATAAGAGAGCAAAAGAATTTGCAGAAAGAGGTCTTACCTATGCATATCGGGATAGAAGACAGAGAAAAAGAGATTTTCGGTCTCTCTGGATTGTCAGGATATCTGCTGCCTGTAAGGCGGGTGGTATATCATATAGTACCTTTATTCATGGATTGAACTGTCTTGGAATTGACATAAACAGAAAAGTACTTGCAGAAATGGCTTATGAGAACCCAGAACAGTTCAATCAAATACTTCAGCGGGTTAAGGAGGTGAAACAGGCCTCTGTTAAAAGTTAGAAACATTATTTTCCTTCTTATTGCCAGTTATCTCGTCTGGCTGAATGTATCCTTTCTGAGAGGGTATCAATACGAGAGTACTTACTACCTTGTCGTTCTTGACTTCGTAATAAGTTTTACTCTTGTTGTAGGTATCATCAGTAATATCCTGTTCAACAAAAGAATCACATTGTTAACAAAAGAAATTGACCGTCAGAGATTGATGATTAATGATTACGCGATGGAATCAGCGCTTTTCATTGCAATTGTTGATATGATGGAAATTTTTGGCAAGGATATTTCCATTGAAGAAACCCTTCAACGTGTTGCTCAGAGTATCAGCAGTTTTTTTAAAAACGAAATTGTTATTGTGCAATTATTTGGCGAGCATTTTTTCCAGGAAATAAGAGGTGAAGATTTGAGCCTTCCCCAGGAGACATTTGAAGAAATCGCAACAAATCAATATCCAATTCTGATAAACAACCCTGGCTCTTTTCCAAAATACAGGTTTCTTGAAGAAAAAGATATTTCTTCCTTTATCCTTGCTCCATTGACGAGCAAGAGAAATGAGCTATCGGGGGTGATAGGAATTTTTTCGAAAGGCAAAAGGAATTTTACACAGCGTGACCTTTCGTTGCTCAGAATGATATCCATCCCGATTTCGCTCATACTTGAAAATGCGGAATTGATGGCGCAAACCAGAATTCTGTCAATTACTGATCCGCTGACTCACCTTTACAATAGACGGCATTTTATTGATTATTTGAATAAAATCATCCACCAGGCAAAAGAAAAGAAATTTGATGTTTCTCTTGCGATGTGCGATATAGATTATTTCAAACATTATAATGATAGAAATGGACATCTTGCAGGTGACAGGGTGTTAAGGGATATCGCCGGGATTCTTCATCAGAATGTTAAGGGCGCAGATATTGTGGCAAGATATGGAGGTGAAGAATTTGTGGTCGTTTTTCCAGAAACTGATAAAAATACTGCTTACAAAATATGTGAGAACATAAGAAAAAAGATTTCAGAAATAGAATTTCCTGGAGAAGAATATCAACCGCAAAATGATTTGACAATAAGTTTTGGTATTGCGTGTTTTCCATCTGACGCGCAGGATTCTGAAGGACTTATCAAAATGGCTGATGACGCATTGTATGAAGCAAAAAAACTTGGCAGAAACAGGGTTGTTGTAAGTGTTAATCAATCGTAAAAATTCCCTTCATTTCGATAATTTTGAAATCCGGTAATGCATCCATTTTATCCAGAGTATTGTACCTTGCTTTCTGGTATATCAACCGGGATATTTCGTATTCCTGAAGATATTCTGCAAGTTTTTTTGAAAGTGCCAGTTCAGTTGCGTAAACAGCATGATATCGCGGTGAAAATGGCAGCACTTCAAAAATTTGTGCATTCAGATATGTTGCAATGAGAATGGTTCCTTTTTTTGAATGATATTCTATCACCATGTTTTTCCCGTCATCATAAACAATTTTAATTCCCTGGTATGGAGTAAGAAATTTCCAGAATTGTTGTTTTATGTGGCTGTCTCCCACAATAAAATATTTTCTGTACCCAAACGCAGGGTGTTTTCTAATATCAGGATTGTCAATAATGACAACAGGTTTTGCGCGTGACATAAGACATTCTAAATTACCAATAATGTCATGTGCTGGCGCAGTGAAGAAATACACGATGTTTTTGTTTGTTTCTGGTAGATTATCAAGAACAGGATTCAATGTCGTTTCATCTTCTTTTTCCGAGACAATAAAAATCATACAATGTTCTTTTTCCACGCAGCAAAAAAGCTTTTTTGCGGGAAAAATTGTAATGCGTTCGTCTAAATGCCGACGAGATTCTATCAGTATTTGTTGCGGCACTTCTTTCTTTTGCATGCTCATCATGGACATTGCAATTAGCAACAGTAATATCCCTGCGAAAAACTTCCATTTGTTTCTGAAAAGAAGCATCAGTACGATGGAATAAGCAATAAGCACGGAAATGATATCTGGAGACCATGGTATTTCTGGTGAGAAATTTGAAAAAAGTTTGGTAGTGATCCAGAATAAATCCAGTGCTTTTATCAGTGGGAAAATTAATATGCTTCTTAAAAATCCGAAAACGAAAAAACCAAGCCCCAGACAGACAACAAGTCCACCAGCAGGTACGAGAAAAAAGTTTGTGAAAAAACCAGCAGGGTAAACACTTCCTGTATGTCCAGCAAGTATCGGGATTGTAAATATCTGGGCACCAGCAATGGCTCTGATGGACGTGTCAAGCCATTCCGGTATTCTTTTTATCCGCGGTGTATTACGTATGGTGAGCATGATGCCTGTTGTCGCTGCAAAAGAAAGTTGAAAACCCATGTTAAAAAGTTCTTCGGGTTTCAAAAACAGTATAATAAAACCAGCCCACCCGATTGATTCTATGCCATTGATGGGTCTTTCGATAATATCTGCAACAAGATACACAGCAAGCATCAGGGCTGCTCTGAGAACAGGGGTGCTAAATCCAGTGATTGCTGCATACATTCCAATTGCGATAAGATACAGGAAATTGAAAATTTTATAATGTGCTTGTTCAATGTGCCTGAACAGAAAAAAAAGGATTCTGAGGAAAAGCAGGACATACCCTAGATGAAGTCCTGAAACAATCAGAAGATGATATGTGCCAGTTTTCACAAAGATGTGTTTAATTTCAAGTGACTGCTGTTTATTTCCCAACACCATCATTTTGAGGATTGCGGCTTCCTGACCGTGATATTTGAACCATTTTTTTATTATATTCTCTGTCACTTTAGTAATTTTTTGACTGAACTGCGGATATCCTGAGATGCACTCATCGTCTTTCACCCTATACCAGGATTTTGATGAGATTGTAACCCGGTCATCTTCCTGTTTGATTTTTTTTATTTGATGGAGGATAATCCGATCATAATTGTAGATTTGGCTATTTCCCGTTAACGCTGTGTGAATTGTAACATTTGCCTCAATCCACTGATGGTTATCCCATACCATTGTGTCTTCAAGGGTGATCAAAAGGAGAGGTCCTTTTTCCCTTACATCCTTTACGATACCTGTTATGGCTTCAATTTTCTCAGGAGGAATCGGCAGGGTTTTTTCATAACCAGTACCAGCATTGCCTGCAAGAAATATTCCTGTGATAACGGTGAAAAAAACAAGGAAAATCCAGGAAATTTTTTTGAATATGAGCGTAAGACATAAGGAAATGATGCCTGAAAAAATGAATAAGAGTAATAGATATTCGAATGGAATTGAAAACAATTTCTGTATCAGGATGCCTGAAGCCAAAGGGAATATGAAAATGCAAGATCTGGGAATATTACCGAAAATCACCTGTTAATCCAGTTTCCCTCAAAAACCAATTTTGTTCCACCCTCAAAAAATATTTCGTTGAAATCTTTTGAAAATGCGACCTTCAGTTTTTCTCCTGAACGGGCTTCAATCTCAACAGGGCTGGTGAATTTTCCAAGCATTGCACCGCAGAGAACGCTTGCAACAATTCCCGTTCCGCAGGCGAGTGTTTCATCTTCGACCCCACGTTCGTATGTGCGAACTTTTCCATGATGACTATCTCTCACTTCAAGCCAGTCAACATTGGTGCCTGCTGGTTGAAAGATTTTATGGTATCTTACAAGCGGACCATATTTTTTTACATCCACGTTTTTCACGTTTTCAACAGGAATTACTGCGTGAGGTACCCCGGTATTGAGTGAGTGAACAACGAGTTTTTCTCCATCAATTTCCACCACTTTATGTAATGCCGGCTTTTCCACCAGAAACATTCTTATTGAAACACCTGGATTGTGAAAACTGGTGTTGTAAATACCTGCAAGTGTTTCTATTGACAACTTTCGTTTTCTTGAAATTTTTTGTTCATGGATAAAGCGAATCAAACACCTTAACCCATTGCCACACATTTCTGCTTCAGAACCATCTGAATTAAAAATCCGCATTTTGAAATCTGCCTTTTTGCTTTTTTCTAGAAATATTGCACCATCTGCGCCTATACCATATTTAAATCTGCAGACCTCAATGGCAAGCTTCCTGCGGTTTTCTATTTTCCCATCCAGGTTATTGAACATGACAAAGTCATTACCCGAACCAGTAATTTTCATAAATTTAAGCATGCAAATAATTTAATTTTATTGCGAGCGTTTGTCAAATAGGTCTGTCTGGAATAAACTATTTCAGTTATTCCTATCATGGGGAAGATAATATATGAAACTTGTTATCCAGAGGGTTATTCATGCTCGTCTGACAGTGGACGGCGTACTGAAAGGTGCTATTGACAGGGGTATGGTTGTTTTTGTTGGGTTTGGAAAGAACGATCATGAATCTTTGATAGAGCCAGCAGTCCGAAAGGTTTTGAAATTGAGAATTTTTGCAGATGTACATGATAAAATGAATTTGAGTTTGCTCGATATCTCAGGCGGTTTGATGGTAGTTTCACAATTTACTCTTTATGCGAGAACAGAAGGAGGTAATAGACCTGATTTTCTTGAAGCAATGAATCCTTCGGAAGCAGAAACCTTGTTCAATAGATTTGTTGAAACGTGTATGAAGTTTTATCCTGGAAAAATTGTTGGAGGAGATTTTGGCAGCCAGATGCTTGTTGAAATACACAACGATGGACCTGTTACAATTGTCATTAACTGGGAAAAATGAAGGATATGTTTATTTCAAAGAGGATTGTCCTGGATACTTCAACTAACTGGATTTACATAGGAATACTTGAAGGCGAAGATCATGATTATTATTATCTTTCAGATGCCGATGCTTTTGATGTTTCTGAAGTCAATATGACAAAACATGAATATCTTGTGAGGATAAAAAAGGATGGGCTTGTTATCAATCGCAGGAAAACAATTGTAGCAAAAGAAAAAGTAATAGCAATAACACTGCTGGAGGATATCATTGAAAAATAAAAAATCGCATACCACCAGAAAAAAATTGCTATGTGGAAAAACCTTGAACAATCAAAGATATTACTTTCTCAATCAGATTCTTGAAAAAAATCCTGATTATATTGAGGCGCTTGAAATAATGGGCGATTTGTGTACGAAATCAGGGGATTTTGAAACAGTGTTTGCCATTGATATGCGTCTCGCTTTTTTGCAACCACTTGAAGCCATTCACTATTACAATCTCGCCTGTGATTGTGCTTTACTGGGGAAAAAGGACGAGGCATTGATGTATTTGAACATTGCCATCATACTTGGTTATAGAGATTTCAAACATTTGAATGAAGATCCGGACCTTGCCAGTATTAGAGAGGACGAAAGATATGAAAAACTTATCAACGGAATATCCTGCAGGAGAATCAAATAAGATTTTGTGGATGGCTGCAAAAATCCTCGGGTTTTTTATTTTCAAACTTTTTTTTCATCTTGATGTCTATGGGAAGGAAAATATTCCCTGTTCAGGAAAGTTTGTCATTGCTGCCAACCATGCAAGTTTTCTTGACCCACCCCTTCTGGGATACATTTGCCCGAAGCCCATTGCGTATTTTACCAAGCAGGAACAACTTTTCGGCCTTTTTGGTATGTTGATTACCAGACTTGGAGCAATTCCTCTTTCAAAGTCCAGCATGGGGACATCTGACATAAGAATGGCGTTGAATGTGATAATGAAAGGAAAAGGGTTGCTGATTTTTCCTGAAGGGACTCGTTCAAGGTCAGGTAAGTTTTTACCTGCCAAGCCAGGTATAGGTTTTATTGTAGTTCGTACTGGAGTGCCTGTGGTTCCTGTTTGTATAAAAGGTTCTTTCAGGGCGATGCCGCCTGGAAGGAATTTCATCAGACCGGGAAAAATTATTATCAGGGTGGGAAAACCTTTGTCTTATAACCACCAACAGACATATGAAGAGGTGGCTCAGGATGTGATGAGGAAAATTGTGGAGCTTTCACAATGACCAGACAGATCATAGTGGGTAAATCAATTGGTTTTTGTTTTGGTGTCACAAAGGCAGTGAACACTGCAAACAGAGTTCTGGATCAATACGGATGTCTTACAACCCTTGGAGATCTTGTTCATAATCCTATCGTCATGTCAGAATTGAGGGAGAAGGGTTTGAGAGTTGTGGAGCAAGTATCTGAAACCAGAAACTGTCCATTTATAATAAGGTCCCATGGACTTCCGCCAGACGTTCTTCAAGAATTGAAACAATACGCAGCAAGAATTTATGATGCCACCTGCCCATTCGTAAAGAAAGTTCAGGGTCTGGTAAGAAAATTGTCTGCGCAGCAGTATTTTATTTTTTTAATCGGGGATCCCGAACATCCTGAAATACTGGCGATGAAAAAAATTGCAGGTGACAATTCTCTGGTAATGAAGCCATATCAAAAATTTGACACCTGTTCAACCAGTTTGAAAAAATGGGCAGTTATCGCGCAGACGACCATATCCCTTGATCTTTACAGAACTGCCATCAAAAAAATTATTAACAGACTACCTGCTGAGAAACTCACAATTTTCAATACAATCTGCCCTGTGAGTGTAAAAAGACAGTCTGAAGCGCTTGAACTGGCAGGTAAAGTGGATGCTCTGATTGTTGTGGGAGGTAGAAAGAGTTCAAACACAAGAAAACTTGTTTATATCGGTAGAAAAGTCAATAAAAATACATTCTTGATTGAATCTTCTTCAGAGGTAAGAAACTTGAATCTTGCAAATTTTGAAAAAATTGGTATAATTTCTGGTGCGTCTACGGATGTCAGGTGCATCAGGGAGATGATGGATATTTTAAGAGACCATCCAGCGCAAAAAAAATACAGGAGGTAACACAATATGGAGGGTATGGATGTTGGAAAAATTCTGGAAGAGAAACTGCTATCGTTTAAGCCTGGTTCTATCATTAAGGGTACTGTAATCAGGGTTGATAAGGAGGTAATCGTTGATTTTGGTTACAAGACCGAAGGGTACGTTCTTCGCGAAGAGTTCAAAAGCGAGCAGGAAAAAATAAAACCAGGAACACAGG